>Ga0181525_10000491_pt1 | contig 34503 bp, 33 predicted proteins | sample PEATcosm2014_Bin_48_FD_121100 | JGI IMG/M metagenome (GOLD analysis project Ga0181525, IMG submission 121100) | Peatland microbial communities from MTU Mesocosm Facility, Houghton, MI, USA - PEATcosm2014_Bin06_10_metaG | ecosystem: Environmental > Terrestrial > Soil > Wetlands > Peat | place... | reverse complement strand
GAGACAATTGAACGGAATCCGGGACGCGAAGCAGAGGCTGTGGGGGAGTTTGTGGGAAGGCTGACCGCGGTCGGCTGTGAGGCTTAAGAAATCGAGATCCCGCCTTTGCACAGGTACGCAAAGATGGGGCACCCAGCGCAAATATATTATCCAGGTTTTTTCATGGACATCGCGGATTGGCGAAAGAAGATTGATGAGCTTGACGGGCGACTGGTGGAGTTGCTGAGCGAACGGGCGCGCGCGGCGGTAGAAATCGGGCGATTGAAGCGGGATACGAACTTGCCGATTTACGAACCGGAGCGGGAGAGGATCATATTTGAAAATGTGCGGCGGATGAACCGAGGTCCGCTGCCGGAGCGGGACCTGGTGCGGATTTTTGAACGGATCATGGATGTGATGCGGAATATTCAGAAAGAAAGGATCGGGTCGAACACGGAAGGGACCGAGGCGGAAACCGAACTGGACTCGGAAGTGAATGATTGAGGGTTGGCCGCGGGCTTGGCGCGCTGGAGCCCTCGGGGTTTGGCGTCGCGGATGTGTTCGGTGAGGGCGCGGGATCGCTGGCGGCGGACGCGACAGCAGGTTCCTCGCTTCGCTCGGAATGACAAAGATTAGGTAGGAGCTAAGGCTCGAGGCTAAACACAGAGATATTCCTATGATTGTGGCGATGCAGGATGTGGCGGATGAGGGGCAGATTCAGCAGGTGATTGAGCATCTGGTGAAGCTAGGATTTGAAGTGCACCGGTCAACTGGGGCGCGGCAGACCGTGCTGGGTGCGGTGGGAGCAGTAATTGATTTTGACATCCGCAACCTGGAGCTGTTGCCGGGGGTGCAGGAAGTCCATCGCATTAGTTCGCCCTACAAACTGGCGGGGAAAAGTTTTCGTCCCGAGGGGACCATTGTCAAGCTGGCGAATGGAATCGATATCGGCGGAAACGAAGTGGTGGTGATGGCGGGACCGTGTTCGGTGGAATCGCGGGAACAGCTTTTTGCCACGGCGGAAGCGGTTGCCAAGGCGGGAGCGCGCGTGCTGCGGGGCGGCGCATTCAAGCCACGGAGCTCTCCATATTCTTTTCAGGGGCACGGAGAAGATGCGCTCAAACTTTTGCGCGAGGCGGGAGCGAAGTTCAGGCTGCTGGTGATCAGCGAGGTGATGGAGATCTCGCAGATTCCGATGATGCTGCCGTATGTGGATATTCTGCAGGTGGGAGCGCGCAATATGCAGAACTTCAATCTGTTGCGCGAACTGGGGAAGGTGCGGAAGCCGGTGCTGCTGAAGCGCGGCATTGCGGCGACGCTCGAGGAGTTGCTTTTGTCGGCGGAATATATTATGGCCGGCGGAAACTATGAAGTGATCCTCTGCGAGCGGGGAATCCGGACGTTTGAGACTTACACGCGGAACACGATGGACATTTCGGCGATTCCGATTATCCACAAGTTATCGCATCTGCCGATGACCGCCGATCCATCGCATGGAACGGGACGGCGCGACAAAGTGGCGCCGATGGCCCGGGCGTCGGTAGCCGCGGGAGCCGACGCCATGCTGATCGAAGTGCATTGCGATCCGAACCAGGCGTGGTCGGACGGGGCTCAGTCGCTGTTTCCGGAGCAGTTCGCGATACTGATGGATGAGTTGCGGATGATCGCGCCAGCGGTGGGACGAAAAATTGGGTAATTGGGTAATTTTGTAATCGGGTCATTGAAAATCGCCGCACACTTGCTGTTTTCAATTTGCCTCATTACAGAATTACCCGGTTACTCAATTCTTTTTTATGCCGATTCGGCAAATCACGATCATTGGGACAGGATTGATCGGCGGGTCGTTTGCGCTGGCGCTGCGGAGGCAGAAATTCGCCGGGCGGATTGTGGGCTGCGACCGGGAATCGGCCCTGGAGCGGGCGAAGATGCGGGGAGTCATCGAGAGTGGATTTATTGAGCCCGCGGATGCCGTGCGCGGCAGCCAACTGGTGGTGTTGGCTACACCGGTGCTGGCGATTGTGGACTTGATCGGACGCCTGGCTCCGGGCCTTCCGGCGAGTACTTTGCTGACGGATGTGGGCAGCACGAAGGCGGTGGTGGCGGAGCGGGCGATGAAAGTGTTTGGGAAGAACGCCGGCAAGCGGTTTCTGGCGGGGCATCCGATGGCGGGAAAAGAGAACAGCGGCGTGGATTATGCGGACGCCGAGTTGTTCCAGAATGCGGTGTGGTTCCTAACCCCGCTTCCGGGACAGAACCTGCAGGAAGGATTGTTCGCGGAATTTGCGGGATGGATCGATCAGATTGGGGCCCGTATCGCGATGCTGCCGCCGGAGGATCACGACCGGCTCTGCGCCTGGATCAGCCATCTGCCGCAGATGATTTCGACCGCGCTGGCGGCGGCTCTGGTGGAGGAGTTTGGAGAAGAAGCGCCACTCCTTCCTGCGGGTGGGCGGGCTTTGCGGGAAATGACCCGGATTTCGGCGAGTCCGTATTCGATGTGGCGCGACATTGCGATCACCAACAAAAAGAATCTGGATCACGCCTTGTTCAAAGTCGAACAGAGGCTGGCGCACATTCGAGAGAATCTGGGGACGCGGCAGCTGGCGGAGGAGTTCGAGCAGGCGCACGGGTTGAAGAAGAGTTCGGAGAAGAAAAAGAGGAGCTAGGATGGACCGTGGTGAAAGTTCTTTGCGTGGTTGTCGCTTCGTTCAGGATGACATCGCGGTTTGTAAGGTGGCCGCCGGGTTTCGCCGGTGAATTTCAGTTAGAATCCTTTGCGCTATGAATAAAGTTGTGGCCAGTGCGGATGACGCGATTCGCGATGTGGGCGACGGCGCGGTCATTATGATCGGCGGGTTTGGGCTGTGTGGAATCCCGGAGAATCTGATTCGGGCGTTGGTGCGGAAAGGGTCGAAGAATTTAACCACCATCAGCAACAACGTAGGAGTTGATGGTCTGGGCAACGGGTTGCTGCTGGCGGCGGGGCAGATCGTGCATCACATCGGAACTTATGTGGGCGAGAATAAGCTGCTGGAACAGATGGTGCTGGCGGGAAAAATCAAACTCGACCTGGTGCCTCAAGGGACCTTTGCGGAGAGGATTCGCGCGGCGGGTGCGGGAATTCCCGCATTTTTTACTCCGACCGGTGTTGGCACAATTGTGGCCGAGGGAAAAGAGACGCGCGAGTTTGAGGGGCTGACTTATTTGATGGAGCGCGGGTTGCCGGCGGACTTTGCCTTTGTAAAGGCGTGGAAAGGCGACCGGATGGGCAACCTGACGTACCGCAAGACTGCGAGGAATTTCAATCCGGTGATGGCGACGGCCGCGAAGGTGACGATTGCCGAGGTTGAGCACTTGGTTGAGGCCGGGGAGTTGGATGCAGATTCGATTCATACGCCGTCGGTCTATGTGAAAAGAATCTTTCGAGGGGAGTTGTACGAGCGGCGGATTGAGCGGCGAACGGTAAGGAGGGTGGGTGGCTAGCGCCTAGTACCGGGCGGAAGCAGTGGGGGTTTAGTTGCATGGGTTCTTCGCTTCGCTCAGCATGACAAAAGTCCCGCTTCAGGGTCACAAACGTGATGAACACGCCAGGAAAAGACGTCGACAAGCGCGAACGTATCGTGAGGCGGATTGCGCGCGAGCTGCGCGACGGCTTCTATGTGAACCTGGGCATTGGCATGCCTACGCTGATCGCCAATCATGTTCCGGCAGGAATTGAGGTCGTGCTGCAGTCGGAGAACGGGATGCTGGGGATCGGGCCGTATCCAGTGGAGGGTGAGGAAGACGCCGACCTGATCAATGCCGGCAAGGAGACGGTGAGCGAGATGGCGGGAACGTCCTATTTTTCGAGCGCCGATTCGTTTGCCATGATCCGCGGCGCGCACATTGACTTGAGCGTGTTGGGAGCGATGGAAGTGGATGAGTCGGGGAGCCTGGCGAATTGGATGATCCCGGGAAAAATGGTGAAGGGGATGGGCGGGGCGATGGACCTGGTCGCTGGCGCGCGGCGCGTCGTGGTGGCCATGGAACACACGACCCGGGAAGGCGCACCCAAGATATTGAAGAAGTGCACGCTGCCGCTGACCGGAGTGAATGTGGTGGATACGATCGTGACCGAGATGGCGTACATCCGGGTGACGGAGCGTGGCCTGGTGCTCGAGGAAGTGGCTCCCGGGCTGACCGCGGAGGATGTGCAGCGGGCGACCGAGGCGAGGTTGGTGGTGAGTGAGCGGTGGAAGGTGATGGGGGGTTAGGAATTTGTTATTGCGCGTATTTCTCGTAAAACTTACTGCTAAACAGACGCTCGGGATCGAATCGTTGCTTGGCCAAGAAGAAAGTGTCAATTTCTGGGTAGGCCTGTCGCAGTTGTTCGGATGAATAATAAAGTTGATAGGGTAAGTAGAAAGTCCCACGCAGGCTAATCGCCAAGTCAATGAGATCCACAGTTGTTTTCCGCAGTATCCGGCATTCCTTATCGTTGAGCCTCTGGTTGAAATACAGGACAAATGCAAACATGTCCTGTTTGGCATAGGGGAGAGCGGTGACGCCGTCTTTCCGCACCACACGGATCGTGACATTCAACAAATTCGAACCGTCTTGCCTCACGATCGATCTTAGGCCATCGACAAACTCGGCCATCCTGTCTTGCGGGATGAAGTACTCCTGTAGGATGTCAGTGTCGTTAAGTTGATTTTTCAAATAAGCCATGGAGTCGTTCATTTCTTCATTTCGCGATACCAAGCACGCTTCCTTCTGAACCGTCGCCTGATTGCGTGACAAACAGGTGTGGAGCTTTGGACCAAAGCGTTTTTCAAGGGTCCATCGGACCCAACGACCCAAGCCTCCGGTTTTTGAGAAGTTGATGACGAACCTGTCCAAGCGGTTATGGGTGGAAGCCTGGATCGGAGGTATTTGTCCTTTGAAGTCGGTCTTCCGGTAAACGTGGACAGCAGTTTCACGCAGGTAGGATGTTGGCGAAACGGATAGCCTGGCATACATCAGACCGACTTTGTCATCCCCTGCAACCCGTGTCCTGTAGTAGGCGGTGAAATCACGGTAATCCAGATTCTGATTTTCGAGGGAGTAAACCTCGTTGTCCACTAATTGAATATCGGCATCCAGAATCACACCGAACAATCCATAACCGCCGAGCGCCAGCCGGAATAGTTCGGGATTCTCCGCTGGACTTGCATTTTCGATCTGGCCGTTCGCTAGCATAACGCGCAGTGAAAGCACGGTAGAAGCGAGTGGACCCGGCCGATGAGCGATTCCGTGCGCGTTGACGCTCAACGACCCCCCAACCGTGAACACATTAATGGATTGCATGGCCTGGACGGAAAGACCTTCACGGTCGATCAGTGCTTGGATTTGCTGCCAAGTTGCTCCAGCCTGCGCACGAATAACCTTTCGATTGCGATCGAGGTGGATCTGGTTGAAACTCCGCATGTCCAGCACTACGCCGTCTTTCGAGAAAGCCTGGCCACCCATGCTGTGCCGTTGGCCGGCAACTGACACCTTCAGTTGATTGGCACGGGCGAATTCAAGCGCCGTTCTTACATCTGCCACGCTCTGGATCTTCACGATTCCGTAGATTGATGTTTTGTTGAGGCAGCTAGCGTCGTTGATAAAGCCGCCTCGATCTTCAAAGATGATCGACTGTTCCGGCGGCTTTATGACTACCGTAGTAAGTTTCTGGTCGGCGGAATCATGTGGAAAGACAAAGTCACAGTTCTTCTCCCGGCGGGGTGGAGATGAATAGTCGGAAATCTTTTTGCCGCTGAACAGCGCAAGGCAAGCCAGAAGAAATGATGCCACGACCCTGCGACTTTTTTGGGAGAAGTCGTTCCAAGTCATCGGAAATCGCACAAACACATTCTATCTAGACGCGGAATGGCGCGGCTAGCAGGCGAAGTGGGAGTGTGATGGCCAGATAGATGATTTCGAGGACTCCGTGAACGGCAACGCCTATGATGCGGAATGGAAGCAGCAATAGCCAGACGAACGGGTAGGCGATGAGCGCCAGGATCGCCAGCGGCCAGCAGACCACGAAGAGGATGCACCAGAGCAGGAACGTGAGCATGGCGAGACCTCCTTCATTCCTATGTCCTAATTGTACGGCGAAGAGAGCAAAAAGTTCCCGGGCCCGGCGTCGATGTCTCGGTTCCCCGGAGCTGGCGAAGGCAGCCGTCGAGCTTGGCTCGACAATCAGCCGGGGGCGGCTGTCCCCACATGATCCTCGATCGGCACCCGGAGGTGCCCTCCTTCCAAACCTATTCGTAGCGCAAGGCTTCGGCGGGTAGGGTTCTGCCGGCCGACCACGAGGGGTAAAGAGTGGCGACGAAGGAAACGCCGATGGCCACCAGGGCTACAAGCAGGCCATCCGTGAGGCGCGGGGCGAAGGGCACGTAGTCGATGGAGTAGACTTCGGGCGAGAGCGAAATGATGTGGTAGTGGCCGCCTGCGTAGGAAATGCCATAACCGAGCAGCAGGCCGATGGCTGTGCCGATCACGCCGATCAGAACTCCTTGAGCGATGAAGATGTTGCGCACTTGTGATTTTCGGCTGCCCATCGACATGAGCACGGCGATATCGCGGGTTTTTTCCATGACCATCATGATCAGGGAAATCAAAATGTTCAGGGCGGCAACGAAAACGATCAGACCGATGGTGATGAAGGTGACCAGGCGTTCGAGGCGCAGAGCGTGAAACAAGGCCTTGTTTTGCTCCATCCAGTTTGTGGTCATGAAGCCCTTGCCGGCCGCGTCTTCAAGTTCGCGGGAAATATCGGCGGCCTGGTAGATATCGTCGACCTTGAATTCGATGACCGAGATCAGATCGCCGAGGCCGAAGAGCCGCTGCGCATCGGACAGCCGGGTGAATGCCCAGGATGAGTCGTAATCGAAAAAACCTGAGTTGAAGATTCCTACCACGCGGAAGCGGCTGTACTTGGGCACCATGCCGAAGGGAGTTAATTCGCCCTGCGGGCTGGTTACGAGCACCACCGAGCCGACCGTCGCGCCGAGATTATCCGCCATGTCCTTGCCAAGAATGATGGGGGGCATGGCGGCGACGCGGGCGTGGACGCCGGCGAGGGAATCGGGAGAATCGCCGTCGCTCGCTGGCGCTCCCTGGACGGCCGAGCCGGCTCTCCCCACAAGCTCCTGTTCTCTGTCTTTGTGCGTATCCCGATCAGCGTCTTTACCTTTATCCGTATCGGTATCCTCGAGGGCGGCAGCTGAACCTTCTTTTACGGAGTTGAGCAGATCGCCAACACGCCGCTCATCGGCAGGAATCATGCCTTTCAGCACCGCGCCACGCGCGCGTGGTCCGCGCGAGATCAGAACTTGCTCGAAAATGGCGGGAGCGGCGGCGACCACGTGCGGTTGTTTCGAGAGACGATCGAGCAGTGGCGGCCAGTTCTTGATACCGTCGTCGGCGACGCGCAGCAGGCTGACATGCGACGTTGATCCGATGAGGCGCTCCTGCAAATCCTGGCGAAAGCCGTTGTTGATGGCGAGCGCTACGATGAGAGAAGCCACGCCCGCGGCAACTCCGACGATCGAGATGCCAGTGATGATGCCAATGAATGCCTGGCGGCGTTTGGCGCGTAAATAGCGGGTCGCAATAAAGAGTTCGAAGCGCATGCGGGAAGAGCGGTCGGCTATCAGCCAAGTTGGATTATAGCGATCAGCACCACGAACGCGTGCGCTATCCGGGTGCAACAATCTTAATGTCCAGACACACAGAGAAAAACGTTGAATGCAAAGTGCAGTTCACGCCCTCGGGAAAAAACTGGGCACCTTCGACCGATACTCCCGGTATTCCTCTCCAAATCTGTTCTCGAGTTCTTTATCCTCCATCCCCATCATGACGGCACCGGTTGCCGTCGCCAGCGCGGTTAGCCCCCAGCAGGCGGCAAGGCCCGTACCCAGGCTCCAGGCCAGCATTGCGCAGAGATGACCCAAATAAACGGGATGACGCAGGCGAGCGCGAATGCCGGTTGTCGCCAGGCGCTGCCGATTGCGACCGCGCACCAGTTCGGGCAGTCCGCCGAGTTGGGCGAGGCTGAAGCCGCTGCTTGCAAACTTGTAGAGCAGGAGGCCGGAGCAGAATAAAGCGGCCGCCGGAATCCATGCCCATCGATTGTTGTAGAAGGCCAGGCTGCGCCACCGGACTGTTGCCGCCGCGGTGATGACCCACATTCCGATCCAGACGGGCAGAAGAACTTTGTAAGGGGACGTTTTGCGCGAACGCCAAAACTCCGCACCCTGATGAATCAGAAGCCAGAAGGAAGGAATGGTGGAGTAAATGACGCACGCGATCCAGCCGATCGTCCGCAACCGCGATTGCATGAATCGAGTTTACTCGCTAGATATGTCCGCCAGACAAGCCGCAGGCTGCACATCTTCTCGTTCTATGGCACATTAGAAGATCAGCATAGAACATCAATGCCCGCACCCGCCGACTCCACAGCTGGACGCATTGCATTTACAAATCCGGATTTTGTCTTATTCCAGATTGCGCGCTTTCTCATTGTTGCTGCGGTTGAAATGCAAGCGGTGGCAGTGGGATGGCAGGTTTTCGACATCACCAAGCGCGCTCTCGACCTGGGACTGGTCGGGCTGGCGCAATTTCTTCCGGGCATTTTGCTGTTTCTGGTTTCTGGGCACGCCTCGGACCGGTTTGAGCGGCGCAAAGTACTGGCGACGTGTTATGCGGGATTTGCGCTCTGCTCGGTGCTGCTGCTGGTGATCGCGGAGCGCGGTACGCATTCGGTGAGGCCCATCTACGCCGTGCTTGTTCTGCTCGGGGTGGTGCGCTCGTTCAACGGAACCGCCAGCCGATCGATTCTGCCGCAACTGGTTCCCGAAGAGCACTTCTCCAGCGCGGTGGCTTGGAATGCGACTACATTTCAGGCGGCTACGATTCTTGGACCATCGCTCGGCGGAGTTCTTTACGCTCTGGCCCATGGACCTTGGGCGGTCTATGCGGTTGCCATGCTCACCGCCGTGGGTGCGCTGCTCTCCGCATTCCGCATCAAGACGCGGCCGCAGTCGCGGCGTCGCGAGCCCATGACTTTGAAGACGGTGTTTGCGGGACTGCACTTTATCTGGAGGGAGAAGTTGATCCTGGCGGCGATCTCGCTTGATCTGTTTGCGGTGCTGCTGGGCGGAGCGGTGGCGCTCTTGCCGGTTTATGCGCGGGAGATCCTGCACACGGGACCATGGGGACTTGGACTGCTGCGCACCGCACCTGGAGTAGGCGCGGCGGTGATGGCCGTGGCCCTGGCTCATCGTCCGCTCCGCGGGCGCGCTGGGCCGACGCTGTTGTGGTCGGTGGCGGGGTTTGGGGTCTTCACCATTCTTTTCGGAGTCTCGCACAGTCTGACGCTGTCTCTTATCGCACTGGTCCTTCTCGGAGCAGCGGACATGATCAGCGTGATCATTCGAGCCATGCTGGTGCAGTTCGGCACGCCGGATGAGATGCGGGGGCGGGTCATGGCCGTGGACATGGTTTTCATCGGGACGTCGAACGAACTCGGCCAGTTCGAATCCGGCCTGACCGCGCACTGGTTTGGCACGGTTCCGGCGGTGGTGCTGGGGGGGTTGGGAACGCTATTCGTGATCGTGCTCTGGGCATGGTGGTTCCCAGAGTTGCGGCACGCGGGGAAATTAAGCGCCCTCAGCGCAAAGCGCATGGAAGATGTAGCAGAGGCGGCCGAAGAAATGTCGTAGGGTCACGAGAGAATCCGATACGGGATGCCAACTTCACTGCACATTTACGGTGACGGTGGAAGTGGTTCGCCCGTACTGGTTGGTGGAGTAGAGCGTGTAGGTGGTCGTGGCAGTCGGGTTCACGATCGCACTGGTGCCGCGAACGGCGCCCGCTCCGGGCGACACGATCTGATACGTGGCATTGCTGGTGGTCCAGGAGAGGGTTACGCTTCCTCCCGATGAAACGCCGGTGGGGCTTGCGGTGAAGCTGGTGATTGTAGGAGCAGCACCCGAGGGAGCGGAGGCGTTGCTGTAAACCGGGCCCATCTGTACGACTTCGAAAGCAGAGGCGGGCACGCTTTTCAGCGAATCCAGATCGGAGCCCCAGCGACTGTCGGAAGCGCCGGTGACGAAGAGTGCGCTGCCATTGTCGGCGAGGATTAGCCCATACTTCTGCATCGCGGTCAGGATCACCTGCATATTTGCGTCGAAGCCAGAAATGTCATAGCTGGATTTCAAACGCATGCGCATGCCCATGGGCGGAGCGCTCGGATCACTCGAGGTTGCCGCATCGTGGGACGCTGGAGGTGTGAAGGCCGCGCTGGTTTGGGGCAGGGTGAAGCGGAATGCGTGCTGGATCTTGCCTGCTGCTACTTCGTCATAGCGAACCAGCCCGGGGAAGATGGGCAGGCCGGCGGCGTCGGCGGACGTCCAGGTGTAAGGGCGCTGCTGCGCGTTCGGCGACGCGGGACCCAGCAAATCCCAGACCGCCGTGGAGTCGGCGTTCCAGCTTCCGTCGGGGTTGGGCGAGGAGTTGTACAGCTCGTAGAGAAAGCAGTTGTTGTTGTCCAGCACAAGAACGTGCCGGTCTCCGCTGCTCGATGAGCCGCCTTCGATGGGCGCGTTCGCGGGCACAGGCATAGGCCCAGGATCGCTTTCATCGGGGTACGCCCCAAGGTCTATGCTCACCAGCGACTGACCGCCGTTCACGACGACGTAGGGGATGCCATAGGTGGGATCCGTTCCGAAATCCGGATGCAGGTTCACTGATCCGACGAAATTGCTGATGATGGTATTTGAATTGGGATCGACGGGAGCGGCCGAGATATCGCTGTTCCAGGCGCTGTTGTTATTGAATGGGACAAATCCATTCAGGCTCGCCCCCTGGCCTGCGGTCATGACGTTGCAAGCCAAACTTGGATTTGAGCCGCCGCCTGTGCCGCCGGTTCCGGCGCCGGTGTTGGCTGAGGGCTGAGAAACACCGGCGCAGGCCGACAGCGAAAACATGAATGCGAGGGCGCAGAAAAAGAAGAACGACTTCGAGGCTTGGCAGGAATAAGGCAACATGGCAGACCCAGTCTGACAAAGCTGAAGCGTGGCCGAAAGAGGCCGTCGGGCTGCGCTGGGCGGGGGAATGCGGACATGTACACCCGTTTCCCTGAGACGAGGGTTCAGTCGCCTAGGCCGGGCTCAGGGAAGCCGGGGATGCGGAGAGCATTGAACGATTGTTACTTCGCGTTATTTGGCTTGGTTACTTTTCTCGCACCAGCGTCTTGGCGGCGCCCATGTTGTCGTAGCGGTCGTAAACGCGCACGACTACGACATGCTCAGAGGTGTTTGGGCTGTCTTTGGCGGCTTCCAGGGCAACCCTGAAGTCATAGTTCTCAGTGTTTGCGTCGGAGAGTTGACTCAGAGGCTCGACATAGGTCCAGTCACCGGCGTCGATCGAATATTCCGCGCGCTTGATGGGAGAAAAACCGTCGCCGGCGCGGAACGTCACATGGATTTGCCCGCCCTCGACCGATGCCGCGAGTTTCTCGATGCGTGGAGGGGTGGTATCGACTTCAAAGCGGCGGCTTTCTCTTGAGGCCATCAAGGCTTCCCCGGGTGAGTGCGAAGGCGCGTCGGAAGCGACAACCTTGATCGTATAGCCGCCGTCTGGAAGCAGGCTGGCGTCAAACGAATATGCCTTGTCCGTCAGGTTATCCTTGAGCAGCAGCCATCGAGTTTCGCCGTCGCCGCGGTAGTACAAGGAGTAGACCAGCTGATCGTCGTTCTCATCGTGCGCGTTCCAGCGCACTCCAATGGAGTCTCGATCGTGAGAGCCGGAGGGTGAGGCGTCGAAGTGGGTTCCGGAGACCGTGCTGATATCCGCCCCTATGCCTGTCCCAGACGTCTTTTGTGTGGGCTGGTATTTCACCCCGACTTGCACCGTGACGTCTTCGATCTCAGGTGCCGCGTTCTTGGGCAGATAATTCAGTATCACACTGTCGACGCCCGGCGTCGGGTTTCCGGCGTGCAGCACTGCCTTCCACTGCGCGTAGCGCGCGGGGGGGATCCCGGTTTCCGCGTCCTTCGCCAAGTCGATCTTTTTCCACTCACTCCAGTTGCGATCGGGGTTGTCCACATTTCCGCTGCGGGCATAGAGCTCGACGTTGCCTGCGCCGCGAAACTCCGCCCGGCCCCAACGCGAGAAAAGTTTAGCGTCGAACACATCGCTCTGGTAGGTGCCTTGGGAGTCCGGCCCCGGCCCCAGTAAAAATACCTTTCCCAGGTTGCTGGTTGCAGCATATAAGCCGCCTCCGGGAGCGTTGGCGAAGGCGGTGACTTGCGACGCGGGTGCTTTGAGCAGATCGGAGAAGTCATCCAGGCCGGTAATAGCAAACATATGGCCGCGATTGCCGGTACCGGCGAGCAGACGCCCCTGGGAATCGAAAGCCAGGGCGTAGACGATGTCGTCGTGCGAGGTCCATAGTTTCGCGGGCGAGCCGTCGGGGGCAATACGATAAATATCCGAGCCGCTGCTCACGGCGCCGCCGGGAAATGGAAATGGACCTCCGGTCGGGGGCGAACTGGGCGTGGGAGTGATCGTCATGCCGGGAGCTTGCGGCGACGAGCCGCCCAGGGGAGAGTTGGCCCCCACGTTTAGCAGCGCCGCAGTCGGGGCAGCGCTGGAGCTCCCGCCCCGTTTCTCGCCGACTGCCGCGGCGTAGATGTTGCCGGAACGGTCGAGGGCCAGCGCCGTGATCTCTTTCTTAGGAGCGCTGTATAGTACGAAGCCCTCACCCGCCGGCGAGATACGGTAGATGAGTCCGCTGCCATCGGAACCGGCGATCAGATTGTCTTGCGCATCGAAGGCCAGGACGCGGATGTGAGTTTCATCGCTCTTGAAAAAAACCGAGTGCTCACCCTTGGCGGTGACCCGATAAATCTCGCCGTGGTCGCCGGTTGCGACGTAAAGGTTGCCGGCCTTGTCCAGGGCCAGATCCCAGATGTACTTTGTTCCCGGCTCGAAGTAGATGGAGGAACTCCAAGACGGATCGGCAGCAGGTTTGGAATCTTTTTCGGAAGCAGCGGACGAGTTCGATTCCGTTTTTGCCGCCTTTGACTTGCCGGCGGACTGATGTTCCAGCTTATAGACCTTGCCGTCGGGGGCAGTCGCCGCGAAGATTGTGCCTCCCGGCCCGGTCTTGAGAGCCTGCACCTGGAGCTCTTTGGGCTCAAAAATAATGGATGCCTTGCCGTCCGGTGTGACCCGGTAGACTCGCGCGGGTGCGCCTGCCGCCACATAGACGTTTCCGGAATCGTCGGCGGCGATAGCCCAGATGTAGGTGGAAGGGGTGGCGTACAGATTCTTGAAAGTGGGTGCCAGCGCCAGGCCGCCTGCGCTCCGAACCGCAATTCCAGATGCTGTCCCCTTGGTCAATTCGTCGAATCTTGATTGCTCCCAAGTCCGCGTGCCTTCGGCAAACGCCGGCGGAAGAAGCGCTGAATTTGTGAAGCCGATGAAGAGTAATCCCGCAAAAAGGAAGAAATAAAATCTGGGCAAACTCTGCAATTTCATACCTCGAAGCGTCGTTGTGGGGAAGATTCAGGTTATCACGCTTAACGATCGCGAGGCTGAAGGGCGCGGCCGGCAGCCCTGCCAACGTCGATTCGCCGTGGTATCGTAAGATTTCATGACCACTTCGCGTCTGGAACTGCTGCGCCTGCTCGCCCACAAGTCCTTCCGCCTCGGCGAGTTCAAGCTTTCTTCGGGCGGCACCAGCGACTACTACATCGACTGCCGGAGCTCGACGCTTGACGCCAGGGGCTCGCGACTTACGGGAGAAGTTTTCCTTGCTGAAATCCGCGAACGGGGCTGGAAGCCGCAGGCCATCGGCGGGCTCACCATGGGCGCGGATCCGATTGTGGTCGCGGTCTCGGTGGTGAGCGGCGAATTGCACGGGTTTCTGGTGCGCAAAGCCGAGAAGCAGCACGGGACGGGGCAACGCATCGAGGGATTTCGCGTCCACGGTTCGCGGGTGGTGATTGTGGATGATGTCTGCACCACCGGCGCCTCGACCGTGCAGGCCATCGAAGCGGCGCGGGAATTCGGATTCCATGTCGTCGGCGTCATGTGTCTGGTCGAGCGCGAAGAAGCTAAAGGGAGACCCAACGTGGAGAAGGCTGCGGCTCCGGCGCCGTTCGTTTCCATCTTTACTGCGAACGACGTAAGAGCCGAGCACGTTCTGCAGATCGATGATACCGCGCCGTCAATTTTTGCAGTGGCGGCTGGTTGCGAAGTCTGCGGCCGGCCTTCGGTGACGAACCATCCTCGTCATCTCTGTCGAACGCATCGACCAACGACTGACTTATGATTCAAACTCTCGAATGGACGGAAAATGGCGTACGCTTCATCGATCAGACGAAGCTGCCTACGGAAGAAACCTACGTCACCTGCAAGACCTACGAGCAGGTTGCCGACGTAATCCGCACCATGGTGGTGCGGGGAGCGCCGGCGATCGGCGTGTCCGCGGCCATGGGGATTGCGCTTGGCCTGAAGAACTCGAAGGCGGAAAACGTTGAGGAACTCAAGCGGGAGCTTGACCAGATCTGCGATGTGCTGGGCCAGACCCGGCCTACGGCTGTCAATCTCTTCTGGGCCATCCGCCGGATGCGGGAAAAGTTCGAGCGCATCCGAATCCGTCCCATCGCGCAGATCAAGCGGGAGCTCATCGAAGAATCGCTGCGTATGCACGCTGAAGACATTGCCGCGAACCAGGCCATGGGGCGCCACGGCGCAACGCTCATGCCGAACCAAGGCGGAGTGCTGACGCACTGCAATGCCGGGGCGCTGGCCACGGCTGGTTACGGCACCGCGCTGGGCGTCATCCGTGCGGCGGTTGAGCAAGGCAAGAAGATTCACGTGTATGCCGACGAGACCCGGCCATTTCTACAGGGCTCGCGGCTTACCGCATGGGAGTTAATGAAGGATGGAATCCCGACCACGGTAATCTCTGACAGCATGGCCGGCGCGATGATGCAGCAAGGCAAAATTGCAGCCGTCGTGGTAGGCGCCGACCGCATTGCAGCGAACGGTGATGTAGCCAACAAAATTGGAACCTACACCGTCGCGGTGCTGGCGAACGAGCACGGTATCCCGTTTTACGTGGCGGCGCCCATTTCTACCATCGACCTCGCTTGTCCCGACGGAGGCCGGATTCCCATCGAGCAGCGCAACGCCGTGGAAGTCAGTCATATTGGCGGGAAACAGATGGCGCCCGACGGGGTTTCGATTGAGAACCCGGCGTTCGATGTGACCCCCGCGAAATACGTGGCTGCCATCGTCACTGAGCGCGGCATTGCCCGCGCGCCTTACCAGCAGTCCCTGCACCGGCTGACGAACGCCGAAGCGGAAGACAAGGTTGAGGTCTAGCTTGCTGGGATACTGCTCCGGCGTGGAGGCGATTCCTTAAGATCAACAAGATCAACGAGTCCCCGCCAGTTACCTGACGCGAGTCCCATCGCTTGGGTCAGACCCTGATGAAAGTCAAGTTGCAGGCAGCTGCTTCGCCATCGCACCGGGGCGAGGCCTGCGCGTGGCGCGTCCAACTGGATATGGTTCGAGAGTGCCATGTGCCCGCAAGGCCCTACTGTGAGAAGATGTCCGCCTCTACCGGTCTGCTGGCCAGGGAATTAAGGCGGGGACCGGATGTACCGAAGCGGAGGCGGCGTGCATCTAATTGAACCAGTGGCGGCCGCGGTTTCGGAACAACAAGAAACGATGTTGCGGGTTCAAGGGTTAAGGAAAGTCTTTCGGTCCGGTGAATCGGACCTGGTGCTCTTTGAGAATTTATCGTTTGAGGTGAAGCGGGGCGAGATGCTCGCCATCGTCGGAGAATCTGGGGCTGGGAAGAGTACCTTGTTGCACATACTCAGCGCTCTTGATCAGGCTTCCGCGGGTGACGTATACTGCGCGCAATTGCATCTGAATCGCTTGTCGTCGGATGAAGGGGCTGAGTTTCGCAATCGCGAGGCAGGCTTTGTCTGGCAGTTTCATTATCTGCTGCCGGAGTTCACGGCGGCGGAAAATGTGGCGATGCCGCTGTTGCTGCGGGGGCAGACGTGGGCGAGGGCGGAGCCGCAAGCTGCACGCTGGCTGCGCGAGGTCGGATTGGAACAGCGCGCGCATCACAGGTCGGGCGAGCTTTCGGGCGGAGAGCAGCAGCGGGTGGCTTTGGCACGGGCTCTGGTTACCGAGCCGAAGCTGTTGCTTGCCGATGAGCCTACCGGGGATCTTGATGGACAGACGGCGGAAGCGGTTTTCGAATTGATCGCGCGATTACATCGCGAGCATCAGCTCACCTCCCTCATTGCAACCCATAACTTGGCGTTCGCGCGACGCTGCCACCGGGTGATGCGGCTCGAACGGGGGCGAGTGGAGGAGATCCGGCCGGAGTCCTTGGTGAGTTCGCCGATGGGCGACAATGGTAAGACTAGTGAGACAAAGTGCAACTTAGTGGACGGTCGACAAGCCGAAGGGATTTAAACAGGTTCCTTCAGTAACATTATAAAAACGTTTGAGTACTTGGGTTTCGTGGCTGTTTGATTGCATAATGAATAGTGATGGGAAGCAAAATGCGGGGCGGGGCCGTTAAAGGGCTGGGATTTCGGTAAGGTCGAGCAGGAGCAAGCGCCTTCTCGGCCGGAAGAGTTCAGGGGGAAGGGCATTATGTTTGAACGCTATACGGAGAAAGCCAGGCGCGTAATCTTTTTTGCGCGCTATGAAGCAAGCCAGTTCGGGTCTCCTTACATAGAAACGGAGCACCTGCTGCTGGGGTTGCTGCGCGAAGATAAAGCCCTGACCAATCGATTCCTGCGTTCGCACGCTTCCGTGGAGTCCATTCGCAAACAGATCGAGGGGCACACCACCATCCGGGAAAAGGTTTCTACCTCGGTTGACCTTCCACTCAGCAACGAATGCAAGCGCGTGCTGGCCTACGCGGCGGAAGAGGCCGAGAGGCTATCGCACCGCCACATCGGTACGGAACATTTACTGCTGGGCTTGTTGCGCGAAGAGAAGTGTTTCGCGGCGGAGATTCTGCATGAGCGCGGACTGAGGCTCTCCGCGATCCGCGAAGAACTGGCGCGCACCAGCCAGGAAAAGGCGCAGCCCCAGCGGCAACGCGAATCGTCTTTGCTGAGCGAATTCTCGCGCGATCTGACCCAGGCCGCCATGGATAGCCAACTCGATCCGCTGGTCGGACGTGACGGTGAACTCGAGCGGGTGATTCAGATTCTCTGCCGGCGCACCAAGAACAACCCGGTGCTGATTGGCGAGCCAGGCGTAGGCAAGACTGCGATCGTCGAGGGCCTGGCGCAGCGCATCGCCGATGGCGAGGTGCCATCGTTCCTCGCGGACAAGAGAATCCTGGCGCTCGATCTTTCGTTGATCGTGGCCGGAACAAAATACCGCGGACAGTTCGAAGAACGCCTGAAAACCATCATGAAGGAATTGATGGAGTCGCAGAATTCGGTCATCTTTATCGACGAGCTGCACACCCTGGTGGGAGCGGGCTCAGCTGAGGGTTCGCTGGACGCGGCGAACATTCTAAAGCCGGCGTTATCCCGCGGTGAGATTCAATGTATCGGAGCCACTACCCCTGGCGAATATCGCAAGTCGATTGAGAAAGACCGCTCGCTTGAGCGGCGCTTCCAGGCGGTGAAGGTTCCGCCGCCGAACGAGGCGGATGCGATCAAAGTTCTGTTCGGCATCAAGGACCGGTACGAGAAGTTCCACGCGGTCACGTACACGGATGATGCCATCAACTTTGCGGTGTCGCATTCCAACCGCTATATTCCTGACCGCTTTCTGCCTGATAAGGCGATCGACCTCGTCGATGAAGCTGGGGCGCGCGTGAAACTACGCCAGACCTCGCAGCCCGAGGAGATTACCGAGGTTCAAAAACGGATCAAGTTCATCGTGCATCGCATGGAGAACGCGATCGCGAACCACGAGTTCGAGAAAGCTCGCTTCTATTCGGATGAAGAGCGCAAAGAGCGCGAGAATTTACGCGCGCTGCGGGAGAAATATCATCTGGATGAATCTTCGACCGGAGTGGTCGGCCGCGAGGACATCGAAGATGTGGTTTCGCGCTGGACTGGCGTTCCCATCACCTCGATCAAGGAAGAAGAAACCCAGAAGTTGCTGCGCATCGAAGAGGAGCTCCACAAACGGATCATCTCCCAGGACAAGTCGATCAGCGCCTTGGCTCGGGCCATCCGACGTTCGCGGGCTGGCTTGAAGAGTCCGAACCGTCCCATCGGCTCGTTCCTGTTCCTGGGACCGACCGGCGTGGGTAAGACGGAAGTGGCGCGCACGCTGGCTCAGTTCATGTTCGGAACGGAAAAGGCGCTGGTGCGCTTCGACATGTCGGAGTTCATGGAGAAACATTCGGTCTCGAAGCTGATCGGGTCGCCTCCCGGATACGTGGGCTATGAAGAAGGCGGTCAGCTTACGGAGCGGGTGAAGCGGGCGCCGTATTCGGTTGTGCTGCTCGATGAGATTGAGAAGGCGCATCCCGACGTGTTCAACATCCTGTTGCAGGTTTTTGAAGACGGCCAATTGACCGATGGTCTGGGCAACACGGTCGACTTCAAAAACACGATTCTGATCATGACGTCGAACATCGGGGCGCGGCACCTGCAGAAGCGCGAGGGGTTTGGTTTCCAGTCAAGTCAGGAAGACATGGTTTCAGGCAAGGTCGAGGAACTGGTGAAGGGCGAGGTGAAGCGCACGTTCAATCCGGAATTCCTGAACCGGTTGGACGAGATTATTCTCTTCCTGGCTTTGAGCGAAGCGGACCTGATTCAGATTCTGGAACTCATGGTCACGCAGCTCAACCAAAACCTGGCGCAGAAAGCAATCACGGTGACGGTTGGGGACGAGGCCAAGAAGTGGATCCTCAACCAAACTCTCACCGACCGCACCTACGGAGCGCGGCCGTTGCGCCGGGCATTGCAGAAATACATTGAAGACCCGCTGTCAGAGGCGCTGATTCAAGGCACGATCACCACGCGTCCGGCGTTTATCGAGGTCTTTCTCGAGGACAACAAACTGTTCTACCGTCCGGTGGATGCGGAGAAAACCGAGGGCGTGCTGCTCTACGAGAATAGCTAATGGTCTGCGGTCGCCTTTGAGCCGTCAGCGCTTGCTGGCGGCTTTTGTTTTTGGTTGAAGATCAGCGGCCTTTCGGTCAGCAGACCTATTGCACCGTGACATTCACCGTCGCCGTCGAGCGACCGTAAGCATTGGTTCCAAACAACGTGTAAGCCGTGGTCGTCTTCGGGGTGACAGTAACCGAGCTTCCGCGCACGGCTCCCACCTGCGGTGATACCACGAAATAGGAAGCGCCGGAAACGTTCCAGCTAAGAGTCACCGGCTGTCCTTGGGATATGGTGGTTGGATTTGCGGTGAAGCTGCTGATATCAGGCGCAGGCCCGGTCGGCGCATTATTCGGCGTGTACAGCGGATCGATCAGCAATACTTCGAATGCCGACGCGGGAACCTGCTTCAGAGTCGCAAGATCGTTGTTATTCCAGCGATTGTCAGGATCGCCGCTAATGAAGATCGAGCTGCCGTTGTCGGCCAGGATCATTCCATATTTCTTAAGCGCCGCAAGAATGGTCTGCGCCTGCGGAGGAAACGAAGAAATATCATAAGAAGCCTGCAACCGCATGCGCATGCCCATCGGCGCCGCATAAGGGTTGGTGGAGTTTCCCGCCCAGTGCGAGGCTGGCGGCGTGAATGCAGTCGCGCTGTGCTGCAGCGTGAATCGTAAGGCGTGCCGGATCGATCCGCTGGCTACTTCAGGGTAGCGGGCCAGCCCGGCAAACACGGAGAGGCCGGCCGCGTCCGCCGAGGTCCAGGTGTAGGGGCGCTGCTCGTCGTTCAAAAGGTCCCACACGGCGCCAGAACCCGCGTCCCAGGTTTTGTTGGCCTGGGGATACGAGCTATACAGTTCGTAGAGCCAGCAATTGTCGCGGTCGAGAACCAGCACGTGACGATCGCCAGTGCCGGGATTCGGATAGCCCTCGATAGGCGCATTCTTCGGTACCGGCATGGGGCCGGGGTCGCTCTCGGATCCGTACGCGGTGTAGTGAATGGCGAGAAATGGCGAGCCGCTCACCACTTCGTAGGGAATGCCGATGGTTTGGCCCGCGTAGTGTCCGGCTCCGAAGTCCGGATGGAGCGGCGTGGTGTCGCCGATGAAACGAATGATGGCGCTCGAGTTGGGATCGACGGGAGCGCTGGAAACATCCTGGTTCCAGGCATTGTCACTGGGGAAGGGGAGAAATCCGTTCAAGCTCGCGCCACGGCCGAGACTCATGCCGTTGCAGGATTGGGCCGACGCGTGAACCAATGAAAGCGTGATGCACGCGAACAAGAGCCAGATGGGGATGCGTTGCATGGAAAGACCTCGGCCGGGAATTAGGTCAAAGTTAAATCAGCTTATCTTAGCCTGCGGGAAGGCGAGGAGGAGACGCGGAAGTTCATTGCCGTGAGGACAATTAGTCGATGGGTTAAATGTTTTGCGACCCCTGCCGCAGACACGAATCTCAGTCAGCAGTATGCGAATCGAGTCGAAAACGATAGTCCGCGAGGAGAGCATGACGAGCAAGGTCAATATCGCCGAGAAATTTGGCCAGATTTCGGAATACTGGAAACCTTACGTTGGCGCTGAACTGAACGGTCAGATGGTCAAGTTCGACAAGCTGAAAGGCGCGTTTGTGTTTCACCATCATGAAAACGAAGATGAGATGTTTCTGGTGGTGAAGGGCCGCTTCCGCATGGAATTCCGCGACCGGCATGAATGGATCGAGGAGGGCGAGTTTATTGTTGTTCCGCGCGGAGTCGAGCACCGGCCCGTCGCCGATGAAGAATGCTGGATACTGCTGTTCGAGCCGGCTTCCACGCTCAACACGGGCAACGTGGTCAACGAGCGCACGCTGGCTGAGTTGGAACGCGTCTGAACGAAAGATTTGAGCAGTTGGTTTCGGCCCGCCGGTTTGGCGGAGGTTTTTCTTTGATCTCGACGGTGCCCTGATTAGAATGAATCAGAGTCTCGTTCTCTCACATTCATGAAGATCGTTCCTCTGGCGCTGCTTTTCGGATTGGTGATCAGCACCGCGGCGCAAACAAAGCCCAACTACGAGATTTACGCCATCCGCTACGCCACGATACCGGACTTCCCCGTATCAGAGTTGGTGGCGGGTGCTGAGCCCGGCCGCAAGCTCGACATCGCGATGATGATTTGGCTGGTCCGCGGCAACGGCCGCACTCTCCTGGTCGATTCAGGGTTCTATCACGAGCGCTTTTTCAAAGACTGGCAGGTGAAAGACTTCACCAATCCTGCCGACGCGCTGAGCCGGGTGGGCGTGAAACCCGGGGACATCACCGACGTAATCATCACGCACATGCACTGGGACCACGCCGACGGAATGGATCTGTTCCCCAATGCCCGCATCTGGATTCAGAAAGAAGAGTTGCAATACTACGCCGGGGAGGCTTGGCAATCGAAGGAAACTCACGGGGGCATCGATGAGGGCGACGTTCTTACGTTGGTGAAATTGAACACGCAGGGCCGGGTTGGTTTGGTGGAGGGCGATGCTCAGCAAATTATTCCCGGAGTAATCTGTTACACCGGCGGCAAACATACGTACCAGTCGCAGTATGTGGGCGTCGAAACCGCTGCGGGGGTGGTCGTGCTGGCGAGCGACAACATGTACCTCTATGAGAATCTGGAACGGCACGCTCCCATTGCGGCGACCGTGGATGCTGCGTCGAACCTGCGGGCGCAGGATCGCATGAAACAAATCGCTGCCCGCCCGGAGTTGATCATTCCGGGACATGATCCGGCGGTCTTCACCAAGTTCCCTAACCCGGTTTCGGGAGTCGCTAAGATCGAGTGACCCGAACTGCGACCGATGGGTGCCGGCTTGCATCTAGATGAAGCCATGGAATTGACCGTTTATTCCGCACCTTGGTGCCCAGATTGCCGCGAGGCCAAGCGTTTTCTGGCCAAACACAACGTGTCCTATAAGGATATTGACGTCGAAACCACCCCCGGCGCCGTCGACGAGGTTGTGCGCCACACGGGCAAGCGCGCCATTCCGCAATTCGTGATCGATGGCGAGTGGGTGCAGCCGTATGCGCCAGGTAAGGGTTTTCTTTACGACGAGATGGCAAAGCGGCTGGGCGTCGGAAAGCCCTAGGCGAGAGCAGGTCCGGAAGCAGACTCAGGTTAAGTCCGACAGCTGTTCAGTTTGGCGAACGAACGGCCATCCCCGAGACGGCTCAGATATCCCCCGGTCATCATCTTCCGTACCCTGGAAAACCCTTGCTGGACAAGGGAAGATAGCCCATCCCCCGCTTTCAGCACTGGCTGAAGTTTCCTCCTGCGAAAGGGTTGAATTCGGGGTTAGCCGCTGATGTCCGAACCGGAAGATCGACAGGAAACGAACGAAGTTGGCGAGAGCTGGCAGCACATGGTGCAAGCCGTGCTGGGAGTGGTGTTGCTGATCGGTACGGTTGCCATCTTCCACTACTACGCCCCCGCCACTGAACCGGGACCGCAGGCGAATGATCTCCAGAAGGAGGTTCATCAGCTCTCGCAGCAGGTGGCCGAGCTCGAGAAAGAACAGGCGATGCCCGCCCTGGTGCTGGCGAGGTACCGCAACTCCATCGGATATATTTATGGGGTGTTTCAGGTCGGCTTTCCGAACCAGCTTCCGGCGATTCGGGCGCGCGTTTCGGGAACGGGTTTTCTGGTGGGCAAGGGACTTCTCGCTACCAACCGCCATGTGGCCGAGCCGTGGTATGGCGACGCCGAGGCGGAAGGGCTGATTCAACACGGTGCAGTGGCCCGGCTGGAAAGTTTGGTTGTATTTTTTCCGGCTTCGCCAACGCCGCTGAGCTTGACACCCGGGACAGTCTCTTCCACAGGCGATCTGGCCGTGCTTCGGATCGAGGACAAAGAAGCGGTGCGCGGCCTTCCCACGCTGCCCTTGGCAAAGGGAGTTTCCCTGCCGGGAGAATTGGTCACGGTGATCGGCTACCCCATGGGAATCGCGGGGATGGTGGCGAAATCGCCAACCGGCATTTATCAGCGGCTGGCGTACCGTCACAATGACATCACTGCGGCGAGCGAATTAGCGGCGTTGTCGCTGATTCGTCCTTCGACCACGTGCGGCCATCTGGGCGACGTGGTGGGCGATAAGCTGATTTACGATGCGCCCACGGCGCACGGCGGCAGTGGCGGACCGGTCTTCAACTCGAACGCCGAAGTGATTGGAGTGAACTCCGCCTACATCGACGGATTCTCCGGAGGAACGCTGGGAGTCTCGGTAGACGCCTTGCGTCCGCTGGTGCAATCGGCGGAAAAGAAGTAGAGACTGGATCTCGCGTTTTGCGCAACTCCTTTCGTCGAATTCAACGGGACTGGTTGCGCTCACGCTTTGTGCCTTTCCTCTTTTCGAATGCGGCCGGCAGAAGCGCCGTGTCGCTGCCCTCGCGCATAACGCGGCGAAGAGCGGCCACCAGTTCCGGGCCTGAGGATCGCAGTTCGTTGTGATGATGAAGCGCCAGTTCGCCAAGCACCTTTTCTCCCTTGGCGGTGAGCACGAGCAAGACCTCCCGGCGATCATTCTGAGCCCGGGCGCGATGGACAAACCCTCCAGCCTCCAGCCGGTTTACCAGCTCCACGGCGCTGTGGTGGCGGATCTGCATGCGGTTGGCCAACTCACGAATCCGCGGTCGCACTCCAGGCGGCATGCCCTTGATCGCCAGCATCAATTGATACTGGCCCCGTTCCAGCCCGGAGTGCTTAACGACTTGCTCGCTGAAGTGGAGGAAGCGGCGGATCTGGTAGCGAAATTCCGCCAGCGCCTGATAGTCCGACAAGGTGAGCTTCTTCATGCCGCCGACGTGAAAGCCCGGATCGCGACAAATATCGTCTAACGACATAATAACAAAAGCCCGCCGATTTGGGCTCTGGCGCTGGCCTCTTTCTCCCGCTCCATTTAGAATCCTCTGTCCCCCTATCACCGCACTCGACAGGAGCGATCCCCTTTGATTCCGCGCTACACACGCCCGGAGATGGGCCGCATTTGGAGCGACGAAAACCGTTTCCGCACCTGGCTGGCCGTGGAAGTTGCGGCTAGCGAGACTCTGGCCGAGGCCGGCATTGTCCCAAAAGAGTCGGCAACCGCCATCCGCCAGCGGGCCGACTTCCGCGTGGAGCGCATCCAGGAGATTGAAGCCGAGGTACGGCACGATGTGATTGCATTTACCACCGCCGTGGCCGAGATCGTCGGCCCGCACGCCCGCTGGTTTCACTATGGCCTGACTTCTAACGACGTGGTCGATACGGCGCAGGCGCTACTCATCCGGCAGGCTTCGGAGGTGATCACGAAGGATCTGCAGCGACTGGCGGAAGTTCTTGAGCACCGCGCCTGGGAGTTCAAAGACACTCCGATGGTGGGAAGGACGCACGGCATTCACGCCGAGCCTGTTACCTTCGGATTCAAACTGGCCAACTGGTATTCCGAGACGCAGCGCAACATCGCGCGATTTGCTGCCGCCGCGGAAGACATGAGGGTGGGGAAGTTTTCCGGCGCGGTAGGAATATTCGCTCATTTGACGCCCGAGATCGAAGAGAAGATTTGCGCCCGGCTTGGTCTGAAGGCGGCGGCGATTTCGTCGCAGGTGATCCAGCGCGACCGTCATGCGCACTATCTCGCGACCCTCGCGGTAATCGCTTCTACTCTAGACAAGATCGCCACCGAAATCCGACATCTGCAGCGCACGGAAGTGCGCGAGGCGGAGGAGTTCTTCAGTGAGAAGCAGAAAGGCTCCTCAGCCATGCCGCACAAGCGCAACCCCGTTACCTCCGAGCAGATCAGCGGCCTGGCGCGGGTTGTGCGAGGCAATGCCCAGGCGGGATTTGAAAACGTTGCGTTGTGGCACGAGCGCGATATTTCGCATTCCTCGGTGGAGCGCGTGATTCTGCCCGATTCGACCACGCTGGTCGACTACCTGCTCAACAAGACGGCGAACTTGATTGAAACCATGTTCGTCTATCCCGAGCGCATGCGCGCGAATCTTGAAAGCACCGGTGGGTTGATCTTCAGCGGCCAACTCTTGCTCGACCTGGTCGAGCACGGCGTCTCGCGCGAGCACGCCTACCGGCTGGTACAAGGGCACGCGATGCGAGCGTGGAAGGAAGGTTTGGACTTTCACCAACTGGTCCTTGCCGACGAACGAATCACAGCAAAGATTCCACGAAAACAGATCGAGCACGCCTTCGACCTTTCCCGCCAGTTGAAGAATGTGGATAAAATCTTCCTCCGCGTCTTTGGAAAGCCCAGAAAAAAGGGCGCGAAACCGAAGCCGCGGCCCAAGAACCGTCAGCGTTAGGCGAGGTTCTCTCTTCCCCCTTTAACCCCACGCGACGGAATAAGTTGCGGGTATTTTTCCATGATGCAGACCTCTCGGGGGTGCATCTTCCACTTCGACCCGAGCATCGAAGGAATTAACCAGGCGGTTAAATCGTAAAGTTTCGTCAAGGGTCGGAGGTGACCGAAATGACAAGTATGACAAGGAAAAGAATGCTGAAAATGGCGGGCTCGCTGTTGTCGGTGGCGATGTTGAGCGCAACGCTGCTTGCCCAGCCCACAGTTGCGAGCCGCTACGACGATCAAATTCAGGCGGCTGTTACCCACAAGTTGGCGGCGAAGAACCAGTTCGGCGACATCAAGTCCAGCGTGGAGGACGGCATCGTCACGCTTACGGGTACGGTCGAGCTGTACCAGCGGAAGCTGGACGCCACCAAGCTCGCTCGAAAAACCGCGAACGTGCAGGGCGTGCGTAATCTGGTCACGGTGGCCGGACCGAATGTGTCCGACGAGCAACTCGAGCAGAAGCTGTCTCGGAAGCTGGCTTATGTCCGCGAGGGATACGACAACACGTTCGACTACTTCGCCCTCGCTGTTCAGGACGGTGTGGTCACGGTTGAGGGCGCCGATCGGACAGGCGTCGGACGCGACGAAGCACTCGGAGACATTTACAACCAGCCAGGCGTGAAAGATGTGATTGCGAACATTTCACTTGAGCCGGTCTCGACATTCGACGACGGACTGCGCCTGCGCGCGGCCCGGGCGATCTATCGCGATCCGGTGTTGAGCAAGTACGCGATCGACCCGGCGCATCCGATTCGCATCATCGTCGAGAATGGCCACGTGACGCTCTACGGCTCGGTGGACAATGCCATGGACAAAACTGTCGCCGGAATTCGGGCCAACCAGCTCTTCGGCGCTTTCAGCGTCGAAAACAAGCTGGTGGTGGAGAAGGACGCGGGGCAGTCTGGAATGTAAGGCAGCTGCGGTTACGGGGCGCGGCGCAGATCGCGCCCCTTTTTTGTTCTTTTTGTTGTCCTTGGAGTCGATTACTGTGGCGGGGTGTGCTCGAAGGGTAGTTTGGTGTAGCGAGCTTTTTCAACGTCAATGATCAGCACGATGCGTCCTACTGGCTGTCGCATGGGGAGGGTTTGCCGGTGTATCTGTGCGAGACGATATCCATGGCTTTCAGATCAGGATCGGGGCGGCGGTCGATGACGCGGCCGCGAATCTGAACTTCTGCGTAAGGATTTGTGAAGTCCACCATAGAGATTGCAACCCGCCCATCGCGGCTCGTGTTCTTGGCTTCGAGCGAACCTTCGCCGGTGCAGATCAGGATAGGCTCGCCTTTGCGGCCGACCCAGACGGGAACGGATTGCTGCGATCCGTCGGGCATGAGCGTCGCCAGGTGAGCAAAGTTGGGCGGTCGATTCATTGTTTTACTTCATGCGCCAGTGGGATGCCCACAAACAGACTCCATGCCATTCAGGGTAAGCGGTTGATCAGCGACGCTACATATCCGGCGCCAAATCCATTGTCAATGTTTACCACACTCACGTTCGAAGCGCAGGAGTTCAACATGCCGAGGAGCGCGGTCAGCCCCTTGAACGAAGCACCGTAGCCTACGCTGGTGGGCACCGCGATGACGGGTACGCCGACCAGTCCTCCCACAACACTGGGCAGCGCGCCTTCCATGCCGGCGCAAACGATGACCACGCGAGCTCTGGTCAGAGCCTCACGATTGGCAAGCAGGCGGTGGATTCCCGCGACGCCGACATCGTAAAAATGCTCAACCACGTTACCCATGAGTTCGGCCGTCACAACCGCCTCTTCGGCTACCGGAATGTCGCTGGTGCCCGCCGAGACCACGGCGATCATTCCCTTGCCGTAGGTCCGAGGGTCACGCTGCAGCACGATCGCCCGCGCCAGTTCGCGGTACTCCGCCGCGCGCACTTTTTTCTTTACCGCGGTAAATTGTTTCTCATCGGCACGGGTGGCCAGGACGTTGCCGCCGTGCTTCGCCAGGCGGGCGAAAATCTGCGCCATTTGCAGCGCCGTTTTTCGCTCTCCGAAGATTACCTCGGGCATGCCGGCGCGCAGGGCGCGATGATGATCCACCTTGGCAAAGCCGAGATCTTCAAAAGGCAAGTGGCGAAGGCGATCGACCGCGTCGTCGGGCGTGATCGTGCCGCGCCGCACCTGCACGAAGAGCTTACGAATGGATTCGGCGTTCATGGCAAGCATTCGAACTGCAGCACTCAGCCATCAACCAGGCTGAGTCAAGATTAGCATCTTGCGAATGCGTCAGAGTGGTCAGGCGTGTGTGCCGCGCGAGGTGGAGCGGACCCTGGCGATCACGGCGGTGCAGACTTTGCGGGCGAGACCAGGTTCGTCAATACGGGCAAGGAAAAGTCGGCGCAATCCACTGGGCGTCACCCTCCCGGCCAGATAGGCATCATAGAGCGCGCTTCCCAATCGGTATCCCGAGTCCCGCGACGTTGCTTCAAACTTCTGATCGTCGGCGCGACTGGACGCCTGTGCGGCTTTCTCAAATGCGGCTCGTGACAAAACCGAAGAGTCTTCTATCTCAAGACGGGGCCGAGAAGGATAAAGCACTCGCGAACCGAAATAGGCCACCGCGTGTTCGATCACACGAACGCAGAACCGATCCGAGGACGAGGTCGCACTGCTGCGCAGGCCCCCGCGGCCGAGGAATGTCGCGTTTACCCGTTGAGGCAGTCCTCGGCAGGCCTGATGCAGAAAGCGAGTGGCATCCTCGGCAGCGTGCATCATTTGAAACTCACGAACGTAGAAAGCGTTGACCTCGGGAAAATATGCGCTACCGCGTTCTTCGACGCTGGCGAGCATGGTCTCCCGCTGCTGCTCACTCACCCCGTTGCGTGAGAGTATCCGGCGCAGCATCGCATCGGACGAGTTGCCGTAAACCTCGGGGAGCATGTCGACCAGAAATTTTGGTTGCGTGCCGTTGTGTGGAGAATAGCGATTGATTTCGAGAAAGACAGCCAGACTGTCGATCAGGTTGTAGATAGTAGGTGCGAAATCGGGGCCGCTATCGCAGCGGCTCCACTGGTCGAGGAATAAGCGGTAGCTTTCATATTTCTCGAGCGGCGTGGCGTTGAAGACGCACAAGATGTCGTCGTCGATGCGCACCGCCTCAACTTTGTCAGGACGCTCGCCGGCGGCGCGCCAGTAAAGCGCGTCAACGTTCTGCAGCACGGTGAGGATCCTGGCGTCCGGCATTTCCTTGTTTTTCAACACTCGGTTCAGCACTCGCGGGAGGTGTCCCGGAGCGAGGTGCGACTCGCCGAACAACACGAAGATCACTGCGCCGGGATGCTGCTGGCGGATCTCAGCGATCTTCGCCGCGGCGTGCCGGTCGCGGGCGCCGATTTTGCGCAGGTTCTCCCTGGGCAGGCAATCGAGGCCGTAGATTCCATCGGCATGGTCGCGGGCCGTAACCAGCAGCTCGTGAAACGGAGTCCAGTCGTATCCCCAATCCAGATCGAAGCGGATGCGCTGGCGCAGTTCGTCTTCGTCGATCTCGCGACGCCACCATTCTTCGAGAACGTGCTGATCGCGCGCAAAAATGGTTTCCACTCCGAGCACAACCCGGCGATCACCGGCCAGAGCCCGCTGCTCGATGAGGGATGCGGCATAGCGTTGAGCTGCCGGTAGAGCATGGTAGTCGCCGATCAGTACAACGTCAGCGGCGTGCAGGGCGTTCTGAACCTGTTGGGAATCGAGAAGGCACTCGTAACTGCGGAAGGCCTCGGTGAACTCGCGAAGATATTTCCGGCGGCTGTGCGAATCCTGCGCGCGGATTTCGCGCTCCACTCCGGCCAGCGCGTGCAACTGCGCCGCGCTCCGGCGGAATCGCAAATTGACTGTGGATGCCATAACCTCAGCTTCTATCTCTCCGCTTGACCCTTCGCCTTGACTTCCGCTTCCGCTACTCCCTATGCTCCAAACTTCGAGGCTGTTTGCGTTTCCTCGCCCGGAGGTGCCGTGCCGAATCGTCCGCCGCAAAATTTGACTATCGCGACCACAGGCGCGAGCGGATCGGTGTTCCTGCGGCAACTTCTGCTGGTGGTCGAGCGCGATGTTCGCATTCAGACCGTGAACTTCATTGCCTCGGACTCCGGCCTGCGCGTGCTGGCCGAAGAACTCGGTATCAAAGGGCGCACCAACCTCGTCCGGCAGATTCTGGGTGCTGAAAACTTCCCCGCACATTCCACAAAAGCCTCAGCCCGCGGGCGCGCGAACGCATCATCCGAGATCCACAAAATCAAAGAGCAATCGAACGCCGACATCGGGGCGAATGTGGCCAGCGGCTCTTATCCCGCGGACGCCATGGTCGTGATCCCCTGCAGCGTGGGCACCCTGGCCCGCATTGCGAACGGCGTCGCCTCGCACCTGATCGAGCGCGCCGCCGATGTTTGCCTCAAAGAGCAGCGTCCGCTGGTGCTCTGCGTGCGCGAAACGCCGCTCAACAAAATCCATATCCGCAACATGTACCGTGCTGCCGATGCCGGCGCGACCGTCTTCCCCCTCATTCCCGCCTTCTATTACCGGCCGGCGAATTTAAATGCCATGGCCCTCGAGTTCGCTTATCGCGTGCTCGCCCACCTCGGTCTGTCCCAGCCTGAGGCCTTCCGTTGGAAGGGCTGAGCCATCGCGGGTTAGCCCTCTGCATTCAAAAGGTCCTCTACCTAGTGAAAATCGGCGTGAGCGGAGGGAACTTCAGTGTAGAGAGCCATAGGTGCCGGTCCCAGATGCCCGCTGGACATGTACGACAGGGGGAGAAGGCCCGGCGGAAATTGTCCTCGGCGGAATTTCCCGGATTTCCAAAGCGACGGCTTCGATTTCTTGGCGTAGAATGCGTCAAATTCTCCGACGGGTGATTCATGTCTTTCGTGATTCAGCAACCAGAGGTCGTAGGAAATCGGTTTGCGCGCAAGCGTCTTAAACGGGAGAGACCCCCCTTGCTATCGGTCTTCGCCGGACTCCTGTTGCTGGCCGCATCGGCAGCCGATGCGGCGGACGATCGCAATCCCGCGGGCGATGCCAAAGCCGCCGCGGCGGGCGAATATGAGTTCCGCATCAACTGCGCCCTATGCCACGGACTGGGTGCTCGCGGTGGGGGCCGAGGTCCTGACTTGACGCGGGCTCAGAAAAAGCATGTCCATTCCGATGAGGAAATGTTTCAGGTGATCAGTAACGGAATTCCGGGTACCGCGATGCCAGCCAACGGGACCAACGGTCAAGGCGTGGGCATGACAGATGAAGAAATTCGGCAGATCATCACCTATATCCGCAGCGTGGAGGTAAAAGCTGGGGCCCGCTCGATCGGCAACGGAGCGCATGGCAAGGAGCTCTTTTATGGCAATGCGAATTGCTCGCTCTGCCACATGGTGGAAGGCAGGGGCGGGCGCGTGGGGCCGGACCTCACCGCGGTAGGCGGCTCGCGCACCAGGGAGGCGATGATCGATTCGGTGCGCAATCCCAGCCGTCGGCTGGCCTGGGGCTTGACCGAGCCGACGAAGGAATTTCCCCAGGAGTACGAGACCATCACGGTGGTTACCGCGGACGGAAAAGAAATTAAGGGTGTGGCTCTCAACGAAGACAGCTTTACCGTGCAGATGATGGATTTGAGCGAGCAGGTTTATCTGCTGGAGAAAGACAAACTCCGATCTTTCGAGAAGAGCCGGGAATCGATCATGCCGGCTTACAGCCCAGATCTGCTGGGGGGCAGAGATCTCGACGATATTGTTGCCTTCTTAACCACCGTGGGAGCGAAATGAGAACGCGGATATTGGCAGCACGAATCGCGATTTGCCTCTGCCTTTTCTGTGCCACTCAGGCTCGGGGCCAGGTTACGTTCGAACGGATTCTGAATTCCGGCAAAGAGCCGCACAACTGGATGACGTATTCCGGCGATTATCTCGGGCGGCGTTTCAGCCCGCTCGATCAGATCAACACGACCACCGCGCGCCAACTGGTGGCGAAGTGGGTGTATCAGACCGGAGCGACGGGCAAGCTTGAGACTACGCCGCTGGTCGTTGATGGAATTCTTTACGCCACGGCGCAGGACGACCGCGCTTTTGCTCTTGATGCGCGGACGGGCCGGCCGATCTGGCTCTACCAGCACGCGCTGCCAGGCGATATTCGTCCGTGCTGCGGCCGGGTGAATCGCGGTCTCGCGATTCTGGACGACAAGGTTTTTCTGGGAACTCTCGATGCTCACGTGATCGCCCTCGACACGAAAACTGGCAACGTCCTATGGGATGTTACAGCTGCGGATTACCGCGTGGGTTACAGCTTTACGGTTGCTCCTCTGGCGGTAAGGAATCTTGTGGTGATTGGCGTTTCCGGAGGCGAGTACGGGGTGCGCGGTTTCATCGACGCCTACGACGCGACGACAGGCGAGAGAAAATGGCGGTTCTATACCGTTCCTGGGCCGGGCGAACCCGGGCATGAAACCTGGGAAGGCAATTCGTGGAAGGTCGGCGGCGCTCCGGCGTGGAATACCGGAACCTACGATGCGGCGACCAATCAGATTTTCTGGCCGACGGGTAACCCTGCGCCTTCGAACCGCGGCGAGGGCCGCGCCGGAGATAATCTTTACAGCAACTCGCTGCTTGCCCTGAATGCGGATACAGGACAGATGAACTGGTATTTTCAGTTCACCAAGCACGACGAACACGACTGGGACGCGACGCAAGTTCCGGTCATGTTTGACGAAGCCGGGAAGCATCTGATCGCGCAGGCCAACCGCAATGGGTTTTTCTATGTGCTCGATCGTGCACAGGGCAAACTGATTTCGGCGTCGGCCTATGGCAAGATCACCTGGAGCGACCGCAAAGACGCCGAAGGCCGGCCGGTGGCGAAGAAAGAAGCTTCCCCCACGCTCGCGGGGCATACGGTTTGTCCGGGCGCGTTGGGCACAACGAATTTTATGGCGCCGGCCTACGACCCGCAGACTTCGCTGTTCTACGTGACGGCACGTGATCAGTGCGACATTTTCTCCACCGCTCCTCAGCCCTACGAAGCTGGGCACGCCTACTATGGCAGCGCATATTTTCCATCCGACGAGGCCGAGCCTTATCGTGGATTCCTAAAGGCGATCGACCCAGCAACGGGCGAGATAAAGTGGAAGTTCGAGCACACGTCGCCCACGTGGTCGGGCGTGCTCACGACCGCCGGCGGCCTGGTTTTTACCGGCGATGCCGAAGGCAACTTCATCGCTCTGGACGCGGCCGCCGGCAAGGCCTTGTGGCACTTCCAGATGGGCGGAGCAGTCTACGCCGCTCCGATAGGGTTCGCTGTAGACGGCAAGGAATTCGTCGCTATTGCCGCGGGCAGCGCCATCTATGCCTTTGGGCTGCCTTAGAAGCGGTACCAGAGAAACGAATCAGAACTGCACAACAATTCCCGCGGAGACGCGCAAGTTCTTTTGGCGAATCGAAAGGTTTTGGAATAGACCGGGACCGAGAGCGCTTCCGTAAAACTTGTCTAAATTGAGGCTGGTATGAAAGTAATCAAGCTGGCCCACGCGCACAGAAAAATGCCGCACAATCTTGTAATCCAGGCCGGCTCCCAGAGCCATCGTAAAATCATCGAACGTTGTGGCGGCAGAAGGCACCGGAGACGCCAGCCCGGTGATGGTGCTTGCACTCAGGCTGATTCGCTCATACCCGAACAGCGCGTGCGCAAACGGAGTCAGCCTAGACTTGTTTCGGTAGGTAAGTGCCGGTCCAAACAGAAAATAATATTCACTCTCGCTGGGAAGTCCGGTGACTCCGCTCGTCTTCAACGCTGTGATCGGAGCATTGTTGTGTCCCCCAAAGTCGCCAACGATTCCGATCCAACGGTTGCCGTTGTACTGTCCCTCCGCGGTCCAGCCGGTGAAGTTGGATCTTATTCCGAAGGTGTCGGAAGGCGCGCGTAAAACCGAGCTCAAGCCCAAACCCGTAAGCCCGCCCGTATCCGCGTGTATGAGTGAATAGCCTCCGAATACTTGAACTTTAGCCGCGGAATCCTGAGCCAGGACGATCGAACCACTGCACAACATCAGAGTGGCGAGAGCAAAGCGAATCATTCCCACGTTTTTCTCCCTCTCCAGAAATTGAGTGTCCGCGATGCCACGTTCCAGGGTCGGAATGATTTTCGCGCACGCTTCACTTCCATTCTATCCGCGAAACGGCTGCAAACGCGGAGGGTCTCGAGTGGAATGCAGGCGAGAAGAAGAGCGGGCCCTCTCCGAGAATTGCGTCGAAGACTTGCTCCACCTCATTCAAAGGAGACTACTTCATCCGGAGAAAACAACTTCTCCGAGAAGATACGAAGATACAAAGCTTTGACGGCCGCGTGACAAAGGGCCCTGAGCGCGCGACGGAAATCGCTTCCACTGCGAATCGGCCGTTGGCTCAGAAGCCGGTTGTGACCGCTTTAGCTGAAGCTGGCAATCGACAAGGGCTAGTCGGGGGTAGCGACCATTCGTAACGGACACGCCCGGTTGACGAGCCTGCGGATTTCGTAATAATCTGCAGTTACACCGGAAAGGAGGTGGTCGAATGACAAGTTCTGATTGTAGTGGTAAGTGTGGGAGTCCAAGACCAGGTGAGGTGGCTGAGACTTAGAGCTGGTTGCTCTAAGCGGGGCTCCGGACGCGGATTGCGCAATGACGTTGCAACTCCCGCCGCGAGCTACAGCCCGCACACTAGCCGGTGAGTAGGGATGAAGTTGCTGCGTTGGTCGCGCAGCGGCTTCGATCGAGGATCTGGACGGTCAATGATCTCGACCCTTGATCTTGAGTCCCAGACCCGGGAGTTGCCGTGAGAGGCCACGTAGAGTGACCACCTCTTGGTCAATCCCAAACAGTCCACCGGACGGCCCGCAGGTTATAGTCTGCGGGCCGTTTGTATTTTCGCTACCCAACCGGAGCCTCCGCCCGCTCAGCTTAAGTGATCTGCGTCACCTCGCGCCCAGCGCTTTCGTTAGAGTAGATCTCATCGTGGGAGGGTTTTCCATTCTTGCCAATCGCAAGCGCGCCATCGTCGCGCTGGCGCATTCG
>Ga0181525_10000490_pt1 | contig 34514 bp, 41 predicted proteins | sample PEATcosm2014_Bin_48_FD_121100 | JGI IMG/M metagenome (GOLD analysis project Ga0181525, IMG submission 121100) | Peatland microbial communities from MTU Mesocosm Facility, Houghton, MI, USA - PEATcosm2014_Bin06_10_metaG | ecosystem: Environmental > Terrestrial > Soil > Wetlands > Peat | place... | reverse complement strand
TGCTGGCGGCGATCCCGCAGGGCTCGCGCACACTCGAACTCGGACGGTCCTGCGTTCTCAAAAGCTATCGCGCGAAGCCAGGCTCGATGCAGCTTCTGTGGCGCGGCGTGATGACGTATGTGAGCCGCTTCTCGATCGACCTGATGTTCGGCTGCGCGTCGCTTCAGGGTACCGATCCCGCATCCCTCGCATTGCCGCTCTCCTATCTCCATCATTTCCATGCGATGCCCGAGGGCATGAATGTGCGCGCGCGGCCCGAGCTTTTCGTCGAGATGAACCTCATGGCGAAAGACGCGATCGATCCGCGCGAGGCACTGCGTACGCTGCCGCCCATGATCAAGGGTTATGTGCGCGCGGGCGCCAGCATCGGCGACGGCGCGGTGATCGACCGGCAATTCGGCACGACGGACGTCTTCATCTATTTCCCGCTGTCGACGATCGATCCGCGCTACAAAAGCCGCTTCGGCATCACGAGCGGGTGACGGGAGCGGAAGTCCTATGGCTGCGAAATCGCAATCCACCCAGAGCATGCGTCAAGACAACAAAGAGTACCTTGAGGCCGTGGACGAAGGCCTGGCGGACGTGAAAGCCGGCCGGACCGTCTCCTATGAAAAAATCAGGCGTTGGCTCTTGTCGTGGGGTAGCGACAAGGAATTGCCACCGCCGAAATGCCCGTAGTATTCACGCGCCGCGCACTGCGCGATCTCACCAATATCCGAGCCTACATCGCAGACGACAATCCGCGTGCCGCCTCACGGACAGCCGTGGAAATCGTCGCCGCATGCGACCGTCTGGAGCAGTTTCCAGAGCGCGGACGGCCCGGACAGCGGCGCGGTACGCGCGAACTCACAATCGTCTGGCCCTATGTAATCGTCTACCGTCTGAACCGCGAAGATGTAGAAATCCTCGCGATCTGGCACGGCGCACAGGACAGGTAGCCGCACGACACAGGGGCCAGCCACTTAGCATTCTCGTCGGGGGAACAATGCCAAAATATCTGCAACGTTATTCGCGCGCGCTACTGACATTCACGTTTTTGTTTTTCACGCTCCCGAGTTTTGCGGAGCCGGCCGGCCAGCAATTCAAAACCGTCGCGATCGGTCACGGCGTGACGTTGCACTATGTCGAACAAGGCAAGGGCGTGCCGGTGGTTTTCGTACACGGTTCGCTCAGCGACTACGGCTATTGGCGCGATCAGATGGGTGCGTTCGCCAAGCACTACCGCGCCATCGCCTATAGCCGACGCTACAATTTCCCGAACACCAATCCGCCTGTCGACGGCTATTCGGCGATCACCGATTCCGACGATCTGGCAGCATTGATCAAGACGCTGCATCTGGGCCGCGTCTATGTCGTCGGACATTCCTACGGCGCGCTGACGGCGCTGTTTCTGGAGACGCGCCATCCCGAACTCCTGCGCGCGGTCGTTCTCGCCGAGCCGCCGGCCGTCTCGTTGCTGCAGCACATCTCGCCGCCCAACACCGAAAAGGGCGCGGCTATGTTCGCGGACATCCAGAAGAACATGGTGGCGCCGATGAAACTTGCGTTCTACGAGGGCAACACCGACCTCGGCGTCGGCTTCTTCATCGATTATGTCTTCGCCAAACCGGATGCCTGGCAGAAGATGTCCGCCGACGACAAGAAGGACACGCTGCGCGATGCAGAAGAGTGGAATGTGATGTTGCCGAGGGGCACGTTGTTCCCCGAGATATCGCCCGATGCCATACGCGCCATCCGCGTGCCGACGCTGATTCTCTCGGGTGCGAAATCTTATCCGTTCCTGGCGCTGATCGACGACGAGCTCGCGAAACGCATCCCGGGCAGCCGCAATATCGTCTTTCCCGACGCCGGCCATCAGATGTGGTACAAACATCCCGACGAATGCCGCGACCTGACGGAGAAGTTTTTCGTGGAGCACGTGCGTTAAGGGCGCATGGCCTTTTCTCCCCCAACGTGGGTGAGACGCCGAGCCCCCCGGTCCGCGCAAAGCGCGGCCGGAGAATAAACTCCGCGAGGCAGAGGGGGGAGCCAATTGTTTGCGAGCGCCGTCAAAGGCTGCGGCGTCATTTGAACTGACGCCCGAACACGCCAAGCGACGCTGATGTCCCCCTCGGCGCTGCGCGCCGGCTCCCCCACGTTGGGGGAGCAAAAAAGAGCGGTGCTAGGCTTTGATCCGTTTCTCGATCGCGTCCCATATGAGCTTGGCGATGTCGGCGCCGCCGAAGCGGCGGACTTCCTGGATGCCGGTGGGTGAAGTGACGTTGATCTCGGTCAGATAATCGCCGATCACGTCGATGCCCGTGAAGATCAGCCCGCGCGCTTTGAGTTCGGGCGCGAGCGTTTCGCAGATCGCCTTCTCGCGCGGCGTCAGCGTTGTCGCTTCGGGCCTGCCGCCGACATGCATGTTGGAGCGCGCTTCGCCCGCCGCCGGCACGCGATTGATGGCCCCTGCAAATTCACCGTCCACCAGGATGATGCGCTTGTCGCCCTTGCGCACTTCCGGCACGTAACGCTGCACGATGACGGGCTCGCGGTAGAATTGCGTGAACATCTCGAGCAGCGCACCCAGATTCTCATCGTCCGGCTTCACGCGGAAAACACCCGCGCCGCCATTGCCGTAAAGCGGTTTCAGGATGATGTCGCCGTGGCTGGCGCGGAAAGCCCTGATCTCTTCGCGATCGGTGGTGATCAGCGTCGGCGGCATCAGATCCTTGAACAGCGTGACGAACAGCTTTTCCGGCGCATTGCGCACATGGAAGGGATCGTTGACGACGAGCGTCTTCGGCTGCAGACGCTCGAGGATATGCGTTGCCGTGATATAGGCCATGTCGAAGGGCGGATCCTGGCGCATCAAGACGACATCGGCGTCCGAAAGATCCGCGACCGACGCCTCGCCGAGCGTGAAATGATCGCCCTTCACCGGGCGCACGGCGAGCGAACGCGCCCGCGCGACGACCGCGCCGTCGCGGAACGTCAAATCGCGCGGACCGTAATAGAGAAGCGCGTGGCCGCGGCTCTGCGCTTCGAGCGCGAGCGCGAATGTCGAGTCGCCGTTGATGTCGATCTTCTCGATCGGATCCATTTGAATCGCGACTTTGAGCGCCATGGTCTCTTCCTAGTTGAGGCGGCGTTTGAGCGCGTGAAGGCCAAGCGCTGCTTCATTGTGAAGGGCCTGACCCTGCGGCACGAGCGAGAGGCAGGCTTCGAAGGCTTTCTGCGCGGCGCCGAGCGCGCCGACCGTTTCGTTGAGGCGGCCGATATCGATCCACAACTCGGGACGGCGCGGCGCGATCAGGACCATCCGGTTCGCGATTTCGAGCGCCCGCGCGCGCTCGCCGTTCTGGATGGCGCGCATTTTCAAATTGTTCTGGAGGCGCAGGAGAACGTCGACGTCGCTGGTGGGCTCGGCGGGGCGAACATCGTCGCCACCCGCCATGCTCACCGCAGGCAGCGTGCCGAGGCTCTCGCGTTCGAGCGCCGCACCGCCGTTGAACGGATCGATGAGCGCTTCGGCCGAGCCGAGCGCGATGCGCAGCAGGAAATGCCCCGGCGAATTCAACCCCGAAGCCTTGAAGCCGGCGGCGCGCGCCGCGTGAATATAAAGAATGCCGAGCGCGACCGGCAGTCCGCGGCGGCGATCGATCACCGTAATCAGATCGGCATTCTGCGGATCGTCATAGCGCAGCCTGTCGCCGTCATAGCCGTATCGCCCGACGAGGAGCGTGGCCAGCGCACGCGCGCCCTCTTCCGCCGTCGTCGCCATCTTGGCTTCGATGCGGGCGTGTTCGGCGATCTCGGCAAGATGGGCTTCGTAGGCCGTCAAGGGACGCCCGATATGATCGAGCGCCGACAGCAACAGCGCCGCTTCGGCGATGTCGAGCGGCTCCTCTCCCGCCTCGCCGATCCGGCGCAGGCGATCGGCCGGTGCTTCGTCATTTCGCGTCGTCATCTTGGCCGACATTGCCCTAACCTATCCCCGGCCGCCATGCATCACGGATATGCTTTGGCCATGTCCCGGGTGCAAGCATGACCATGTCGAATCGCATGCCCTTCCCAGCCAGGCCGGGCTTTCGCGCCAGAAACAGTTCGGCCGCACGGGCGATCCGGGCCTGCTGACGCGCGCCGAGCGCCTCGCCTGCCAGGCCTTGCGCGCCGCGCGCCTTCACTTCCACGAAGCAGATGACGCCCGACGGCGCCTGCGCCACGAGATCGATCTCGCCCACATAGGTCCGCACGCGCCGGCCGAGAATACGATAGCCCTTCGCCATCAGGAGGAGCGCCGCCCAGGTTTCGCTGCGCCGGCCACGGCGCTCGGCGGCCCGGCGGCGCGCGACGACGGCATCGCTCTTACGCATCCGCATCGGCCTTCAGCGCGAGCGCGCGCGCATAGATGACACGGCGCTGTGTGTCCGTTGCTTCGGCGACAAGGTCGGCAGCCGCGCGGACCGGCATGAAGGCGAGCGCCTGGCGGAGAAGGGAATCGATCCGCGCCGTGTCGGGCGCGTCCTCGGGCGGCGGACCGACGACAATCGTCACTTCGCCTCTGGGCGCGTCTTCGCTTGCATAGTCGGAGGCGAGAGCAGAAAGCATCCCGCGGCGCACGTCCTCATGGAGTTTCGTGAGCTCGCGGCCGACAGCGGCCATGCGCGCGCCGAGAACTTCGGACATATCGGCGAGGCTTTCGCGCAAACGGTTCGGCGATTCGAAGAAGACGAGCGATGCGGGAACGGATCTCAATTCGGCCAGAGCATTGCGCCGTTCACCCGAGCGTGCGGGCAGGAAGCCTGCGAAGAGAAACCGGTCGGACGGGAGGCCCGCGAGAACCAGCGCCGTCAGCAACGCCGACGCGCCCGGTATCGCTTCCACGTTCACGTCTTCGGCGATGGCCTCGCGCACCAGCTTGAACCCGGGATCGGAGACCAGCGGCGTACCGGCATCGCTCACCAGCGCGATGCGCTGCCCCGCCCGCAATCGCGCCAAAAGACGCGGCCGTTCGCGCGCCGCGTTGTGGTCGTTATAGGCCATGAGGGGCTTGGCGATGCCGTAGATGGCAAGGAGCTTCGAGGTGACCCGCGTGTCCTCGGCCGCAATGAGGTCACAACTTTTCAGTACGTCGAGGGCGCGCAGCGTAATGTCGCGTGCATGGCCGATCGGCGTCGCCGTGACGTAGAGACCGGGCGGCAGATCGCTTTGCGAATCCGCGGGCTCCGGACTAGGCTCCGGCCGCCCAACAGACAGCTCACCCTCCGGGGAAACAACGGAAGCCGGCATTGATGATCCCGTCCGCCTTTTCATTCCCATGGCTTTCTCGCGCCGCGGCCCGATTTAGCGTCATACCGGCCTTCCTGGCGATAGCGCTCGTCGCCGGCTGCCAGACGGAGGAGGCGACCAAGGCACCGGTTGCAATCCAGGCGCCCGTCCAGTCCACGGGACCCATGGCGCAACATCCCCTGATGGGTGAGGAGCCGGGTTTCCTGCGCCTCGGCAATATGAACCCCAATCGCGTACCGGTTCGCATCGGCATGCTGCTGCCGTTCTCGAACGGGTCGCCGGCTACGCGTGCGCTCGCCGGCGCCATGATGAAGGCGGCGGAACTTGCCCTGTTCGACGCGGGCAACCCCGATGTGTTGCTCATCACGGCCGACGAGGGCTCCAATCCGGAAGCGTCCGCCGAGGCTGCCCGTTCGCTGCTTGCGCAAGGCGCCGAAATCATCGTGGGCCCGCTCTTCGCGCAGGCCGCCGAAGCGGTAGGCCCTGTGGCGCGCGATCGCGGCGTTCCCGTGATCTCGTTTTCGACGGATCGCAAAGTCGCCGGCAACGGCGTCTATCTTCTGAGCTTCCTTCCCGAAGGCGAAGTCCATCGCGTGATTGCTTACACGGCGACGCTGGGCCACACGAAGTTTGCGGGGCTGGTCCCGCAGAACGCCTATGGCGACCGCGTCGGAAATTATTTCCAGGACGATGTGAAATCTGCCGGCGGTACCGTCACCGACATCGAGAAATATGCGCCCACGGCCGAGGGCATCGGCGCACCCGCCCATGCGGTCGCGAACAGCAAACCGGATACGATCCTGATCGCACAGGGCGGATCGCTCTTGCGCGAACTCGCGTCGACGCTCGCAGCCGCCGGCGTGAACGTGGAACAGGTCAAGCTGCTCGGCACCGGATTGTGGGACGATCAGACGACATCGAAAGATCCGCTGCTGGCGGGCGGATTGTTCGCTGCGCCGTCGCCGGACGCGAACCTCGCTTTCGAAACGAAGTATCACAACGTCTACGGCCTCAACCCGCCGGAGCTCGCATCGCTGGCCTATGATGCGGTGTCTCTGGTGACGCTCCTTTCGAACGGCACGCCCTACAAGCGTTTCACGGCGCAGGCTCTGACCGATCCGAACGGTTTCGGCGGCGTCGACGGCATCTTCCGCTTCCACCCCGACGGGACATCGGAGCGCGGTCTCGCCGTGATGGAGATCCAGGCCGGCGGCGGCTTCAGGATCGTGAGCCCGGCGCCGAAGACGTTCCAGGAGCAGAGATCGTAAAAAGCGGAGTTTTGCTCCCCCAACGTGGGGGAGCAGGCGCGCAGCGCCGAGGGGGACGTCAACTTCGGAGTTCGCCGGTGACTCCCCCCTCCGTCTCGCTTCGCTCGACGTGCTCCCCCACGTTGGGGGAGCAAAAAAGTATTACGTTGCCAACGCGGCAATGACCGCGTTCAGCACAAGACGACCACGTGGTGTTGCGCTGAGGCGACGTTCGGCAAAGACGACGAGGTCGTCGCTCGCGAGTTCGACGATCTTATTTTCGTCGATGGCTACACCCCAGCGTGATAGGTAAGCGTCGACATCCAACCCTTCGTTCAGTCGCAAATTCATCAGCAGATGTTCGCGCGCCGCGTCGGCATCGCCGACCGGATTGGTTTCGACGTAGCCGTGGCCCTCGCGCGCGACCTTATCCTGCCAGCGTTCCGGCAGGCGTTCAGCCGACGTCGCCACGCGTTGGCCGCCCAACATGAGCCTTCCATGTGCGCCGGGGCCGACACCCGCATAATCGCCATAGCGCCAATAGATGAGATTGTGGCGGCACTCGGCGCCGGGCCGGGCATGATTGGAAATCTCGTAAGCGGGACGTCCGGCCGCTTCCGTGATCTCCTGCGTGATTTCGAAAAGCGAGGCGGCGCTGTCTTCGTCGGGAATCGTGAGCGTGCCGTCCTGCGCGAACACCGCAAAAGGTGTGCCGGCCTCGATCGTCAGCTGATAGAGCGAAAGATGTTCCGTCTCGAAGGCGAGTGCTTCCTTAAGCTCTTCGCGCCAGGCCTTCGCGGTTTGTTTGGGGCGTGCATAGATGAGATCGAGCGACACGCGGTCGAAATTCGCCATCGCCATCTTGAGTGCCGCTTTCGCTTCGGCCACGTCGTGCAGGCGGCCTAAGAATTTGAGATCGGCATCGTTGAGGGCCTGCACGCCCAACGACACACGATTGACGCCGGCCGCGCGATAATCGCGGAAATGCGCGGCGTCGGCGCTGGCAGGATTGGCTTCGAGTGTGATCTCGACATCGGATGCGACAGGCCACAGCCGCGCGATCGCATCGAGGATTGCAGCCGTCGATTTGCCCGACATCAGCGACGGCGTGCCGCCGCCGAAGAACACCGTCTCCACGCGGGGCACGGCGTTCGCCTGCGCCGCCTTCACCCATTCGAGTTCGCGCACGATTGCATCCGCCCAGCGGCTTTCGTCGAAGCTCGCGCGGACATGCGAATTGAAATCGCAATACGGACACTTCGCCGCGCAAAACGGCCAGTGCACATAGATTCCGAAATCATTCATCGCTCGAAGATTCTTAGCGCAGAGGGCGCGGTGGTTGCGCGGTGGACGCAGATCGAGCCGCGCACGTGACGACGAAGAGTTCTCTCGGACGGCGACGCAAGGCTTGCGCGCTTCGCGCGCAGTCGAGCGGCGACAGAGGAGTACGAACATGGACGACAACCGCGATGCCCCTGCGTCCACCGCGCAACCACTGCGTCCTCTGCGCTAAAATTGCGAGTCATAGACTCAGAACTCCGCTGGCGAGCAGTTTCCGGAACGCTCGCGCTCGATGGCTCATGGCGTGCTTGAGGGCCGGATCGATTTCGCCGAAAGTTTCCGTCATGCCGTTGGCGACGAAGATCGGGTCGTAGCCGAAACCCTTGTCACCGCGCGGCGGGAAAACAAGCGTGCCTTCGATTTCGCCTTCGAACACCGCGGTCTCTCCGTTCGGCGCCGCCAACGCCAGCACGCATACGAACTTCGCCGAATAATCCGTTGCGGCCTTCGCTTTCAATTCGCGTTCGACGCGGGCCATCGCGAACGCAAAGTCCTTCGTGGCACCCGCCCAGCGCGCGGAATAGATTCCTGGCGCACCATAGAGCGCTGTCACCGCCAGACCGGAATCGTCGGCGAGCGAAACTTCACCGCTCGCCAGCGCCGCCGCGCGCGCTTTGAGAAGCGCGTTGCCGACGAACGTCGGTTCGGTTTCTTCCGGCTCGGGCAGACCCTGTTCGTCCGCGCCTTTGATCGTCAGCGCAAAGGGCTCCAGCAACTCGCGGATCTCACGCACCTTGCCTTTGTTGTGACTCGCAATGACCAACGTCGAGCCACGCGGCAGCTTCATGGCTCGGACTTGCTCGCGTGTGCGGATGCGACTTCATCAAAAAGCGCACGAATATTTGCAAGATGACCCGCGAGCGCCAGACCATGCGCGGCGCCGCGAGGAATGTCTTGTGCACGGAAATGACCGGCGGCGACACGCGCATGATCAGCGAGGCGTTGGGCTTCCGCCGCAATGCGTTCAAGCCGCTCCGCCTGATCCTCGCGTGTGGTCGAAACGCTCATGCCTTGAGCACCTGCTTCTGCAATTCGATCAATTCGCCGATGCCCTTGCGCGCAAGCTTCAGGAGTTGGCCCAACTGTTCGTCGTTGAACGGTGCGCCTTCGGCCGTGCCTTGAATCTCGACCAGGCCGCCCGATCCGGTGAGCACGAAATTCGCGTCCGTCTCGGCCGTAGAATCTTCGGCGTAATCGAGATCAAGAACGGCCTCGCCCTGCCAGATGCCGCATGAAATTGCCGCCACGTGATCCTTGATGGCGGGCTTGGAGATCATGCCCGTCTTCTTCATTAAGCCGATGCATTGATGCAGAGCGACGAACCCGCCGGTCACCGACGCGGTGCGCGTGCCGCCATCGGCCTGGATCACATCGCAGTCGAGCACGATCTGGCGTTCGCCGAGCGCCGCCATATCGACGACGGCCCGGAGCGAGCGGCCGATCAGGCGCTGGATCTCGAGCGTGCGGCCGGATTGCTTGCCCTGGGCCGCTTCCCGGCGCATCCGCTCGTGGGTGGCGCGCGGCAGCATCCCGTATTCCGCCGTGACCCAGCCCTTGCCGGATCCCTTCAGGAAAGGCGGCGGTTGTTCCTGCAGGCTCGCCGTGACAAGGACATGCGTGTCGCCGAATTTGACGAGGCAGGAGCCTTCGGCATGCTTGGCGACGCCGGGTTCGAGGCTGACATGACGCAGCGCGTCGGACGCGCGTTTACTCGGGCGCATAGGCCGTCCCTTGAAGTTGTTTGTGTCTGCGGCTACGTAGCCTTGGGCTTGCCAGGTTCGCAATGCCCCGTCGCAAGCCCTCTAAAAGCGCCTTATTATTCAAGGATTTAGACGTGGGTGCAACGCCAATCGACCAAGCCAGACTGATCGCTTCCGAGCTGGGCGAGCGGCCGCGCGAAGTCTTTCGCCATCTGGTGGACGCTTTTTTGACCTCGGGCGAGCCCGTGGGTTCCCGCACGCTGTCGCAGCGCCTGCCGGTTTCGCTGTCTCCCGCCTCGATCCGCAACGTGATGGCGGATCTCGAAGCGATGGGTCTTCTCTACGCGCCGCATACGAGTGCCGGCCGCGTGCCGACGGAACGGGGCTTGCGCCTCTTCGTCGACGGGCTCCTGGAAGTGGGCGAGCTTGCCAACGAAGAACGCGCCACGATCGAAGCGCGTATCACCGCAGCCGGCCGCGGGGTCGAGGATGTGCTCACCCAGGCGACGATGATGCTCTCCGGGCTCTCGCGCTGCGCCGGCCTGATCGTGGCGCCCAAGCAGGATCCCGCGCTCAAGCACATCGAGTTCGTGAGCGTCGCGCCGGGCAAGACGCTGGTGATCATCGTCGGCGAAGACGGCCAGGTGGAAAACCGGCTGATCGACACGCCGCTGGGCCTGCCGCATTCCGCGCTGACGGAGGCGTCGAACTATCTGAACTCCCGGCTCAGAGGCCGCACGATCGAAGCCGCACGCGGCGAAATCCTGTCCGAGCTCGAAAGCGAGCGCGCGCTACTCGATACCTTGACCGCCAAGATCGTGGCCGAAGGACTGGCGACGCTGGCCGTTCCCGCCGATGCTCCGCGCGGCAGCGACGAAAAAGTTTTGATCGTGCGCGGCCAGTCGCATCTTCTCGACACGGTCGAAGCGCAAGCCGATCTCGAACGCGTGCGCACGCTGTTCGATGACATCGAGCGCAAGAACGATCTGATCCGGCTGCTCGAGCTTGCGGCGCAGGGCGATGGCGTGCGCATCTTCATCGGCTCGGAGAACCGGCTTTTCAGCCTTTCGGGATCCTCGATCGTGGCTGCGCCTTACGCGGATGCGGCCGGCAAGATCGTGGGCGTGGTCGCCATTCTCGGCCCCACGCGTTTGAATTACGGCCGCATCATTCCGATCGTGGATCACACGGCAAAAGTGGTCGGCAGATTGTTGGCATGAACAGGTGAAGCGATGAACGGCGACGAAGAAGATTACGTGCCCGAGAACCAGGCGAACGGCGAAGAGGGCGCGCAGCAGGAAATCGAAGCGTTGAAAGCGGAAGCGGCGGACCTGAAGGACCGCCTGCTGCGCGCGCTGGCGGACTCCGAAAACATGCGCCGCCGGACGGAGCGCGAGAAGCAGGACGCGTCGCAATATGCCGTCACGAAATTCGCGCGCGACATGCTCTCCGTCGCGGACAATCTGAAGCGCGCGCTCGAGGCTTATCCGGCCGAAGCCCGCGCGAATGCGGCGCCGCAACTCAAAGCCATCCTCGACGGTGTCGATGCAACGGAGCGTCATCTGCAATCGACCCTCGAACGCCACGGGATAAAGCTCATCGACACGAACGGCGCGAAGTTCGATCCGAACCTGCATCAGGCGATCGCCGAAGTGCCGGCCGACGGCAAGCCGCCGGGTTCGATCGTCAATGTCGTGCAGACGGGCTATCTGATCGCCGACCGCCTCTTGCGTCCCGCGATGGTGACGGTCGCCCGCGCCGGCAGCGAGGCCGGTTCTTCGCAGCCGCAGGGCAATTCGCCCGGAAGCACCGTCGATACGAAAGCCTGACATGAGCGCCGTTCGCATCGTGATCGCAGGGGCCGCCGGCCGCATGGGCCGCGCGCTGATCCGCGCGCTTCACGAAACGAAAGGCGCGGCACTCGCGGGCGCGCTGGAAGCCAAAGGCCATCCCGACCTCGGCGCCGATGCCGGCGTGCTGGCCGGTCTTCAGCCCTTACATGTCGCGGTCACCGACGATCCCCTGCCGCTGATTGCATCAGCCGACGCGGTGATCGATTTCACCCGGCCTCAGACATCCGTGGAACTCGCCCAGCTTGCGGCGCAGGCGCGCATCGTCCACGTCATCGGCACGACGGGATTCTCGCAGGACGAGGACGCGAAGATCGCAGCTGCGTCGCGTCACGCCATCATCGTCAAATCCGGCAATATGAGCCTCGGCGTCACACTGCTGGCCGCGCTCGTGAAGCAGGCCGCGCGCGCGCTTCCCGATTTCGATGTCGAGATCGTGGAAATGCATCACCGCCAGAAAGTCGACGCGCCGTCGGGCACGGCGCTGTTGCTCGGCCGCGCCGTCGCCGAGGGACGCAACATCGCGCTCGACGACAAGATGGTGAAAACCCATGACGGCGCGCGCACCGACGGCGCCATCGGTTTTGCGTCTCTGCGCGGAGGCACGGTCATCGGCGAACACGAAGTCGTGCTGGCCGGAACAGGCGAGCGGATCGTGCTCAGCCATGTCGCCGAAGACCGCGCGATCTTCGCCCGCGGCGCGATCACGGCGGCGCTTTGGGGCAACGGCAAAAAGCCGGGGCTCTACGCGATGAGCGACGTTCTCGATCTCGCAGACTAAAACGTATTCACGTGAGGCCGAAGACAAGCTCCACCCTCCCCTTGAGGGAGGGTGGGATGGATGGGCAATTCCATTCGAAACGCTTCACGCGGCGCGGCGTGCTGCCTCCATCGCCAGCATCGCGCGTTTGCGCGTCAGGCCCCAGTGATAGCCGTGCAGCGCGCCATCGGTGCCGAGCACGCGGTGGCAGGGGATCAGATAGGAAATCGGATTGCGTCCGACCGCGGTGCCGACAGCGCGGCAAGCTTTGTCGTTTTGCATCTTGTTCGCGATGGCCTTGTATGTCGAAAGCTTGCCTTCGGGAATTTCGAGGAGGGCTTCCCACACTTTTATCTGCCAGGGCGTGCCCAAAAGATGCAGGCCGATCGGTTGGCCGGTGCGGAGATCCGCATCGAAGATCCGCCGCACGAGTTGCGCGGTCGGCTCCGGTGCTTCACGGAATTTCGCTTTCGGCCAGCGCGCCGTCATGTCGGCGAGCGCTGCCTCTTCTTCGCCTTCGTCGCAAAAACCCAAACCGCAGACGCCCTTGTCCGTCATCATGAGGAGCGCCTGACCGAACGGGCAGGGATGAAAGCCGTATTCGACGGTGAGGCCCTGGCCGCCGCGGGCATATTCGCCGGGCGTCATGGCTTCGATCTTGAGTGCCAGATCGTGCAGCCGCGAGGGACCCGAGAGTCCGGCCTCAAGCGCCGCCTCGAGCACGCTCGCGCCACAGGCGAGCTCCGCCTTCGCACGGCCGAGCGTCAGATGCCCGATGAAGCTCTTGGGGCTGATGCCGACATAGCGCGTGAAGAGACGCTGGAAATGATAGGGCGAGAGCCCCGCGGCGGACGCCGCCTCGTCCAGCGTCGGCTGTTCGAGATAGTGGTCCGTGAGGAAGCGGATGGCGCGGCCCATCTGGCGATAGTGGCGGCCCGCTTCGGCGTCTTCGAGGATCATGCGCGCGTTCATAGCCCCAGGATGGCCGAGCATAGGCCGGCTTTCGACCCGTTTCTTGCGGAATTCAGGCGGAAATGGTCTCGCGGGCGCGGCGCAGTGCCGATTTGAGGACGCGCGCCAGATCGAGTTTCTCGTCCGGCCCGAGGAACGCGCCAACGCGCACGCTTTTGCCGTGGCTCCAGAGCGTGAGCTGGCTGCCCGGTTCCGGCGGGTCGGCCATGTCGACCCGGACCCAATAGGGGTTGAGCGCGATCTCGCTCGGCGGGCCTTTCGGCGGATGACGTTCGACAGTCAGTGTGGACGGCGTGAGGAGAACGCGTTCGTGACGGCGCGAAGCGTTGAGGCTCGCGCGAAACGCCCACGCCAGGAGCGCCACGTCCAGCCCCATAAACGGCATGACAAGCCATGCGCCTTGCAGTGCCAGCACCGATCCGAAGACAAGATTGATCGTCGCGACGAGGGCGAGCACCAGTTTCAGCGCGGAAGGAGGCATCGGCGGGCTGGGGCGCAGCGTCCGATCGAGAAGTACGGGATCGCCAACGGGCATGCTTCAGCATGCAGGCGAAGACGCGAGATTTGCAAGCGCACCTCAGTCCGGCGGGGTGTGCTCGCAGCGCTGTTCGTACGCTTGCTGCCCACCACGCGGTCTCCCGAACAGATCGCCCGGATCGGGCTTGCAGGGATCTGATGTCGCGGCGATCAGGGTGGTGCTCGCATCGCCGATGGCGGTGACTTCGGCGGAATCTCCGGTCCCCACCCGATTGATGTCGCAAGCGGAAAGCATCGACAGGCAGCTGATGACAATTGAAGCACTCGCAATTTTGAGACGCATCATGCACTCCATCTTCCGCGAGAGAACGGATGAGCGCACACGCACGTTCCGCGGGGATTGCATCGCGCCTGCAACTGCGGCATTTCGTTATGCTGAAGATTTTTAACGCTGAGCCCCGTGCCAAAACCGTTTTCGAAAAAAGAAGCCGAGACGTTCTTCGCGCGTCTCGCTGCTTCGAACCCCCATCCGAAGACGGAGCTCGTCTATCGCAATCCCTTCACGCTGCTCGTGGCCGTCGTGCTTTCGGCGCAGGCGACGGACAAGGGCGTCAACAAGGCGACGGCGGAATTGTTCAAGGTTGCGGACACGCCGGAGAAGATGGCGGCGCTGGGCGAGAAGGGGCTGACCGAATACATCAAGACGATCGGGCTTTATCGCAACAAGGCGAAGAACGTGATCGCGCTGTCGCACGCGCTTGTCGAACAACATGCGAGCCACGTGCCCCGCGATCGCGACGCGCTCGAAGCGTTACCCGGCGTCGGCCGCAAGACGGCGAATGTCGTGTTGAACGTGGCGTTCGGCGAGAAGACGATCGCGGTGGACACGCACATCTTCCGCGTCGCCAACCGCACCGGCCTCGCGCCGGGCAAGACTCCGCGCGCTGTGGAAGACGAGCTTCTCAATATCGTGCCCGACAAATATCTCGAGCATGCCCATCACTGGCTGATCCTGCATGGGCGCTACACCTGCATCGCGCGAACGCCCAAATGTCCCGTGTGCGTGGTGCGCGATCTCTGCCGCTATCCCGACAAGACGACGGAGCCTGCCGCGCCGAAAAAGAAGATGCTCAAGCGCACGAGGCCCGCGCCGGCGGTGAAAAACCGACAAGCGCGTTAGCGATTGCGACCGTCAGCGATTACGACACTGGCCCATTCGCGGGGTGTGCCCGCATCTGTGCGAGACAATTTTCGTCGGCCGCCATTTCGTGACCACGCGGGAGCGTCTCGACGTGGCGCACGACGGTTGCGCCGCTTCCATTCGCGTACAGAAAGAAGAACGCCTTGCAGGTCTGACCGTCATAGCGCCAGATTTCCGCGGCGCCATCTTTCCGCACAAAGGCGGGCTGACCGAACGACACGCGCAAGGCCCGCGAATCCATGGTTGTGATCCAGGCGGGCTCTCCCGGCGGTGGTGCAGGCGGCAGCGCGACAGGGGCCGGGGCGGTCTCCTTCGGTGTCCCCGCGCAGGCGCCAAGAACGGCGCACAGGCAGGCCACCGCGGCGGCGCTCGTCATCGTCTTCATCGCTCGGCCTCCCAGGGATGGTGAAGACATGCACCGGAACGCCGACGAGCACAATGAGCCCGTGCCCTTGCGGCGGACGCCTCGCTCCCCTATCGGAGATATCGTCACCACCGGGCTCTCAGGGGAACAGAAATGCCAAAAGCCTTCGACGTCGCCGGCATCGGCAACGCCATCGTGGACGTGATCGCACCCGTCGACGACGCCTTTCTCCTCGAGAACAAGATCGCCAAGGGTGTGATGACGCTGATCGACGAATTCCGCGCCGAGCAGCTTTTCGCGGCATTTCCCCAGACCCGGGAGATCGCCGGCGGCTCGGCAGCGAACACGATGGTGGGACTAGCCTCGTTCGGCGGCACGGGCCTTTTCGTCGGCAAGGTCAAGGACGACCGGCTCGGCCAGAGCTTTGCGGCGAGCCTCAAGGATACGGGCATTCGCTACACGACGAAATTCGCCGATAGCGGCCCGTCGACGGCGTGCTGCCTCATCGCGGTCACGCCCGAGGGCCAGCGCAGCATGAACACCTATTTGGGCGCGAGCCGCGAGCTCAAGCCCGCCGACATCGATGACGGCGCGATCGGGGATGCGTCCGTCCTTTACATCGAAGGCTATCAATGGGACGCGCCGGATTCGAAAGCCGCCATCAAGAAGGCGATCGCCGCCGCGAAGAAGGCCGGCTCGAAAGTCGCCTTCACCCTGTCCGACCCGTTCTGCGTCGGCCGCAATCGGGAGGAATTCCTCGAACTCTACCGCGATGGCGTCGATGTGCTTTTCGCCAATGAAGAAGAAGCGAAGGCGCTGTTCGAAGTCGAGGACTTCGACGACGCACTCCAGGCGGTGAAACATTGGCCGGGAACAGCCGCGCTGACCCGCGGCGCGAAGGGCTGCGTGATCGTGCGAGGCGCCGAGGTGCACGTGATCGATGCGGTGCCTGTGCCGCAGGTGGTCGATACGACGGGGGCCGGCGATCAATTCGCCGCCGGATTTCTCTTCGGGCTTACCCACGGCCGGCCGCTCGCCCAATGCGGGAAGCTCGGTGTCATCGCGGCGGGTGACGTCATCACCCATTACGGCGCGCGTCCTGAAACGCCGTTCAATGTGCTGGCGGCCGCGGCCGGGCTCGCCTAACCAAACCCGGTTCAACCCGGAACGGCGAAGCCAATCCCAAACTGGACGCGGCGCCTGCCTGGCGCCGTCTCTATTGCCCGATCACATGCAGCAGGATTTCGCGCTCGTGGGGGTGATCGCGATGCTCGAAGAGATAGAGATCCTGCCAGGTGCCGAGCGCGAGCGCGCCATCGCGAATGGGAACGCCCAAACTCACAGCCGTCAGCGCCGCGCGGATATGGCTCGGCATGTCGTCCGGTCCTTCGGCCGTATGGCGGTAGAGCTTCGGATCGCGCGCGACGAGCCGGCGCATGAAATCTTCGAGATCGGCCAGAACGTCCGGATCGGCGTTCTCCTGAATCACCAGCGACGCCGAGGTGTGGCGGATGAAGCAGGTGAGAAGCCCGAGCGCGATCTGTTCCCGTTTCACGAAGGCTGCGGCTTCGCGCGTGAAGGCATAGAGTCCGGATCCGCGCGTCCGCAGCGCAATGGTCGACTGCGCCTGTCTCATCGACGAACCTTCCGCAAATACACGTAGAGCGCGCCGCCGCCGCCATGCCGGCGATGGGCGGATTGTACATCGGCCACGAGCGGCGCAAGCGTCGCTTCCTTCAGCCAGCGCGGCACCATCATCTTCAAAACGCCGCGCGAACGTCCGTGGAGTTCGAGATCGAACGGTTCATGGTCGGCTTGCGGCTTCAATCCTTTACCCGTCACGACAAGAACGAGGCGCGCGCCTTGCGCGTGGGCCCTGTGAAGGAAGCTTGCGAGGGCGGAATGGGCAACCGCTTCCGTCATCCCGTGCAGATCGAGGCGCGACTGCGGTTCGAGTTGGCCACGGCGAAGACGTTCGGCCGTTCGTCCGTCGAGTCCCGGCTGCAGCGGACGTGGCGGAGGCGGCTTCGATTCGACGGATGCTTTTTCGGCTTTTGCAGCCGTTTTCTTTGGTGCGGGCGCTTTGTAGGGCCGCACGTCGCGAAAAGTCTCGCGAAAGAGCGTGACTTCCTCTTCGCTCGCTTCCCGCTTTCGCCTGGTCATCGCGGCGCATCCGGAAAATCTTTGCCGTCACCCAGCGCCGCAGCGGCGGCTTTCGGGACCAGGACGAAGAATTGTCCGCGCGCATTGAGCCGTCCGGCGATCGCTTCGGCAGCTGCGCCCGGGCCGAAATAGATGTCTCCGCGCGCAGCCCCCTTGATCGCGCCGCCCGTGTCTTGCGCGATCAGAAGCCTTTGAAAGACGCGGTCGGGTTTCGCGGCTTCTACGTCCGGCGTTGTGGTCGCAACATAGACCGGCGCGCCCATCGGATGCAGGCGCGGATCGACGGCAAGGCTCGCACCCGCGGTCAGCGGCACACCCTCGGTGCCGGGACTTCCGAACGAAGGATCGCCAAGAGCCGCGATGTCGAAGAACACGTAAGACTGATCGGCTTCCATCAGGGCTTTAGCGGCAGTGGGATGGGCTGCGAGCCAGGCGCGGATTGTCTGAAGCGAAACATATTTCCGATCGAGCGCGCCCTGCGCGATCAGCATGCGGCCGATCGGCGTGTAAGGCCGGCCGTTCTTTCCGGCGTAGGCAAGCCGCATGATCTTGCCGTCGGGAAAGCGAACAAGTCCCGAACCCTGGATCTGCAGAAAAAACACCGACACAGCGTCGTCCGCATAGAGCAACGTCGGCGCTGTCGCCAAACCATGTGCGTCGATCTCGGCGCGCGTCGCGTAGGGGACGAATTTCGTACCATCGAGTCGCCCCGCAATATGTTCGCCTGCGAGCGTATGACGGAACTCCCCGAGATCGGCGGTCACGAGATCACTCGGACGGCCATAAACGGGAACGTTGAAGCGCGTTGATGCCGTGCGGCTACCGGATAGAAGAGGCTCGTAATAGCCGGTGAAATGCGCCGGCTGGTCGACTTCGACGGCGACGAACCATTTCTCGAAATAGGCTCTGAGCGTTGCAGCGGTTGCAATGCCGGACGGCAACGCATTGCACGCGGGAATCCATTGCCCGATCCGGCCTGCGTAGCCGTCCCATCCCATCGCTTCGGCCGGCGGCAATTTTGCGATCACACTGCAGGAGCGCCGGAACGCTTCGGCGGCGGTACGCGGATCGTCATCACGCCATCCCGGCAACGCGGCAAAGCTCACCGGCACGAGGCGAAAGACGGGCGCTTCGGCCGGCTCTTTGGAAACCGAAATCCAGGATATGGCGGCGATGGCGATGAGATTTGCGACAACGAGCGACCACGCCAGAGGCGAGCGCAGAAGCGTCCTGTCCACGGCGACGCGTTAAACCTCGCCGCCGGACGTGGCGACCAACATCCAGTTCGGATCGCTGCCGCGCAGATCGCGCGAGAACGTCCAGATGTCGGTGACGTCGCGCACGGCCGCGGGATCGCCTTCGATCAGCGTGCCGGCCGCGTTGTTCGTCGAGGAAATGAATTGCACCGCGAAACTGACCGTGATCTCGGCAATGCGTCCCTTGAGCGAGGCCTGGGTAATCTTCACGTCCTTGTAGCCGACCAGCACGAATTTGACGGTTTCGTTGCGGCTTTCGCGTTCCTTGAGCGCGTGATCGAACGTGCCGAAGACCTCGTCGCTCAAAAGCGGCTTCAGCGCATCGCGATCGCCTTTCCAGAAAGCGGTCACGATGAGTTCATGGGCTTTCTTGGCGCCCGAAACGAAATGATCCGTCTCGAAGTTGCGATCTGCGAGCTTGATGTCCGTGAGCGCCTGCTCGGCCTCATCGGCCGGCCTGGTCGCCACCGTGTCGCCGCTCGGACGGTTGCGGTCCGGCAATCTCACGATGTTGTCGCTTGTGTCGTTCGTGGCGCCGCCGAGCCGGCCGAACCGCTGACGCGGCTCACGCTCATTGCCGGTGCGCCTGCCGAGGACGGTGTAAAGCCGGAACAGAATGATGCCCGCAACCATCGCGACCGCGACAATGACGAGAAGTTGCGTATTTGCCATCTTTTGAAGCCTTGGCCGTTGCTGCTGGCCGTTCTTGGTTTACCCTAGACCCGCCGTCTCCATCGGTCCAGCCGCCCGGGCCACAGACATTTACGAAGATGGGAACGCCTGAAATCGCTTTGCGGGCCGGACCCGCGATCGTCTTGTCACCGTCGCGCGATCCGTGGTAGCCCCGCCGCTCCCTCCAAGAGAGCAGACAATGAGCGATATAGGCGTGGGTACGAACGGCGGCGACGCGACGAATTTCGGTGGTGAGGGCCCGCGTGTCCAGATCGTCGGTCAATATGTGAAGGACCTCTCCTTCGAGAACCCCGGCGCGCCGATGACGCTGACCGCACGCCCGCAGATCGATCTCGGCGTCGATCTCCAGGCCCGCCGCCTCGACCCGGAGCGCTATGAGGTCGAACTCAAATTGCGTGTGTCGGCCAAGGCCGAAGACAAAACCGTCTTCCTGCTGGAACTGGTCTATGGCGGGCTCTTCTTCATTCAGGGCGCGCCGGAAGAATTGCTGCAGCCGATCCTCCTCATCGAGGGACCGCATATCCTCTTTCCGTTTGCGCGACGGATCGTCGCCGATGTCATCCGCGACGGCGGCATGCCGCCTCTGATGATCGAGCCGATCGACTTCGCAGCGCTCTACCGCGCGAAGACGGGACAAGGACAGCCGTTCCCCGTGCCGCAGGGATCGCAGCCGATCTAACGCCTGTTCCACACCGCCTCGGCGCCCAGCTCCCGGGCGACGAAATCGGCATGTGCCGCTTCTTCCTCCGGCGAAATCCGGAGCGGCAGGATGTTGGGACGCGCGCGGATCGTGGTGCTCGCAATCTGTATGGTCACGGCTCCGTCGGAATCGCGCGGCGCGAGTTTCAGCCGCGTCTGCCGGCCGCCCACGAGCTCCAGATAGACCCGCGCGGTGAGCTCCGCATCCAGAAGCGCACCATGCTTTGTGCGCGCAGAGAGATCGATTCCGAAGCGCTTGCACAATTCGTCGAGCGAATAGCGCGCGCCGGGGATCTTCGCCTTGGCGATGTCGATCGTGTCGATGGCGCGCGCCAGCGGAATGGCCGGACGCGTCACGCGCAGCAATTCGGCATTCAGGAATTTGATGTCGAACGAGGCGTTGTGGATGACGAGCGGCGCGTCGCCCAGGAATGCGTGCATCTCGTCCACGATATCCGCAAACAGCGCCTTGTCGGCCAGAAACGCGTCGGTGAGGCCGTGCACGCGTTGCGACTCGATCGGAACTGGACGCTCGGGGTTGAGATAGCGATGGAACGTCGCGCCCGTCGGCAAATGATCGATCAGCTCGACACAGCCGATCTCGACGATACGGTGACCGTCCGCCGGGTCGAGGCCGGTGGTTTCCGTATCCAGGACGATTTCACGCATTCCCGTCTTTTACCCTTCGGCCGCGCTTCTCAAGTTCGGCCACGATCGCTTTGACCTGTTCGAAAGCGTGCTCCAGGCCTTTGTCGGTCTCAACCACGAAATGCGCTTTTGCACGCTTTTCGTCGTCCGGCATCTGACGGGAGAGGATGTGATCGAGCTTGTCTTCCGTCATGCCTGGCCGCGCCAGCACGCGCTCGCGCTGAATGTGGGGCGGGGCGGAGACAACCACAATCGCATCGACGCGCTCGTGGCCACCGCCTTCGAAGAGGAGCGGAATGTCCAGCACGACCATCTTGGCGCCTTTGGCGCTGGCGTCTTCGAGAAAAGCGCGTTGTTCGCGGCCGACCAGCGGATGGACGATCTGCTCGATCTTCCTGAGCACGGATTTGTCTTCGGTGATGTAACGGGTCAGGAGCGCGCGGTCGACGCGGCCGTTTTTGATGCTGTCGGGAAATTCCTTGGCGATCTCGGAAACCGCCGCCCCGCCTGGTTCATAGAGGCGATGGACGGCCGCGTCGGCGTCGTAAACGGGGACGCCGAGACGCGCGAACATTTTCGCCGTCTCGGTTTTTCCCATGCCGATCGAACCGGTGAGGCCCACAAGCAGCGGCAACTTACTGTCTGTCATGAAGAGCCTTTTCCAGATCCTTGCGGAGCGCCGGCGTAACCACGGGCGTCACACCGAAGAAGGCTTCGAAAGCGGGCACCGCCTGGTGCATCAACATGCCTAGCCCATCGATTGTCGAATGACCGCGTGCGCGAGCCTCCCCAAGCAGCGGCGTCTCGAGCGGATTGTAGACGATATCGCAGACCGCCGCGCCACGCGGCAAAGGATCAAGCGAGAGCGTTAATGAAGGCTGACCGCGCATGCCTGCGCTTGTCGTATTTACCAGCAATGCCGTGTCGGCTGCTGCTTTCGGCCATTCGCGCCAGTCGAAAGCGTTGAGAGCGGTTTTGGTCGACGCCTGCAATTCATCCACAAGCAATTTGGCACGTGCCGGATTGCGCGCCACGATACGGATTTCCTTCGTTCCCAAAGCGGCGAGCGCCACGATAGCCGCGCGCGCCGCACCGCCCGCGCCGAGGATCACGGCCGTCTTATCCCGCAATGTGTCGGCTCCCAGACTTTCCACAAGGCTTGAGGCCAGTCCTGCCGCGTCCGTGTTGCGGCCTTCGATGTGGCCATTGCGGAAAACGAGAAGATTGACGGCGCCGGCGGCCAGCGCCGCGGCGTCGAGGATCTCCGCCAGCGCGAAGGCCGCTTCCTTGTGCGGCACCGTCACGTTCAACCCGACAAAACCGGCCATGCGAAGCCCGCGAAGCGTGGCCGCAAAAGACTCGCGCGCGACTTTCAGCGGCACATAGGCGCCATCGATTCCATGGGCTTCGAGCCAGTGTGCGTGCAGGCGCGGAGACAGCGAATGCGAGACCGGATCGCCGACAATCCCCGCCAGTTTTGCGTGGCCGCTGATCGTCATCGCGGCAGAACTCCCAGATCGCCGAGCGCATTCAGGAGCGGCAGCATCGGCAGGCCGAGAACGGTGAAATAATCGCCCACGATGTTGGAGAAGAGTTGAATGCCCCTGCCTTCCAGATGATAGCAACCGACCGAGGCGAGGATTTCGTCGCCTTCCGCCGCAAGGTAGGACTCGATGAAGGCGTCGCTGACATTGCGCATGGTGAGCCTGGCGCGAGCAAGATGGCGCCAGAGAACACCGCCATCCTTCGCCACGACAACGCCTGCGATCAATTCATGCGTCTGACCGGCGAGCCGGCGCAGGAGCTTTCGCGCCTGATCGCGATCGGGCGATTTGCTGATGAGCTCGCCCTCGAAGACGAGGACGAGGTCGGCCCCAATAACGAAGGCGTCGGGTTCGGAATGCGAAACTTTGGACGCTTTCAGCGCCGCGAGCGCATCGGCGATATCCCCTGGCGGCGCGCCTTCGGCAAGGAGGGATTCCTTGACCGCCTCCTCGTCGACGCGCGGCGATATCACCTCGAACGGAATTCCCGCGGCGGACAGAAGCCGGGCGCGCGTCGCGCTGCCGGACGCCAGGACAAGGCGCGTCACGTCTTCGCCTCGCGACGATCCGCCAGAAGATTGAGGATGCCGGCCGCCGTTTCTTCCACCGAACGGCGCGACACGTCGATCGCTGGCCATCCGTAATTCTCGAAAAGCCGCTTCGTCTCCGTTACTTCGGATCGGACGCTTTCGACATCCACATAGGTCGTGTCGCGGACCTCGCCCAGCGTGTTGAGACGATTGCGCCGGACCTGCACCAAGCGGTCGGCCGAAGCCCACAGTCCCACGATGAGCGGCCGCTGCGCGCGGAACAATTGCGGCGGCAAAGCAATCCCCGGAACAAAGGGGATGTTCGCTGCGCTGACACCGCGGATCGCAAGATACACACAGGTTGGTGTTTTGGATGTGCGGCTCGCGCCGACCAGTATCACTTCGGCGTCGTCGAGCGTTTCCGGTGATTGGCCGTCATCATGGGCGATCGTGAAGTTCAAAGCTTCGATACGTTGCAGATAACGCTGATCGACTTCGTGCTGGCCGCCCGGCCTGTGCGATTCCGCGGCGCCCAGATATTGCGCCATGATCGCAATCGTACCGTCGAGCACGCCCTGGCACGGCAAATTGAGTTGCGCACATTGTGCCTCGAGCTCGCGACGCAATTCGGGATTGACCAGCGTGAAGAGTACGAGGCCGGGTTGTTGGCGGATGTGATCGACCACCCTTTGCAATTGCCGTTGGCTGCGAACGAGCGCGTAGAAATGCTCGATGACTTCCACACCTTCGAATTGCGCACAGGCGGCTTTGGCGACGGCATTCAGCGTCTCGCCGGTCGCGTCCGACACGAGGTGCAGATGAAAGTCCTGACTCACAATCCATCCTCCAACCGGTGCATTTATACAGAGGTCCACGTCTTTCGTGCCCGGGATTCACGGAGTCCCGGAAAGGCACCACAGCCTATCCCCAGCGCCGGCCGGTGCCGACCCCGCCCAACGGTCACGATCGCCACAGGGTCGACTCTTGAGTCCGGCGGCTTCGGAGCATAGAGCAGAAGCAACTCACGTCTTCGTCCACAACCCACAGCCCCAGCATCATCTTCATCACCCTTAGGAGTCCTTTTGTTTTGAAGAAAGATGGGAAGCCAAAGTTGTTAAGCGTTCTGGGAGGCAAACCGGAAACACCTCCTCCCATCTGGCTGATGCGGCAGGCAGGACGCTATCTGCCGGAGTATCAGGCCGTCCGAGCCAGGGCCGGATCGTTCTGGACAATGAGCATGACGCCCGAGATCGCCGCGGACGTGACGCTCCAGCCGATCGAACGGTTCGGCTTCGATGCCGCGATCATCTTCTCGGACATCCTGGTGGTACCCTTTGCGCTGGGTTCGAAAGTCACGTTCGAGGAAGGCGTCGGGCCGAAGCTCGCGCCCGTACATCGGATCGATGGGCTGGAGCGCAGTCCCGCGGTTTGGGCGGAGAGGCTCTCGCCGGCCTATGAGGCGCTGCAGCTGGTGCGGAAGCGGCTTGATCATTCGCGGATGCTTCTGGGCTTTGCGGGCGCGCCCTGGACGCTGGCGACCTATATGGCGGAAGGCGGGGGTTCTTCGGATCAACGCGCGGCGAAGCTCTGGGGCTATCGCGACCCGGCCGGCTTTTCGGCGCTGCTCGATCTTCTCGGCGATTGCGTGGCGCAGCATCTGATCGCCCAGCTCGATGCGGGCGCCGGCGCCGTGCAGATATTCGACAGCTGGGCGTCCGGTTTGCCGGTATCGCGATTTGCGGATTGGGTGGTCGCGCCGACCAGGCGGATCGTGGGCAAGGTGAGAGACGTGCGGCCCGACGCGAAGATCATCGGTTTTCCACGCGCGGCAACGCTTGAGGGCTACGAGATCTACGCGCGCGAAACGGGCGTGGACGCTGTGTCACTGGACACGGCGGTGCCGCTTCATTGGGCTCGCACCAAACTCGCAGGCAAGGTTGTGCTCCAGGGCAATCTCGATCCGATCGTGCTGATCGCCGGCGGGAAGGCCTTGTCGGATGCTGTGGATGAAATCCTGAATGCGACCCTGGATGTGCCTTTTATTTTCAATCTGGGTCACGGAATTTTGCCGGAAACCCCGCCCGCTCACGTAGCGGATCTTGTCGCGCAAATCCGAGGTTCGCGGTGAAGCTCGCGGTCGTTCTCTTCAATCTCGGAGGGCCCGATTGTCCCGAAGCCGTAGAACCTTTTCTGCGGAATCTGTTTTCCGATCCCGCCATCATCACGTTGCCGGGATTCCTGCGCCTGCCCCTGGCGCGTCTGGTCGCATCGCGCCGCGCGCCGATTGCGCGAGAGATTTACGCGAAGATCGGCGGACGCTCGCCCATTCTGGAAGAAACCGAAGCACAAGCCCGCGCGCTCGAGAGGGCGCTTGCACGCGAAGGCATTGAAGCGCGCGCGTTCATCGCGATGCGATGCTGGAAGCCGTTCAGCGATGAGACGGCAAAGGCGGTTGCGGCGTGGGGGCCGGACCAAACCGTTCTCCTGCCGCTCTATCCCCAATATTCCACAACGACGACCGCTTCCTCGTTCAATGATTGGGATCGCGCGGCGGCGCGGGCAGGACTTGCAGGCGCGCAGGCCCGGATCTGTTGCTACCCGGACGAGCCCGGATTTGTCGCGGCCGTCGCGGCGCTACTCCGGGACGCTCTGGCGCAACGAAAACCGGGTCTCGCCTATCGCGTGCTGCTCTCCGCACATGGACTGCCCAAGCGTGTCGTTGCCCGCGGCGATCCCTATCAGAACCAGGTGGAAACATCCGCCGCCGCGATCATGAAGGCCGTCGGCGACGATGAACTCGACTGGACGGTTTGCTATCAGAGCCGTGTGGGGCCGCTCGAATGGATCGGGCCGGCGACGGATGCGGAAATCCGGCGCGCCGGCAGCGAAGGCAAGGCGCTTATCGTGGTGCCGATCGCTTTTGTGTCCGAACATTCCGAGACGCTCGTCGAACTCGACATCGAATATGCGAAGCTTGCGAGAGAGAGCGGCGTGGCCGATTACATTCGCGTTCCGACCGTGAGCACGCGCGCGGAATTCATCGACGGACTTGCGCGGCTGGTCATGCGGGCCGCAGATCCCGGCGGGCGAGCGACGGAAAGACGACGGATTTGTCCACCGGGCGCACGCTATTGTGGATTCAGGGAGGGGACGACATGACGGCGATCTGGCAATCGAACGAATTTTATCTATGGGTGAAAGCATTCCACGTCATCGCGGTGATCGCCTGGATGGCGGGCATGCTCTATCTGCCGCGGCTTTTCGTCTATCACTGCGAAACCGCGCCGGGCAGCGCCGAGTCCGAACGTTTCAAGGTGATGGAGCGCAAGCTCCTGCGGCTGATCATCAACCCCGCGATGATCGCCGTGTGGGTGCTGGGGCTGACGCTGTCGTTCCTGCCTGCGACCGATGCCTGGCATCAGGGTTGGTTTCACACAAAGTTCGCGCTCGTCATCGCCATGAGCGGCGTACACGGGCTCTTTGCCAGTTGGGTAAAGCTGTTTGCGCGGGACGGAAACACGCGTCCGCAGCGGTTCTACCGTCTCTGGAACGAGGTTCCGACGGTTCTCATGATCGCGATTGTGATCCTGGCCGTGGTCAAGCCGTTTTGAACCGGGAAGCCTCGAAAGCGTTTGCAAGATCGGGAATTCGCGCTATAAAGGTCCTCAGTTCCCCTTTTCACGCCGCAGTCGGCACGTGCCGGATTGGTACGAGGCTGGGGCCGGTTTGAGGCCGGCATCGCGCGTGGTTCGATCCCGTCCATTCCTTGTCGGCACTGACGCCGGCAGACAAGCGGGCAACTCTCCAACGGCTTCTTCCAGGTGTAATTTTTCATGACTGTCCAATCCGGCCTGCAGGCCATGAAACTGCAGGACTTAAAGTCCAAATCCCCAACCGACCTCCTTGCCTTCGCCGAGGAACTCGAGATCGAGAACGCGTCGTCCATGCGCAAGCAGGACATGCTGTTCGCGATTTTGAAGGAACTCGCGGAGCGCAATGTCGAGATCACGGGACAGGGCGTCATGGAGACGCTGCAGGACGGCTTCGGCTTCCTGCGCTCTCCCGAATCCAACTATCTCGCGGGGCCCGACGACATCTATGTGTCGCCCTCGCAAATCCGCCGCTTCGGTCTTCGCACCGGCGACACCGTCGAAGGTCCGATCCGCAGCCCCAAAGACGGCGAACGTTATTTCGCGCTGTTGAAAGTTTCCGCGATCAATTTCGAAGATCCTGAGAAGATCAAGCACAAGGTGCATTTCGACAATCTGACGCCGCTCTATCCGACAGAATGGCTCGATCTCGAAATCGACGATCCCACGATCAAGGACAAGACAGGTCGCGTGATCAATATCGTGGCGCCGCAGGGCAAAGGCCAACGCGCGCTGATCACCGCGCCGCCGCGCACCGGCAAGACCGTGATCCTGCAGAACATCGCCAAGGCGATCGCGGCCAATCATCCCGAATGCTATCTGATCGTGCTTCTGATCGACGAACGTCCGGAAGAAGTCACCGACATGCAGCGCACGGTGAAGGGCGAAGTGATTTCGTCGACCTTCGACGAGCCGGCCTCGCGCCATGTGCAGGTCGCCGAAATGGTGATCGAGAAGGCAAAGCGTCTCGTCGAGCACAAGCGCGACGTGATCATCCTGCTCGACTCGATCACGCGTCTCGGCCGCGCTTACAACACCGTCGTCCCCTCCTCGGGCAAGGTGCTGACGGGTGGCGTGGATGCGAACGCGCTGCAGCGTCCGAAGCGCTTCTTCGGCGCCGCGCGCAACATCGAAGAGGGCGGCTCGCTCACCATCATCGCGACTGCGCTGATCGATACCGGCAGCCGCATGGACGAAGTGATTTTCGAAGAGTTCAAGGGCACGGGCAATTCGGAAATCATTCTCGACCGCAAGGTGGCCGACAAACGCGTGTTTCCGTCGATCGACATTCTGCGTTCCGGCACCCGCAAGGACGAGCTCCTCGTCGACAAGGCGACGCTCTCCAAGATGTATGTGCTCCGCCGCATCCTCGCGCCCATGGGCACGATCGACGCCGTCGAGTTCCTGCTCGACAAGCTCCGCACGGCCAAGAACAACGCGGATTTCTTCGAGAGCATGAATACCTAAGGCGAAACCGATGGCGGCGCCTGGACTGGTTCTGGTCCACAGCCCGCTATTGGGTGCATTCTCCTGGCGCGACGTCGCTTCGCGGCTTGGCGCCGAGGGGTACGCCGTTGTCGTTCCGGACTTCGCTCCGGTGCTGCGAGAACAGTCCCCCTTCTATCCCAAAATCGCGCGAGCGATTGCGAACGACGCCGAACGCCTACAGGGCGATGTCGTTCTCGTCGGACACAGCGGGGCGGGCGCGCTGCTGCCCGTCATTGCGAACAGGATCGGACAGCGCGTTCGCGGCCTCCTGTTCGTCGATGCAATGCTTCCGCATCCCGGCAAGGCATGGCTCGACACCGTGCCGCCGGATTTTGGAACACGCGTGAAAGCCTCTTCGACGAATGGATTGCTGCCGCCATGGCATGAGTGGTGGCCGCCGCAAGTCATGGCCGGTCTTCTGCCGGACGAAGTGGAGCGCGAGCGCTTCTTCAGGACACTAAACCGCCAGCCTCTCGCCTATTTCGCGGAAGTGGCTCCGCCCGTCGAACCTCCATTGACGGCGCGCGCCGCCTATCTGCGACTCAGCGCGGCTTACGAGACGGAAGCGGAACAGGCGGGGGCCTTGGGTTGGCCGGTTGAATATGAGCCGCTTGGCCATCTTGCGATGGTCACGGACGCAGGCGCGCTCGCGCGGCACATCCAGGGCAGGGTCGCACGTTTCGGCGTCTAGGCGCTTCGCTGCGCCTTCAGGATTGACCCGTAGCCGGTGAGGGGAAACACTTCCGGGTCGAAATCAGAGGCCGCACCGATGACCGAAGAACCGCATGATCGCGCCCAATTCCATGCCATGACCGAAGGCACCCAGGAGGACTGGGCCAAGATCTTCATGGCGGCGCAGGATTTCAATCGCGACCTGCCGAACCGGGTGCTCAAGCACCTGAAGCTTCTTGAGGGCGATTGCGGCGGTTTCGCGATCGACCGGATGACCCATTCGCTGCAATCCGCAACGCTCGCCCACCGCGACGGCATGGACGAAGAGTACGTCGTCTGCGCGCTGATTCACGACATCGGCGACACGCTCGGGAGCCACAATCACTCCGATATCGCGGCTGCGATCCTGAAGCCGTTCGTGTCGGAAGATAACCACTGGATGGTCGAGCATCACGGCATCTTCCAGGGCTATTACTTCTTCCAGTTCGGCGGTCTCGACCGGAACATGCGCGACCGCTTCCGCGGACACCCCGCGTTCGAACGCACGGCGATGTTCTGTGCGCGCCACGATCAGAACGCCTTCGATCCCGCTTACGACACGATGCCGCTCGAAGCGTTCGAACCGATGGTCCATCGCGTGCTGGCGCGGCCGGTGCGCTCGATCTATCTCCGGGAAGAAAAAGCGGCGGCGGAGTGACTTTTTTGCTCCCCCAACGTGGGGGAGCCGGCGCGCAGCGCCGAGGGGGATCTCAGATTCGAAACTCGCAGGTGACTCCCCCCTCCGCCGAGCTTCGCTCGGCGTGCTCCCCCACGTTGGGGGAGCAAGAAGTTGTCCCCCCGCGATGGGGAGCAAGGCGTTATCCCCACGTTGGGGGAGCAAAAGTGAGGGTTACGGAAGCAGGATCGTCGCGCCTGTCGTGGCGCGCGACTGAAGCGCTTCGTGGGCCTTGCGCGCGTCTTCGAGCTTGAAGCGCTGATGGATCGCGACCTTCACCGCGCCCGATGCGATGACGGCAAAGAGGTCGTCGGCCGTTTCCTGCAGCTCTTTCGCGTCGCGGGTATAATGCGCGAGCGTCGGACGCGTCACGTAGAGCGAACCTTTACTCGCGAGGATCCCGGGCTGGAACGGTGCCACCGCGCCGCTCGAATTGCCGAAACTCACCATCATTCCGCGCACGGCAAGGCAGTCGAGTGATCCTTCGAACGTGTCCTTGCCGATGGAATCATAGACGACGGGAACGCCCTTGCCGCCGGTGAGCGTGCGCACCTGTTTGACCCAGTCGCTGTCGCGCGTATTCAGCACATGCATGCAGCCATTGGTTTTGGCGAGCGCGACTTTTTCCTCGGCACCGACCGTGCCGATGACCGTTGCACCCAGATGATGCGCCCATTGCGAGGCGATGAGACCGACGCCGCCGGCGGCGGAATGCAAAAGGATCGTCTCGCCGGCTTTGACCGGATAGGTGCGCTTCAGAAGATATTGAACGGTCATGCCCTTGAGGAGGGCCGCCGCTGCGTCCTCGTCGCTCACGCCGGCCGGGATTTTCACCACGCGGTCGGCCGGCACATTGTTCGCTTCCGCGTAGGCGCCGATCGGACCTGAACAATAGGCGACGCGATCGCCGACCTTCAGCGTCGTGACGCCGGCGCCGAGCGCATCGACCACGCCCGCGGCTTCGAGGCCAAGACCGGAGGGAAGCGGCACGGGATAGAGGCCGGAGCGATGATAGGTATCGATGAAATTGAGGCCGATCGCCGTGTGGCGGACGCGAATCTCGCCCGGTTTCGGCGCCGGCAAATCGATGTTTTCCAGCGAGAGGACTTCGGGTCCTCCGGTCTTCGAGAAGCGAATTGCCCGCATGGTGAGAGTCCTTTGTTGCGCCCCTCGAAGATCGGTGTCAGCCGAGATGCTGCCGAAAGAACGTCGCCGTCCGTCCGTTGGCGAGCTCGGCATTGGCCTGGTCGTAATGCGCGCCGCCCATACGCGCGAAGGCGTGGTTCATCTTCGGATAGACATGGGCGGTGATGAGCGGATTGCCGGCGACGCCTTCGAGGATCGTCTTGCGCGCATCCGGCGGCACATATTCGTCCGCTTCGGCGATGTGGAGGAGGAGCGGATGTCGGATGCTTTTCGTTTCGCCGATCATCTTGTCGATGTTCACGCCGTAATAGCTGACGGACGCGTCGCTGTCGGTTCGCGTCGCGGTGAGAAAGGCCAGAAGCCCGCCGAGGCAATATCCGACGGCGCCGATTTTTCCCGATGAACCCGGGAGGTGCCGCAGATGCGTGATCGCGGCCTGAATGTCCTTCACGCCCGCATCGACATCGAATTTTCCCATCAGATCGAACGCGCGTTTCCATTCCGCTTCGGTCTTGTCGGTGAGCTGGATGTTGGGTTCGATCCGCCAGAAGAGATCGGGCGCCAGCGCGAAGAACCCGCGTGCGGCGAGGCTGTCCGCCGTCGCGCGCACGAAACCGTTCACGCCGAAGATTTCCTGGATGACGACGATGCCGGGCCCGCGGCCGGCCGATGGCGAGGCGAGATAGCCGCCGAAGTTCCCCTCGGGTGTCGAGAGGATGATGTCCTGACCGGCCATGCGCGTTTTCCCGATGGATTGCGCGCAAAACTTAACGGGTCCGGCGCGACGTTTCCACCGTTCGCGTACCGGACCCGCAATGCGTGTTGGTCAGGCCTGACCCTGCGGACGCCCGGGCGGCAATTGCAGAACCTGCGACAGCGTCACCGCGTTGCCGATGGGCGCGGAGCATGTCAGGCGCTGACAAATGTAGGCGGTGGGCTGGCCGTTCTCCATCGCTTTGCCATGGGCGGGATGCGCCGTCGGCAGGGCGTTTCCGGAATCGACCACATGGAGCGTCGCATTCGGCAGGCTTCGGCCCAGGAATGCCGCGATCAGTTCCTGTGTTTTGGCATGACTGCGCTGGCCGATGATGACAACTTCGAGACCGGCGAACGTGACGTCGAGCCCGTTCATGAACGTGCCCATCGAAATGAACACGCGGCCGACTTCGCCGGAGAAGGCCTGTATCAGCGCATTGCCGCGATCACGATAGGTCTGGTCGGCGGTCACGAGATAGAGCCGCGCCAGGAGTCCCACCATCGTGCCGTTGCCGCTCGGCGCGTTCTGGTCGAAGACCATGCGCGCGCGCGAGATCAGCGCATCCGAATCATCCGAGTAATAGAAATAGCCGCCGTTCTGGCTGTCCCAGAAATGCTCGTTCAGCGTACGCACCCAGGCTTCGGCGCGTTCCAGGAAACGCTTTTCGCCGGTGACTTCCCACAGCGCGAGCGCCGCGCGCGCCATGTGCGCGTAGTCGTCGGCAAAGCCCAGATGGCCGCGCTTGCCGCTGACCCAGGAATGATAGAGCCGGTCGCCATCACCGAGTGTCTTGACGATGAAGTCGAAGGCCTTGATCGCGGCTGCAACCCATTCCGATTTCCGGAACACGCTGCCGGAATGGGCGAGCGCCGCAATCGTCATGCCGTTCCAGTCGGCGAGAACCTTGTCGTCGCGCAACGGCGCCGGTCGCTTCATGCGTGAGGCAAGAAGGAGTTCGCGCTGTTTCTTGAGCAGGGCTTCGTCGGCTTCGGGAAGCGGGAAGGGGAGACGCCCAAAACGCGTAAGAACGGTGCGACCCTGGAAATTGCCCTCCCGGCGCACGCCATACGCGTCTTTGAATCGCTGCACGAAGGTGCCCATCAGGGCCGCATCGATTTCGGCTTCGGTCCACGTGTAATAGCGGCCTTCGGCGCCCGCGGAATCGGCACCGAGACTCGATGCAAACGCATCGCCCACCATCATCTCGCGCAACAGCCAGCCGACGGTGTCTTCAACACGGTCGACGTAATAAGGCAGACGATTGTGCTGACACACGAGGGTCAAGAGATCGACCATCAGCGCGTTGTCGTACAGCATCTTCTCGAAATGCGGCGTGAACCAGCGTTCGTCGACGACGTAGCGATAGAAGCCGCCGCCCACATGATCGTAGAGCCCGCCGAGACACATATTGTCCATCGTGGTCTGCACGAGCTGGGCGAATTGAACGGCGCCCGTGCGCAGATAGCCGCGCCAGAGCATTTCGGTCAGGCTTGCGGTGGGGAATTTGGGGACAGAGGTGAGACCGCCGTAGAAGATGTCGTAGCGCTGCCCGCATTTGACGGCAGCGGCATCGAGAACGGTGTTGTCCAGCGGCCCGCGCAGGTCGCGGCCCCAGAGTTGGACTAAAGCGGCTTGCACGCGCGCGACCGTGTTCGCGACGGCTTCGGATTGTTCGTTGTAGAGCCGCACGACCTCCGGCAGCACGCGCTTAAACGCCGATTGGCCCGCGCGGTCTTCCTTCGGAAAATAGGCGCCGGCGATGAACGGTTCGCCGCGCGGCGTAAGGAACATGGTGAGCGGCCAGCCGCCGGCATGACCCATGGCCGTCGCCGCCGTCTGATAGAGCTGATCGATGTCGGGACGCTCTTCGCGGTCGACCTTGATGTTGATGAAGTTCTCGTTCATCAGCGCGCCGATTTCGGGATCGCTGAAGCTCTCGTCGTTCATCACATGGCACCAATGACAGGCCGTGTAGCCGATCGAGAGCAGAATGGGTTTGCCCGTTGCCTCTGCTTCTTCAAAAGCCTGTGGCCCCCAGGGACGCCAATGGATGGGATTGTCCTTATGCAGAAGAAGATAGGGGCTCGTCTCTTGATCGAGCTGATTGCGGCTCATGTTCCACCTGGTGACGGTGCCGGGATGCGCGGCGTTGCGAAGATTGGGCCTTTGGCCATAGCCTCCTTAGCGCGCAAACTCACATGCTCACAAGCCGGATCGGCGAAGGCGGTAAATCATGAAGCTGCACATGGAAATGGACCTGACGCCGGAGGAGGCGCGCAAGCTCATGGGGTTGCCCGACCTGACGGCGATGCAATCGCGGCTGGTGGCGGAGTTCGAACGCCGCATGATGGCGGCGATGGAGAAAAGCGCGCCCGAGGCCATCATGAAGCAATGGTTTTCCATGAGCAGCGAGGGCCTCGAGCAATTCCAGCGTTTCATGTGGGACGGTGCCCGGAAGGCCGGGGGCGGACGCAAGGAGACGCCGAAATAGCACCGGAACAGGAACGGGCCACGATTTATGCCCTTTCGACGGCGCCCGGCCGGGCCGGCGTCGCCGTCATCCGGGTCTCGGGCCTGCGTGTCCCCGAAGCGGTGGCGGCGCTCACCGCGCGTGTCCTTCCCCCACCGAGGACGGCCGCACTCCGGCGCTTCCACAATGAAGCGGGGCGCGTGATCGACACGGGGCTTTTGCTTTGGTTTCCAGCCCCGGAGAGCTTCACCGGCGAGGATGTTGCCGAAATCCAGGTCCATGGCGGCCGGGCCGTGATCGCGGCCGTTCTGGCAGCGCTGGGATGCGTGCCGGGATTGCGGCTCGCCGAGCCCGGCGAGTTCACGCGGCGCGCGGTCGAAAACGGGAAGTTCGATCTGACGGCGGCCGAGGGGCTCGCCGACCTCATCAATGCCGAGACCGAAGCGCAGCGTCGCCAGGCGCTCCGTCAGTATGACGGCGCACTGGCCGATCTTTACGAAGGCTGGCGGGCTGAGCTGATCGAACAGGCGGCATGGATCGAAGCGAGCATCGATTTTGCCGAAGAGGAATTGCCCGATGACGTCTTCGCGCGGGCGCGTGCGGCCATTGCCGGCATCGCAGATGGGATCGCGCGGCACGTCGACGACGGCGGGCGCGGCGAGATCATTCGTGAGGGACTGCGCATTGCACTGATTGGCCCGCCCAACGCCGGGAAGAGTTCGCTTCTGAATGCGCTCGCCAGACGCGATGTGGCGATCGTCTCGGAGATCCCCGGCACGACCCGCGATGTGATCGAAGTGAAACTCGATCTCGGCGGCTATCCTGTCGTTGTTGCCGATACGGCGGGTTTGCGCGAAGCCGGCGATGCGATCGAGGAAGAAGGCGTACGCCGCGCGCTCG
>Ga0181525_10000489_pt1 | contig 34561 bp, 29 predicted proteins | sample PEATcosm2014_Bin_48_FD_121100 | JGI IMG/M metagenome (GOLD analysis project Ga0181525, IMG submission 121100) | Peatland microbial communities from MTU Mesocosm Facility, Houghton, MI, USA - PEATcosm2014_Bin06_10_metaG | ecosystem: Environmental > Terrestrial > Soil > Wetlands > Peat | place... | reverse complement strand
GACGATTTCTTCCTGTTCGGCTCGCAGATCGCCGAGGCGCATCACTCGCGCTGGTTCGGCGGCCACCTAGACAACAATGTGCGGTTCGACGTGCTGGCCTTGTCCCTGGTGGGCCTCTCGCTGGCCGGTCCGGGCGCCCGCGACGTGCTGCAATCGGTTACCGACGCTTCGCTGGCCACCGAGGATTACCCGTTCATGACGTTCCGCCGGATCGACATCGGGATGATCCCCGCGCACGTCGGCCGGATGACCTACACCGGGGATCTTGGCTACGAGATCTGGGTCGCACCGGAGTACCAGCGAGCCCTGTTCGATCTGCTGTGGCAGGCCGGACAGCCGTACGGCATCGGCCTGTTCGGGTTCCGGGCGCTGATGTCGCTGCGCATGGAAAAGGCGTTCGGTACCTGGGCGCGCGAGTACCGTCCGATCTATACGCCGGTGCAGGCGCGCATGCACCGGTCGCTCAAGCTCGATCATGACTTCATCGGCCGCGACGCGGTGGAGGCGGAGCTCGCGCGCGGCCCGGCCCGAACGCTCGGCTACTTCGACATCACCCCCGATCCGGCGGAACCGGCCGACGTCGTCGGCGACGAGCCGATCTGGCACGGCGGGGCGGTGGTGGGCTGGGTGACGTCCGGCGCGTATGCGCATTACAGTCGCCGCTCGCTGGCGTTCGGCTATGTGCCGACCGAGCTCGCGGTGCCCGGCGCGATGTTCGAGGTGGAGATCATCGGCCAGCGCCGTCCGGCGAGATTGCTACCCGAACCGGTGCTCGACCCGGCGGGCCAGCGCATGCGCGCCTAATGGGACGACTAATGGGACGACTAATGGGACGACGCTGATGGGGCGCCATCCTGACCCCGAACGACGGGCCGAGCTGCTGGACGAGGTGGTCCGCTACCTCGGCCGGAACGGCATCGCCGGAGTGTCGCTGCGGCCAGTCGCCCGCGCGCTTGGTGTGTCGGTCAACGCGCTGGTGCATCACTTCGGCAGCAAGGACGAACTGGTGGTCGCCGCATTGCGGCGGGCCGCCGAGATTCAGCGCGGAGTCGAAGGGCGGTGGCGGCGGCAGGTACCTCACCTCTCCACGGCGGAGTTGCAGCGGCGCTGGTGGCGGTGGATCAACCGCAGCCCTGAGCACTTGGCGCTGGTGCGACTCGGTCTCGAAGCCGCCACGCTGGACGCCACGGTCAGCGGCCTGCCCGGTGATGTGCGTGCCGAGCAGATCTCGTTTTGGCGCGAGGGCATCGCCGACGGCCTGATCGCTGACGGCATCAGGCCCGAGGACGCCGAACGCGAGGCGTCGCTGGTAAAGGCAACGTTCACCGGCCTGGTGCTTGACCTGCTGGCCACCGGCCACCGCAAGCGGCTAACCGACGCGCTCGAATGCACCCTCAGCCGCCTCGACGACCTCAGCCGCTCCCCTTCAGCATCGTCGAGATGCTGAACTGCGGGAACGGCAGGAACTGGTGCATGACGTTGGCAACCCGCTGCAGTCGCACCGCGTCCACCGAGCCGACCGGCCCGTCGCTGACCGGGTAGTTGTCCAGCGCCATGACCGCCGCCGTCTCCTTGTCCACGGCCAGCATCGCGGGCTTGATGTCCTCCATGGCGGCCTCGACCGCGGCCCGGTTGGTGTCGGCGATCTCCTGGCCCTCCTCGAGCGCCCGGTAGAACGCGGCAAGCGTCTTGGGGTACTCCTGCGCCCACTGCTTGGTCACCACGTAACCCTCGACAGGGAAGTTCGTGGTCGCCCCCTGGTTCAGGTCGACGAGCGGCACCGCGCCGTCCTGCTCCTCCGCGCTGCTCGCGAACGGCTCGGGCAGCACCGCCGCGTTGATGGCGCCGGACTTGAGCGCCGCGGCCATGCTGGGGAACGGGATGTCGGACCTGAAGTGCACCTTGCTCACCGGGATCCCGTGATCGGCCAGGACCGACGCGGCGAGGAGGTACAGGATGTTGTTCGGCGCGTTGATGCCGACCGTCTTGCCCTCCAGGTCGGCCAGCGTCTTGATCGGCGAGTTGGGCATCACGTAGATGCCCTGGGCGCCCGCCTCCATCACCGATCCCTCGGCGAAGATGTCCAGCTTGGCCTCGCCCGACTGCTCCGCCTGGATGTAGGAGACGTAGTTGCCGCCGGTGATGTCGTAGATCTTCTTGACCTGATCGGAGATCGCGGTCTCGCTGCTGGTGACCGGCTCGAAGGTGACGTTCAGCCCCTGGTCCTTGAACAGGCCCTGATAGAGCGCGATGAAGAACCCGGCCGAGTCCACGGCCGGAACCACGCCCACGGTCAGGTTGGGCTTTTCCACCGCGGGCGGGGACGCCGCGTTCCCGATGTTCGAGCAGCCGGCGGCGAGCACCAGCGCCGCGGACGTGACCAGCAGCAGCAACCCCCGCCAACGCCTGGCATTCATTCGCTCACCCTTCAGTACTGGCGAAGAGGAGCCGCTCGCCGAAGGTGCCCTGATGTCCGGTCGATGCCGGACCGCGCTACCTTCAACGGCCCGTGAGTCCCCCTCGCCATGGCCCTTCGGCAGCATAGAGCAGCGGACCTGGCCAATTCACGAAGTTGCGTAAACTCAGACGTTGCCGATCATCAGGTACGCCGAGGGCGATGAGGCCAAACCAAGGATAATTGCGGGACAATCGGCTCTGTAGCGCCGATATCGGCCAATAGATACTATACCGCTCTCACGTTAAGTGATGGGAGCCGTGAGACTTGTCACACTCCCTGGTAATGAGGTGGAAGCTGAGCTTTCAGGTACCGCCAGGCGCCTGCGAATCGCCCGGCCGGCCAGACTCGTCCCCGCCAGAGGCAGCGAGCGCGGCCGCCCGCTGGATGGGACTAAGATCCCTCTATCTGAACGGGGCCGTCCCCGTTCACTCCTGCGCGGGAAACGGAGCACGCGATGGCTGACGCGGACACCGAGGCCAAGTCCGTCGACCAAGATGCGCTGGTCGCGGACATCGACAGGACCCGCGCGGAACTGGCGCGCACCATCGACGCCATATCCGACCGGCTCAGCCCGAAGAACAACGTCCGCCGCGCCGCCGACCGAATCCGCGAGCGCATCAGCCAGGTCGACCCTCGCGTAGCAGGCGGCGCCGCCGCGGCGGTCGTGGTCGTGGGCGCCGCCTACCTAATCCTCCGTCGCCGCAAGCGCAAGTAATCTCAGCCGGCGCTCTTGGTCAGTTCCTCGTACTCGGCGGGGGAGAGCAGGTCGGCCGGCAGCGCCGGGTCGCCGTTGCTGTCCTCGGCCACCTTCACCCGGAACATCCAGCCCGCCGCGTACGGCTCGGCGTTGACCAGCGAGGGGTCGTCTTCCAACTCGGCGTTGACCTCGGTGACCTCACCGTCCACCGGTGAGTAGAGGTCGCTGACGGACTTGACGGACTCGACTTCGCCGCAGGGCTCTCCGGCGGTGACGGCGGTACCGGGGGCGGGCAGGGACACGTAGACGACGTCGCCGAGCTGCTGGGCCGCGTACTCGGTGATGCCGATCAACGCCGAGGTCCCCTCGACGGACACCCACTCATGCTCCGGGGTGTAGCTAAGCTCGGCTGGAACACTCATCGTTATTGTCTCCTCCGGTAAAACGGCAGGTCCGTGAGGTGGGCGGGGACGGCCTCGCCCCTGATGCCGACAGCAAGATCCAGTTTGCCCGCGCCACCGTCCGAACCGGCGTCAGCGGCCCCGTCGGCGTCCGCGTCCAGGTAGGCCATCGCGATCGGCACGCCGAGCGTGGGAGAAGGCGCGCCGCTGGTCACCGTGCCAGCCTGCTGCCCGTCCTCAAGCACCGGATAGCCGTGCCTGGCTACCCGGCGGGACTGGACGGTCAGGCCGACCAGGCGCCGCCGGGACCCGGCCGCGGCCCGGGCGGCCAGGGCCTCACGGCCGACGAAGTCGCCCGGCTTGTCGAACTTCACCACCCGCCCTAGGCCCGCCTCAAACGGTGTCACGTCCGGGCCGAGCTCGTTGCCGTACAACGGCATGCCGGCCTCCAGCCGGAGCGTATCGCGGGCGGCCAGGCCGGCTGGTCTCAGGCCGGCCGGAGCGCCCGCCGCGGCGAGAGCGTCCCAGACCGGGGCGGCATCTGCGGGGGCGCAGAACACCTCGAAGCCGTCCTCGCCGGTGTATCCCGTCCTAGCCACCCAGGCCCGCCGGCCCGCGACGGTGCCGAACGCACCGGCGTAATACTTCATAGCCGCCAGGTCCACGTCCGTGAGCGGCGCGAGGATGGAGGCCGCCGCGGGCCCCTGGATAGCGATCAGCGCCCAGTCGCCGGTGGCATCCGCCACCGCGGCGTCAAAACCGTCCGCGCGCGCGCGCAGCTGCGCGAAAACGACAGGCGTGTTCGACGCGTTCGCGATGACGAGGAACTCCTGCTCCCCGGTCCGGTACACGACGAGGTCGTCCAGCACGCCGCCGTCCTCCGCGCAGATCATCGTGTACCGGGCGCGCCCGGTCGGCATCGGCGACAGCTGGCCGGTCAGCGCGTAGTCGAGCGCCGCCCCGGCGCCCGGCCCGCTGACCGAGATCTCTCCCATGTGCGACAGGTCGAACAGCCCGGCCGCGCGCCGCACCGCCTGGTGCTCGGCCGTCTCGCTGGTGTACCGCAACGGCATCTGCCAGCCGGCGAACGAGGTCATCGTGGCGCCGAGGCGCTCGTGTATCGCGTGCAGCGGTGTCTGCCTCTGCGGTTCCGCTGATGAAGTCACCTGGGAATGGTATGCCGTAACCATGGAGACCCTGACCGACAACCAGATCGCCGCTGAGCTCGCCGAGACCCCGGGCTGGGGCAAGTCCGGTACCGCGATCACCCGCACCGTCGAGAGAGCCGACTTCCGTGACGCCCTGCTGTTCCTCGGGGCCGTTGCCTACCTGGCCGAACGCGCCAACCACCACCCCGATGTGGCCATCAGCTGGAACCAGGTCACGCTCACCCTGAGCACCCACTCGGCCGGCGGCCTCACCTTCGCCGACTTCAACCTCGCCAGGCAGATCTCGGCCCTGATCTGAGGCCCGGACCACCGCCCCGACGCGCATGTCAGGGCGGTGGTCCCATTTAGGCGGGTGGTAGCGGACAATGAGCGAGTGGAATCCGCTGAGCACGCGGCCGCCCGGCCCCGCGAGGTCGTCATCCTCGGCTCGACCGGCTCGATCGGCACTCAGGCGCTCGACATCATCAGGCGCAACCCGGACCGCTTCCGGGTCGTCGCCCTCGCCGCTGGCGGCGGGGATCCCGAGGCCCTGGCCAGGCAGGCCGCCGAGTTCGGGGTCGCGACCGTCGCCGTATCCAACCCGGCCGCCGCCCCGCAGCTAGAGGCCGCACTCCGCTCCTGTTTTGATTTGGCCCGAACGAACGGTGGTGCGCGTCCAGCGTCCATCGGCGAGCCCCCAACGGTGCTCATCGGTCCGGACGCGGTGTGCGAGGTGGCCGCGTGGCCGTGTGACGTGGTCCTCAACGGCGTAACCGGGGCGGCCGGGCTGCAGGCCACCCTCGCGGCCCTGGACGCGGGCCGAACGCTGGCGCTGGCGAACAAGGAATCGCTGATCATCGGCGGGCCGCTGGTGACCAGCAGGGCCAAGCCCGGGCAGATCGTCCCGGTGGACTCCGAGCACTCCACGATCGCCCAGTGCCTGCGGGCCGGCCGCAACTCCGAGGTGCGCAGGCTGGTGCTGACCGCGAGCGGCGGCCCGTTCCGCGGCTGGAGCCGTGACCGGCTGGAGACGGTCACGCCGCGCCAGGCACTCGCCCATCCCACCTGGAACATGGGCCCGCTTGTCACGATCAACTCCGCGACGCTGGTGAACAAGGGCCTGGAGGTAATCGAGGCGCACCTGCTGTTCGGCTTCGGCCTGGACCGGATCGACGTGGTGGTGCACCCGCAGTCGATCGTGCACTCCATGGTGGAGTTCGCCGACGGCGCGACGATCATCCAGGCCTCGCCGCCTGACATGCGGCTGCCGATCTCGCTGGGCCTCGCCTGGCCGGACCGGGTGGCCGACGCCGCGCCGGGCCTGGACTGGTCGGCCGCGGCGTCGTGGACCTTCGAGCCGCTCGACGACGAGGCGTTCCCCGCGGTCACGCTGGCCCGTGCGGCGGCGGCCGCGGGCGGCACCGCGCCCGCGGTCTATAACGCCGCGAACGAGGCATGCGTGGCGGATTTCCTGGCCGGCCGGATTGCGTTCCCGCGGATTGTCAGCACCGTGGCACAGATAGTCTCTGAACATGACGCCGCGTGTGCGGCGGTTACGACGGTGGCGGATGTGCTCGAAGTCGACGGCTGGGCTCGGCGGCGGGCGACGGAGCTGAACTGCTAGCGAGAGGACGACCGGATGGAGGCGCTCGGCTGGGCCATCTTCGTCTTCGCCCTGCTCTTCTCCGTGATGCTGCACGAGACCGGGCACTTCGTGATGGCGAAGAAGTTCGGCATGAAGGCCACCCGCTACTTCGTGGGCTTCGGGCCGACGATCTGGTCCGTCAGGCGCGGCGAGACCGAGTACGGGATCAAGGCGCTCCCGCTCGGCGGCTTCGTCAAGATCGTCGGGATGCATTCGCTCGACCAGGTGGACCCCGAGGACGAGGCGCGCTCGTTCCGCCGCGCGCCGGGCTGGCAGCGGATCATCGTGCTCTCGGCGGGCTCGTTCATGCACTTCCTGCTCGCCTTCTTCCTGATCGGCGGGCTGGCGCTCGGCATCGGCATCGAGAACGACAACACCACCCAGCTCGGCACGATCACCTCCTGCGTGGCCTCGAACGTCCATGCGCTCGACAACGACATCTGCAGCGAGGGGAACGCCAAGTCACCCGCCGAGATCGCCGGGCTGCGGGTCGGTGACACGATCACCGGTTTCGACGGCAAGCAGGTAAGCACCTGGACGCAGCTCGGCAACGCGATCCGGGTCGCCCCCGTCGGCTCGGTGGCGACCATCACCGTGCTGCGCGCGGGCAAGACGGTGACCCTGCACGCCAAGTTGGCCCACATCAACGGCCGCAGCGGCGCCTACCTGGGCGTCGCGCCCACCGTCGTGTTCCAGACGGCCAGCCCGATCGGCGCCATCACCTACGCGGGGTCGGCGTTCTGGCAGGTCCTCGACGGCTCGGCGAACGCGGTGGCGGCGCTGCCCGGGGCGCTGCCCAAGCTGTTCAACAAGAAGGAGCGGGCCGACTCGGCCGGCGGCCAGGTCACCAGCGTGTACGGCGCGGCGGAGGCAACCGGCCAGGCGGTCGCCGCCGACGTCGGCTGGCAGTACAAGGTCAGCTTCGTGCTGCTGCTGATCGCGTCGCTGAACATCTTCGTCGGCGTGTTCAACATGCTCCCGCTGCTGCCGCTGGACGGCGGCCACATCGCGATCGTGATCTGGGAGCGCATCCGGGCCCGGCTGGCCCGGCTGCGCGGCAGGCCCGACCCCGGCCTGGTCGACATCTCGAAGGTGCTGCCGGTCTGCTTCAGCATCTTCATGATCGTGATGGTCTTCGGCGTGCTGCTGATCGTTGCCGACATCGTGAACCCGCTGAATGTGGTCGGTTAACGGCCAGTTAATACCCGACGCGCCCGTCAGCGTCCGTCTCCGTGCATTCGCCGGGCGGTGGAACAATGGGTCGGTAGGTCGAGCCGGAAGTGACGGCCGGGACTGGCCAAGCCGAGAGATAACACTGCGCCAACCGAACGGATGAGGGCCATGAGTACTGACCTCGGGATGCCTGAGGCGCCGCCCGCGCCGCTTGCCGAGCGGAGGCAGTCGCGCCAGATCATGGTGGGCACGGTGCCCGTCGGCGGCGGTGCGCCGGTCACCGTGCAGTCGATGACGACCACGCTGACCGCCAACGTGAACGCCACGCTGCAGCAGATCGCCGAGCTGACCGCGTCCGGATGCCAGATCGTCCGGGTCGCCGTCCCCTCCCAGGACGACGCCGACGCGCTGCCCGAGATCGCCAGGAAGTCGCAGATCCCGGTCATCGCCGACATCCACTTCCAGCCCAAGTACGTGTTCGCCGCGATCGACGCCGGCTGCGCCGCCGTCCGCGTGAACCCCGGCAACATCAAGCAGTTCGACGACAAGATCGCCGAGATCGCCCGCGCCGCGTCGGACGCCGGCGTGCCGATCAGGATCGGCGTGAACGCGGGCTCGCTGGACAAGCGCCTGCTCGCCAAGTACGGCAAGGCCACCCCAGAGGCGCTGGTCGAGTCGGCCCTGTGGGAGTGCTCCCTGTTCGAGGAGCACGGCTTCCGCGACATCAAGATCTCGGTGAAGCACCATGACCCGGTAGTGATGATCAACGCCTACCGGCTGCTCGCGAGCAAGTGCGACTACCCGCTGCACCTCGGCGTGACCGAGGCAGGCCCGACGTTCCAGGGCACGGTCAAGTCCGCGGTCGCGTTCGGCGCGCTGCTCGCCGAGGGCATCGGCGACACGATCCGGGTCTCGCTGTCCGCCCCGCCGGTCGAAGAGGTCAAGGTCGGCATCTCGATCCTGGAGAGCCTCGGCATGCGCCAGCGCCGCCTGGAGATCGTCTCCTGCCCGTCCTGCGGCCGCGCCCAGGTCGACGTCTACAAGCTCGCCGAGGAGGTGACCGCCGGCCTGGAGGGCATGGAGGTCCCGCTCCGGGTCGCGGTCATGGGCTGCGTGGTCAACGGCCCCGGCGAGGCCCGCGAGGCTGACCTGGGCGTTGCCTCGGGCAACGGCAAGGGCCAGATCTTCGTCCGCGGCAAGGTAATCGCCACCGTGCCCGAATCCCAGATCGTGGAGACCCTGATCGAGGAAGCCCTCCGCCTCGCCGACCAAGGCTCCCTCCCCGAAGGCGAAGGCACCCCGGTGGTCACCGCGTATTAGCCCGGGGGGACGACCCCCCGGAGCCCCCCGCTGCGCTTCGCGCCCCGCTGCGGTGCTCGCCGTAATATCGCGCGGCCGGGAGGGCCGGAGGCCCTCCGCGAGCCGCACGATGGCGGGGCTCCGCCCCGCGCTGTTCGCCGTACTGCCCGGTTACCGTTTGCCCGGGTCCCGGGTAAACCGGCCTGTCTGGTCATCGCGCTGTTGGCCATGCTGTCGGCGAAGATGATCTCGCCGACCTGGTCCGCGACCTGCGTCCTGGCGTCCAGTGGCAGCATGTCGTCGGTGATGAGGACGTCCACCTCGCTCAGCCGCGCGAACGAACTCAGGCTGACCAGCCCCCACTTGGTGTGATCGGCCAGCACGACGACGCGGCGAGCCACCCGCATGAAGGTCCGGTTGGTCTCCGCCTCCGCCAGGTTGGGCGCGGTGAGCCCGGCGTCGGTGTCGAAGCCGTAGCAGCCCAGGAACAGCAGGTCGAAGTGGAGGGACCGGATCGTCAGGTCGGCGACCGGGCCGACCAGCGCGTCCGACGGAGTCCGGACCCCGCCGGTCAGCACGACCGAATCGGCCGTGCCGTCAAGCCCCCGGGTCCCGCTGAACAGGTTCATCACCCGCAGCGAGTTCGTCACGATGGTGAGCCCCGGCACGTCGAGCAGGCACTGGGCCAGCGCGAACGTGGTCGTCCCGGCCGCCAGCGCGATCGCCGTACCCGGCCGGACCAGGCTGGCAGCCGCGCGGGCGATCGCGGTCTTCTCCGGCCGCTCGAGCACGAGCTTGGCCTCGAAGCCGGGATCGTGGCTAGCGGGCGTCCCGGGCAGGACCGCCCCCCCGTGTACCTTCTCGACCAGGCCATCCTTGGCGAGCACCTCGAGGTCTCGGCGGATCGTCATGTCCGAAACGCCGAGCCGCTGGGTAAGATCGCTGACGCGTGCGCTGCCATCGCTCCTGACGGCCTGCAGGATGAGCGACTGGCGGTGTCTGGCAAGCATCCGTTGCTTCCCTCCTTGTAGCGCGGATGGCGCCGGTGGCCGTGCGGGTGGCACCGGTGCGTCATCCGTCCTCTGTGAGACGTTTGCCACCGGTGTTCGGTTCCGAGTGCGCTTGTGTGATGCAGATTGGATTCCCTCACCAAACCCCCCAGACACATGCCCTCACCCCTAGTCATCCACGCACCGCTCGGCGGAGTCGTTGTCCGGCCGAGCGCGGTTCTTGCCTGCCTATGGCCCCCGGCAGCCCGACCTGGAATGATGGGGTGCTGTGCGGGCCAGCACCGCTCATCGAGCATCACCCGCGACCCAGGCGGTCCGTATCGATGGTGTTTCTAGTTCGTTGCCAGATAGTGACTTGTTAGCGTTAACATCGTCGCACGTGTGCTTGTTCGTTACAGGATGATTACCGCGGTTCGGGTGAGATTGAGAGTGGCTTTAGTTACCTGTGAGGCAGAATCTGGGTGCGAGCAGAGGGCCATCGCCGAGCGGGACGCCCGGCTCGGCGGCAAAGGGGGTTTTGCGGTGAACCGATGCCCAGCCATGCGATGGTCCGTTTACCGGGACGGGCGGGCATGAGTTCACGGCCGATATCAAGATGGGCTCGTTCCCTATCGGGCCTGCGTGGTGGCTTGACAGGCAATCATGAGCGGACTTAGCGTCAACGGCGGTTCACCAGGTGAGATGCGGTGCCGACTCCTTTTGAGAACGGTGGGTGCGCCAGGTGCGAGCCATCAGAGCATAGATAGGAATACAAGCGTTTTCGCGTTATATGCGCGGCGGGACGCGCCGCGCACGCTGCGGGCTTGGCTCGGGAGGGCATCCCGTCCAGAGGAAAATCCATGGAGGTCCTTGATGAAAAAAAAGATCGACCCAGTAGTCGATGAAGCAATTGAGCGCCTGAACATGAAGGACGGGCCTTCGCGCCGCAAGCTGCTCGAGGGCGCCGGACTGTTCAGCGCGACCGCGGCCGCCTCGGCGCTGATCGCGGCGTGCACCTCGTCGAGCACAAGCAGCGCCACCTCGACAGCGACGTCAGCGTCGGCGTCTGCTACGGCCGCCGCGGCCGGAAGCTTCCCGAGCACGCCCAAGTGGCAGTTCTGGTTCGTCAACCACGTCTACACCAACACGTTCTTCGTGCCCACCCAGTACGGGTTCGCCGACGCCGCCGCGCTGCTCGACATCCCGACACCCAAGTGGGGCGGCTCCGCCTCGACCTCGAGCGTCGCGCAGATGGTGAGCTTCCTGCAGACGGCGATCGCGGCGAAGGCGAACGGCATCGCCACCACGGTCATCAACTCCACCGGCTTCACGACTCCGGTCATGGACGCGATGAACGCCGGCATCCCGGTGGTGACCTACAACGCCGACGGGACGTACACCTCCAGCGGCGCGCCGGACATCGGCACCAACCGGCTCTGCTACGTCGGCCAGGCGCTCTACCTGTCCGGCCAGCAGCTTGGCGAGCGCATCAAGTCCCTCGTCACGACGCCAGGCGAAATCGTCATCTTCATCGCGACGCCCGGCACCGGGAACATCCAGCCCCGTTACGACGGTGCCGCCGCGGTGCTCAAGGCGGCCGGGTACACCGTGAGCGAGATCGCCACCGGGGCGGCGACGTCCGTCGAGCTCGCGGCGGAAAAGGCGTACCTGCTCGGCCACAAGGGCGTCAAGGGCGTGTTCGCGGTCGACGCGGGCTCGACGTCGTTCATCCCGCAGGCGGTGGCCGGCGCCGGCCTGCCCGCCAGCACCCCGACGGGCGGATTCGACCTCACGCCCACGACGCTCGCCGCGATCCAGGCCGGGACCCTGGACTTCACCATCAACCAGAACCCGTACCTGCAGGGGTTCCTGCCGACGCTGTACCTGTACATGTACAACCTGTCGGGCGGACTGGTTCCCCCGCCGGACACCGACACCGGCCTGAGCTTCGTCACCAAGACCACCGTCGCTCCGTACCTGGCCTCGTCCAGCCGGTTCGAGGGCTCGACGACGGCGCAGAAGGTCATCCCGCTGCCGTCCGGTGCGATCCAGAACCCGATCGCCACTACCAGCACCTGACCGGGAACTGCGATGCCCGCCTGCCCGGCGCCGCGGCGCCGGGCAGGCGGCTCCCTCCCGGAGGGTCCCGGCTCTTGCTCATGACCGCGGATGAGCAAAGACTTATGGTGCGCGCATTGCGGCGATGCGTCCCGGCCGTGAGCGCGCAGGACCAGAACGCAGTGAGCAGAGAACGGAAGAACGACGTGAGCGATACCGCTGAGCGCACCGCGGACGTGGCCGGCCCTCCGCCGAGAAACCCGGGCGCGGGCAACGAGTTCCTAGCGGCCATCAGAAGCGGCACCGCCGCCTTCCTGCGACAGCGTGAGGCGACCGTCTTCGTCGTGGTCGTCGCGCTCGTGATCTATTTCCGCATCGACTCATCGAACTTCTTCGGGCACGCCAACCTGGACAACCTCACCTCCGGGATCGCGGCACCCTACATCATCCTGGCCATCGGGGAAGTGCTGCTGCTGATCTGCGGCGAGATCGACCTGTCGGTGGGCTTCACCTTGACGCTGGCGCCGTTCATCATGTACTTCCTGATCGTCTACGACGGCGTCCCGGTGATCCTGGCCATCATCGCCGCGCTGATCTTCGGCCTGGTCGTCGGCTTTATCAACGGGTTCCTCACCGTCACGCTCCGGCTGCCGTCGTTCATCGCCACGCTCGGCACGTCGTTCGTCCTTTACGGGCTCGTCCTCACCACATCCCACGCCGAGCCGGTGACCCCGACCCCGGCCATGGAGCGCGTCGGGAAGTTCTTCGGCAACGAGACCGCCAGCGCCTGGGGATGGTCCGCGATCATCTGGGCGGTCGTGCTGGTCTTCATCTTCCACGTCGTGCTCACCCGGACCCGCTGGGGCCTGCACACGGTCGCGGTGGGCGGCAACCTGCTCGGCGCGCGGGAAGCCGGCATCAGCGTGGCCCGGATCAAGTACGGCAACTTCATGATTACTGGCCTGCTTGGCGCGCTGGTCGGCATTCAGATCGCCTTCTACGATCAGACGATCGACCCCTCGGCCGGCGGCTATCAGTACATGTTCTACGCCGTGGCGGCCGCGGTGCTCGGCGGCACCGCGATGCTGGGCGGTTCGGGCACCATCATCGGCGGCGCCCTCGGCGCGTTCCTGATATCCATCCTGTACGACGGGTTCGAGATCACCGGGGTCAGCGCCAACCCGCTGTTCATCATCCTCGGCGCCGGGGTCCTCATCGCCATGATCGCGAACGTGCAACTCGGGCGGCTGCGTGAACTGGGGAGGATGAGATGACCGACACGACAGTGGGCGACCCGGCTGCACCGGTATCTCCGAGCGGCAACATCCTGGAAGTCGAGCACATATCCAAGCGCTACGGGGCTGTCACCGCGCTGATCGATATCAACATGCACCTAGCGCACAGCGAGGTGCTCGGCCTGATCGGGGACAACGGCGCGGGCAAGTCCACCCTGCTGAAGATCTTGTGCGGCTTCCAGCCGCCTAGCAGCGGGCGGATCCTGTTCGAGGGCCAGGAGATCCAGCTGAAGTCGGTGGACCAGGCCCGCGCGCTCGGCATCGACGCGGTCTACCAGGATCTCGCGCTTGTCAACCAGCTGAGCGTGTACCACAACATGTTCCTCAACCGGGAGACGGTCCGCTGGCCGCTGCTGAACAACCGGTCGATGCGCCGGGAGGCCAAACGCCGCCTGGACGCCATGGGGCTGAACATCCCCTCGGTCGACTCCCAGGTGGCCCAGCTGTCCGGCGGGCAGCGCCAGGCGGTCGCCGTGGCCCGCTCGGTCTACTCCAACCCGAAGATCCTGCTGCTGGACGAGCCGCTGGCCGCCATGGGCGTCAAGGAGGGCGCCATCATCCTGGACCTGGTGCGCGAGCTGAAGGAGACGGCAAGCGTCTCGATCATCATCATCGCGCACAACTACGGCCAGGTGCTCGAGGTATGCGACCGGGTGAACCTGATCCAGGACGGCAGGATCACCCTGGACAAGCGCAGCTCGGAAACGTCGGCGCAGGAGCTGACCGACCTGGTGGTCGCCGAGTACCGGAAGGCCCTGCAGGACCGCCAGCGCGCGAACCGCGAATCCGCCTGACCGCCAGCGGCGGTCGCAGGCTTGCGGGCGCGGCACCGCGGCGCATCGGGCATGATGGGTGGCATGTCCAAGCCTCGTCCGGGCGGGCGTGCGGCACGGCGCGGCGCGGCGCTAGCCGTCGGCTTGGCCGTGCTTACGGTCGCCGCCTGCACCTCCGGTTCCGTCGCGACGACCGCGACGACCGGTACGAACGGGACCACCCAGTCACCCCCGAGCCAGACGCCTGCCAGCGCGCAGCAGGGCGGGGCGACCGGCTCGATCCTCCCCACCCACAGCACGCTGCACTGGCATTCCTGCACCGGGCAGCTCGCGCAGGAGGGCGTGCCCGACTGCACCATGCTGAGCGTGCCGGTCAACTACGCCGACCCCGGCGGCAGGCACATCAGCCTCGCCCTTGACTTGATCCCGGCCACCGCCCCGGCCAGCCAGCGGCAGGGGATCATGCTGGTCAATCCCGGCGGCCCCGGCGGCGACGGGCTGTCGCTCGCCCCGGCCGTGGCGCAGGGGCTGAACGCGAGCGTGGCCGCGGACTACGACATCGTGGGCTTCGACCCGCGCGGGGTCGGGTCGTCGGTGCCGGAGCTGAGCTGCGATCCGAGTTTCTTCTCCGGCGTCCGCCCGAACTACATCCCGGCCAACGCCGCGGCCGAGCAGGTGCTCATCAACCGGGCGAAGACGTACGCCGACGACTGCGAGCAGCGGTTCGGCTGGCTGCTGCCCTACATGACCACGCAGGACGTAGCGCGGGACATGGACTCGATCCGTGCCGCCTTCGGCGTCTCGAAGATCAACTACTACGCGTTCTCCTACGGCACCTACATCGGCCAGGTCTACGCGACCTTGTTCCCGGCCAGGGTCCGCCGCATGGTGCTGGACAGCACGGTCGATCCCACCGGCGTGTGGTACACCGACAACGTCGATCAGGACTACGCCTTCCAGGGCCGCCAGGATGCGTTCTTCGCCTGGGTGGCCAAATACGACAGCACCTACGATCTGGGCAGCACCGCCGCGCAGGTGCAGGCCGCGTACTACCAGGCGCGCAATCAGCTGCTCGCGCACCCGATCGAGTTCGCGAACGGCCCGCTGATCGGGGCGGACGAGCTGGACGACACGTTCCTGCTTGGCGGCTACGACGACGAGCTGTGGCCCAGCCTGGCGCAGGCGCTGTCTACCTACCTGAACCAAGGGCAGACCGAGGACCTGATCGCCCAGTACCAGGCGAACGGTACCCAGAACGAGAACGAGTTCGCGGTCTACAACGCGGTGCAGTGCTCGGACGTCGCCTGGCCTCGTAGCTGGTCATACTGGACGTCCGACACCGAGATGATCTACCGGAAGGCCCCGTTCGAGGCGTGGGACAACGCCTGGTACAACGCCGCGTGCGCGTTCTGGCCGGTGCAAGCGCCGGCCAAGCCGCTGCAGATCAACGGTGCCGGGCTGGCTGGCATCCTGATGCTGCAGGGCACCCTGGACCCCGCCACCCCGTACGCGGGCGCGCAGCAGGCGCACAAGCTGCTTCCCTCCGCGCGGATGGTGGTCGTGGAGGGCGGCGGCAACCACGGCCAGTCGCTCGAGCAGCCCCCGAACTCCTGCGTCCAGAACTACCTGAACGCCTACCTAAGCACCGGCGCCCTGCCACAAGCCCCCGGCCTAGTCAACGCCACCTGCCCCGCCACCCCCGACCCTGTCCCTTCGAGTGGATGAGCCGGGATACGGCGAATAGCCAGGAGCGAAGCTCCGACATCGAGCGGCCCGCGGAGGACCAAAGGCCCTCCCGGCCGCGCGATACTACGGCGAGGTACCGCAGCGGGGCGCGAAGCGCACCGGGGGGCTTCGGGGGGTCGTCCCCCCGGGCCAGCACTGCACTATCCTGAGATCATGTTGCGGGTGAAGCCGCCGTGGTCCAGCTCGATCCGGCTGCTCGACGAGCGGGACCGTGGCGCGGTGCTCGCCATCTGCGACCGGGATCCGGTCACCAACGTATTCGTGAGCTCCCGGGTCCGTGCCCTCGGCCTGGAACCCGGCAGGCTCGGCGCCCAGATGTGGGGACACGCGCCAGGCGGGCAGCTGGAATCGCTGTGCTATTTCGGCGCCAACCTGGTTCCGGTCGCCGCCACGCCGGACGCGGTGGCGGCGTTTGCCGACCGGGCGCTGCGCCAGGGACGGCGCTGCTCCTCCGTGGTCGGGCCCGCGCAGGACATCCAGGCGCTGTGGGCCCTGCTGCGACCCCAGTGGGGGCCGGCCAGGGAAATCCGTCCGGTGCAGCCGGTCATGGTCATCTCAGGACCCCCGCTGGTCGCGCCCGATCCGCTGGTCAGGCAGGTGCTGCCGGACGAGATCGACATCCTGTGGCCGGCCTGCGTCGCCATGTTCACCGAGGAGGTCGGCGTCTCGCCGCTCACCGGCGACGGCGGCGCCTCCTACCGTGCCCGCCTTGCCCAGCTAATCCGGGCCGGCCGGGCGTTCGCCAGGATCGAGGCCGGACGGGTGATCTTCAAGGCGGAGGTCGGGGCGGTCACCCCGCAGGCCTGCCAGATCCAGGGAGTGTGGGTCCGGCCCGAGTACCGAGGCCAGGGCCTGGCCGCGCCGGGCATGGCCGCGGTCGTGGTGGAGGCGGCCAAGTCGCTCGCGCCGCTGGTGACGCTCTACGTGAACGAGTTCAACCAGTCGGCCAGGGCCGCCTACCTGCGGACCGGCTTCACCGAAGTCGGCCGGTTCATGTCGGTTTTGTTCTAGCCCGGGGCTAGTCCTGTTCCTGGTCGGGGGACTGGTCTGGCCAGACGGCGATGTGGTCGGGCTCCTCTTGCAGTTCGACCCGGTTGCGGATGCCTAGGCGCCTGGTCATCGCGCGCGGGAGCTGCACCCGGCCCGCCCGGTCCAGCGTCGCGTACTCGCGTGCGTGCAGTGTGGTCTGGCCCCGCTCGTCGGTGGCCGCGTGCCGTATCGTCTCGCTGCTCGTCTTGCCGTCCCTCATCGCGATCGTCCGGCGGACCTGCGACGACACGGCCGAGTCGTGGGTGACCACCAGCACCGTGGCGCCGAGCTCGGTGTTGGCGGTCTGCAGGGCGGCGAACACGTCCCGGGCGGTCGCGGAGTCCAGCTCGCCGGTGGGCTCGTCGGCCAGCAGCACCTTCGGCTGGTTCGCGAGCGCGGTGGCGATGGCGGCGCGCTGCTGCTCGCCGCCGGACATCCGGTCCGGGGTCCGGTCGGCGCAGTGCGTGATGCCGAGCGTGTCGAGCAGCAGACCGGCCCGCCGCCGCTGCTCGCGGCGGCCCAGCGAGCTCAGCCGCATCGGCAGCAGCACGTTCTGCCGGGCGGTCAGGTAGGGCAGCAGGTTCCGCGACGTCTGCTGCCAGATGAAGCCTGCGACTTTCCGCCGGTAAGACAGCCGATCTTTGGCGGTCATCGCGCCCAGGTTGCGGCCGGCCACCCACACCGCCCCCGCCGTCGGCGTGTCCAGCCCGGCGAGGATGTTCATCAGCGTGGACTTGCCGCTGCCCGCCGCGCCGATCAGCGCGGTCAGCTCGCCCTCGGCGATCAGCAGATCCAGCCCCTGCAGAGCCTGTACCTCGATGCCCTGGCCGGAGTAGATCCGGACCAGCCGGTCGCAGACGATCATCCCGTCCGCGCCGGTAGGGGCCTGGTCCTGCGGGATATGCGCGGCAGGCTCGGTCATGTCCCTGGCCCTCCTTCGTCACTGATCCGCAGCGCCCTGGCGCTGCCGCGATGGTAGGTGATTACGGCCTGAACGGCCAGCACGAGCAGCGCCGCCAGCACCAGCCCGGCCGCGGAACCGACCAGCGGGACCACGGCGATCCTCACCGCGGCGGCTGACCCGGTGCCGGCGAACGCCGCCAGGTTCAGCGACGACCCGACCAGCGGCACGAGCAGCCAGGCACACGCGACGCCGCCGATGGCGGCGGCCACGACCGGGGGAAGCGTCTCGGTCGCCTGCAGCAGCTGGGCCTGCCAGCGCCGCAGCCCCATCGTCGCCAGGCGCGCCAGCGTCATGTCGCGGGTCCAGGCGGTGAGCAGCAGCGACAGCAGCAGGACGAGCGCGCCGAAGCCGGCCGCGGTGGCCATTCCCAGCGTGAGGGCCGTCTGCGCCGCCTGCGGCACCGGCGATGTGGTCAGCGCGGCGAGCGCCGCGGCGCGCAACGTCACCGTCGCGCCCGGCAGCGCGCGGCTGACGTCTGCGCTCAGCCGCGCCGCATCCAGCCCGGGCCCGGCGACCAGCAAGACGTTTGGCGCGATCGGGCTGGATGCCGCCTGCGCGGGCACGATCACGGTGACGCCGGTGGCCATGCCGGCAGCGTCGGGGACGGCGGGGACGCCGGTCTGTCCGGCCAGCCGGATCGTGAAAGTAGTGGTCCCGGCGTTGACGCTGACCTGCGCTATCCCGGGAAGCTCGGCCGCGGCGGCGGCGGTGGCGACCACGGGGACGATCGCCCCCGACTCGCCGTACCCCGACAGCGCGGCCAGCGGGAACCGCGGGCCGGGCGCCCCGGCGACCACGGCCGCGTACTGGGCCGGGTCGACGAACATCACGGACAGCTCGGTCCCGGTGCCCAGCGAGCCGGCGTCGACCTCCGCGGCAGCGGTAGAGACGACCCCGGGCACCGAAGAGATCTGGGCTTGCAGTGCCGCGGGGATCTCCCCGCCGGACGGGGCCTGGATGATCGCGTCGGCGCCCACCTGCTGCCAGGATTCGGCCACCTGGCTGCGGGTTACCGCGGTGCTGACCATGGCCGGGAACGCCACCATGGCCAGCACCAGGACCAGGGCGAACGCCGGCAAGACGGTGCCGGGCGGGGTACGGGTGGCCCGGGTCAGGCCGACGAACGCGACCACCCCGCGGGTCAGGCCCGCGATCCGGGCCAGCTCGCGGGCGAGGAGGGGGTAGCAGCGCAGCAGCACGACGGCCACCGGGATCGCGACCAGCACCGGCGCCGCGCCCGCGTACACGCCGTTGTTCCCGGAGCTCGGGCCCTCGTTCCTGAGCACGACAAGCCCGCCGATGGACACGGCGAGCAGCACGACCTCGACGATGATCCGCCGGGCCGCGGGCCTGCGCCCGGCTGCCTGCCGCGCAGCGCCCCCGCCCCCGGCTCGCCCGGTCGCGGGCGACGCCACGCGCTGCGGGACGACGCTGATCAGCACCGGTCCGGCGACCGTCACGGCGATCGTGAGGCCGGCCAGCCACCAGCCCACCGCGTCGCCGTCGCCGGGAGTCAGGCCGATGGCGAGCACCGCCGCCACCGCCCCGGCGGCCGCGGCGATGACCACGCTGGCCCGCAGCACCAGCCAGCCGAGCTGATACAGCGCCGCGCCCCGGGCTCGCATAAGGGTGAACTCCGCGGCCCGGCGCTGCCCCACCAGCCGGGCGCCGAGCAGCACCACCACCGCCCCGATGATGGCGAGGCTGACGTACAGCAGCTCGAGCGCGGGGGCGACGGCGCTTTCCCCGGCGACGAACGGCGACAGGATCGCGGGAATCTGGGAGGAAATCGTCACCGTGGCCGGGTTCCCTGCACGGGTAGTCACCACTGCCCCGGAGGTGACCAGGCTGGTGACGCTCGCCTCCAATCCGTCTGCCTGGCCCGCGGTGAGCCCGCCGAGCGCGGCCGTGTATACCCAGGTCACCTGCATTTCAACAGGGCCAATGTTGGCTTCGACCAGCGGCAGCGCACCGGGGCCGACGAAGACCGCGCCGATCCAGTACGGCAGCTGAGGCGCCGCGGCCTGGGTCAGCGCGGGCCTGGCCGCCACCGGGTCCTCGCTCCAGAAGGTGGCAGCCGGGTTCGTCGGCCTGATGATCCCCGTGACCACCAGCTGTATCGACCCCGCGGTCAGCCGGGCGCCGACCTGCAGCCCGAACCTGGCCGCGGTGGCGGTGCTTACCGCTGCCTGGATCACGGCCACCTTCCCGGGCTCCGAGCCACCGGCCGGCAGCCGTCCGGCCACCAGCTGGCTATAGCGGGTCAGCTCCGTGCGGTAGGTCATCTCGAACTGCGGCTGCCCGTTCCCTGCGGCCCTGGCCGTCCCGCTGACCGGCACGTATTCCGTGGCCAGGCTCGCCCAGGCGGGCGGGTTGCTCGCTACCACCACTCCGCCCGCGGCCAGCCGCGCCCGCAAGGAGGCGCCGACCGCCGCGATGTCGGTGGCCTGAACCTGGCCGATTTCGTCCGTCAGGGACGTCTCGGCCACCGTCCCGATGACGGTCCGGTCGGCGGGCCGCGACGCCGCGATCACGCGGTGCAGTGCCCCGTTGCTCAACCCGGCGCTCTCCCGCGGGATCGCCAGGCTGGCCAGTACGGAGGCGAACACGAGCAAGCCGAAGGCGACACTGGCGGCGCCCCCGGTACCGGTCAGCGTCACCCAACCGGCGCGCAGCCGCAGCCACAGCGTTCTCATCCGGTTCTCAACCGCCCTCCGCCCGCAACTGCGCCGCCGGATCGGGTCTGCGCAGGACCGACAGGGCCGCGGCGGCGACCGGCACCGCCGCGGTGACGACGGCCAGGCCAACGGCCGCGCCGAGTGGCACTATCACCACGGCCGATGGAAACGGCAGCGTCGCATCCGCGGTCAGGGTGATCGCGGGCACCATCAGCTCGGCCAGGCCGATCCCGGCCAGCAGGCCCGCGGCCGCGGCCGGAAGGCTGAGCGCGCCCTGCTCCAGGCACAGCTGACGGGCCTGGGCGTTTTTGCCCACCCCCAGCGCGGCGAACACCGCGCTCTGCGTCCGGCGCGAGCGGAGGCTGGCCGCGACGCTGATCGAGAAGCCGAGCACGCCGAGCAGCACCGCCGCCACCCCGACGGCCAGCAGGCCTTGCCGGGGGGCCGTCAGCAGCGCGTTGTCGAGCAGGGCCGCCTGCTGGCCGACGCGGCTGGTGACGGACAGGCCGAGGCCGGCCGGCCGGGGCGGTACCCGGCCGTCAGCGGTGCGCAGCCACCAGCGGGTCACCGGCAAGGGCAGCTGACCGTTGGCGAGGAGCAGGTCGTTGATCTCCGCGAGGTCGGCGATCAGCGCCCGGTTCTGCCCGAAGACGGTCGGGAAGTCGGCCACCGACGCCACGATCTGGACCGTGGCCGAGAAATCCTCGCTGAGCGGTACCGAGATGAACGATCCGATGCCGAGCCGGTTGGCCGCCAGGTAACCGCTGGTGGCGATGGCGGGGATGACCTGGGGCGACGGCGTCATGATCGCAACCTGCCCGGTGGCGGACCCGGGCGTGAGGCTGACGCTGAGCTCGACCGGCACCGACGGAGCGTGTCCGGTAGTGAACGTGAGCTGCCGGGCGCCCCCGGCGGCGCTAAGCCAGCCCCGGATCGATGGCGGTACCCCGGCCGATGGCGCAAACGTCCCGTACGGGTTCGGTTGCCCGGTCGGCACCTGCCGGGACGATGCCGTGCTCTGCCACGCCTTCAGGGCGGCACCGAGGGCGAACGGCCTGCCGAACGGGCCGCTGGCCGTGGCGGCCACCGCGAGGGACTCGATGCGGAGGCTGGCGTTCGGGGCCGACGTTGGGTTCGCCGGGTCGTACGGCGGCAGGGCATAGGGTCCCAGCGTGAGCCCGAGCAGCCGCAGCGGGTAGTTGGCCTGCTGCGGACCTGACAGCGTGAAGACCATGGAGTGCGGCTTGCCGTCGGCGGGCAGGAACGCTTTGGCGGGTATCTCGTAGGTGGCGCCGTCGGCATCCTGGATCAAGGCCGTGACGGTGACCGAGCCAAGGGCGTTCCGTAGCTCGGCTGCGCTGGTGTGCGGGCCCGTCCCGAGGGTCACGAGGACCTCCAGCCGGTCCGGGTGGCCCGGCAGCGCCAGCCCGAACGGCTTCGCGGCGATGCGCTGCCACAGCGCGCTCAGCGGAAGTGACGACAGGTCGGGGCGGATCAGGATCGCCTTAGCCGCCGTTCTCGGGTCCAGCGCGATCAGCTGGCCCCCGTTGCCGATGCTGGTGACGCCGGCCTCCGTGGCGGCGGTGACACCCGGCGCATGGGTGATCGACCCGGTTGCGCCCAGCGGCAGCGGGCCCGCGGAGTTCACCTGCGCATCCGAGCCGACCGCGAAGGCGGCCTGGTCCGCGGCCGACCGCTGCCAGCTTGCGTACCCAGCCAGCGCCAGCGTGGTGGTCGCCGTCGCGACGACGACGAGCAGGGCCGGGCCGGCCTGGCGGATCGGCCGCCTGGCGATCTGCCAGCTCACCATGGCCGCGGCCAGCCGCCGTTCGTAGTCGGTCGCCTTGTCGGCCAGCCTGGCCAGCAGCGGCAGCCCGCGGAGCGGGATGAGCGCCACCCCGGCCAGCGCGAGCGCCGGGGCGAGGGCGACCACGGGATCGATCCCGAGCGAGCCCGTGGCCGGATGCGCGACCGCCGAATAGCCGCGCAGTTCCCATACCGCGACCGCGGCGAGCGCCACCAGGGCCAGGTCGCCGCCCGCCCAGGCGATCGCCGCGAGCCGGGCCTGCCGGCCCCGGCGGAGCCTGGCCGCATCGGGGGTCAGGGTGTGCAGCGCCGGCCAGGCCATCACCGCGACGCACACCGCCAGCACGGCGAGGGCCGACAGCCAGGCCAGCGAGGTGGTGCCGCGGCCCGTATAGCCGTCCAGGCGCAGGTTGCCCAGCCCGGCCAGGCTGGCGGTCAGGCGGGTGCCGGCGATCACGCCCGCTAGGCCGGCCGCGGCGCCGAGCACCACCGCCTCGGCCAGCACCGGCCGCACCACCTGCCACCTGGTGGCGCCACGCGCCCGCAGCAGCGCGGACTCCTCCTCGCGCAGGCTGGCAAGCAGCCGTGCGGCCAGCACCAGCGCCACCGCGGCCACCAGCAGCAACAGCAGTGCGGCGATCGTGAACAGCGACCGGGTCAGCACGATGGTGCTGACGATGCCGGCCAGGAGCTGCGGCAGGCTCGAGGTCACCGCCAGCCCGTCGGGGAGGAGCACGGCCAGCTGCGAAACCGCCCCGCTGGTGCCCGCGTCGAGCGCGTCGAGGTTCCCCCGGGCCAGCGCCGCCGCCTGCGGCAGCACCGTCCACGAGCCCTGGGTCACGGTAAGCGCCCCGCCGAACGCAGCCGGGTTCACCACCGCCGGGCCGTAGGTGAGGAAGGAACCCTGGCCGCCGACAGGCCCTGCGAGGCCGTTGGCGAAACCCTCGGTGCTGCTCCCTGAGAGGGGCAGCAAGTCCAGTGCCCAGTACGTCGACGCCGGGTTGGTGGGCTGGAACAGGCCGGTGACCTGCAGCGAGATCGGCGTCCCGGCGGGCTGGGTGGTGCCCTTCAGCACCGAGCCCACCGTCAGGTGCAGCTGGCTGGCCACGGCGGCCGGCAGCGCCACCGGCACCGGACCGCCGCCGCGCGGCGGACCTGGCCACTTCCCGGCGGTCAGCGTCGCCTGGGCGCTGATCCCTTCCAGCGACGCGGGCTGGATCCGCGTGATGGCCGTATTCTCGCCCCCGAAGGGCTGCGTGGCGCCCGCGCTCGTGAACGTCGCCGAGAGCTGGATCGGGTTCGCCCACTGCGCGCTTTCCAGCTGGAAACCGACCCCCGGCCAGGCGTTGTGCAGCGTGGCACGGATTACCTGCGAGTCGGCGGCGGCCTGGTCGGCGTTGACCACGCCGGACAGGCCGATCACCCGGCCCTGGGGGTCCGCCAGGCCGTTCAGCGCTCCGGCCGGGTCCACCGCGGCCGCGAAGGTCCACAGCACGGCGGCGAGCCCGGTGGCGAGCAGGACCGTGACCGCCACGCAGGCCAGCAGCACCCACGAGGACCTGGCCCGGCGGAAGAGGAAGGACACCCCCAGACCACGCACAGGCATCCCCTATCTGCCTGAGGTGGTGCTGGTAACGGACCCATCCTCCAGCACGATGACCTTGTCGGCCAGGTCGATCAGCGCCTCGTCGTGGGTGGCGACCAGGGCGGTGATCCCCTCCGAACGCACCAGGCTGAGCAGCAGCTCCATGATCTGCCGGCCGGTCTCCAGGTCGAGCTGGCTGGTCGGCTCGTCCGCGATCAGCAGGCCCGGCCGGCCGGCCAGCGCGCGGGCGATGGCCACCCGCTGCTGCTGGCCACCGGAAAGCTCACCCGGGCGGTGCGCGGCGTGGTCGGCCATCCCGGTCAGCGCCAGCATGGCCGCCACCCGCTCCCGGCGCTCGGCGGGCGCCACGCCCTCGATACGCAGCGGAATCCCGACGTTCTCCGCCGCCGACAGCATCGGCACCAGCCCGAAGGACTGGAAGATGAAGGCGATCGTGTCCCGCCGCAGCGCCAGCCGCTGCCGCTCGGTCATCCGGTTCACCTCGCGGCCGTCCACCCACACCCGGCCGGTCGTCGGGTCGTCCAGGCCGCCGATGATGTTCAGCAGCGTGGTCTTGCCCGAGCCGGATCGCCCGCGCAGGGCAACGAGCTGACCGCGGTCTACCGTGAACGAGACCCCGCGCAGGGCATGAACGGCCAGCTGCCCGCGGCCGAAGGTCCGGTGGATATCGTCCGCCGCCACCATGACCTGTGGCGGCGGCCCGGCGTTATCTGTGCCATCCGCCGAGAGTGCCTGGCCGGAGCTCATTCCGATCCTTTGCAGAGGTGGTGGTGGCTACTGGTTAAGCGGCTAGCAGGGGGACGAGCACCTGCGCGTCGGGGCTTCCCCAGCCCGTCGCCGGGTCCCATCCGGGAGCGGCCTGGTAACCGGTCGTGCCGATCGGATACGGCATGGTCATGACGTTGTTACCGGTAGTAATGTCGTGAAACGCCTTGTGGTAGCTGGAGCTGCGGGCGATGCGGTAGATGGCGGGGTTAACGAAGCCAAGGTCATGATGGGCGTACTGGTCGGCCAGCGCCATGAGTCCCGCCCATAGCGGCGCGGCGGCCTCGGTGCCGGAGGCCGGGATGATCCATGGCGTGCTGCCGTCGGCAATGACGATCGGGGCGCCGTCCGCCGCATCGGCGTCACCGGCCACGTCGGGTACGCCCCTCATCGCCCCTATTCCGGGGACGCCATCCTGATAGGCGGGACGGGCGTACAGGTGGCTGAAGCCGCCCCCCGATGCCGAGCCGGGCTGAGAAAAGGAGGCCGAGGTGTTCCACGCGGTCTCGCCGATGTAGGCGCCGGTGACGGGATTCGCGGTGAGCGTCGTGCCGCCGACGGCCAGCACGAGCGGATCGGAGGCCGGAAGGCTGACCTCCTTGACCGGCGTGCCCGGCGCGGCCGCCGTGCTCGCGAACGCCTGCATGTCGCTGAACGGGCCGGTGTCGCCGGTGCTTGCGACCACCGTGACGTGGTCAGCGGCCGCTCCCGCCAGTATCGAGTTCATCTCGGCCGCCTGGGCCTTGGTGAAGAAGTGCTCCCCCAGATCCCAGCTGACCGAGACCACGTCGGTGCCGGAGACGGCGAGCCGCAACCCGGCGAGCATGCCCGCCGTCGCGCCCTTGGCGCTGGTCTGGACGCTGAAAGGCAGCAGGACCACCCGGAGGGTGGCGGCGGGGGCGATCATGTGCAGTTCCTCAAGGTCCCCGACCTCCCCGCCGCCCACCTGCGCGCCACCTGACGCTAGCCAGGGCGTGGGTGAGTGGGCGAGGCTGTTCACCACCTCGATCCGCGCGGCGGGCAGCCGGAATATGCTGTCGAATCTGGCCAGATCCTGACGGATATCGCTGACACCCGGGGCCCCCTGTGGGCCGGTAACCGTGAAGCTGTCACTAGGAGCCGGGCTCGCCAGGGCATTGCTGGACGGGGGCGGGCCAGTCGGGGCATACGCAGCAATCTCGAGGTCCGTCACCGTTTCGCCCCGGCCGTCGATCCCGCTGTTCAGCAAGGGCTGGATGCCATACGCGACCCGGAACAAGTCCGGGTTATAGCAGGCCGCCGGGGGGACCAGGCAGTCGGAAGCCGCATTCAACGCCGGGGTAGCCGCGCCGCTCGTCTTTGCCGCAGCCGGGCTGCCCGAGCCTCCCGTGCATCCTGCCACCAAGACCACACCAAGAAGCAGCGCCAAGGCGGGCAGGTGCGCTCGCCGTGAGCGGGTCAGCCGCGCCGGATGGATGGTGTGGCGCATCTCGTCTCCTTCAGCCGTCCGCCGGGTCCCGGCAGGATCAACGCGAGCACGAACGATCCGCGAGGAGCCCTTCGGCACAGGCACAGCGGAGCTGGCCTACACCGGCGTGGTCAGCCTGACCCAAAGCGCGACCGAACGTCGCGCGCCTGATCCTGGCCGGCGCCGGGCTAGCCTGCGCGCCGCCTGGAGACCGTAGCCGGCGGCCACCGCCAGGCACCCGCCGATGACGGCGCCCGGTACGACGGGAACGATCGTGGTGCTGGCGCCCGACGACATCGGGATGCTGAACCAGGCCTGATGGGTGCTCCCCCCCACGCCGCTCACGTCGAGCACGGACAGCAGCGCCGATACCAGCAGGAAGAAGCTCGCCGTTAGCGCCGGGGAGCGCGGATCCCGGCCCGAGGTGCCGGGCCCGGCCAGCCAGCGAGTGGCCAGCCAGCGAGTGACCAGCACAGCCAGGCCGCCCGCCGCCACGGCCGCGAAGGGCAGCGCCATCACAGCCGGGCTGGTGATCGACACCATGTGGAACGAACACTGGCAGACCCCCGGGCCGTCCTGGACCGCCCGGACGCCCGTCGCCCAGATCACGGGGGTGTGCAGCACGAAGATCGTGGCCAGGCCGCCGGCACCGACAACCGCCGCCAGCAGCCCGGTGAGCTTCCACGCGGCCATAACCGCGTCGCCGGCCGTGAGGGTGCGCCGGCGGTGCGCCCGGATCACGGCCCGGACCGGCCCGAAGCTGGAGATCGCGGCCTGATGGGCCTCCAGTTCGGTCATCCCGATCTCCATCGCCGCCGCGGCGGTCTCGCGCAGGTGGTCCTCGGCCTCGGCCACGATCAGCTCCGCCTCGGCCGCCGGGACCCACAGCCCGGCACGCAGCTCCGCCAGGTATCGGTCGATCAGGTCGGTGCCCGCCCCGCTCATGCCGACCACCCCGGCTCGGCCGCAGCCGGGCCGGCGGCCGGCGGCCATACCGCCTGGGCCGCCCAGCCGAGCACCGCGTGTACCCCGCCGGCGAACCTGCGCCACTCGGTCTGCTGGGCGGCCAGTGCGGCGGCGCCCTTGTCGGTCAGCCCGTAGACGCGGCGCCGCCGCCCCTCCGCCTGGGCCCAGGTGCTGGTGAGCAGGCCGGCGTCCTCCAGCCGGTGCAGGGCGGGGTAGATGGTCCCCTCGGGCAAGTCGAACGTGCCCCCGCTCCGATCGCGCAGCGCCGAGATGATGGCGTACCCGTGCGTGGGACCGGACGAGAGCACCGACAGCAACAGCAGGTCCAGGTTACCCTTGAGCCGTTCACGATCCATGCTAAGAAACACTATGCCTAGTACTACGAGGTGTCAACGGCGACTTCGGCTCCCGGTTACGGCACCGTATCCACCCGCGCGAGCTCCTCCGGCGGCGCTAATCGCGGTCGCGGATCTTTCGCAGGTAATCGACGATGGGCTCGAATGCGGCCCTTATCTCCTCGAGCTGGCGGGGCTCTAGGCGATCGATGAAATGACGGCGGACGTTTTCCACATGGTCGGGCGCGACGCGCTCAATTGCGGCCATGCCGTCGGCCGTCAACACGGCAAATGTGCCCCGCTTGTCACCCTCGCAGTCGTCACGCCGGACCAGGCCACGGTTTTCCATCCGGGTGACCTGGTGCGACAGCCGACTGCGCGACTGGCTGGTCGCGTCGGCCAGCTCGGTCATCCGCAGGCGATGCTCTGGTGCCTCGGAGAGCTCGACGAGGATCTCATAATCGTGACCGCTCAGCCCGTGCACGTTCAGGTCGCGGTCTAGCTGCCGGATGAGCAGCTGGGCCATGCCGACGGTCGCCCGCCAGGCCTGCTGTTCGTCGTCAGTCAGCCAGCGCGGTCGTCCGTCAGTGCCGGGCATACCTCGAATCTACCCTGGCCCGGCGACACGGGCGAAAGTGCTTCAAATGGCCGGGTGGGACAGTCGTGGTTCTTGCGCGCATGCCGATCTCGCCTCATCGTCGAGAACAGTCGTACCATAGCTGACGAATGTCGCTATTAGTTCTCAGCTAGTGAGGAGACCGTGGCTGAGGTGACGCCTGCAGCTTCTGCGATGCCGACCGGCGCGCAGGCCGCCGCGGCATACCTGCGGGAGCTATTGCTGCGGCCGGGCCGGTACCGGCGCAAGTGGGAACAGTACGCCGAGCGTAGCAGAAAAGGGCAGGTCAACCAGCTCGCGGTCGCCGAGGTACTGGCCCATTACCTGTGGGAGCACCCGCGCGCGAAGGGCGACGCGGACGTGCTGCCCCGCCAGCTGAAGGACACCGCATCGCGCGCCCTGCAGGGCAGGCTGCTCAGCAAGGCGACCCTGGTCCTGTTCATGGAGGCGTTCGGGCTCGGCGCGTGGGAGCGCAAGCAACTGCTGAAGCTGTGGGAGGGGACCGCCGGAGCGCGCGTCCTGTCCGGCCCGCGCGCGATCCGCGACGACACAGCCAGCGCCCTGGGCAGCCCCAGGCTCAAGACGCTGTCCATGCACGATCATCATTACCTGGACGCCGAGGGCATGCCGTCACGGCACCGCACCATCCAGGTCATCGAGGCGCTTGTCGATGACGTCGACCGGGTCCCCTACCGCGCCGACACGAACGCCGTGACCATCGAGGTCGGGCAGGGCTGCAACGGGCTGGCGGGCCCCTTCTACCAGCCCGTCGCCGAGCTGTTCGTGGTGGACATGCTGCTGGCGAATCCGCTGGCCGCGGGGGAGACCGCCACGCTCGAATACACGACGAGCTTCCACTACCCGCAGGCGCCGCCGCCCGAGTTCCGCCGCATCGTCCAGTACCACGTCGAGAGCCTCGATATCCGCGTCGAGTTCCACCCGCAAAGGCTTCCACGCGATGTGGTGTGGGCGGTATGGGATGGAATGGACGGCCCCATCGTGGAGCGCGAACCCGTCTCCCTGGACAGCCAGTTCGCCGTCCATCGCTACCTGCGGCTCGCCGAGAAGACCGTCGTCGGCTTCCACTGGGACTGGTAGTGCCGGGGCTAGCGGCGTCGCAGCCGGCTCGGGCGTGGCACGATCGGAGTGTGCGTAAGAACGAGGGCGCGGCGACTACCAGTGCCGAGTTGCGCGCGCACAATCTCGCGCGGCTGCTGCGCGCCATCCATGCAGGCGGCGGCCAGCGCACCCGAGCCGAGCTCACCAGGGAGCTGTGTCTGGCCAGGGGAACCGCCACGGTGCTGGTCAGGGACCTGGCCGAGCGCCAGCTGATCGAGGAGCTGAGCAGCCCGGTCAATGCCACCGTCCAGCGTGCCAGGGGGCGTCCGACCGGCATCCCTTCCGCGCATCCGCATGGCCCCGTGGTGCTCGCCGTCGACCTGCGGGATGACTCCTTCATGATCGCCGCCTTCGAGCTGACCGGGCGGTGCACGGTGCTCGACCGTCAGGAGCGGGACGCCGAGTCCGGCACCGGGGTGCTCGCGGACGTCGCGGCCCGGCTGCGGATCCGCAGCCGGCAGTTCGGCGGCCGCCTGGTCGGCATCGGCGTCGCGGTCCCTTCCCCGGTCAGCGGCGGGAAGATGGTGCAGCCGACGCTGGCCGACTGGCGGGATGTGGATGTCGCCGATGCGCTCGTGCGCGCCGGGCCGCCAGAGGGGCTTAATGCGGCCGGCCCGGTCCTGGTCGGCAACGACGCGACGCTGGCCGGGCTCGCGGAGGCCCGCCGGGGCGTGCTGCGGGGCGTCTCGGTCGCCCTGCACCTGCACGTCGCGACCGGTATCGGCGGAGTGCTGCTCGCCGACGGCTCGCCGGTGACCGGAGCGCACGGTTCGTCGGGCGAGTTCGGGCACATGCCGCTCGCCGGTGGCGACGAGCCCTGCCGGTGCGGGTCGTCGGGCTGCTGGGAACTCGATGCCGGCGCCCGCGGGCTGCTCCGCGCGGCAGGCCGGCCCGAACACGGGGACCGGATGGCGCTGGCCGAGGAGGTCATCTCCGCCGCGGCGGCCGATCCGGCCGCCGGTCACGCCCTGGACCAGGTGGCCAGGGCGCTCGGCCGCGGCATCGGCGCGCTGGTGAACGCGCACGACCCGGAGGCGGTCGGCCTGTCCGGCCTTGCCGCCAGCGTGCATCAGGCCGCGCCCGCCGCGGTCAAGGACGGCTACCTGTCCGGCCTGATGCGGTTCCGCAGGCAGGACCCGCCCGCCCTGCTGCCCTCGACGCTGGGCAGGCTCGGCGCGCTGACCGGCGCCTCCGAACTCGTCTTCGACGCCTTCCTCACCCCGTACGGGCTGGGCAGCTGGCGGCCTGCCGCGCAGAAAACCGCGTGACTTTCGCCCGGCTACCTGATAAGTTCCCGTCCTCGTGGCCGCGTCACAATCAAAAAATAAAGAAGAATCTACCGAACGGGCCGTGGTTGATCCCGTCCTTACCGCTGAACGTGCCGAGTTGCGGCGCGACCGTGAGTTCCTCCGCCTGATGCGCGAGGACGTTCTCTCCCTCAAGGCCATGGGCGGAGACCCGGTCTCAGAGGAGTACCTCAAGGCCGACCTGTATCACCGCGCCGAGGCGCTGAAGGACATTCCGGACGCCCCGCTGTTCTTCGGCCGGCTCGACTACGACGGCGACCAGGACGGCGACGACGGCGTCGCGGGGCACAGCTTTCACATCGGCCGCAGGCATGTGCACGCCCCGGACGGCGCGGCCGCGGTAATCGACTGGCGGGCGCCGGTGTCCAGGCCGTTCTACCGGGCCAGCGGCGCGGACCCGATGAACCTGGCGCTGCGGCGGCGGTTCGGCTTCTCCGGCGGAGAGCTGACCGCCTACGAGGATGAGCCCTTCGGCTCCGGTCCGTCCCCGGACGCCGTGTCGCACCAGCCGAGCCAGATCCTCATCGACGAGATCGAGCGCCCGCGGTCCGGCCCGATGCGGGACATCGTCGCCACCATCCAGCCGGACCAGGACGATATCGTGCGGGCCGGCGCCGACCAGACGGTGTGCGTCCAGGGCGCGCCAGGCACCGGGAAGACCGCCGTCGGGCTGCACCGGGTCGCGTACCTGCTGTACGCGTACCGGGAGCAGGTGCGGCGGCGCGGGGTGGTCATGGTCGGGCCGAACCGGGCCTTCCTCTCCTATATCCGCAACGTCCTGCCCGCGCTCGGCGAGATCGACGTCACCCAGACCACCGTCGGTGAGCTGGTGGCCGCCGCCGGTTCGGTGGCCGTCCGCGGAACCGATGCGGAGGCCGCCGCGGTCGTCAAGGGCGACGCGCGGATGGCGGAGGTGCTGCGCCGGGCGCTGTGGTCGTCGGTACGGCCGCCGTCTTCGGCCCTGGTGCTGCCGCGCGGGTCGCGCCGGTGGCGGGTACCCGGGTATCAGCTCGCCGAACTCGCCGCCGAGCTCGCTCAGCGCGGCGTGCGCTACGGCGCGGCGCGCGAACTGCTCGAGCACCGGATCGCGCACGTGATCCTGACCCAGATGGAGGCCGCGGGGGAGGCCTGCGACGACCGCACGCACGAGTCGGTGCGCCGGTCCCGGCCGGTACGCGCGGTGGTAGAGGCGATGTGGCCGAAGGTGGACCCGCTGCGGCTGGTGTTCGGGCTGCTGTCGTCGCAATCCGCGCTTGCCGCGGCGGCCCGTGGCGTGCTCACCGACGAGGAGCAGGCCCTGATCGGCTGGACGCCGCCACCGCGAGGACCCGGTTCGGCCCGGTGGTCCGCGGCGGACCTGGTGCTCATCGACGAGGCGCGTGACCTGATCAACCGGACGCCGAGCCTGGCCCACGTGGTGGTCGATGAGGCCCAGGACCTGTCGCCGATGGAGTGCCGCGCGCTCGGCCGCCGGTGCTCCACCGGATCGGCCACCGTGCTCGGGGATCTCGCCCAGGGCACCACGCCGTGGGCGGCGGATTCCTGGGCGGCGCTGCTGTCCCACCTGGGCAAGCCGGATACCGACGTGCGCGAGCTGTCCATCGGCTACCGCGTGCCGAGGCAGATCCTGGACTACGCGTCGTCACTGCTCGATGCCATCGCTCCCGAGCTGCGGCCCGCCTCCTCGCTGCGCGCGGACCCGGGGGCGCTGGACGTCGTCCGCGTGCCCGCCTCGTCGGTCGGCTCGACGATGGCGGCGGCCTGCGGCGAGGCCCTGGCCCGGCCGGGATCCGTCGCCGTCATCGCCGCCGACCCTCAGGTTCCCGAACTGGCCCGCGCGCTCGACGGCGCCGGGATCGAGCACGGCGCGCCCGGCGAGGACGCCCGGCTGACGCTGGTGCCCGTCACGGTGGCCAAGGGGCTCGAATTCGACCACGTCATCGTGGTCGAGCCCGCCCTGATCGCGAGCGCCGAGGCCAGGGGCCTGCAGCGGCTGTACGTCGCGCTCACCCGCGCCGTCTCACGCCTCACCGTCCTGCACTCCGAGCCCCTGCCGGCCCCCTTGGACTCCTGAACCTGCCCCGCTCCCTCCCTGAATCCTGCCCCGCGCAATCGATGGGACCTTTGACACTTTTATGTGTTTATTCGTGAACCAATGTCCGGCCTGATACGTCAGCAAGGGTAGGGTTAACCGTTTGACGGGGGGTTATCACCCGCTGATCTCCCTGAGCTGCGAATTCCCCGATGTGCGTTGCGCCGACGCCGCCGCGGTTGCATCCTGGATGAGGCGGCAACGTTCAGTCCATGATCGACTCCTAATGGTTACTGTGGTGATAACGGTGGAAGCCAAGACCCGCGAGCCGGACCAGATGCAGGCTGTATATCTGGAGAAGCTAGCCGACGAATTGACCCATCGCGGGCTTGAAGCGTGGTTGATGGCGCCGCCAGGGCGTGTCCCAAGTCTTTATGTGGTCAACCCGGCCGCCAGGGCGCTCGAAGAGAGCGTCTACGCGGGCTGCGGGAAGGACGGCATCTGGTGGTTCTGGTGGTCGTGGGCGGAACGGATCGCCGTGGCCGATGACATTGACCTCGCCGCCGCCACGATCGTGCGAGTGCTTGCGTCCCTTCGTCGCGACGATTGACCTAGCTGACGAGGGCGGGCTGGCTATCCGGGCTGATTAGGGCGCGCTGACCAGGCCGGGGAAGGGCTGCGTGCTGCCGCGCCAGTAGGCTGCTCGCCGGGCCGGTGCCTGCATGGCCAGCGCGCCGAAGGTGCGCAGCCGCTGGTCGTCCACCGCGACCACGCCGAGGTAGGCACGCGTGACGCCGTCTTCGAGATAGGCAGCCAGCGCCCTCGCCGTCCGCGAGTCGTGCACCGCGAAGGGGAGTGCGTAGAAGGCGGCCGCGGCGACCGGCGCGGCACGCAGGCGCGTGATCATCGCGCTCAGCGTGTCACGGGCCTCGCTATGGTCGGTCCAGTCCTGGATGGCGGCGGCCTGCTTGCTCCCGGCCAGGTAGGCTCCGGCCACCCCGTAGCCGTAGACGGCCGCGTTCTCGGCCGCGAGCGCGGCCTGCAGCGCGGATACCGCGGAGATGGCCGTCATGGCGGCTACGCCAGCGCGGCGAGCGCCGCGACGTGGGTGGCATCGCAGGCCGCGATGCTCGCGAACAACTGGGCGAGGGCGGGATCGACGGTGGCGAGCCGCCGCAGGCCCGCTGCGGCCGAGGCGCGTTCCGCCGTACGCAGCCGCGCGACCACGCCGCGGCCAGCACCCTGCCCGCCGGCGCCACCGCCCGCACTAGCAGTGGCACCGGGCGACGCCGTGGCACCGGGCGACGCCGTGGCACCGGGCGACGCCGTGGCACCGGGCGACGCCGTGGTACCGGGCGACGCCGTGGTACCGGGCGACGCGCCGGGGGGCAGCACGAGCGCGCCCCTCAGCCTGGCGAGATGCTGTCGGTGCTGAGCCAGCAGCGAGTCCAGCAGTTCCGGACCCGCCGCCGAGGCCGAACCCGCCGCCGCGGTAGCGGTAGCCGTGACGTACAGCGAGATCAGCGCTTCCTCCGCCGAGATGGCCGCCTGCAGCACGACCACATCGTGTCCCGGGCTCGGCCGGCCTGCCAGCGGATCGGGGCCGTCGAACGCGTCAGAAGACCGGCAGCCGGACGCGGCGAGCAGCAGCGGCAGGGTGGTCGCCGAGGCCACCAGCATGCGGCGCCTCGGCAAGGTGGCGGGCACATCGGCAAGCTACCACGGGCTGCCGGCCGGTCCTATCCGCGTCATGCCGCGTTGGCGGATACATTAGATCCTAATCTCGCAGGTCGTGGACGAGGTAGACGAGGAGGTCGCGCGATGCCAGGTAGTTCGCGTCACGCGCCGCGACCTCGTCAGGCTGAACCCGGTGGGTCGCTGGACGAGGGCAGGATCGCGGATGTGATCCGGCCGGTGGTGGCGGCGGCCGGGATGGATCTTGAATCGGTGCGGGTGACCGCCGCGGGCCGGCGAAGGCTGCTGCGCGTGGTCGTGGACAGCGATCGGGGCGTGAGCCTGGATGATGCCGCGGCGATCAGCCGCGAGCTGTCCGCCGCACTTGACGCGGTGACCGTGATGGGCGACTTCCCGTACACGCTGGAGGTCTCCTCGCCGGGGGTGGACCGGCCGCTGACCGAACCGAGGCACTGGCGGCGAGCGGCGGGGCGCTTGGTACAGGTTGCCGTCGCCGATGCGGGGGTCGTGTCCG
>Ga0181525_10000487_pt1 | contig 34606 bp, 32 predicted proteins | sample PEATcosm2014_Bin_48_FD_121100 | JGI IMG/M metagenome (GOLD analysis project Ga0181525, IMG submission 121100) | Peatland microbial communities from MTU Mesocosm Facility, Houghton, MI, USA - PEATcosm2014_Bin06_10_metaG | ecosystem: Environmental > Terrestrial > Soil > Wetlands > Peat | place... | reverse complement strand
GACGGCCAGAGTTTTTTCGATGGCCGCTGCCGTGACGTTTTCAACGCGGGCGAAACCGCCGATGATGCCGGCGTTATTGACTAGCGCGGTGATCGCTCCGAGTTCGCGTTCGGCCGTTTCGAACAACTGCAGGATTTGATCTTCGCGGGAGACGTCGGCGTGGATAGCGAGGGCGCGTCCGCCGGAGCTTTCAATTTCATCGACGAGCTGGCGCGCTTCGGACTCGCTGGTGCTGAAATTGACGGCGACCGCGTAACCGCGCGCGGCAGCTAGGCGGGCGGTGGCGGCCCCGATTCCGCGGCTGGCGCCGGTCACGATGAGTGTGCCCAGGGTTGGCGGGTTGTGAGTTGGGGAGTGCATCGATTCCTCGCGGCGGATTTCGCCGAGACTATCCGGTTACAGCTTCGCGCTTGCCGTGCATCAGTTCCACTAGCGCTTCGTTCAGCCGCTTGCGGGTTTCGTGGCGCTCGTAGGCGCGGGTGATGTAGCGCACGCGAACCTCCACGGCCGAACCGGTTGGTCGCAGGCTGATCGCGGGGGCCGCCGAGAAGGCCTGGACGTGGTAGCGAGTGGTGGTGTGCTGCCATTCTTCCTCGGCTTCGCGGGCATTCGCTTCTGTATCTTTAGCCACCAGCTTCTGCAATCCATCGATCACCGCGTAAGGATCCTGGTCCGCAGGAATGGTGAGCTGCAACTCATCCCACATCCATTGACCGGAGGTCGAGAAATTGAAGTAGTGTCCTTCGATGGCGAAGCTGTTGACGAAAGAAACCCGGCGGCCGGTGGGATGTCCGGAATCTGTCCAATTCCCGGTCTCGAGCAAAACTGTCTTCAACAGGCCGATCTCAATCACCTCTCCGCCGACTCCTTCAATCTCCACCCAATCACCCACGCGGATGCCGTTGCGCCCCATCAGGAGAAACCATCCAAAGAAAGCCATGATCACGTCTTTGCCCGCTACCGTGAGTCCTGCGCCGGCAAGGCCAAGAATGGTGGTGGTCTGGCTCGGCATGCCGAACACGATGAAAAGGACCACGATCGCGCCCACCAACTGCGCCGCGAACTTCACCACCGAACGCAAGGTCGCGATGCGTTTGTTTTCCGCGGTTATGCTGCCGAAAAGATGGTCGATGAGCAGATCCGCCAGATACACCAAGGTCGCGACCAGGAGAATCCAAAGCAAGCCTTCGATCAGGTTGTGCAGCGCGGCGCGTTCGCGGCTTTCGACCAGTTCAATCCAGCCGGTGTAAATGTCGGCCAAATCCCTTTCGTCCTGAGTGCGGCGACCCAAGTCGGCGAGATTTTTCTGGTCGCGGCTGTACTGCTTGAGTGACGAGAGCGCGGCCTCCGCCCCGGACTTTGATTCTTCCCGACTGACTGCCTTGCCGGAGTGAGAAAAGTTACTGGCCTGTTGCCGGGCAGCGTCGTGGTCTGCTTTCTCGCGCCCCACCTGCGCGGCCAGCGCACCGCGACGCTGTTCAAGGCGCTGCGCTTTGTCGGCCGTCTCCTGCTTCGCCTCTTCGAGCGTTGCCCGCTTCTCGCGGAACGCCTTCCAGGCGCGAAACAAGGTCAGCATCGTATGCGCCTGGTAATCCTGCTCGTAAGGATTTGCCGCCGAACCTGGCTGCGTGGCGCTGTGATCGCTGGCGTCGTGCTCGGCTTTCAGACGGGTGATCTTCGACTGCGGATCTCCCCCCGCTTGCTCCAGAAGATCCGAAGCGTCATCCAATTCGTCCTGATCGAGATCTGCCTGCGCTTTGGCGACGTCGATCTGGTCCTGCAAATTATCCTTCTGCGATTCGGGAGCGGAAGCCAGCCTGCGCGTCAGTTGCGCAACGCTTTCCTGATCCTCCTTGAGCGCAAGGTCGGCCTTGTTCTTCCTCTCGGCGAGTTGCTGAGCTTCGGGACTGAGCTTCGGAGGATTCAGCTCCGCGGTACGCAATGCGTCAAAGAAGGCAAGGTCGACCTCGTGGTCGGCGACTTTTTCAGCCCGATGAGCCAGAGCTTGTTCGTCCGGAGTGGCTGCCATGGCCGCCATCCGCCGCGCCGTTTGCAGGGGACGCTGATCCACCAGCGGCCGCGGCGCCGCCGCCTTGCTGCGCGCCAGAAATTGCCTGGCGGGCTCTTTGCCCGCATCCTCGTTTTCCACTGGCTGCGGCTGCTCCCGCGTGCGCAGAAAGGCTACGACCATGACGGCCATCATCATCAGCAGCACAACTGCGGGAATCGAACGGCGAAGTTTCATAAACCACGCACTTGCAACAGACCACTGTAGCAAAACCTGGGAATCCGCAGGGAAGGTTCACCCCACGAAGAGGGATTCTCTGTGGTGAAAGCACATTTTCCCGGAGTAAAATTGGCGCTGCCATCGGACGGAGGATTCCATGAAATCTTTCTTGCTCACTGTCCTCGTTACGCTGCTGGTTGCGAGTGTTGCACTTCCCAATCTTCATTGGTCCGCTTCGGCGTCTGGCAAGGCTGACGCGAACCCCTTACGCCAGCTTGAAGGCGAGTTCATGAAGGCTGCGGCCGAGCATGGCTCCGAGGGTTATCTGTCCTACTATGCCGAAGATGCTGTAGAAGTGCCCAACGGCGCGCCGCTCATCCAGGGAAAAGTAAACATCGCCAAGACGATGGGTTTTCTTGATGAGAAAGACAATCAACTTACGTGGACGCCGGTTGGCGCGGACATCTCCGCATCAGGGGATCTGGGCTACACCTACGGCACCTACGAATTCCGTTCCAAGGGCAAGGACGGCAAGCCCGTGATTGACCGCGGAAAGTACACCAGCATCTGGAAGAAGCAGCGGGACGGAAGCTGGAAGGTGGTTCTTGATATGGGGAATGCGAGTGCTCAGACGGCGCAATAGGGGAAGTTGTCAGCCTCTTCGACGCCAGCTTATTTCCGGAAGTGGCTGCTGATTGCTTCGGCTTGTACCCGAGTCACTACCGCCGAAAGTGCCGCCGGGTCTGCCTGTTTGACAGCTTGCAGGCTGCCAAAGTGTTCGAGGAGACGCCGAGTCGTGCTCTCGCCTACGCCGGGGATTTCCAGCAATTCGGTGGAGCGGTCCCGTATCTGGCGGCGTTTGCGGTGGAAGGTCACGGCGAAACGGTGCGCTTCGTCGCGAATGAGCTGGATCAAGTGAAGCACCGGCGAATGATGATCGAGCGCGACGGGGTCTTTTTCCTGCCCGTAAACATAAAGAATTTCCTCCCGCTTGGCGATGGCGGCGAGTGGCTGGTTGATGATCTCAAGCGATTCCAGAGCCGCCGCGGCGGCGTGCAGTTGCCCGAGCCCGCCGTCGATAAGAACGAGACTGGGCATCGCCTTTTCTTCCTGTTGCAGCCGTTTATAACGGCGCGTCACTACCTCGCGCATGGAAGCGAAGTCGTCGACGCCCTCAACCGTGCGAATGATGAATTTTCGATAATCCGACTTCTTCATCTTGCCGTCCTCCCACACCACCATTGAGGCTACGGTCTCCGCGCCCTGAATGTGGGAGATGTCGAAGCACTCGATTCTCTTTGGCAATTCGGGGAGGCCGAGAGCATCCTGCAACTCCTCCTGAATGGCTTTCGCGTTGGGCTTGAGCACGCGAAAACGCTGATCGTAGGATTGCTTGGCATTGGTGCCGGCGAGATCGATGAGCGAGCGCTTGTCGCCGCGCTGGGGAACCAGAATGTGCACTCGTGCGGCGCGGGCGTTTTCACCCGCGAGCTGGTCGGAGAGCAGATCTTCAAGCGTTTCGCGATCTTCGAAATCGACCGGGATGTAGAGGTTTCGGGGAACGTAGGGCTGGCCGATGTAGACCTGCTTGAGCAGGGCGGAAAAAAACTCGCCGGGGCGGAAGCGATCGGTGCCGGGAGAATCCGGTGAGCTTGGCTCGACCGGAGAGGCGGGGTCGGCGGTTTCTACGTTCTCGGCCGGCGCTTCCGCATCCGAGGGGGTTGCGAACTCCGGAAGATCTTCCCAGAAAAACTCCCGGCGATCGACGACCCGCCCCCCGCGCATGTGAAAGAGATTTACCGCCAGCATGCCTTTTTCATAGTGATAGCCGAATACGTCGGCGTCGTCGCCTTCGGCGGCGGCGATGCGCTGGCGCTCCTGCAGTTGCTCGACCGTTGAAATCAAATCCCGATAGCGGGCAGCGCGCTCGTACTCCTGCGCCGCGGCTGCCTGCTCCATGCGCTGCTGCAGCGACCGGCTCAAATCGGTGGGCCGGCCTTCCAGGAACAACTTCACGTCGCGCACCGCCTCCTGATAAGACTCAGGCGTGCTCAGTTCTTTCACGCACGGACCGAGGCAGCGCTTGATGTAGTACTGGAGGCAGGGCCTGGGATGAAAGCGAGTGAGATCGACCTTGCACGACGGAATGAGAAAATTCCGGTGGATCAGATCGACGATGCGGTAGGCGAGATTCGCCGGAAAGTAAGGGCCGTAGTAGACGCTGCCATCCTTACGCAGGCGGCGCGTGACATACACCCGCGGCGAACGCTCGCTCAGGGTTAGCTTTACGTACGGGTAAGTCTTATCGTCGCGCAACAGAATGTTGAAGCGTGGCTTGCGCTGCTTGATGAGGTTGTTTTCGAGCGCGAGCGCTTCCTTGTTATTGGCGACCACGATGTAATCGACGTCGACCGCTTCGCGAACCAACGTGCCGGTCTTCGAGTCCTCCCAACGGCCTTCATGGAAGTAGCTGGCGACCCGGCTCCGCAGATTTTTCGCCTTGCCGACGTAGATGACTTCGCCCTCCGCGTTTTTGTAGAGATACACGCCGGGCTCGGCAGGTATGGTGCGGATTTTCTGAAGAAGATCCATTAAAACAGAAGGTATTTCCGGAAGTCGTTCTCTATTCTATTCGATGCGCTGGGGCAAGGTTCCTCGGGTTTGCCCGAAGAGCGGGCAGAAAACCACCCCGCTCGTGTGCCCTTCGAGGGAGATTGATTTCGGCAGGGGCCCGATCGCTACCGTATAAAATTTCCATTCCCCATGTGGGGTTTGCGTTGCCCTGGGTGTTTACGAAGCCGGAACCTCAAGCTTCTCTGTGTCGCAAGCCATTGAAAACGGATATACTTAGTTCTGCCACCTGCTTTAGGTGTAACTGGCACGTCCCGTGCAGAAGTGGGAATGGGATTTGTTGGCAGTTTCGATTTCCCAGGGCCTGACAGAGACTGCAGTATTTGGCGCACCCAAAGTTATTGCTGGGCGCGTTGAGACAAGGAATCAAGGAGCCTCATCAATATGACCCGCACTTCGTTAACTATTTTACTGGCGGCCAGCATGGCAGCCACCTTCGGATGCACCACCAAGAGCTACGTGAAGCAAGAGACGACCCCTCTCATCAACAAGACCAACGAACTCGATGACATGACGGCCAAAAACAGCAAGGACATCAAAGACGTCGATGCTCGTGCGCAGGCCGGTATTCAAGCGGTGAACGCCAAGACCGCCGAAGTGGAACAGAAGGCCCAGTCCGCGAACCAGAACGCGACCGCGGCACAGCAGACGGCCGACGCAGCCAATAATCGCGTGGGCGTGCTGACCGACACGGTCGCCAATCTCGACAACTATCGCCCGGTGGCGGAAACCTCGGTAAAGTTCGGCTTTAACCGAGACAGTCTCACGCCGAAGTCGATTGAAGCTCTGGATCAGCTGGCCGGAACCATTTCGAGCACCAAGGGATACATCATCACCCTCGAAGGAAGCACGGATTCGGTGGGCTCTCCCGAGTACAACTACGATCTGAGCCAGCGCCGAGCGAATTCGGTGATTCAGTATCTGGCTTCGAAGTACAACGTTCCGGCACACAAGATTTACGTGATCGGACTGGGCAAAGATAAGCCGCTCGAGTCGAACAAGACGAAAGCCGGCCGCGCGGGCAATCGCCGCGTAGATGTGCGGCTGATGACCAACACGGTCGGGGATACGAACCAGCCGGTGCCCACCACAACTGGGCAAAATACTCCGTCGTCTATGTAGTCGTGGTTAGGGTTGACGCAACAAGTTTTCCTCCTCCCTGGAGGACTTCGCCGACAGGCCGCTCAAGCCTCCCCCTGAGCGGCCTGTTTTTTATTGCCGGAGGCCTAATCGGTTTGCGCTATTCACCTCTGGCCAAAGGTAGAATGGGAGCATGAGTGCAAGGCTGTTGGTAATGGTTGTGATGGCCACGGCGGTGGCGAGCGCACAGCAGGGAAGCGCAGCCGATTCCGGTGCGGCCAAAACGCCGCAGGCAGGCACTTCGCAGCCGGCTGCGTCGCAACAAAATCCGCCGGTACAAGATGCTGCGGCAAAGGGTACGTCGTCGGACTCTTCGTCATCCAACTCGTCCGCGGAATCGAAGACCGCGCCGAAACCCACACAACCACCTGCCAGCGAACTGTCGCGTGATCTCACGTTTCCTGGGGATAAGCAGGAGCAGCCGCCGTCCCCGAATTCTGGCTCGCCGAAAGCACCAGATTTGACTCCCCCGCGCTCGGATCGCGTGCGGGCCGGGGACTTGGGAAACAGCGTTGGCGAGAGCTCGAGCAAAGACACGCAGATTGACTTGAGCGCTCCGGAAGACGATACGAAAGTGCACCCGCAGAGCTCCGCGGCGGTGGCCAGCGCCGAAGCATCGAGCAGTGGAATCTCTGAGTTCCACACCTGGGACCCGCATAAAGCGGCCAAGAGCGTGGAGGTAGGAGATTTCTACTTCAGGCGGAAAAACTACCGCGCGGCTGAGGATCGCTACCGGGAGGCGCTACGCTACAAAGACAACGATGCGGTCGCGACGATACGGCTGGCGGTGAGTCTGGAAAAGTTGGGCGAGTTTGACGACGCCTGCTCCGAATACGAAAGCTATTTGAGGATTCTGCCACACGGGCCGCAGGCCGAAGAGGCACGGAAAGCGATTGCGCGGCTAAACGCGCCGCAGGCGGCCAAAGGGGAAGCGAAGTAGCTTCAGGCCCACTTCAGCCCAATTCGCCTGTTGGCAGAGCTATTCTTCCAAGTTTCACTTCTCCAAGTTTCACTTCTCCACGCGAATAAATTCCCCGGTCGAAGCATTTACCGCAACCGTCAGCTTGGCGGTTTCGCGGCTGTTGCCATAAATCACGTGCCAGATGAGTTCATTGGTATTGTGGTTCCAGTCGCACACATAGAGAACCGGCGTCGCGGGATCTTTTTCCAGAATCTTATCGCCGCCGTGCTTCTGGGCAACGGCAAATGCCTGATCGGAATCCACTTTGAGAAAGGCCACATCGAAAACTTGCGTCGAGGCATTGCTGGGATTGTAGGTATCTTCGTTTCCTGGCGAGATGCCGCGGGAAGGAGCGTCAGACGCATTGCTGCCTGACCAGAAGAAAGGCTTCACTCCATGCTGCGTGGCCGAGGCGAAACTGGAGCGCCAGATGGCCGATTTGCCATCCTGGCCCTGGCTCTCAGGAGAAGGAGTGGATTCGATGCGAAAAGGTTTTACATCTGCGGCGTAATTTCGGGCGGAGATGAAAACCTTGTAGAAGGCGGCTCGTCCCGTGAGCAGCTCAGGAGCCTTGGGCTCCGGCTTGGCCTCGGGCTGGTTTGCGGTATTGGAGCTGCATCCTACAAGCACGGCGAATGCCAGCAGGAGGAATGCCGCCATCACTTTCATGGTTGCCAAGCAACCAACTCTGCGGCCTCTCGGGGTGATTTTCTTTGCGACTTCTAGGATGACGGCGGCCTCGATCTGGACAAAGCCCCACATACTCATGGCGACCTTCCTGTTATAACTGGGTGGTTTGATTAACGCGGAACATTCTACCTGAAGCGCGCGGAAAGGCGAGACATTGCCATGGATCGCAGGCTTGAAGATCTGAAGCGAGCTCTGGAATCAGCCGTGAGTGGCATGTCCGATCAACAGATGAGCTGGCATCCGCCGGAAAAATGGTGCGCCGCCGAAGTGCTGGAACATCTCTATCTCACCTACACGGGAACCATCAGGGGATTCGAGAAAGTGTTGCAGGCAGATAAGCCGCCGGCTGCACGACCGACAAGGAAACAACGGTGGCGGACATTGGTGGTGGTGGGATTCGGGTATTTGCCAAGGGGGCGAAAATCGCCGCCAATGGTCCTTCCCCGAGGTTTGCCGGCGACCGAGGTGCGAGGCGAGATGGCAGAGAGAATCGAGTCCATGGACCAGATCATCGGGGAGTGTGAAGCCCGCTTCGGACGCGACGCGAAATTGCTCGACCATCCGATTCTGGGGCCGTTGACCGCCAGGCAGTGGAGAAAGTTTCACGTGGTGCACGGACGCCTTCACGAGAAACAGATCCGGCGGCTGCGGAAGGCGCTACCGCCCAGCGTATAAGGCGGGCTTCAACTGGTGAGGCAGGACGCGGGCTAGGGCTCACGCATCGCAGCCGGGACTCCGTCTTTGCGCGCTTCTTCCTCCATGTCTTCAAGTTTCTGTTTGGCGTCCGTGACAGCCTTTTGTTTGTCGGCGATTTTCTGCTTGTAATCAGCCTCTTGCTTATCCCACTGAGCGGAGTTGCGCATGCGGTTGCCAACGTCGGCATACATTGCGGCGGCGCGAAGCTGGTACTCGCGCTGCAGCACGTCGAGTTCCCGCGACATCAGCTCGATTTGATCGCGTTGTGCAGTGAGCTTGTCCTGCCAGACTTTCCAGGCAGCCAGTTTCTTGGCCTGGTCGTCTTCGCCGGCGGGCTTGGTTGTTTCTTTGTTCTCGCCGGAAGCAGCATTCTTATCGCCGGAGCCGGAGGCAGGATTGTTGCCGGCATCGGTCGCAGCCGGTGGACCGACGACGGAAAGCTTGTCCTCCGTGGGGAGATTGTCGTTATCAAAAACCTTGGGCTTGGGCTTGGCGCTCGGGTCCTTGCGAACGTTGCGAGCATAGCTGCCAAGCGGAGTTTGGTCCTGGGGCGGCTGCGACGTGGTCTGCGCGGCCACAAAGAAACCCCCGAGGAGCGTGGACAATGCGAATGCGATGCGTATGCTGCGTTTCATGGCTTCATCCTTTAGCGTATAGCTTCAAGCCTAAGCCGATCCGCGGTGCGGTTCAGCTTCAATCTTCTGCGTTCTAGGTGACCTTGGTCGCTGCCTGAGCGCGGGCACCGGGGACGGTTGCAGTATGCTTCTCCGCTAGAAATCCCCCAAAGCGGCGATCCAGACGCGCAGCCTCGCCGGCGATGTCGTCCGCCAACTGCAAGGCGAGATCGGGATCGCGGTTCTTGGCTAACTGCTGAGCGAATCCAGCAATCGTGGTCAGAGAAGTGCGCAACTCGAGCGCCATTTCAGCGGAAATCTCGCTCTGCAATTCCAACTGGCGGCGGCTTCGCTGAAATTCGCTGCGGTCGCTGATCAGGCAAGCGACTCCAATCAAGCTGCCATCCACTGCCGGCACGGGTGAAATGGTCACTGCGATGCGAAGCTCTTCGCCCGCGGGAGTGGTGTAGTCGGCCTCGAGCTGGCGGCGCTTGCTGCCTTCCCGCAAAACCGCCTCGACTTCTTCGGCCAGAGGCGTGGATGAATCGGGTGAAACCTGCGTCGACGAGACCACGGAATCGCGAAAAATGTCCTCCGCACTCATACCTGCGGGAGAATTGAAGCCGAGAATTTCCTTGGCGGCGGGGTTGGCCTGTTTCAACAATCCGTTGACGCCAAACACGAGCACACCGGAGGAAAGGTTGGAGAGCACGGCCTGACTGAAATTTTCCGAAGTGCGGGCGCGGCGTTGCTCGGCCAAGGTTTGTACCTGCAGCTCGTGCTTCTGCTGCTTCAATTGCTGGATGACCGTGTTATAGAGATGCAGAGGAAGAGTTTCGAGCGAAGGAGCGCTCGAATCAAGATCAGCCTCATCCGCAATGTTGTGGCGTACGCGGCGGATCGCCCAGATCGCGAACACGAAGGCGCTGGCCGAAACGCACAGCAGCAAAGCGGCGCGCCATATAAGCGGGTTTGCCAACAGTTCTACCAGAACAGCCTCCAATACCAGCCGAGGAAACGATTGCCGGCAAAGAGCGCGACCAATGCCATGCTTCCCAGAAAAACTCCAAACGGCATCTGGTAATGGCGGTACACCATTTGGGCGCATCGCCATCCTCGACGGCGCGCGGCACCGAGGTTAGGCAGGCGGCGCGCAAAGCGGCGCGTACGCTTCACCCACACGATCAAGATCGTGGTCATCCCAAACAACGATCCCGCCAGAGATCCGGCAAAGATCGTGAAAATGGTGAGCTTGGTTCCGAGAAAAGCTCCCACCATGGCCATCAGCTTAACGTCGCCGAAGCCCATGCCCTCGGCTCCGCGCCACCGCAAATAAACCGCCCCGGCGCCGTAAATGAACGACGCGCCCACAGCTGCGCCCAGCGTGGAATCCAGCAGGGAAATCAGGCGGACATCGGGCTCAGGGCGGAAGGGCAAATTCAATATTGCGGGCAAAAGCTGCGCGGCCAAATCGTGCACCGGAACCAGCAAACTGAACCCCAGGCCCAGAGCGAGTCCAGGTAGCGTCAGCTTGTCGGGCAAGAGCTTGGTTTCGGCGTCGGTGAAGATGAGCCCAAGAACAAGGAATCCAAAAACGCAATATTTCAAGGCGGTCAACGTCAGTCCGCAGTAGGCATAACAACCCAGGAAAAGAGCGCCCGTCAGCAGTTCAATCACCAGGTAACGTACGGAGATGTTGTTTTTGCAGTGGCGGCATCGACCACGAAGAAGCAACCAACTGAGCACCGGCAAGTTGTCGTAGAAAGCGATCGGCTGCTTGCACTGGGGGCACGCGGAGTGAGCCCGCACCACGCCTAATCCCAAGGGCAGGCGATAGATACAGACATTCAGAAAGCTGCCAAAGGCCAGCCCGAGAAAGAAGATCGTCGATGCGAAAAATGGATCCACTGAGTTTTATGGCGTTTCCGGAAAAGAAAGGCCCCTGGGCGCGTCTTCCCCCAAAACGCAGATACTGCTGCTTCCTGTGGAGATTATAAGGCGACCGGCACGGCAGGACTAAGGTACTGAAGTCACTGTCCGAACGGCCGAGCGCGCGCCGCGGCAGACCTTCCGCCCTAGGGATAGGCGAAGCGTAACAGCTCCCCTTCGAGCGGGACGGCGGGAGGCTGTTGAGCCGGAAGCCTTCCCCGCCACCAGGTCCAACTGCGCGGGACGAGGCGAATCTCAGGACCGATCGGATCGCTCCAGACTCCATCGACTTCGTGGCGTATGAAGACCGAGAAAGCCGAGGTGCCGAGGATGCTCTCATAGGGCAGCGCGGCCCACTCGAACAAGCTTGCCTGCAGACCGTCAGTCTGTGACTCCCGCGCCTCCATGCAGAAAATCCAATCGTTGCGAGCAAGGTCAAGATAGTGATTCATGGCGCAATGATTCAGGGGTCCAAGACTGGTTGCATGCACGATGCGCGCCCCGTATTCGCGGGCGATCTGCCGAGTGGTGTCGTTCGATTCGTGGTCCACAACCAGAATCTCGGAGCAGGGAAGAACGGTTTCGAGCGCCCGCCCCAGGCGCAAGGCATCATTCGTGGTGTGTAGAAGCGCCGTGATGGGAGGCATGGGAGAAAAGCAACAACTGTGTTCAGAGTGTACGACGAAGAGAATGTTGCAGGCGAACCAGACAATGAAAAAAGGGCGCGGGTGAATGGAACCCACCGATCAAGATGCTGCGAATCCCCGAACTTTTGAGGTCCAGTGTGGGTGCTCCGGGGACTTGCTCACGGCGACAGGAGTCTGCAGACGTCCTAATTGTGTCAGCGGATGAACTTGTAGTCGACGATTGACGCGGCCAAGAGGCCTTCGCTGGCTTCCGCTTCTTGCTCCTCCTGGTTTGCCGCAGGTCTTTCGTGATCCTCTTTCCGGTTTTCTTTCTCTCGCTCGTGGTCCCGATCCTGGTCGGCGACTTCTCCGAAGCGGATCACCCGGCCCTGGCATACGACGTTGCGATTCTTTTGTCCAGAGATCTCTTCCGGCATCTCAAAGATCATTTCGATCAAAGCATTCACCGGTAAGGCCTGGGGACCGCGAAACAGCAACCCGGTCTGGCTGAGGTTTTCAATCGCACCCTCATACCATGTGCTGGTGCTATTTACGCGGTAGCGAAGCGCCGCATCGAGCTTCAGGCGGCGGGCTCTCGGAGTCCACGAGGGCCGCTTTTCTCGCGTGTGAGTACGCCGAATTAAAGCGTCATGCTTGGCATGTTCCACGCGCTCGACACGGCGCATGGTAGTCCAGTCATACTTGTACTCGGCGGCACACAGAAGGCAAACCTGGTAGTAATCCCCATCCGCGCCACGCCGCGGCCAGGAGAACTCGTGAGAGCAACGCCCAAGCATAAGAACGTCCATGATTTTCTGCGGCATGCCGTTACTTGCGAACCCCGAGGGAGCACCCGAAGGTAGGTTCATCATCTCGCGAACCTCTCCTTTTGGGTAGGTTACGTTTGTGTCAGTCGCTGGAATGACGTAACGACAAGCTGTGTTGATGCAAGCACTTAGGCTGTGGCGTTGGGCGCCCCGAAGTGTATGATCGCGGTATGGAAAGTGGCCTTTTGCGGAGGCCGACCGCGTTCGTCCTGGCCGGCGGCAAGAGCACGCGCATGGGCAGGGACAAGGCTTTTGTGGAGTTCGAGGGCCGTACGCTTTTGGCGAGGGCGCTCGGTCTCGCCCGGTCGGTTACGCCCGATGTGCGCATCGTTGGAAGCCATAAAAAGTTTGCGGCATTTGCCCCGGTCGTAGAAGATATGTTCCCGGGTTGCGGACCTTTGGGAGGAATCCACGCTGCGTTGCGAAGTTCACCGGCGGAACTCAACTTGATGTTGGCCGTCGATGCACCACTTTTGACATCCGAGTTATTGCAGTATTTATTGAGCCAGGCGCGTCGCGCGCCGGAGGCGGTCGGGGTTGTTCCCCGCGCGGATCGGCGCTGGCAGCCGCTCTGTGCGATTTTCCGCCCTGGATTTGCCGAAGCAGCGGAGCAAGCTTTGCGCGCCGGACAAAATAGGATCGACCGCTTGTTCGACCTTGTTACAATTCGAGCGATCGAGGAAGATGAGTTGGAGCGAGCCGGATTTTCTCCCGCCATCTTCTGCAACCTGAACACGCCTGAGGAACTGGAAAAGCTGAGAGCCTGAGGTAGTGGGTCAGTTTGAATTCGTTTTGAAACCGGCTTCAGGCGCGCCGTAAGGTGCCGAGCCTGACCGGCCTGGGACTTGAACCGAAATAAGACGATTGAACTGAATCCCACTTCGAGTGCCTGCCGATGCCCGACAATGCACAGCGTCCTTACATTGAATTCCGCGAGGTTTCGAAAGCTTTCGGCGACAAAGTGGTGCTGGACCGCGTGTCCTTCAACGTCATGCCGGGCGAAACCGTATGCATCCTGGGACGCAGCGGCGTCGGGAAATCCGTCTCGCTGCAACTTCTCATGGGATTTCTCAAAGCGGACTCCGGCCGGGTGATTGTGGCTGGCGAAGACATCACCGACTTTTCAGAAGACCAGCTGGAAGCCATCCGAAAGAAGGTCACGATGGTCTTTCAGAACGGAGCGCTATTTGACTCGCTTACGGTCGGCGAAAACGTGGCGTTTCCTTTACGCGAAACACGAGAGTTATCCGAGGAGCAGATCTACCAGATCGTCGACGGCCTGCTGCGAATGGTGGGAGTGCAGGAGATGCGCGATCTGCTGCCTTCCGATCTTTCAACCGGCATGAAGCGGTCGGTGGCAATCGCGCGAGCGCTGGCATCGCGGCCGCAATGTGTTCTTTACGACGAGCCGACGACCATGGTCGATCCATTGATGGCGCAGCTGCTCGGGGATCTGATCAAGCGGTTGAAGCTTCAACTTAACCTGACCAGCATCGTGGTCACACATGATATGCGGCTTGCCCAGAAACTGGCCGACCACGTGGTCTTCCTGCACGAAGGCAAGGCGATTTTCTTTGGAACCTCGGCGCAAATGGAAAAATCCACCGAACCGATCGTGCAGGAATTCCTCCAGTTGGACGAACTCAAAATAGAAGCTTGAGAGCAACGCCGGCCTCTGCTCTGCGGTCAGTCTTGGCGGATTACAAGCTTTGACCCGATGGTTCACGCCTCTCGTAGCCGATGCAGGTGAGAACCGGCAGCCGCGGATACTTCTCAAAGCGAGGGTCGGCAAACGACAGCTGGCACAGCAGGAATATCGACTCCCGGTCGGAAACGATTCGCCGGGCGTGCATGCAATCACTGCAGAGACCGGGGCTGGCCGCGGGGATCAAAATCCTTGCCGAACCAACTCTTCCACGGTCAGCGAACTCTCGGCCGCCTCGCCGGCCATCATCTTCTCAACGTACTTTGCAATCAAGTCAGCTTCGAGATTGACCGGGTCGCCCGGCTGGAGCGAGTTGAGGTTGGTCACCTCTACGGTATGCGGAATGATGGCGACGGTGCAGGTTCCGCCCGCTAGCTTGGCCACGGTGAGACTGATTCCTTCGATCGAGATCGAACCCTTGGAGACGGTGTATTTTTCAATTTCGCGGGGCAACTCTACATGCAGCCACCAGTTGTCCGAATCTGCTATGCGCTCGAGTGCGATCAGCTTGCCCACGCCATCCACGTGCCCCTGCACAATGTGGCCGCCGAAGCGGCCATCGGCCTTCATCGGCAGCTCCAGGTTGACCAGCGCGCCTTGGTGCATGCGGGAAAATGATGTGCGCACCCAGGTCTCCGGGGCCAGGTCGGCAGCAAACGATTCCGGGTTGATGTCGAGTGCGGTGAGGCAGACTCCGCTCACTGCGATGCTGTCGCCGGTTTTCAATTCTCTCGGCGTATTTTTCGCTGCAATCGTGATGCGTCTGTTCTCGCCGCGTTGCTCGATACGCGTGACACGTCCCACTTCTTCAACAATGCCGGTGAACATGAGGACCTCCGCCAATGACCGAACATGATAAACCCAACCCGGGGTGGCGCACGATGGGGAGCACAATATTCTGAAAGCGGGTGATCCGGGTCTGGGCTTCCCTTAGGGAAACGCGTATCTTGCTTTCGAGAAAGCAGCCCTCGATCGGGAGCGATGAACATGCTGATCTGAAAAGCGCTTTTTCTTTGTGAGGTTCCAGCTCCCGGGCTCAGTCTCCATAGGGATCGCGCACGTAGGCTTCTACGGCGAAGTCTTGTCCCAACCGATGCAACTGGAGCCATTTCACAGGTATGGCTTGGTGTAGGTGGGAGCCGGTGCCGGCGACGAAGGGAACCGATCGCGAGTCTGCGAGAATTGTCGGCGCGTAATAAAGGAAAACTTTATCAACCATTCCCGAGGCGAGCGCCGTCCCGTTCATTGTTGCTCCTCCTTCAATCATCACATTGGTGATTTCGAGTTGTCCCAGGCGGCGCAGGACTGCATGAATATCGGGACGGTGATCGGATGGGGCCGTCGAAAGTTGTTCGATGCGGACGCCTCTGGTTTCCAGTTGGTGCTTTTTCGTTTCGTCTCCGCAGGAGTGGAAAATCAATACGTCGCTCTTGCCGGAGCTATCCTCAGCCACGCTTCGAACCAGGCGCGACTCCAGGGGCAGTCGCAGGTGCGAATCCAGAATCACGCGCAGCAACGGCCGCCGTCGTGGATCGTGGCTGCGGTCGGTGAGCAGGGGATCGTCAGCGAGAATCGTTCCCACCCCCACCAGGATGGCGTCGCTTTGATGGCGCTGCTGGTGCACATGAGCGCGGGAGGCCTCTCCGGTGATCCAGCCGCCGGCAGGAATTTCTGGGGCGCGCTTCAGAGGCTCCCCTGGCGGCGGGGCAATCTTGCCATCGAGCGTCATCGCAGCCTTCAGAGTAACCAGCGGAACGCCGTGACGAATATAGCGGGCGAAGGCCTCGTTGAGGCGGCGGGCTTCGGTCTCCAGTCGTCCTATTTCCACGTGAACCCCCGCAGTTCGTAGCTTTTCAAAGCCTCGCCCGCTGACCTTGGGATTCGGGTCGGGCATGGATGCAACGACGCGACGAATGCCTGCGGCGATCAGAACGTCGGTGCACGGGGGCGTGCGGCTCTGATGAGAGTGAGGTTCGAGATTAATGTAGAGCGTGCCGCCGCGAGCCCTGGCACCGGCTTGTTCGAGGGCGAGTGCTTCCGCGTGCCTCACGCCATCGTAGGTGTAAAACCCGCTGCCCGCGACGTTGCCGTGCGCATCAACGATGACCGCACCGACGTGGGGACCAGGCGAGGCTAATCCCATGCCCTGCCGCGCGAGGTCGAGGGCCCGATGCAGAAACTGCTCGTCGGTGGAATGGTCGGGCATTCTGGATGGCTTGGGATTCAACGGTCCGGATCAGAGTTTTTCTGATCGAAGAGCTGACTCTTACTCCAACAGCGAATCCACAAACGCTTTCGGATCGAAGGGCAGCAGATCGCCCACCTTTTCTCCCACCCCAACAAATCGAACCGGCAAGCCCAGTTCGCGCGAGATGGCGACCACAACTCCGCCCTTGGCGGTACCGTCGAGTTTCGTGAGCACGATGCCGGTGACGCCCGCAGACTGCGTGAACAGACGCGCTTGTTGCAGGCCATTTTGTCCGGTGGTGGCGTCCATCACCAGCAGCGTCTCATGCGGAGCGCCGGGAATAATGCGTTGAGCGGTGCGGCGCATCTTCTCGAGTTCCGACATGAGGCTGGTCTTGGTGTGCAGCCGTCCTGCCGTATCCACGATCACGTAATCCGCTTTCCGCGCACTTGCAGCCTGCAGCGCGTCGAAAAGCACTGCCGCGGGATCGCCTCCGGGCTTGGTTCTGATCACCTCAGTTCCCGTGCGCTGGCCCCAAATCTCCAGTTGATCGATAGCCGCCGCGCGGAAGGTATCCGCCGCGCACAGCAATACGCTCTTGCCCTGCGATCGAAATACCTGAGCCAGCTTGCCAATGGTCGTGGTCTTACCCGTGCCATTTACGCCGACCACAAGTATCACCTCGGGCACGCCCTGCAGGTTGTGGACCGGCTGCGTATTTGCGGCATTGAGAATCGCCAGCAGTTCTTCCTTGATCAGTCGTTTCAGTTCGTGCACATCCTTGATTTGCTTACGGTCGGCCTTTTCGCGTAGCTTGCTCAAAACTTCCTGGGTGGTTGCGCTGCCAAGATCGGCGCCGATCAGAGCCGCCTCCAGGTCGTCCAGCGTGCCACGGTCGATTTCCTTGTTGAAGGAGACGACCTCTTCAATGCGTTCAGCGAGGTTCTCGCGAGTGCGCGTGACCGCCTGCTTCATTCGTTCGAAGAGGCCGCTTTTCTTTTCTTCAGTACTGCCGAACAGGGTTTGGATCATGAGCAGAATTCCAAAGGTTGATTATAGCGGTCGGGCGCGGTCTCGAGAGATGGGCGGGAGAATACGTGTTGGACGGACGCTTAGACGCGCGATCTTTCCAGTTTCGCTGCTTCCTCGCTCGGCAGCACCGGGACAGACAAGGAGGTCGGTGCGACGCTGGCTGGCGCATTCGGCGCCACTGGCTTGCGAACCGCAATGCGCTGAATGCGAATCTCGCCGCGTCCATAGACCGCCATCAGCGCCGCCACCGCTTCAGGATCAAGCCGCTTGCCGGCAAGATTCTGAATGATGCGGAACGCCTCTTCCGGAGTGTGCGCTTGCTGGTAAGGGCGATTCGTGGTCAGCGCGTCAAAGGTGTCAGCCACGGCGATCACCCGCGCCAGCAGTGGAATCTGATCGTCCCTCAGTCCGTAGGGATAACCGCGGCCATCCAAAGCTTCGTGATGGAGTTCAATGCCGGGAAGCATTTCAGCCAGTTGACTCACCGGGCGCAGGATGTTGGCACCCTTTGTGGTATGAGTCTTCATGACCTCAAATTCTTCGGCGGTCAGTGCGCCTGGCTTTTTTAGAATATGGTCTTCGATTCCGATCTTGCCAACATCGTGCAGCTGGGCGGAGATTTGCAGCGTCTCCAGGAAGGGCGCCGGCAGTTTCATTTCCTTGCCGATCAGCAGGGAGTAACGCGTGACCCGGTCGGAGTGGCCGCGAGTATAGGGGTCCTTCTCGTCGACCGCGCCCGCCAGCATCTGTATCGAACCCAGGAACAAGGCACGGTTTTCTTCCGCCGCGCGTTTCAGATCTTCGACAAAGTGTTCGAGCTCCTGCGACATGGTGTTAAAGGTTTCTGCGAGTTCGCCGATTTCGGTACGGCTCCATAGGTGAACTCTCTGCGAAAAATCACCCCGGGCGAGGGCGCGGCTGTGCTGGGTAAGGATCTGCAAGGGGTTGGTAATCCTGCGGGCGGCGAAAATGCTCACGCCAATGCTCAGCAGCACGGCCAGCAAGGCCAGCAGGCGTGCCGTACGTTGCATCTCGTAAACTCCGCGATAAGCCTCGCGCTGCGGCTTTTGCACCACCACCGCCCATGCGAAGCGGGTTACCGGACTGTAGGTCCCGAGCATTTCAACGCTGTTCTTGCCGTCGTAGACGGCGAACTCTTTGGTCGCGGCTAACTGAGCTTTATTGCCTTCGTCGACAAAGTTGCGGACGATTTCCAGGTTTTTCATGTCCTGGCCGGTTACGTATTGCGATGTGCCGGAGGCAACAAGCCGTCCTTGCGCGTCGACGACGTAGGGAATGAGCCCGCCGCCGCTCACTTCCTGCAAACGTCGAATCAAGAATTGCAGGTCCACGACGGCGCCCACCATGCCCAGAAATCGGCCGCCGTAGCTCACCGGATTGCTGACCAGCAAAACCGTACGCGCGGCTTTGCCGTCCCCGATCTGCAGCGCCTGGCCGTTGTAGGCACGGCCATCGCGGGCCGCATCGAAGGCATGCTGCAACTCGCGCTGCAGGAAGGCGTCCGGCGCGATGCGCCCGGCAGAGACCCCCTTGGCGTCCGAATTCAGCAGCGTGGCATAGGCAAGTTCATCGGAGGAGGAGACGAAGTTCTCCAGCAGCGCGCGCAGCTCCGGTGCCTCAATATTCTTGCTGCCGATGTCGCCACCGCTGGCCACCTGAATCGCCGACGACAAGTTGGCCAACATCATCCGCAAAGAATGCTCGTGCTGTGAAAGATCGTCCGCCAGCGACCTGGTGACCGTGTTCTGGAGGAGCATTTCATTCGTCTTCAGGCGGTCGCGATTGATCGCCTCCACTTGCGCGGAATAGAAGTACATGGGGACGATGCTGATCACTAAAAGCACGCCGAGGATGACGTAGAGAATGGGAATACGCGCCGCGTTGGTGGTGGCGGCAGGCAAGTTGCTCCCCAGGCTTGGTTCAGAAGCCCCGTCGGTCGACGTGGCGGCGGAGTTCAGTGGCATCTAACCAAGTTTAGTTGTGCAGCGACATTCGAGAGATGAAAACCATAAGCGCAGTCATTACCAAAGTACCAGCGAAACAGCACGTCTGGCGCGGGTTTGGCAAGACAATGCCGCCATCGAGCGAGCCCCCCAGCCTAAAAATCCTGCCCTGTGAAGCGGCCGCTTACATGCTCGGCGTTTCGCTTTTTCCACTGCGGGTCATCAACTCAAAGATGGCCTCGCGAGCGTCCTTGCCCTGGTGCAGGATGGCGTGCACCCGCTCGGTGATCGGCATCTCGACCCCGTGAGCTCGCGCCAGTCCCACAGCCGCTGTCGCGGTGAAAATTCCCTCCGCCACCGTGCCCTGCATTCTGGCGAGAATCTCCGGCAATGTTTTTCCGCGGCCCAGTTCGACTCCCACATTGCGATTGCGTGAGGGGCCGCCGGTGCAAGTCAACACCAGGTCTCCGAGCCCAGCCAGACCCGCCATGGTCTCCGCTTTGCCTCCGCAGACGACCGCCAGTCGTGTCATCTCCGCAAGTCCGCGAGTGACCAGTGCGGCGACCGAGTTGTGGCCCAGGCCAAGCCCCGCGCAGATTCCCGCCGCGATGGCAACGGTATTCTTCAGCGCGCCGCCCAACTCCACGCCCACGGTGTCATGGTTCGTATAAACGCGAAAGCTGGGGTCGCTGAATTCGCTCTGCACGGTGCGAGCCAGCTCCGCGTTGGTTGAAGCGATGGCGATCGCAGTGGGATCGCCACGAGCCACCTCGAAGGCAAACGACGGCCCGCTCAGTGCACCCACCCGTGAGGAAGCGATGCCGCTGTTGTCGACGACCTGCGCAATCACCTCGGTCATTCGCAGCAACGAGTTTTCTTCCAACCCTTTGGTTGCGCTCACGATCACGATTTCAGGGCGCAGGTGCGGTCGCATCTGTTCAAAAAGACGGCGGCAGTGTTGCGATGGCATAACGCTGACAACCATCGCTGCGCCCTCAAGGGCTTCCGCAAGATCACGGCTGGGCGTCACGCAGTCGGGTATGCGGTAGCCGGGAAGAAACTTCTGGTTCACACGATCGGCCTTGAGGGCTTCATAGATTTGTTTTTCATGGGCCCACAGCCGAACACGATGCGAGCTCTTGCGGCCGAGAACGATCGATAGCGCCGTACCCCAAGCCCCCGCGCCGATGACGGCAATCTGGCTCATGCCTGCTTTGCTCCCACGCGATTCTCCGTTCCGGCAAGCAGCCGACGGATATTTTCGTGATGCTTGGCGACGATGAACAGGGAAGCCACGGCCATGAGCGTCAATGCGGCTGGGTCCTCGCCAAACAAACCCATCGTATAAACCAGAACGGGGAAACAGGCGACTGCCGCGATCGATCCCAGTGAAACGAAACGGAAGATGAGCACGACCGCGACAAAGATGACGACTGCCACCAGCACCGCTTTTGGAGCGATCACCACAAACGATCCCAGGGCAGTGGCGACGCCTTTGCCTCCGCGAAACCGCAGCCACACCGGAAACATGTGACCGAGAACCGCGAATAACGCGGCCAGCGACAGGATCGTATAGCTTGGAGAAAAACAGTGAGCCAGCCAGACGGCCGCACTCCCTTTCAGCGCGTCCAGCACCAGCGTGAGCACCCCGAGTCGGGGCGACTTGCGGGAGACATTCGTGGCTCCAATATTACCGCTGCCCGTCTGCCGCACGTCTTCCCCGTGAAACATCTGGACTAGCAGATAGCCGAAGGGAATCGATCCTAAGAGGTAGCTTGCTGCTGCGATTAGAAGTGAAGAGGGCATGGAAGGTGAATGTCAGCTAGCGCAGGTCGAATTCCGCCAGTTTCGCATAGTGCGAGCCCCCGGGCGAAAGCTTGCTCTCGTACAGAAAAAACTGGCGCGCGGTCATCGAACCAAATTCGGGGGGAGCGAGAACCGCCAGTTTGTCCTGCAACTGTTGAAAGCTGCGGTGGTTGCCGTCACCCGCCTGTCGGCGCGGCGAGCCGGACCGCCCGGCGGCGCGCGCCACCGTGAGATGCGGATTGAATTTGTGCTCCTCCTTCGCAATATCAAGCTGAGCCAGAGTGCTATCCACGGTTGCAGCCAGAGCGGTCAGTTTTTCTCCTGCCTCAATTCCCACCCAGAAGACACGGGCGGCTCGCACTCCGGGAAAAAAGCCATAGCCGCGAAAGTTCACTTCGAACCCGTCAGCCGCAATGGTTGCCAGCCGCTGCTGGATCCTCCCAACCTGGTCAGCCGCCGCTTCCCCGATGAATTTGAGCGTGACGTGCAGCGATTCAGGCCGGACCCAGCGCGCCTCCGGCGAAAATCCGCGCACGCCTTCAAGAAAGCGAACGATGCGCTCGCGAATGTTTTCGTCGATGTCGAGGGCGACAAAAAGGCGCATATAAGATGCTCGTGGCTTTCAGCTCCCTCGACTGTTCGCTTAGCCGCCCCGTCGATCCGATTCTCGAGGTCGACTCTCCGATCTCGGTCGAGAGCCGGAAGCCCGGAATTGCACGCTCCAAGCGAAAAAGCTGAGAGCTAAAAGCTCATCACATCAGCTTTCTCCGCACCATGTCGAGCGCCAGCGTGGTGGCGAACCAGCGGATGCGCTTGCGATCGCCGGGGAACTTGCGCTCGATTATTTCAGTCCCGCTAGCGCTCGCCAGCGCATGGAAAACCAGTCCCACGGGCTTCTCAGACGTTCCGCCGGTTGGTCCCGCCACACCCGTGATTCCGATTCCCAGGGTAGCCTCACAACGATAGCGGATGCTCTCGGCCAGTGCGGCGGCTACTTCCCGGCTCACCGCGCCATGGCGCTCCATCATGTCGCCCGGCACCCCGGCCAATTCCGTCTTCACCGCATTCGAGTAAACGATCGCGCCTCCGGCAAAATAGCGCGAACTGCCGCTGACCGATGTGATCCGCTCTCCCAGCATTCCTCCGGTGCAGGATTCCGCCACGGCCAGCGTGGCATTCCGCATCTGCAACCAGTACCCGACGATCTGCTCGAGCGACTCGCCGTTGCGCGAGTACACCGCATCATCGAGTTCTTCTTCAACGGCATCGGCTGCTTCATCGACCCGGGATTGCGCCTCTTCCAATGTCTGGCCGCGCGATTTAAAATGCAGTTCGATTTCTCCCGCCCCCGCAAGAATCGTGGTCTGCACATCGGTGTACCGCTTGTAGATCGGCGCTACGCGCGCATCCACATGAGATTCGCCAAGCATGGCGACCTTCAGCACCCGGGTAGCGAGAAATGCCACGGGCAGCTTGGCGCGCAGACGCTCGCGGCATTCCGCTTCAAACAACGCCTTCAGTTCGTGCGGAGGCCCGGGCAGGAGTATGACGATGCGCTCTCGCCCATCGAATTTGCCGCTCAGCCACTGCCCCGGAGCGGTCCCGTTCGGATTGGGCAGGACCACCGCTCCTTCCAGCAAGTCAGCCTGTTTGGCGTTATTGGGAGACATTTTCCAACCCCGGGCCGCGAAGCGCCGCTCGATCGCCTCGACAATCTCATCCTCGCGGCGCAAGGGAACGCCCAACGCCTCGGCCGCCGCCTCGCGCGTAAGGTCGTCCTCGGTAGGCCCGAGACCGCCGCTGAAAATCACGATCTCAGCCCGAAACAGAGCGTGTTGGGCGGCGGCAACCAGCCTTCTGAGATCGTCGCCGACCACACTTTTGAAAATTACTTCCACGCCCAGCTGGTTGAGTTGCTCGGTGAGATACAAAGAGTTCGTATCCATGCGGAAGGGAGTGAGCAGCTCGGAGCCAACCGCGATGATTTCGGCATTCACGGCTAGAAGTGTAAATGAAAACCGCTCCGGGCGCGGCTAAGAGCTCCCCGATCCGCATCGCCGGCGAGCCGCGCTCGGGCCACGCCGCCTGGGCTACTCCGGCAACAGCGCCCGCCCCTGAAGATTCCATGAAAGATGATGCACCGCGTCCGTGGTCGCCAGAATCGCGCTTCGCCCTGGCGCAAACGCCAGTCCCACCAGCCCGTGGCCGGCGACTTCCAAATTGGGCTTGCCCTCCGGGGTGATCTTCACTATGCCGCGGCGGCCGCCGAGTGAAGCGGCGACGTACAGGTTGCCAGTCGTGTCGAAAGCCAGGCCCTGAGGGCGTCCCAGGCCGCGGTAAAACTTGTGCACCGTGCCGTGAGGATCGATTCTATGAACGCTGTCAAAGCTCGAGGTCGTGGGACCGGTTACAAATAAATCCCCCTGCGGACCGAAGGCCAGGTGGTAGGCCGAAACGCTCGGCTCCAGCGTGGCGAAAACAAATACCTGCTGGTCGTGGCCAATCTTGAAAATCGTCCCGCTGCGATCGCCTACGTAAAGGTTCTGATTGCCGTCGAAAGCGATGCCGGTGGCGACTCCCATGCCTTCCGCGTAGGTGGTCATGGCTCCGCTCGGCGCCACGCGGTAGACCGCGCCGTCGTGGCGCGAGGAAACGTACATCTGTCCCTCGCGGTCGAAGGCAATTGCCGTAGCGTTCATCATTTCCGTGACAAACGGCTTCACGGTGTAGTTAGTGTCGATCTTGAAAATCGCGACCGGAACCTTTTGCCCGCGCGAGCCCGAGAACGTTACGTAAATGTTGCCTTCGGCATCGAGCGCTGGACTGGTTACCGGGTGGAGGTTTTCGGCGATCGGGACGGCCACCTTGACGCTTTGCGGGTTGCTGATCTGCCCGTCGGCGGCTACCACGACCGGGCCTGATGTTGCTCCCTCGGGAACGCGGGCGACCAGAAACGAATTCGAGCTGACGACAACTCCACCTTCCACTTCGCCGAACTGCACCTGCGGGCGCAGCAACTGCTGCGGCCGCAAACCTGATCCCGTGATCCGAATCTCCCCTCCGGCCAAGGCCAGCGCCGGCGAGACAGATTCGATGTGCGGTCCGCCATTTACGTTCTTCTTGCCCAGAAGTCGGTCGGAGAATCCCATGAGAAGAGCACTCGCGTTACTTTAGAAGAACACTATCTTAGAAGACCAAAGTGTAACAAGAGATGCATGGATGCCAATGCGTAGAGGCCCGCCGCCACGTCGTCGAGCACGATCCCCGCGCCTTCCGGGATCGCCTCCAATTGTCGCACTGGAGGCGGCTTTAAGATATCGAAAGCACGAAAAAGTATAAAGCCCGCGAAAAACGACTTCCATCCGAGCGGCACGGCAATCAGTGCGACGAGTTGACCGGCCACCTCGTCAATCACCACAAACTGTGGATCTTTCAGGCCCGCGCCTTCGGCCACCCGGGTTGCCGCCGGTATTCCGATTAGCGTGACCAGCGCCGCCAGAGCCATGGCAAACGGACTCCGTAGCGATGGAGCAAGCGCATGTGCCAAGACCGCCCAGAGCAACGCGGTTGCCGCGGATGCCCAGGTCCCGGGCCCAGGGCGCAGGCGCCCGATGCCAAAAACCGTAGCGATGACCGTAGCCCAAAGCGGCGTTCGTTCGAGCTCGCGAGAATCCATCATCAGGCGATCTTCGGTGTGGCGATCTTTAGTCAGGCGATCTTTAGTCAGGCGATCCGTAGTCTGGCGATTCGTAGTCAGGCGATCCGTCGTCAGACGATCCGTGTAGCGCCGCGTTCCCCGGCGGAACTCCTAGGGGGTGCGCCCGGCGCCCCTCTCTTCAGTCGCAACATTGTCACAACTCATCGTCCGTATCTTCCGGAGTGCTTTCGCGGATCTGCTCTTCTGCATCCGCCGGCGACGGAATCACATAAGCGCCGCTCGCCCACTTACCCAAATCGATGGTTCGGCAGCGGTCGCTGCAGAAGGGAAACTCCGGATCGCTGCTCTTGACGACTTTCCTGCAGATCGGACAGCGAAGTTTCAGCGCGCGCTTGCGAGGCATAGGAAGCGTAATTGTCAGGCTTCAGACTCGATGAAAACACATGGAAGCCGCCGGCTAAAGAATTTTCGCCACCAGGTCATAGTCGTGAGCTTCGGTGATCCGGCAGCGATAAAACTCACCGGTCTGGGGCTCCATCTCCGGCGGAAAATCATTCACGAAAACTTTGCCGTCGATTTCCGGTGCGTGCATCGCTGTGCGCCCTTCCATCAGCAGATCGGTCTCTTCAGATGTTCCCTCCAGCAGCAGATCGAACTCCTGCCCCACCAGGGCCTTCTTCTTCTTCGTGCTGATCTTCCGCTGAATCCCCATCAGGTGTTTGCGCCGCTGCTCGATCTCCCGCGCCGGAAGTTTCTCGTCCAATCCATGGGCGGCCGCTCCCTCCTGGTCCGAGTAGGAGAATGTGCCCATCCAGTCAAATTGCGCCTCGCCGATGAACTCGCAGAGTTCCTCGAATTCCTTTTCCGTCTCTCCCGGAAATCCAACGATGAAGGAGGTGCGCAGAGTCACTCCCGGAATCGCACGCCTCATCCGGGCAATCGAGTTCAGGAACACTTCCGCTCCGCCGCCGCGCTTCATGCGCTTTAATACCGGGGAGGATGCATGCTGCAGGGGCACATCCATGTACGAACAAATCTTTTCATGGGATCCGACGGTCTCCAGTAGCTTGCGTGTGATCTTGTTGGGATAAGCATAAAGAAATCGTATCCAGCGCAAGTCTTCGATGGTGGCCAGTTTCTCGAGCAGCAGCGCCAGCCCATCTTTCAATCCGAAATCTTCGCCATAGCAGGTCGTATCCTGTCCGATCAAAGTGATCTCGCGCACCCCCATCTGCGCCAGCCGCTCGGCTTCGGCGATTACCGATTCGAAGCGCCGCGAGCGAAACTGCCCGCGCAACTGGGGAATGATGCAAAAGGTGCAAGGATGATCGCAACCCTCCGCGATCTTGATGTAGGCTTTGTGTTTCGGAGTAGCCAAAATGCGCGGCGTCTCATCGTCATACAAATAGTTGGGAAGGTCGGCAATCGCTCCGTCCCATTGCCCGCGAGCGAAACGCCCCACGGCCGCGCGCGCATCGCCCTCGGCTCGCGACGGCAGGACCACGAACGGGGAATTGTTCTTCGCGACATCATTCGCCGGCGCCGGGCCGATGCCGGTTGCAGCAAGAATAGCTTCCAGCTCGCCGGTTCCCACTACCGCGTCAACTTCTGGTATGCGAGTGCGTATCTCATCGCGAAAGCGCTCGACCAGGCATCCCGCTACGACCAGCTTCTTTGCCCGCCCAGCGGTTTTGTGGCCGGCCATTTCCAAAATCGCGTTCACCGACTCCTGCTGCGCACTCTCGATGAACGAACAAGTGTTCACCACGATCACATCGGCGTCTTCAGCCCGCGGTGACAGTTCCGCTCCGGCGCGCGCCAGCAGACCCATCATCACCTCACTGTCGACCAGGTTCTTCGGGCATCCCAGGCTGACGAAGCTTACTTTTTGGTGACGCGCAACCTGCCCGATGGAATCCGGCTTGAGATCAGCGGACTTCCTGCCGGAGCCGGAGATAGTGAGGTTCTTCGAGGGCATGCAATCTCTCTAGTTTAACATCTTCCAGCAAGAGTTCCCGGCGCGGATTTCCGGGTGCAAGATGGCATCGAGGCCTTAATCCTAAAACAATCCTGTCAAAGCCTGTGTTCTTTCGTGCGACTTCGGGCGCTGCGAAAGACCGCAAGCGGTGGATCGAAGTCTTAACCCTTCATGCTAGGCTATGGGTTACCGGAGAAATCAGCGATCCCGCGTCCTGGAGGGGAAATGTCTGGGAAACAGGCCACAATCGCAGTCCTGACGGTGGCGATCCTTGTTCTGAGCGGCTTGGTTCTGAGCGGGTCGGCGGCGGCCCAGGAGGAAAAGAGCGAGCTCACTGGCGTTCTCGGGCGTACCTTCATCAGTGACCAGGGGATTCGGGGCGCAACCTATTTCAATCCTTTCGTTCGCTCCGGCAACGGGCTTACATTTGAAATCGGCTATGCGCGCCGCCTTTTTCGCACTCCGGTTTTCGCCATCGCGGGCGAAGTGCCCGCGGCGTTCAACCTTAAAGAGAAACTCAATTCCGGAGCAGATGTTGTTCCCAAAGACTACAAACAGATTTTCGTTACTCCTGCGCTCCGCCTCAACCTATTCCCCTACACGTCGGTTTCTCCCTGGGTAAGCTTTGGTGGCGGCTTCGGAAACTTCAGCGAGAATAAGAATCTCCTCTACTACGGACCGAACCCCGGCAGCTCCTCGACCACGGGGGTGCTCCAGGGTGGCGTGGGTTTGGACGTCAAGTTCTGGCACCGGTTCAGCATCCGCGGCGAGGTCCGAGACTTCTGGTCTGGCACCCCTGATCTGCCCTTGGCCGACACCGGGAAAACTCGCCAGAATAATTTCTTTGTCGGTGGTGGCGTCGTCTATCACTTCTAACGCCTTTGCAGCAATGTTCCCCGCAGATTGAGCAGCAGCACCATAGGGCTTTTCAAGCAGTGCGTTACTTTCTCCCCGTCGACTCCACTTCTTCATACAACTCCGGCAACCGCACCGCATCCTCGGAAGAATTGCCGAAGCGTGCCGATTCGTACGCCTCGGTGAATTGCCTGACCCGCGCTCGCAACTGTTCATCTCCTATAAAACGCACGAACTCCCCGGCCGTCTGGTTTGTCGATTTCCGCAAGCCTCGCCGAGCCATATACCGTGCCATGCGCTCATACCACATGGCGGCGGCCTCATGCGGTGCTCGCTCTGGATGAGCCTGAAGTTGACCTGTTCGAATCATCCGGGCAATCCTCTTGACGTTGGCCAGCAGCAGCAGCAGGAACGCGACGCCAGTGATCCCACCCAACCAACTTCGGGGAGCCTGCTCCACGCCCCTCTGCCTTCGGCGAGCCCAGTTCAACGCCTGTTCATAGCGCAGTCGCACCCACGTGCGCGCCCGCTCCCATGAAGTACGCGTTCCGTTAAGCACCGAGTGGCCCAGAACGGATTGGTGCGAGGAATCATAACTGATCACCCACTCCCGCCAGAACGAAGCGGCGGCATCCATGTAGAGCATCATCCGTCCCCAGCCCTCGGGCGTTCCGGTTGCACCGCCGGGAGTCGGATCGAACGTAACCCACCCGTAGCCCGGGAAGTACGCTTCCACCCAGGAATGCGCATCCTTGGCTCGCACCACGTAGTTGCCGGTCACGTCGTTGAATTCATCGCTGCGAAAACCGTTCACCAGCCGTGCCGGAACGCCAAGAGTTCGCAGCATTACGGCCATGGAAGCGGCGAAGTACTCGCAGTGTCCCTGCTTTCGTTCGAAAAGAAAGTTGGCCACGGGGTCGGCGACCGGTGAGCGCGGCAGCTGGAGCGTGTATCCATAGTGAGTCTTCAAATAGCTCTCGATTGCAACTGCCCGGTCGTAGTTGTTCGAAGCTGATCCGGCGATTTGCGCCGCCAGCAATGGAATCCGCGGGTCGCTCGCGGGTAGTTGCAGGTAGGCCGCGGCGAATGCCGGCGGAGCGGGCCCCGCCTTTCGAAGTTCAACCGGCGATGGCGCGCTGATGTCTGAATCTGCCTCGTAAACGCTGACCGCCCGCTGGCCATCGAGATCGTAGACCGCCCCTCCGTTGTCGAGCCCGAGCATGCGATAGGCTCCCCTCACTCGGCGCGCCCAGGGGGCCAGAAAAAACACGTTGGTCCCGATTGGCTCCATCAACACGCGGTAATGAATTGACACATTCCGCTTTCCCGACGACACATCGATCCGCCCCGCATCTACCCGCGCAAGTCCCTGACTCGCGACTGGCACGGTGAAGCCCCCGTCCGCTTCTCGTGGGAGGACATATTGCTCCCGCGGGTTCGACCAGTTCTTGCCGTCAAAGCGCGCCAGCGCCACGCCTCGCCAGTGCAACGCGTAACGCCCTTGTTCATCTCCGTCAATCTGAATGTGCATCACCACCGCGTTCGACTGTTGAATCTGACCGATCTGCCCCAACTGCACTCGATCGCTGAACCCGGTGGACAGGTCGTTGCCAAACGAGTAGCTCCCTAGGTATCCGGCGGACATGCGAGGCAGGATGAAAAACATAGCCGCGGCGCCCACCAGGATCATTAACATCAGAACCGGCGTGAGTCGCGCCAAAGAAAAGGCCAGATGCCGATGCTCATGCTCATCGCGCGAGTGGCGCGCCTGAAACTTCGCGGCTCGGCTCGACCGTCGCATTTCCATCAAGATAAATGTGACCACCGCCATCAACATGAATCCAGCAAAGAAAAGCAGAAATACGCCGTCTACCGTCAAAATGGCGGACGCCAATACCATCAGGAATGCCAGGATCGCCAGCGTGGTATAGTCGCGATCGCGCCGCAGCGAAAACGTGCGTACCACCACCGCAAAAAGCACCAGATGCACCGTTGCCGTCAGAAAGCTGCGCGACAGCACAAGATAATCCGCAGCGTAAAAAGCGAAATATGCGATGGTGAGCGGCGTGGTCCAGCGCTCGGTAATCACTACGGGCCGGCGCTCTGCCAGGAAATAGCCGCGCAACGCCAGAGCGATACCCACCAGCAGGATGGTTGGCGCACCCAATCCGCCTGTGCCGGCCAGACATCCAAACCCCATCAACACAAGCAAATAAAGAGAAAGATCAAAGTAATTATTGATCGCCTGTGCCAGGGGAATCACTTCGGGTTGTGCAACCAGCCGGGCCATTGATTCATCCCGGATCAGCAATCAGCCGCTGATCCTCCGTTGGATTCTGTCTTCGACTTACGTTTTTTTGCCTAACTGTTCGCCGAACCTCTCGCTGGACTTCTATTGTTCGACAAATTCCATCAAGAAGGAAGTCCCTGACGGCTATTTCCTTGCACCAAAAGTCACCCGTCCTTTGCTCATCGCCCACGAAAAGCAGCTCTCGGATCAAACCTCGGGTTAAGAGAGAGTGCGGATTTGCTAAAATGGTTCAGGTCAGGCATCGGTCTCGCGCGACGTACTCTCGCCAACCCCGCCAGGTCCGGAAGGAAGCAACGGTAACGGGCTCTTGCGTGTGCAGTGAGTCCCCGGTGCCTGGCTTATTTTCAGCTTCCCCGGACCAACTTTTACACGTTCTTTACAACTCTTTGCGCAAGAATCGCTTCCGGGCTCGTCTAATCGTCAGACACGTTGGAAATCGATACTAAAGGGACGAGGCCAAACATGCGCAATCTTCCAGCAAAGTCAAGCGCTCCAACCGTCACCATTCGCGTCTCCGGATCATTGTCTCAAGATCATCTGGCATACCTCGATCAACTCGTTGCTTCGGCCATAGACTGCGGCCTGTGGCCTTTGCTTGACATGGCGTTTCTCGAGGAGTTGGATCGCGTCGCACTCGGATACCTCATCGGAGGAGAGGGCCGCGACTTTGGCATCATTGCCTGCCCAAATTTTATCCGCGATTGGATGCAGCACGAAAAGCAACGTCACGCCGCCTGAGGGGTGCGGCTCAGCCACTGCGCCGCGGCAGAAACGCACGCGCGCTGGGCCGCAGATCGATGGCAGGCCAGACTGAGTTAGACATTCCTCCCGCAATCGTTCAAAATACTGGTTCCGTTTTCATCAGGAGCCTTCATTGAACGAATCTAGCGAGCCGGTGCGCGCCACGGCGCGAACCGGGGTGAAAATCAGCGCCCTGGGCACCTACGTGCCTCCCCGTCTTCTCACCAACGCCGACCTGGAGAAGCTGGTCGACACAACCAATGACTGGATTCTAGCCCGCGTCGGCATTCGCGAACGCCACCTCGTCGACAAGGGTGTGGCCACCAGCGACCTCGCAGTAGAAGCCGCAAAAAGGGCTCTGGCTCAGCGCGGCCTGGCTCCGAGCGATGTCGATGCCATCATCGTCGGCACGGTCACGCCCGACATGTTTTTCCCTTCCACTGCTTGCCTGGTCCAGCACAAGCTCGGGGCCAAGGGAGTTTGGGGATTCGATCTTTCCGGCGCGTGCTCCGCCTTCCTGTACGCCGTGCAGACGGGAGCTCAGTTTGTCGCGGCCGGTACTCACCAGCGCGTACTGGTGATCGGAGCCGACGTGATGTCCTCGATCATCGATTACACCGACCGCGCCACTTGTGTCATCTTCGGCGACGGTGCCGGCGCCGTCATCCTGGAACGAGCCGAAGACGATTCCGTTGGCCTGATCGATTTTATCCACGAAATCGATGGCTCCGGCGGCTGTTTCCTGTATATGCCCGGCGGAGGTAGTCTCCATCCCTCAACTCGTGAAACCGTCGACCAAAAAATGCATTACGTTCACCAGGACGGCCAGCAGGTCTTCAAGTTCGCCGTGCGCAAACAAACCGAAGCCTGCGAAAAGCTGCTGGCGCGAAACGGCCTCAAGGGTTCCGATATCGACGCCTTCATTCCCCACCAGGCCAACTTGCGGATCATCAACGCCACCGCCGACCGTCTTGGCCTTCGCCCAGAAAGCGTGATCGTCAACATTGAGCGCTACGGCAACACCACCGCCGGTACGATTCCCTTGGCGATGAGCACTGCGATCGAAGAAGGTAAGTTGAAAAAGGGAAGTCTTGTGATGCTCGCTTCCGTGGGCGCAGGCTTCACCGTGGGCGCTACGCTCCTGCGCTGGGCATTCTAAAGCAAGTTTGGGTTTAAGTTTTCGACCCGCAGTCTGTGCCCCGGAGCAGGTTGCCTGGATCCGGGAAAACCGCGCTGGTCCAAAGCCGCTCCTGTGACCTTGGTATCCTGGCTGCCCAGCCTGCTGAAAAAATAGCTGGTCAAATCGAACCCGGGGATCGGTCCGATAGAAACTTTTTCTGGTGGAAATCCGCGTCCACGGCCGGCATCTGTCGATCCAATGAAAATAACCCGTGCCCAGAGAGCTGGACCGCATGAAAGACGCCGCTCGCCCGCCCCGATGGCAAACCCTGCTGGCATTCGCCATTATCTATCTGGTATGGGGCTCAACCTTTCTCGCAATCCGCGTCGGAGTGCGAGAGGTTCCGCCGTTCCTGCTTGCCGGAATGCGTTTTTTCGCCGCAGGAATCGTCCTCTATGCCTGGATGCGCACCCAGGGAACTCCCTCGCCCCATCGCCGGGAGTGGGCCGCAGCCGCATTCCTGGCAGTGCTGATCTTCGTTTTGGATTACGGCTTGCTCTTTTGGGCGGAGAAGCGCGTGCCCTCCGGGATTGCCGCAGTCATGATGGCCACGATTCCGGTGTTCATGACTCTTGCCGAGATTGTCTTCTTGCGAACCCAGAAATTAACCCTTCGCTTGGGACTTGCACTGTTGTTGGGGATGGGCGGCGTCTTGGTTCTGGTTAGCCGCTCTGCAGGTTTCGGCCAGGCTCCCATCAATCCTGCCGGCGCAGTTGGTTTGGTCGTGGCAGCAATCAGCTGGTCTACGGCTGCGATCCTTACGCGCAAGCTTCCTCTGCCAGATTCAAAAGTCATGAGTTCGGGTGCTCAGATGCTTGCCGGGGGGATCCTGCTCACGGTCGCAGCGGGGCTGCTCGGAGAGTTTCGAGGTTTCCATGTGAGGGCAGTCAGCACCGGCGCTTGGCTCGCCTTGGCTTACTTGATCATTGCCGGTTCCATCGTCGGCTTCACCGCCTACGTGTGGCTCATCCATCACCAGTCGCCAACCAAAGTGGGTACCTACGCGTACGTAAATCCGGTCGTCGCGGTTCTTATTGGATATTTCTTGGGCGGAGAGCCGCTCGGAGCACGGACCGTCGCAGGGACGCTGCTTGTGCTGGTGAGCGTGATTGTGATTACCACCACGCCGAAAACAAATGTCGACGTGCAGCCCGTGGTTAGCGAAGCAGAGTTCGTCGATCCCTAGTCGCGCCTCGCTGGGGGGGCTTTGTACTTACGGCCGCGTCATCTTCTCCGGCTTCACCAGTTGATCGAACTCCTCACCCGTGAGATGCCCCAGTTTCAGCGCCGCTTCGCGTAAGCTGCTGTGCTCGACATGCGCCGTGTGGGCGATCTGCGCGGCCTTGTCGTATCCCACCTTCGGCGCCAGCGCCGTCACCAGCATCAGGGAATTCTTCACGTACCAGTCCACCTTGGCGCGATTTACTTCGATGCCCTTGATCATGTACTCAACATATCCGTGGCAGGCATCGGCGATCAGCGTGACCGAGTGCAGAAAGTTATAAATGATCACCGGCTTGTAGACGTTGAGTTCGAAGTTGCCCTGCGAGCCGGCAAATCCCACGGCGGCGGTTGCGCCATGGACCTGCACGCACACCATGGTCATCGCCTCGCACTGCGTTGGATTCACCTTGCCCGGCATGATCGAAGACCCGGGCTCGTTTTCCGGAAGGGTAAGCTCTCCCAGTCCGCAGCGTGGCCCCGACGCCAGCCAGCGGATGTCGTTGGAAATCTTCATCAGCGAGGCCGCCAGCGTTTCCATCGCGCCCTGGGCGAAGACAATCTCATCGTGCGCCGACAGCGCCGCGAACTTGTTTCCATGCGAACGGAAGGGAAGCCGGGTGAGTTCGGCAATCTTTTTCGCGGCGCGTTCGGCGAATTCCGGATGGGCGTTTAATCCCGTACCCACCGCCGTTCCCCCGATGGCAAGATCGTAGAGGCCTTCCAACACCTGTTCCAAGCGCCCAGTATCTCGCTTCAGGAGACTGGCCCACCCGCCAAACTCCTGGCCGAAGGTTAGAGGCACAGCATCCTGCAAGTGAGTGCGACCGATCTTTACCACGTCACGAAATTCTTGCGCTTTAGCGGCGATGGCGTCGTGCACACTTTTGATCGCCGGAATCAAAGCTTTCTTCACCCGTTCCGCCGCCGCAATGTGCATCGCCGCGGGAAACGTATCGTTCGACGATTGCGACATATTCACGTCATCATTGGGATGAATCGGCTTCTTCGATCCCATCTCGCCGCCGGAGATTTCAATCGCGCGGTTCGAGATGACCTCATTCACATTCATGTTGGTCTGGGTTCCGCTGCCGGTTTGCCAGATGCGCAGGGGAAACTGATCATCGAGCTTCCCGGCGATCACCTCGTCCGCAGCCTGCACGATCAACCTTGCCTTGTCCGCCGGCAGCTTGCCCAGGTCCTGGTTCACCAGTGCGCATGCCTTCTTCAGCGTGCCAAAAGCACGAATCAGCTCCGGCGGCATGGTGTCGCGCCCAATGTTGAAATGCAGCAGCGAGCGCTGCGTCTGCGCCCCCCAATAAGCATTCGCCGGGACTTCAATCGTTCCCATGCTGTCGGATTCAATGCGCGTCTTCGGTTGAGTCGGTGTGACTGGTTCGGTAAGATTGGACACGATGAAATCTCCTGCGGCGTGACAACCGAAGACCGGAGCAGATTAGGCCCTTCGGTCCCTATGCGGAACCGATGATTATACGGATCAGCCGGTCGGACGAGAAGGGCTGCGGTCCTGGCCGCCGACAAGATGGCAAGACGGGCCCCGGTAAAAACCTAAACCGTCCTCAGGATTTGTTTTAGCCAACCGCACAAAAGAGCACTTTCGAGTTT
>Ga0181525_10000486_pt1 | contig 34655 bp, 29 predicted proteins | sample PEATcosm2014_Bin_48_FD_121100 | JGI IMG/M metagenome (GOLD analysis project Ga0181525, IMG submission 121100) | Peatland microbial communities from MTU Mesocosm Facility, Houghton, MI, USA - PEATcosm2014_Bin06_10_metaG | ecosystem: Environmental > Terrestrial > Soil > Wetlands > Peat | place... | reverse complement strand
GGCGGCGTTGGTCCTTGTGAATTCCAAGCAGACGCGGGACGCGCTGCTCTAATATTCCGACGTAGCGCTTTGGGGTACTAAAACTCAGGCGTTGTATCCGGCGCAGGTCAGATCGTTCTTGTTCGCCTCTCAAGCGGCAACAGCATCGATATTACTGAGACGATCTGGTTTTCTGCCGGCGTTTGGTCTGCGGGCCAGTCTCACTCAAGTGTAAAGGCTTCAGGTTCGGATTCGCGTAATGACAGATTACGGAACGTCGGCGCCCGCTGCGGTCATTGAAACCAGCGGTTTGACGACAAGCCGCCGCCTGATCGGAAACAGCACGAGTCCATAGCGCTCAGAGACGTAGCCCCAGATCCCTCGCGGTGCCAGAAGTATGACTGCGATCGCCAGCGCGCCCAAAAGGATGAGATACCATGCGCCGAAGCTCGCGAGATAGGACTGCATTAAATAGAAGATGATGGTTCCGAGGATTGGCCCCTCGATGGTGCCGATGCCGCCAATCACGACAATGACGATGACATAGGCAGTCCAATCAAGCACTGAGAATGCCGCGTCCGGCGAGATGCGAGCTCGCTGCAGGTAAATGAGCGCGCCGATCATTCCGGTCGCCGCGGCGGTGATGACGTAGATTCCGAGCTTGATGCGGGTATTGTCGACGCCGACGCTCTCGGCGGCATCTTCGGAATCTCGGATCGCGCCAAGCGCTAGGCCGCGACGGGATCGAAGAATGAGATAAACGAGCGATATCGTGCCGACCACAAGCGCCAGCGCCGCCCAATAGGAAATAATGTCGCGCGCTGCCGGCGTCCTCACGCCGAACAGCGATTTTATCCAGCCAATCCCGTAAACCTCGTTGGTAATCTCAGGGCCAAGTGACGTGCCGGTGCCGCCGCCGAGCTGTTTGAATTGCGCGAATACCAACCGATAAACCTCGGCGACCACCCAGGTCCCGATCGCAAAATATGCGCCGCGCAGACGGAACACGATCAAGGCAGTCGGCAGCGCGAATAGCGCCGCAATGAGACCAGCCAGCACGATCGCGGGCAGTGGATCGATACCGGCCATGATCGTCAGCGCGAACAGGAGGTAGCCGCCGAGCCCGACGAAGGCCTGCTGACCGACCGATATCAACCCGGTATAACCGGCGAGCAGGTTCCAGCACTGCGCCAACGCCAACATGTAAAAGACAAAGATGAGCTCCTCGATAAGATCGCGTCCGGCAAAGGCCGGAAGCGCCGCAAAGAAAACGACAAGCGCCGATGTTACGGCGGCGGCGATCAGCGATGCGCGTGTCTTGGTCTCGATGTGATAGATCGCCGTTGCGGCGGATGGCATAGCGGGAGTGTTCATGATCACTAATCCATCGCGCGCGGGAACAGGCCGCGCGGTTTGAGCACCAGGACCGCCAGGAATGCGACATGGCCGGCGAGGATCTGCCATTCGGGATTGATCTGGGCGCCGATCGATTGGGCGACGCCGATGAGGATGCCGCCGGCAAGGGTGCCCCAGAAGCTGCCTAGCCCGCCGACGATGACCGCTTCGAAAGCGTAAAGCAGACGTCCCGGACCGATGGTCGGATCGAAATTGGCGCGCATGCCGAGATAGAGCGCCGCAATTGTCAAGACGACAAAGGCCAGTCCCATGGCGATCGAGAAAATGCGTGGATGATCGATGCCCATGAGCTGTGCGATTTCCAGATCGTCGGAGGTCGCGCGAAAGGCGCGGCCCAGCGATGTGCGGTAGAAAATAAAATTAAGCGCAAGAATGACGGCGATTGCGGATCCAAGAGTGAGCAATGGAACGACGCCAATGGCGATGTCGCGGCTGAGGAGGATGGACGCGGTTTCGATCGATCCGCCATTGAGGCGCTGGCTGTCGGCGGAGAACAACTCGAGCAAGCCGTTCTCGATGATGATTGAGAGCCCAAACGTCACCAAAAGCGGCGACAACAGATCGCGCCCCAACGTGCGATTGAGCAGCAGATACTGTAACGCGAATCCCGCAACGAACATGACTGGCAGTGCCGCCAGCGTTGCGGCGAACGGGTCGAGGCCAAGCCAAGCAGCGATGGTCAGGATCACGAAAGCCGCAAGCACGATCAGATCGCCGTGGGCTAGGTTGACGAGCCGCATGATCCCGAAGATGAGTGAAAGGCCGGCGGCAAACAACGCATAAAGACCCCCGAGCAGGACGCCTTCGATCAGCGCGTCAGCCCAGGCGGTCATTTCTAATTACCAAAATATGCGAGATGAATCTGATCGCGCGACAAATCCGCCGGCCGGCCCGACAGCGACAGCCGGCCTTCCTGGAAACAATAGATGCGGTCGGATACCTTTACGGCCCGCACGATATCCTGTTCGACCAGCACGACGCTGGTGCCTTCAGCTTTTATTCGCGGCAACGCGTCGTAAAGCCCCTGCACGACGATCGGCGCCAGGCCGAGGCTGATCTCGTCGCACAACAGCACACGAGGGTTCGAGATAAGAGCGCGGCCGATGGCCACCATCTGCTGCTCGCCGCCTGAAAGCGTCGTGCTAGCGGCGTTGCGCCGCGCCTTCAGTGCTGGAAACAGCGCATAGATCCGATCAAGCGACCACGGTCCGGCGCTGCTGCGGCCGTAGCGACCGATCAACAGGTTCTCCTCTACGGTCAGGGACGGAAATAGGCGGCGGCCTTCAGGGACGAGCGTTATGCCGCGTTTCATGATTTCGGCGGCGGCCAAGGCGCCGATCGGCTGGTCATCGAACCAAACCGATTCCACCTCACTACGGATTAAGCCGGCAATCGATTTGAGAAAAGTCGATTTGCCAGCGCCGTTGGCGCCGATGATGGCGACGGTTTCGCCGGCCTGCAGCGCCGTATCGATGCCGTAGAGCGCCTGGAAGTCGCCGTAGAAGGCCGTCAGGCTGCGTGTCTCCAGCAATGCCATGCCCACCTCACGCCTCGATGCCGATGTAAATTTGCTTCACGTCCGGCGAGCTCATTACGGCCTGCGGATTTCCTTCAGCGATTTTCTTGCCGAAATTAAGTACCACCAATCGATCGACGACAGCGAGCAGGGCATGCACGATATGCTCGATCCACACAATCGTGACGCCCGTCGCGTGGAGTTCTTTGATGGTATCGACGAGTTCGCCGCATTCGCTCTCCGTCAAGCCGCCTGCGATCTCGTCCAACAGCAATAGCCGCGGAGCGGTTGCCAACGCGCGCGCCATTTCCAGGCGCTTCCGTTCCAGCAAAGTGAGCGAGCCGGCGAGCACGTTGGCGCGCTTGATGAGACGCAACCGATCGAGGATTTCACCACAGAGCTGCGCCGCATCGGCTTCAGTCTTGGGCTGGCCGTGAACGGCCGCGACCAGGAGGTTCTCAAAAACCGTGAGATTCTCAAACGGCCGCGGAATTTGGTACGAGCGGGCCACTCCAGAGCGGCAACGCTCGTGCGGCCGCGCCGAGGTAATGTCACGCCCGTCGAGATGAATTGTCCCGGCATCAGGAGGCAAACCGCCGGCGATCAGATTGAACAGCGTCGTCTTGCCGGCGCCGTTTGGACCGATGATGCCGACAGCTTCACCCGATGCAACGGCAAGTTCGATGTCGTCGGCCGCTACCACGGAGCCGAAGCTCTTGCGCAAACCGTGGATTTGCAACAATGACACCGAGCCTTGCCATCAACGAGTGGGCCGCCAAGTGAGCGCGACGGACGTTCAGGTGATCGGCTGCATTTTGCCACCGACGGGGATCGCCGGGAAGGTTTTGTTGTCGACGATGACGATTTCGTATTTGTTGCCGCCTTTGAGCCGCCATTGGCCGCCGACCAGCGGGGTCTTGGCGACATTCTTCTGGCCAAAGGGTGGCAGATTCGCCCCGTTCCATTGAATGTGGCCGACGATCGTGTCGAGATTGGTCTCGGCGATGGCTTTCACCATCCCCTTAGCGTCGCCCTGTTGCGGCGTGCGCTTGAGAACATCGACTGCAACCTCGAACAGTGCGTGTACGAAGCCAATTGGCTGCGTCCATTGCTTCTTGGTCGCGCCTTCGAAAGCATCGGCGAGCGCGCGTGACGACATGCCGTTGAGCGAGGATTTGAACGGATGCGACGGCGACCACCACACCTCCGACGACAGGTTGTTGCCGTCCGGGCCCAAAGCCGCGACCGCGCTCGGAAAAAGGATGGCTTTGCCGATCGAAGCGACTTTCGGCTTGAAGCCTTGTTGCAACGCCTGTTTCCAGAACGTGGTGAAGTCGGGCGGGATCACCACGCCGGTGACGATTTCGCAATTCGCTGCCTTGAACGCCGAGATCTGCGCGGAGAAATTGTCGGTGAGGTCCTGATAGCGGCCCGGATCAGTGAGCTTGTAGCCCAGCTTGTCGAGCACGGGCGGGAAGCCCACGACCTTGTCGCCCCAAGCGTTACCGTCACCGTCGTTAGGATAAAGTCCGCCGACGGATTTGTTGGTCGAAACCTGGCCCCATAGATTGGTGAAGACCGCGATGATATCTTCGAGGCCCCAGAAGAAATGATAGGTGTAATCGAACGGCTTCCATGCCGGCGGGCCGCCGGCCGGGTTGGCTTGGCGGCCGATGAACCAGGGCTGCCACGGCGCCACCGTCGAGATGCAAGGCACTTCCTCGATCTCGCATTGGGTCGAGACCGGATTGGTGGTCTCGGGCGTGGACGCGACCAGCATCAAGTCGATCTTGTCCTGCACGATAAGATCTTTGGCAACCTCGGCAGCGCGGTTCGGGTTGGACTGACTGTCTTTGACCACGATCTCGACGGGCAGAGTGGCATTGCCAACTTTGACATGGCCTTTCGTCGATTCTTTGAAATTGCCGATAATAAAATTATCAGCCTCGGAGAACGCGGCCAGCGGCCCGGTTTGCGGGCTGACATAGCCGATCTTGACCACGCGCTGTTGCGCAATGGCCGGCGCACCGATGCTTGCGGCCAGAGCCGCGCCGCTTACGGCTGAATATCTCAGCAACGTGCGACGATTGATTCCACGTTCTGGTTTCAGATTTTTCATGGCGCACCCTCCCTCCAAGATGCAATGACCCTGGCGCTGATCGCCGTTGCGATCCGCGTTATTGGCCGCGGAGCTTGACGATCGCGCTCTTGTTCGATATTCGAACGGACGTTCGTTATGCGAAATAGTCTCTGCTAGACCCAATTTGGAGTCAATGGTCAGCGTTGTGATCCGATGATCGATCCGAGTTCGCGGCCTCACCACCGCGACGACAAAGAGTTTATGACGACGCTCGCAAAGGGCCTCGCCGTTCTTGGTGCCTTCGGGCGCGAGCGTCCGACCATGACATTGTCCGAAGCTGCGCAGGTTGCGGAGTTGTCGCGCGCCGCGGCGCGGCGCGTGCTGCGGACTTTGGCCGCGCTGGGCTATGTCCAACAGAACGATCACGTCTTCTCATTGTCGCCGCGCATCGTCGAACTTGGATTTGCCTATCTGTCGACGCAGAGTTGGGTCGATCGCGCCGTTCCGCTGATGCGAGAATTGAGCGAGCGCCTCGGCGAATCCTGCTCTGCCGCCATCCTGCAGGGCAACGAAATCGTTTATATGGCGCGCATCACGGCGCGGCGTATCATGTCGACGGCGCTTGCCGTGGGAAGCCGATTGCCTGCATTTCACACCGCCTTGGGCCGAGCGCAGCTCGGCTTTCTCGACGAAGCGGAAATCTGGCGCCGACTGATGTCGCAACGCTTCGAGGCCTATACGCCGTACACGATTATCGACGTGCAGGCGCTATTCGATCGGGTCCGGGCGGATCAAGAGCAGGGCTTCTCGATCGTCGACGAAGAATTGGAGCGCGGCTTGCGCTCGCTCGCAGTCCCTGTGCTTGATCGTTCGGGCCAGGTGGTTACGGCAATCAACTTGTCCACACACAGTACGCGAGCTACGCGAAATGAGATGCGGGATGTGTTTCTTCCCGAGCTTCAACGCATTGCCGCGCAGCTTTCACCGACGGTGTTCGGCGTCTGATAGTCCTGCGCCGCCAGCGCCCCTTGTCATCACCAAAAGCCGCCCGTATCGTGGCAAGTTCGCAATACGGACAGCAGTTCGATAATCGAACAAACGCGGGAGGACCGACGCCATGACACCGAAGTCCAAGGGGCAACGGAAGGCGGCAGCCGTGACACCGCCCGAGCATATCGGCAACGCTAAGGTCGACCGGCCACAAAACGGCAAAGAATATCTCGAGTCACTGCGCGACGACCGCACGGTCTTCATCTATGGCGAGCGCGTCAAAGACGTGACCAAACATCCGGCGTTTCGCAACACGGCGCGGATGGTCGCGCGCCTTTACGACGCGCTCCACGATCCGAAGCGTAAAGACAAACTCATGCTGCCGACCGATACCGGCAACGGCGGCATGACGCACGCCTTCTTCAAGGCGCCGAGAACTCCCAAGGATCTCGTTGCAGGACGTGACGCGATCGCCGAATGGGCGAAGATCACTTACGGTTGGCTGGGCCGCTCGCCAGATTACAAGGCCGCTTTCCTCGCCACCCTTGGCGCCAACGCTGAGTTTTACGCTCCTTATCAGAACAACGCGAAGCGCTGGTACAAATTCAGCCAGGAGCGCGTGCCCTTCGTCAATCACGCCATCATCCATCCTCCGGTCGATCGCGATCGTCCGCCCAATGAGGTCAGCGACGTCTGCTGTCATGTCGAGAAGGAAACCGACGCCGGGCTCGTCGTGTCCGGCGCCAAGGTGGTCGCGACCGGCTCGGTGCTGACCAATTTCACTTTTGTCGCCCATCACGGCCTAATCCCGGTCCAAGACAAGAAATTTGCCGCGGTGTTCATTGTCCCGACCAACGCGCCAGGCGTCAAATTCATTTGCCGCACGTCCTACGAAATGACTTCGACGGCGATGGGTAGCCCGTTCGATTATCCGCTGTCCTCGCGTCTCGACGAGAACGACGCGGTATTCATCCTCGACAAGGTGCTAGTGCCCTGGGAGAACGTCTTCGTCTACGGCGACATCGAGAAAGCGAATAACTTTTTTCCGCGCACTGGCTTCCTACCGCGTTTCGTCGTCCACGGCTGCACCCGGCTCGCGGTGAAACTCGACTTCATCTCCGGTCTTCTCCTCAAGGCGACGGAAGCCTCTGGCACTAAGGATTATCGTGGCGTGCAGGCGAATGTCGGAGAGGTTATCGCCTGGCGTAATCTGTTTTGGGGGCTATCCGACGCAATGGTGCGCGATCCCAAGCCGTGGATCGGCGAATATCTTTTGCCGAACATGGATCCGGGTAACGCCTACCAGATCATCGCGACCATGGCCTACACACGCGTGAAGTATTTGATCGAGCAGACGGTGGCCTCGGGATTGATTTACCTCAACAGCCACGCTCGCGATTTCCAGAGCACCGAGATCAGGCCCTATCTCGACCGCTATCTGCGCGGCTCCAATGGTTACAAAGCCGAAGAGCGCGTGAAACTGATGAAGCTGCTGTGGGATTGCCTCGCCAGCGAATTCGGCGGCCGGCACGAGCTATACGAAATCAACTATGGGGGTTCGACAGAAGAAATCCGCCGCTATTGTCTGTTCGGTGCCATGGCTTCCGGCAATGCCGCGAAATTCAAGGGCTTCGCCGAGGAGTGCATGGCCGAATACGATCTGGATGGCTGGAGAGTGCCGGACCTCACCGATCCAGGCGAATTGAGCTATCACGTCCTGCGGGGCGCTTAATCGGGCCCCCGTCAGCAGGCAAAATTTCAGCGACTAATTACAGATTACTGAACTCCGGCGCTGCCGCTGGCCGCGCCGCCGGCAGTCAGGTGCGGCATCAGACCTCGCTGCCCACCGGAATATTGAACCGCGGTATTGGTAGGGTGGATTACGACCTTTGCGCCATTGCTTTGCCCGCACGCAGAGTGAAGCAACATCGCTAACCGGCGACCACGCGATCGCGCCCGGAGTGTTTGGCCTCATAAAGCGCTTTATCGACACGGCGCATAAAGGCGTCACCGTCCTCGTCCGCGGCCAGTTTGGCCACACCGAAACTCACCGTCACCCCGTCGGATATCGGCCCGACGCGCATGGCTGTGGTCGCCGCTCTGATCCGCTCGGCCGTCGCCATGCTCTCCGCAAGATCGGTATGCGGCATTAGCACGACGAACTCCTCACCGCCGATCCGCGCCGCGACTTCTGTCGAGCGGATATTCCGGCGCAAAAGGTCGCCGAAGGCTGCAAGCACCTTATCGCCGACCTCGTGGCCGAAAGTGTCGTTAACCCGCTTGAAATGATCGAGGTCGGCCATGAAAGCGCACAACGACCCGCCGGTGCGCTGGGCACGGTTGATTTCGGTAGCCATCGCCTGTTTGAACCGTCTGCGATTGCCGAGACCTGTAAGTGAATCAGTCAGCGTGAGCGCGACAATCTGCGCCTCACGCTGCCGCAGTTTGAGATTGGCTTGGGTGAGCTCGAGCTGCGTATTGGCGTAGTCGCGATTAAGGTCCAGCATCTTCTCATTGAGCCGTTCCAACTCGTCAACGTCATATTCCGCCACGACTCGCAGCCTTGAGTCCAACCGCCAGACGCGGGCGCGCAAAGTCCGCGTCGTCACGTGATCGCCCACGGTCAACAGCCCGCGGTAAATCTCTTCCTCAGCCCTTCCATGGGTATGGGCTAAGGTCGCAAAGGTCGGCTGTAAGAAAAAACCCGAAACCTGTGTGCCGATCGGGTCTTTCCCCTCCATTTTAGCGATGCGCCGAAAGCCTGCATTCGCATCGATCAAGGTGCCGTCGTCGTTCAGCGTCACCGCCACGACCGCAAGCAGATGTTCAAGGTCGTCGGTATGCCGCGCCACAGAATGTTCTAGCCGCTAACGAGTTGTTTGGCGGTGCCGATCGCCGCCTGTGCATCGAAGCTGCGAGCGTCCGCACCGACCATATCGACCAGTCTATCGAAGCGATTGACGGCAAGCCCACCGATCATCACAGGGGGCCGTTCGCGTCCGAAACGAGCGCGTAACTGTGCGATGACGTCTTTGACGGCCGGCATCTGTTGCGCGAACGACAGTGATAGCCCAACGAGATCTGGCGACCATTTGCCGATCTGACGAATGAGCGAAGGGGTTGGCACATTGGCACCAAGGTATTGGACTTCCCACCCGTTGAGCTGAAACGAATCGGCGACGATGCGCAGTCCGACGGTGTGGTGGTTGCCCGCGACGCAAGCTAGGAGCACCTGCTTGTCAATTGGCGCCGGCGGTGGTGAGCGTAACAAAGCAGCCGTCATCACTGACTCCACAATCGCAGTCGCTATGTGCTCCTGAGCGACCGTCACTTGATTTTCCTGCCATTGCTCCCCGATCCGATACATCGCAGCTTTGATGACGTGCAGCTCGACATCGACCAGATCGTGTCCGCTGTCGATACAACTGTTCACGACCGCCAGAGCCCGGCGCTGATCGCCGGCGAGGAGGGCAGTTTCGAATTCCCTCGCAGGTCCCGGATCCGGCGGTGCCTCCGGCACCAATGGTGTTTCGCCTGCTGCAAAGAGTTTTGTCCGCGCCGCCAGCAGTGCGGCGGTCACCACCGCGCTGTCCGACGGTTCCATGTTGGCGGTAAAAAACTCCGCCAGCCAATCAAGCGACAGGGTCAGGTGCTCCCCAGGGATCGATCGGGCGGCAAGCACGCTGGCGAGCCAGCGTAAATAATCAGCCATCGGAGCCAGTATTCCGAACTCCAGTACCGGTTTTAAAAATTCCAAATGAAACGCGAGATCTTCACGGCAGGCATCGCGGCCGCGCGACCCGAATTGCGCATAAGCCGAGCCCAACGTTGCATAAAAGCGTTCGGTGACTGCGCTTACGGCATCGGGTTCAAGAGTGTGAAACCGCTGTAGTCCTCTCTCTCCCAACGTTTCCAGCAAGGTATCCATTATCGTTCCGTTCGTAATACGCTAATCAGAAAAGACCTCGAACAGCCGGATCTCGCTGCTTTTCGGCACCAGTTTGAGACCCTTGGGAATTCTCTTGTGCGATGCGTGATAATCGTTGCTGCGATGCCAACTCTGGTAGCTCTGCTCATCACACCAGCGTGTCACAAGCCAAATCTCGGCCGGGTCGCCGAGTGGGCTCATAATTTCCATGCTAAGGAAGCCCGGCGCGCAATCGACGAGATGAGGACGTTGGCGAAAAGCAGCGCGCACCTCATCGGCCGGGCCGTTGGCGATTGTAAATCGGCTTAGCGCCACCAGCATCCGCGACCCCCAACTTGGGCCCGTTGTCTACGATGGTCACCAATGACCATCACGCAACGTCTACGTCATAGACCCCCGATGCGAAGATAATGATAATGTCATGAGTATTATTTTCATTCATAACTTAGGCATACGTACTTCTAAGGACTAGGTTTCTTCGCTGGTGATGGCAGTTGGCCTGCACCCGGTTCCGCGAACACCGAGTTAGGTGTTTTGATGGAACCGGGTGCAGGCCGGGCGCGCGTTTCTTCTCAATTTTATTGTTACACCGTTGCGATAACTGTTGCCCTGATGCCTTCCTCACTGGCTTTTTGCTTTTGGTTGAGATCCCTCACCCACGATTGCGGAGCGGCAACTATCATTTCGAGCGCCATTTGCCCGTAAGCTTTGCCTTGTGGGTCGATGCGAAGCGAGGCCATGCCGCCGCCGCCGAGCGCGTTGGCAATAACGAAATTCAGTGCGTGGAGACCTGGCGCCTCGAACCGTTCCGCCGGTCCGGAGACCAGATGCCCAAGGTGGCGTACGATGCGCTCGCAAGTGAGTTCCCGGCGCAGTAAGGGCAGGTAGCGCGGTTCGCGCGCGATAATGGCGATATTCGATGAGTCGCCTTTGTCGCCAGAGCGGGCATAGGCGAGCCGGCCGAGCGGCACATCGATTGTCGGCTCATCGGGTATATCTTGCTCTAGCTTCGGCGGGTTTCTCCGAACCGGTGAAGTGTCGCTAGATCCCGTAGGGATGTGGACTGTCGTCTTAGGTCCGTCCCCGATGGTTACGTTGGGTGAGCCCAACTCGTTCTTGTTGAGAAAAAACGTGAATAGGCGGACGACGGGCGTCGGCTTCGGCCGCCCGCCGTAAATGCCCGTTGTTCCGGGCGCGCAACTCAACCCGATGGAGCCGATTTCTCGGGCTAACAGTTCGAGCGCCTCGCGGCTGGGATGCTCGACGACGAGACGCAGTAAAACTTCACGCGCGGCGCGGGTGCGCGATCGCTTGCCGTATGACGCTTCGGCGCCCAGCGCCTCCACGTGCGTGGCCGTGAAGTCCTGGATGCCGCGTTGCTGGAAAAGCATGCGAGCCCTCGCGAGCAGAGCCGCTCCAGTCCGTTCCGCCTTTCCTGCGGCATTGAGACCGACGATAGATATTGTCGCAACCGCGCGATAACCGTCCCGGTATGTCGCCGAGACTTTGTATTTGTTGGTCGGCGCACGGCCGCGTGCGCCGTCGACCCTGACTTTGTCGGGACCGGCCTGCGTCAGCCGCAGGTGGGAAAAGTCGGCGATCACATCGGGTAGCATATACGCGGCTGGGTCGCCGATCTCATAGAGACACTGTTCGGCAATCACTGCCGCCACGATCAAGCCGCCAGTATCGTGCGGCTTGGAGACGACAAAGCTCCCGTCGCTCTCGCACTCCGCGATAGGATACCCGATATTGTGCCAATCGGGCACGTCGTACCAATCGCTGAAAGTTCCGCCGGTCGCCTGCGGACCGCATTCCAGAATATGGCCGACCAGACTGCCGGCACCGAGGCGGTCGTAGTCGTCTGCCGCCCAACCGAACTCGTGCATCAGGACGCCAAGTGCAAGAGCGCTGTCGGCGCAGCGTCCGGTGATGACGACGTCAGCGCCGCCATCGAGCGCTACCTTGATGGGAAGCGCCCCGAGATAGGCATTGGCCGTCAACAATCGCGGTGGCAGCTGCTGGCCTGAAACGGCTTCGCGCACGCCGTCGCCGCGCAGCTTCTCGATCAGCGGCATGACATCGTCGCCCTCGACGATGGCAACCCGCAAGCCGAGGCCCTGCTTGGCAATGGCGGCCTCGAGGACCTGCTTGCACCCGGCCGGATTGACTCCGCCGCCGTTCGACACGACCCGAACCTTCTTCTGCGCGATCGTCGGAAGCACTGGCTCAAGGTAGGCGACGGCATCGGGTGCATAACCTGCTGCGGGATCCTTCATTCGTGCCCGCGCCAAAAGCGACATTGTCACCTCGGCAAGATAATCCATCATCAGATAGTCGACGCCGGCGCCAAGCAGCTGGCTGAGCGCTCCCGGACTATCTCCCCAGGCACCCGAAGCACCGCCGATCCGCACGCGTTTTTCAGACATCGCAGATCTCCTATGTCCAACGCGGCTTGCGACGTTCGTTAAACGCGGCAAGCCCCTCAGCTGCGTCCGGCGTGAGCGCTGTGACCGAAATCAACGTCTCGGCAAAGGCGAGGGCTTCGTGAAACGCCATGCGTTCCATCGCGGCGATGGCGTATTTGCCGCGCCGGAGCGCAACGGGGGACATTTCGGCAAGTTTTGTAATCAGCGCCTCGACCTCGGTATCGAGCTTCTCAAAGGGCACGACGTAGTTCGCAATCCCGATCTCACGGGCTCGCGCTGCGTCGATCAGCTCTCCGGTCAAACATAATTCGTTGATGTGCCGGGCGCCGATCATGTTGCGCAAAAAGACCAGCACTTGCATGGGAAACACACCGACCCTCGCTTCCGGCAGGCCAAAGCGTGCATGGTCGGCGACGACTACAAGATCGCATAGCGACATCAGCCCCATACCGCCGGCGACGCAATCGCCGTTAATGCGCCCAATGACCGGCACGTCAACATCTCGCATCGTGCGGGCCAGTCTGCCGAAATCTGTCATCGGCTGGTCGAGCCCAAACGTGAACGTTTGCGGTCCTTCCGTCAGGTCGGCGCCGGCGCAAAACGCCTTGCGGCCCGCGCCGGTGAGAACAATGCTGCGCACGCCGTCGTTGCTAAGTGCGGCGGTCACCGCGCTTTCGATACCCGAGATAACCTCTTTGTTTATCGCGTTGCGCCGCTCTTCGCGATCGATCCAAATCCACAATGCGAGTCCGCGTATTTCCGTCCGAATGGGTGGCTTAGCGGTATTGGCGCTCATGCAGGTCTCGCTTGATTAAAATGGTCTCCGGCAATTCGAGCTTTCAGGCGCGGCGATGCAAGAAATCATCTTGCGCGAGGAAGGGCAGCCTTGTGCGCGCCATTCGCCTTGCATGTGTTCCGCTGACGGAGGCTTTTGCCGCTAACCCGGACTTGGCAAAGATCGATCCGGCATAATTGCGAATTATGCTACGCTATTCCGAACACTAAAGTGAGCGATATTATTGCGTCAAGCGTCTCCGCCAGGAGCAAGCGAGGACAGCCGGGGCCTGCTAAGGACGACATTTGCCACGGTCGAGCCAAAGACGGTAGTCTAACGTCACGCATAAATCCAAAAGTGGATGTTGAGAACCGTGGGTCATGTCGAAGATTGTTGATCGGACGCTAGACTTTATCGAATTGTTTGCGAGGGAGAGGCGACCCCTGTCACTGTCCGATATCGCGCATCTGCTGGAAATCCCCATTTCTAGCTGTCATGACGTCGTTCAGGCCATGCAGGCACGGGGGTACTTGTACGAGATAGCGCCCCGCGCCGGTTATTATCCGACGCTGCGGTTGTATGCGCTCGGCAAGGAGATCGGAGACAACGACCCGATACTGATGCGCTGCGAGACGCTACTCCGATCGTTGCGTGACGCGCTCGACGAGTCGGTTTTGCTATCCAAAGTCAGCGGGCTGAACGCCACCTACCTGCAGGTATTCGACCCAGCTCATCCGCTCCGCATTCAGGTCCGAGTGGGCGATAGCATACGTAGTATTTATGCGACGTCTGGGGGAAAGGCGTTGTTGGGCTGCTTAAATGACCGGGCACTCACCGCCTTTCTCAAGTCGACAAAGCTTGCGCCTCTCACAAAGCAAACTATCAAATCAGCGACGGCTCTGCGCAAGGACATTGAACTAGGTAGAAAAAGAGGTTGGTATCTCAATCGCGAAGAGAGCCTGAGCGGAGTGAGCACCATCTCGGTCACATTTAGATGGAACGCATCAACCTATATCGTGACCGTGGCCGGCCCATCGGCACGTCTTGAGCAGAAGCTTGAAACCGCAGCAGTTCTTCTCACCGATGTTTGCCGGCGGCTGGAAATGCAGCCGGCTGCCGGTGGCGCGTCGGTTTGAAATTTAAGGTTTGAACGGGCGCACGACGCCGGCCTATGTCTCCCTTATCTTTCTAAGCGCGGCCTCGCAGTCCGACGGTTCCTCAACGCTTTTGAACCCTAGATGGCGCAAAAGTCTGCGTACGACAGCCCTTACCGTTCCACTAGTCGTCCACGATCAAAATATCGCTGTAGTGATAAATAGGGTTGGTTACTTTCGATAAGCGCCGAACAGCCTGCGACTAAACGTCATTTTCGCAGCCGCGTCGGGAAGGTTTGCCTTCACACCTTAAACAAAGGTGAAAAGTACGGCTGGGCGATGGTATGTTCGTGATAGTGTGATGGTATGTTCGTGATAGTGTAATGGAAGCGAATACCCTACGTCGCCATTCGCTATTCACTTGCCTCCTTGGCATTCGGCGCCTTTTTGCTTGTTGCAAAAAGCCGCCTGGCTGCAATTACTCCATTGCGAAATAGATTTCGCCAATGCGAAAACATAACAATCCATTTACCAAAATCGCTCTAGTATTTCCACTTAGTAGTTTTACGCGACGGGATCGTGGCAGCCGATGTCGATTTTTGGATTGTTCGTATTCCTTGCAGTCTTGGTGTGGGTGACACTATTCGCCCATGAGTTGGGCCACCTCCTGGTTGCTCGCTATTTTGGCGTCCGCGTTTTGATCATTTCGATTGGAATGGGACCCAAACTGTTTCGCTTTTTCGACCGATACGGGACTTGTTGGTCGTTCTCAGCGATCCCGATCGTGAGCTTCACAGAAACGATCAACAAAGAAGCATCACCGGGTGGCATTGGCGTCGCTTGGGCGGCACTTGATTTAGAGTCGTTAACGTCTTGTTCGATTGTGCAGAAAGCCGCCATTTACGGCGCCGGCGCGGCGGCCGACGTTGTGCTGGCGCCGCTAATTTTCGCGGCCGCTCAACTCTTGTTTACAGGTGCGTTAGCGTGGCCGAAGCAAGCCGATGCCGGTTCAGCAATGGCATTGACCTGCGGGTTCTACACTCTTTCCATAGGGCTTCTGAACTTGCTGCCGTTTCCGCCCCTCGATGGCGGAAAGCTGTTGCAACTTGGTCTCGATCGATTTCGCCGACGGCGTAACCCGCCGCACACAGTTCATGCCGCAAATTCGCGGGCGAGAGGTTGGCGTTGAAATGCCAGGCCTCCGGTCACTCGACGAAATTGAGTCGCAAGAAGAACCGCGCCTCAAATTTAATGCGAATCCAGTCAAGTGGTTGTCGAACTTCGGCGCCGATGAGCGCGGCAATGTGGCCGTTCTATTCGGCATAGCCGTTGTGATGATTTTTGTCGCGATCGGGGCGGGGCTCGATCTGGCACGCGCCTATCAGACCCGGCAAAAACTAGTCGAAGTCGCCATGCTGGCCTGTCAGTTTGCTACCCGGCCAACTATCGTAGCGCCGGTGGCGGCGAGCAACGCGGGAACAGTGCAACAGACCGATTACGTTTCCGGGGTTACTTCGTACATCAATACCAGTCTGAGGAGCCAGAAACTTGACGTTACGCAGACCACAATTGCGCCTTTCACCTACACACCGGGCGGCACATCGCAGGTCACTCTGACCGCGACCATGCCGACCGCTTTCATGCAAATCGTAAATATCAATTCCATTCCTCTGAAGGCGACCGCGAGTTGCTTTACGACGGTTGCGGAAGTCACCAGCAACAATTCGCCCTACGTTGTGCAGGAGGGTTTCGAGACCGCCGCCGTTTCCTCAAATATGGACTGGTACCTCCCCAGCGGAGTCGTATATCCCTGGTCGAACGGAGTTGTAACGATTCCCAAGGTCACGACGTTTAACACTGGCAACATCTACACAGGATCGGACGGCGTAAAATGGGTCGTCATGGGATATTGTGTGGAGACTGACCATACCGGCCGAAACAACGCGACGTCGCCGCAGGGAAATTACACCGCCGAACTTGACTGCGACAACGGATCGGGTACTGCGGGCGACTCATCGATATCCACGAAGATTTATTTGAATGTCGGCGAATATGAGCTGCGCTATTACTTCAGAGGGAGAGTTGATTATCCCGACTACGATCCGGAGTACATCTGCGGAACCCAATCTAGCGACGTGTCCTGGGCCACCGATACCAACGTGAATTCCGGTTCCATAGCCAACAATGCGAAGAACAATCAGATCGATGTCTTTCTTGACCCCGACAACAATAATTCGGCGCCGACGCATCTGATAAATGACGAAACCATGAGCCTTGCCGGTTCGAACCTGATCGATTCGTGCGTCTATTCGTATAATTGGATCCAGCGCAGCGTCCGCATTTATGTAACGACCGCGGGATATTATTGGCTCAGCTTTGCTGCCGACGGAACCAATAACAGTTATGGCGGCCAGCTCGATGAAATTCAGCTTTGCATCGCGACCTGCCCGGGATCGTTGCAGGACAATTTTCCGTTCACCAGCAACGAAGCCCTGTTCGAGGACACGTTCGAAAGCCCTACCTATTCCGGTTCGCCGTACAACACCAATGGCAACATGAACAACAGTTATGGGGCTTCTGACGTTTGGGATGAAGAAGAAGTTGGCTGGGCGAATGCCCCCACAAACCAGATCCCTTACTGGACCTCCGGATGTCCGCAGGGCAGCCAATGCGTGGAGCTGGGCTGGAACGCCAACAGCCTGATCGGCAGGCCAATCCTGCTGGATCCCGGTTACTATAAGGTTCAGTACGACTACGTGTCGGAAGTCACGTTCTCGACGCTTAGCGGCGTTTACTGCGGATCGACGCCTTCCGCGGCCAACATAGCCATGCTCTCTGCAAATAGCGGTACCGGCAAAGACAGGGTCTCTGGTGTCAACCACAGCGGGACCATCGTCAATGACACGAACACGGTCGGCGTCTTTATGTCCCACGCCCAGATGGCGAGCACGCCGAACACGGGTAATGCGCTTGGTTCGACCACCACCTACACCAATCCTGATGGCACTACCTCGACGACGCCGACTGTGGCGCCAAATGGGATTAGTCTGACGAGCTACAATTCCGCGCAGGTCAACCCGCTGCTCGACATTTGCGGTTATGCAGCCAGCGCACAGTATCGCACGGCCTACGTCTTTATCCAGAAGCCCGCCTATTACTGGTTGACGCTTTCAGCTCTCGGTACCTCGGACGCGTTCGGCGGCCAAATCGATGACGTCAAGATCACCGCTCTGACCAGCCCTTACTACAGCACCTATGCTAGCAGTGCGGTGACGATACCGGTTCCATCGCCGCAATCGTCGTCCCAAGTGAGCTTCAGCGGGTTTTACATCGTTGCCGATCCGCTTGCGCCGCCGGCACCATGATTAGATTTGCGCTCCGCTTGTACCAGCCTTTGCGAAGGCATCCGTTCATGCGGGATCAGCGCGGCGCTTCCGCCGTTGAATTCGCTATCGTGGCTGCGCCGTTTTTCTTTCTCATCATGTGGCTGCTGCAATTGGGCATTTACGCCATGACGCAAGTCGCGCTGGATAATGGGCTCATTGCGGAAGCAGAAATCGTCCGCGAGGACCTGGTTGCGGGTGCATTGCCGAGTGCCTCGACGGTGAAGGCCGGCGTAGTCAGCGCCGCTGGCGCTCTGGTCTCGAATAACGCAACTTTGGCGGTGGAGGTGCGCGCGCTCTCCGATTTGGACTCGGGGTCGGTGGCTATTACGGATGGATTCACCGATTACGGCACCACGACAAGCGTGCTTGTGTTGCGGGCAAGCGGTCAGGTCATCTCCTTCGCGCCAGGGTTCGGCTCCATCAATACGGTCACATCCGCGGCGTTGGTGCGACGTCGGGGCTCGTGAAAATGATCACTCTCATCGGTAGGTTCTTGCGAGGACGTGCCGGTACTGCGGCGGTCGAATTTGCGATCGTTGTTCCCGTCATGATCGGGATGACGGGTGGCGGCTTTGAACTCGGTCGGGCATTCCAGACTTACAACGCGGCCAATCGCATTGCGACCCAATACGCTTTCGTTTGGGCAGATTGTTCCGATTCACCTGTCGGAACATGTCTAACCGAATTAGGCACCTATACGCCATCAGCGGCATTGGCAAACATCGTGCCTCAGCTCACGACAGCCAATATTAGCCTGCGGATGTTTCAGGTGACGGTCGCGGGAAGCAACGTCAACGTCGTCTATGCCTATCCGACCGGACAAACACCGACAGCCGCAGAACAAGCGGCCGCGACCTCGGCTTTGACGAATGGGCAAACCGGAGTGATCGTGTCGGTCAGTTATGTTTATTCGCTGCAGGTGTTCGGAGCTCTGATGTCCCCATTCATCGGATCAAGCTACACAATGGCCTTCACGGTCGTTCAACTGAAGGCGTGAGGTCGCACCAAATTTTAAACCGCGGCGGACCCACCCGGTCTCGTCAGTCCGCCAATGTCGTACTTTTCCCCATGACTTCGGTTGTGTGTTCGCCGAGGTTCGGCGCCAGGCGCCGGATCGAGGCCGGCGAGCAGCTGTAGCGCACGGGATGACGGCTGATGACCACTTTGCCTTCGGTCGGATGCTGCATTTCCTCGAAGAACCCAACGGCCTTCAAATGCGGGTCCTCGAACAAATCCCCGATGGCGTTGACGGGGCAAGCCGGAATATCGATGCCATGAAGGACGTCGAGCCATTCCTTGTTGTTGCGGGCAGGCAGATGATCGGCCAAAAAATAGCCGATGTCTTCGGCATAACGGGTTCGACTTTCCTGGGAGCGGAAGCGTTCGTCGCGATCGATAAGGTCGGGGCAACCAACCAACTTGGTAAAGTCACGCCAGTGCCGATCGGTATAGACCACCAATGAAAGATGGCCATCTTTCGTTGCATAGGGTCCGCGCGACCGCGATAGCAGTCGCTTGTATCCCATCTCACCCAATGGCGGCACGAAAGCGCCGCCGCCCATATGATCCGCCAGAACAAATTGCGCCATGGTCTCAAACATCGGAACTTCGATGGCCTGACCCTCGCCGGTCATAGCGCGATGATATAACGCGCTGGCAATCGCGTTCGCCACATAGAGACCCACGACGCGGTCGCAGATGTTGACCGGCGCGTAGCGCGGCGCGCCATCGACCGCGCGGAATAGCCCGGCGATGCCCGACGCCGCTTGCATCAGATCGTCGTACACGGCCTTCCCGGATTGCGGGCCGTCGCTGCCATAGCCGACCGCCACGCAGTAAATGATCCGGCTGTTGTTGGCGCGAACGCTTTCATAATCGAGCCCTAGCCGAGCGAGTCCCTGCAGGCGGACATTGGATACGAGCACATCAGCGCGTTTCGCCAATGCAAAGATCGCCTCTTTGCCTTGCGGCGTTTTAAGGTCGAGTACGACACTGCGCTTATTGCGATTCGCCTGCAGAAATAACGGCCCCATGCCGGTGTGGCGCCACGGGCCGATCAAACGCATGGTGTCGCCGGTTTGCGGCTCCACTTTCACCACATCGGCCCCGAGGTCGCCCAAAATCTGCGTGGCCGACGGCCCCATCACGACGGTCGTGAGATCGAGGACGCGCACGCCGCGAAGCGGCCCGGTTGCAGGATTTTGGTCATCCGGCCAGATGACTGGCTTGCCGGTCATGGCAATTCCTTTTGAGGCGGTCGAATTGTTGCGTTCAGCGATCGCGGCATGGCTTTGACTAAAGCTATACCCGGAGCTTTTGCTCTTGACATTATCATCCTATCGTCGATCATTCGCTACATCGAATTAAGTTTCGCTATAGCGAAATAACTCATTAGACCGATCGCGCAGGGGGATCACAAGGGGGTGTCCGTGAGACGCAAATATATGATGTGCCCACGCATGATTGGGGCGACGGCCGCGACATTTCTGCTCACGGCTGCTCTTGGCTTCGCAACGTTCGGCATGGAGGCCCATGCCTTCGAACTCACGAGCCCGGACGTCGCGCCCGGACAGTCCATGCCGGAAAAATATACCTTCAATGGCTTGGGTTGCAGCGGGCAGAATATCTCCCCAGCGCTGAGCTGGACGGATCCGCCCGAGGGCACGAAGAGCTTTGCATTGATGGTGCATGATCCCGATGCTCAGACCGGCGGGGCCGGCATCTGGCACTGGGTCGTTATCAATATTCCGAGCGCCGCGCGCTCTATCGAGGAGGGCGCCGGAACAGCCGATGGCGCGAAGCTGCCGTCAGGTAGCCGCCAGATTACCAACGACTATGCCGGCTTCATCAACTCGCCCGGTTGGGGCGGCCCCTGTCCACCCAAGGGGGCGAAACCACACAGCTACAACTTCACGCTCTACGCACTCAAGGTCGAGAAATTGAACTTGCCGGCCAATGCCACCGGCTCACATGCCGGCTTCGTCGTGAACCTCAACGCACTAGACAAGGCAAAGCTAACAATGACCTACGGCCGTTAAGGAATAACCGCGCTCAACGTCGACATTGATCGGCGAAAACGCGGGTTACCGACCAGACGAATAAAAAGGGAGCGCATAATGAAACAATACATTACGGCATTGATCGCCACGATTGGATTCGGCGTACTGGCCGCCAGCGCGCAGACAGGCTATCCCAATGAGAAGCCGATCACGATCATCGTGCCTTTTGCCGCGGGTAGCGGCACGGATACGCTCGCACGCATCCTGACAAAAAATCTGACTGAGGGTGATTTTCAGAATGCCACCTTTGTTGTTGAAGACCGCCCAGGAGCCGATGGGATCATTGGCGCGTCGGACGCGGCCAAGGCCGCACCCGACGGATACACATGGTTTCTCACCACCAACACCACCCATTCGGTCAATCCTTACATTCACAAGACGCTTCCCTATGATCCCAATGCGGACTTTGTCCCGATTGGATTGCTCGGCGAAACCGCGCCCGCTCTCCTGACGTCAGGGACAAATACGGCGAAAACGGTGAAGGACGTCGTCGAACTCGTCAAAAGCAAGCCGAACGAACTCAATTTTGCAGCAACCAACACATCGAGCCTCGCTGCGACACAGATGCTTGAGAAACGCACCGGCGGAAAAGTAGTAATCGTCAAATACAAATCTGCCCCTGAGGCACTGACAGACACTATGTCGGGCACAATGCAATATTTCTTCGGCGATCTTGCTTCCGGCGGAGCGCTGGTGCGGGCCGAGAAATTGAAAGCGCTTGCCGTGCTCAGCGATCGCAGACTGCCGGGTTTCGATCAGATACCAACCATGGCTGAAGCCGGGTATCCCGGTATGGAAATCCCGATCTGGATCGGGATGTTCGCGCCCAAAGGCACGTCGGCGGTTCTGGTCGAACGCATCAGCCGCGCTATCGTCGCGGCCCAAGGCAAGCAGGAATTCATCGACGCGCTGGCAAGAGGAGCGGTGAATGTCCGTAGCACGACGCCGGCGACCTTCGCCAAATACGTGGCCGATCAGTACCAAATGTGGGGCAAGCTCGCCAAAGAGATCAATCTCGAACAGGAGTGACATGCTTACCTGCGAAAAGCCCATTCAACATCAAGGCCCGATATGAAATACGTCCTGCGTCCCGAAGATGTGCCGTCATACAGCCCGGCCAACCATAGCGGAACAAAGAATCACCGTATGGTGGCGCCCGGCGTCAATGGCGCGCAATATATGGAAATCATCTATGGCGACATCGAGCGCCACGCCGGAGCGGTGGCGCACGCGCATCCCGACTTGGAGCAAGCGACTTACGTCATCGAGGGCGAAGCGAGCGTCGAGGTCGACGGCGTCAGGCAGAAGGTCTCGGCCGGCGATCTGCTGTTCTTTCCGGCGAGGGTATTCCACGACATTCAGGTGATCAGCGAGCGCATCAAATTGCTCGTCATCTACGCGCCTCCCTACGGCGAGGATCCCGCAAAGGTCATCAAGCGAGCACCGCCATCCAGCGGGTAAAATGGGCCGTTTAAATATCGAATCGAGCTGGAGTAGGATGATCGAGTATAGGAAAGCGAAATCAACCCTGAGGGTTGGAGAGCTGTGAAAATTGTTCACGGCGATCAGGTGCAGTGGAAGCGCGGCTTGCAGCATCGCGGCGGTACGTTTCACTCCCGCCATCTACTCAATGGCAAGCCCGGTACGCTCGGCAACTTTGTACTCAATATCGGGCAGCTCGAAGGCGACTTTTCCTCACCGCGGCACCGGCACAATTTCGATCAGTTCCGGATTCAGATCGAAGGCGCCATGGATTTCGACCGCAACGGCAAAATGATAGCCGGGATGATCGGATATTTTCCGGAAGGCGCGGCCTATGGTCCGCAAAGCTCGGAAGGTCGTTCGGTCAACGCCGTACTGCAATTCGGTGGCGCCAGCGGCGGCGGATATTTGTCGCAGGAAGAGGTCGACGACGCCACCACGGCGCTGAAGAAAATCGGGACGTTCAAGGATGGAGTTTTCCGCCGCAACGACGATGCGGAGGGCCGGCGGAACCTCGATGGTTATCAGGCGATTTGGGAGCACACCAACGGCCGGAGAATGGCCTATCCCGAGCCGCGCTACCGCGATCCGATCATGATCGACCCTGCCAATTACGAATGGCTGCCGATCGCCGGCATGTCGGGGGTCGCGGAAAAACCGCTCGGCACGTTCACGGAGCGGCGATGCGCGGCGATGCTGGTACGACTCGCCGGCGGGGCGGTCTACCACGCGGGCGAGCGCAGCGTGTATCTGGTACTGTCGGGCGCGGGACTGGTGCAGAATGAGGAGTACCGCCCCTATACGGCGATTCATCTCGACCACGACGAGCAAACCGACGTCGCGGCGCGTGAGGAAACCGAGATCGTGCGGCTTGTGTTGCCCGATCTTTCGGGACTTCAAGCGCGTCAGCCGACCCACGTCATCGCTGCCGAATAGACGCCGATATCGCGCCTGCGGCCTCGGGGCTCGAGCAAGCCCGAATGGCTCGCAGTCTGATGAATGTGCGTTCACGGGACAATATTTCCTTCAGGATTGTAAGTGGAAGAAGCACCACGCTGCTCAAAGTGACGCGATGGGCCATAGGGAGACATTGGCTCCCGCAATACCACACGGAATTGCTGAAGCGCTGAACCCTACCGGATGAGTCGCTGCGCATCTTTCAGACCGGTGAAGTGAAAAAAGATCGCATCGTTGTCATCACCCGCGTTGACGGCGGCGTGGGCGCGCACTTCGTCGAGCAGCTTCTTAATGTCGCAGTTGGGTCATTCGATGTAGGTGCGGTTTCCGAGGAAAATCGCCGCTTGTCCGCAATGACCCAAAAGCCGTCGTGGGCTCAGATCACCGGTATCGGTCACGAAGGCCCATGAACCGACTGAACTTCCTCGCCGTCATACAACCGGCGCGGCTGAAGTTCCGGAAACAATTGCTCGCCATTCGACCATGCCACTGGGGCAATCATTAACGAAAAGCGTATATTTTTCGCCCCGATGCGAAAGCCGTCGCCGGTATGTTTCAGTAATGACAGATTATAGAATGTCGGTTGCGTCATTTGCGGACGCCCCGGTAGACGAAGAAGTTCTCGCCTGACCACACCTCGGCCAATCATTTTGCTTTGAGGAATTGTCTCCAACCTCGCAACTGCTCCGCGGTTATGTAGAGCAGTGGTATGAGGAAAATTCCGAAGAGAGCGGCAGCAATCATGCCGCCAAATACGGGCGTGCCGACTGCGTGACGGGTGGCGGCCCCAGCTCCGTCCGCAATCACCAGCGGAAAAAGTCCAAAGATGAAGGCAAAACTTGTCATCATCACCGGGCGGAACCGTAATGCCGCCGCGGCAATGGCTGCTGCTGTCGCGTCCTTGCCGAGACCACGCTGCTCGACGGCAAACGCGACAATCAGGATACCGTTTTTTGCGGCCAGCGCGATAAGGGCAACAAGCCCTATTTGCGCGTAGACGTCGAAACTCAGGCCGGCGATGGCCACTGCGACCAGAGCGCCGAATATCCCGACGCTGACCGATAGCAGGGCAGGGACCGGGATGTTCCAGCTTTCGTACAGCGCGACCAGGAACAGATAGGCAAACATAATGGCGAGGCCGAGCACGATCGATGTGCCGCCGCTGGCGGCCACTTCCTGAAACGCGGTGCCGGTCCATTCGAAGCTGTAGCCCGGCGGCAGGGTCGCGGCCGACATCCGCGCCATCGCGGCGAGCGCCTGGCCGGAACTGTAGCCGGGCTTCGGCGCGCCGTTCACGACCGCGGCGCGGTAGCCGTTGTAGCGCACCACCGTCTGCGGACCTTGCACGAGCTTGACTTGCGCGAGTGCGCGTATCGGCACCGACCCGCCGACCGCGTTGCGCACATAGATGCGTGAAATGTCCTCGGTACGGTCGCGAAACTGCGGATCCGCTTGCAGATTGACCTGCCAGGTACGGCCGAAAACGTTGAAGTCGTTGATGTAGTAACTGCCCAGCGTCGATTGCAACGCGTTGAAAATATCGCTGATCTTAACGCCGAGGACTTGGGCCTTGTCGCGATCGATGTCGAGATAGATCTGCGGTGTGTCGGCGGCGTAAGTGCTGAACACACCGGCAAGCTCAGGCTGCTGATTGGCGGCCACCAGCAGCCCGCGCAGAACCGCCGCGATGTCGGTCGGCGCCTGGCCCTGCAACGCCTCAAGCACGTATTGAAAGCCGCCGGTGCTGCCGAGGCCGAGAATGGGCGGCAGATTGAAAGGAAAAGCGACCGCGCCCTGGATCGCTGCTAGTTGAGGCCGCAGCCGGGCGATGATCGCGTTCGCGCTCTGCGCCGCGTCGCTGCGCACCTCGTAGGGCTTGAGCCGGATGACGAAAAAAGCTTGGTTTGACGACGCGACATAGTCGATGAAATTTAGCCCGACCACGGACAATATGCCTTCGACGCCGGGAATTGGGGTAACAATGTCTTCGACTTGTTTGACTACCGCTTCGGTGCGGTTGAGGGAGGCGCCTTCGGGCAGCCGCAGTGCCGCGAAAATCGCGCCTTGGTCCTCATCGGGCAGAAAGCTTTGCGGAATGTGCCGGAACAGCAAATACGACGCCGCCACGACGCCGATCACGACCACAACCGCTAGAATGGAAATACGCACCAGCCGGCTCACCAGCGCGACGTAGCCGTCGCGAACCTTATCGATCGCGTCCAGCACGTGGCGCATCGGACCTCGGCTGCGCTCCTGGTGTGTCAGCAGCACCGCGCACAATGCCGGACTCAAGGTCAGCGCGTTAAGCGCCGAGATTAGCATTGACACAGAGACCGCCACTGCAAATTGGCGAAAGAGCTGGCCGCTGATGCCGGGAATAAAAGCAACCGGAACGAACACCGCCAGCAAGACGAGGGTGATGGCGAGAATCGGACCGGTAATCTCGGCCATCGCTTTCTTGCAAGCCTCGGGCACGCTCAGTTCCGGCTCTTCATCGATCACCCGCTCGATGTTCTCCACGACGACGATGGCATCATCGACGACGATGCCGATCGCGAGCACGAGCGCCAACAACGAGACGGTATTGGCCGAATAGCCGATGAGCAGCAGCACGGCAAAGGTGCCGATGATGGAAACCGGAACGGCGATCAACGGAATCAGCGTCGTACGAAGTCTTCCGAGAAACAAAAAGACAACCAGGCCGACGAGAATGATGGCAATCACCAGCGTGCGCACCACTTCGGCGATCGTTGTTGTGACGAAGACGGTGGAGTCGAAAAACACTGTATAAGTGAGGTCGCTCGGAAAGCGGGTCGCCAGCGCATTCATGGTTGCGCTGACTTGCTTCGCTACGTCGACCGCGTTTGATCCTGGCGACTGATAAATGCCGATCGCGGCCGCCGGGGCGCCGTTGAACCTGCTGTAGCGATCCTGCGATCTGGCGCCCATTTCGACGCGGGCCACGTCACCGACCCGAACCACCGAACCATCGGAATTCGCGCGCAGCGCGATGGCAGCGAATTCCTCAGGCTTCGTCAGCCGGCCTTTGGTCTTGATATTGATCTGGACTTGCTGCCCGCTCGGCGCGGGGGCGGCACCAACGCGGCCGAGCGCCGCTTGAACGTTTTGGTTTTGTACCGCCTGGATGACGTCGTTCGGCGTCAGGTTAAGCTCGGTCAACCGGTCCGGGTCGAGCCAAATTCGCAATGAATAATCAAGCGGTCCGAACAACGTAACCTGGCCGACGCCCTTGATCCGCGCCAGCGTGTCGATGATATTAATGGTCGCGTAATTACTGAGATAAATAGCGTCGTACGTTTTCTTTGGCGAGTAGATATTTACGACCTGGAGAAGGGCGGCCGATTTTTTTCGAACACTGAGCCCTGACCGCGACACTTCTTGAGGAAGCTGCGGTATGGCGAGGCTCGCCCGGTTCTGCACATTGACGGCGTTGATGTCCGGATTGGTTCCCAGCGCAAAGGTGACGTTCAGGGTGTAGCTGCCGTCAGAACCGCTGGCGGACTGGTAATAGATCGCGTTGTCGACGCCGTTGATCTGCTCCTCGATAGGTTGCCCGACCGTGGTCTCGACCGTTTCAGCGTCGGCACCGGGATAGCTCGCGGTCAGCGTGACCTGCGGCGGCACGATTTCCGGGAATTGCGCGATCGGGATCGCGGTGATGGCGATCGCGCCGGCCAGAGTGATCACGATGGCAATGACGACGGCAAAGCGCGGCCGGTCGATGAAAATACTCGAGAACATCTGCGTCAGTTTTCCGGCACGACGGTCGCCGCCACGATTTGACCGGGATGCACTTTCTGAATGCCCTCGACGATGACCAACTCGCCCTCCTTTAGGCCGTTGGCAACGACAATGTCCCGGCCTTGCTCGACGCCGGTTGTCACGCGCCGCTGTTCAACCTTTTTAGTGTCGTCGACAACCATAACGTAGTTGCCGGCTTGATCGAGGAGGATTGCGGACTGCGGCACCACGAGCGAGGGCGTTGCAGTCCCCCGATCCACAATGACACCGACAATTCCGCCCGGAATCAGCATTCCCTCAGGGTTAGGAAATTGAGCGCGGACCACGACCGTATCGGTGTCGGCCTCGACCCGGACATCGAGAAAGTTTGTGACGCCTGGATACTGATAAATAACGCCGTCGGGCAGCTTGATATGGAGTGTTACATGGGGGTTCTTATCGGCCGAGGCGGCTATCCGGTGTTTGTATTCGATGATGTCGGCTTCACTCGCCTGAAAGGTCACATAGATTGGGTCCTGGCTGACAATTGTCGCCAGATTGCCGGAAGATGGCTGAACGAGATTGCCAACGGTGAAATTGGCAAGTCCGATACGTCCATTGATCGGTGAGCGGACTTCCGTGTATCCGAGATTGACTTGCGCCTGCTCGAGCAATGCCTGCGCTTGCATCACATCGGCCTGCGCAGACTGTTCGGCAGCGGCGAGCTGATCGACCGTGGCCTGCGGGACGTTCTGATTTTTCACCAGCGCTTCGCTGCGCTGCAATTGCAAATTGGCGTTGACCTCGTTTGCTTTTGCTTTGGCAAGATTGGCACTCTGCTGGTCGACGGCAGCCTTGTATGTCGCTTGTTCGATGCGGAACAATAAATCGCCCGTCTTGACTTGCTGGCCTTCGGTGAAATTACGCTCTTCGATGAAGCCCGGGACCCGCGCGACGATGTCGACCTTATCGATCGCTGCGACGCGGCCGATGAAATCGCCCGTTGCCGTCACTTGGCGGCTTACCACTGGTGTTACCGAGACTGCCGGAGGCGGCGTTCCCTGCGCGGTTGCGCTATAGGGAACAACGATGCTCAGTACGGTAATAACCAGGCGTGAGGGGAGAGGGCTATGAAGGTTCATGATCCGATGCTCGTCGCTCCCGTGTATCTGCCATTCTGAGAACACTGGCGCGACACGGTATCATCGAGCCACTTGGTTCCTTAGCTCAGCTACATCCTTTTCGGTGACTTTAGATTCCTCGCTGCCGAAGCGCGCCGTAACGTAGTTGGCCACCGCTGCAATTTCAGTGTTGGAATATATACCACCGAAGGCCGGCATCGAGACGACATCCGGCGGAGTGTGCCGCGCTGTGCCCGAGATCACGATTTGCGCGACATTCGTCGCCGCCGGGTCGTTGACGGCGCGTGCACCGGCAATCGTGGCAAAGGGCGAGATGGCGCTCACGCCGGTCCAATTATGACAACTGACGCAGGCCTCCTGGAATATCTTCTTGCCGAGAGCATCGGCGATCGCGTTACCGGCTTTGGGCGAGGCGGGCGCCGGGGGCGCCAGTGTCGCAGGCAGATCGGGCGAAGCGATCGGCGGAACACTTCGCACATAGCTGACGAGAGCGTGAACGTCCGCAGGCGCCATTTGACTGAAGCTCGCGTCGACCGCCTCGCCCATAGGCCCCGAAGCGGTGCCGCGGCCCAAAGCATGGCCGGCCGAGAGGTAAGCGAACATTTCGTCGTCGCTCCAAGCGCCGATGCCTGAGCCTTTGTCGGACGTGATGTTGTAGGCGCGCCAACCGGCTGTTAGGGCGCCCGCGAATTTCCTGCGATTGTCGAGCGCGAAAGCGAGATTACGCGGCGTGTGGCATTCGCCGCAATGCGCCAGCGCTTCGGCGAGGTAGGCGCCTCTGTTCCATTCGGGACTTTGCGTCGTGTTGGGCGCGAAGCGGCTATCCGCATTAAAGAGAATGGACCAGATCACCATCGACCAGCGTTGATTGAACGGAAACGGCAACGTGTCCGGACGATTGGCTAAATCCGCCGGCGGCTGACTGAACAAATAAGCCTTAATCGCTAGCGCGTCGGCGTCAGTCATATAGGTGTACGACGGATACGGCATTGCCGGATAAAGCCGCGTTCCATCCCGGCGTATGCCGCGCTGAACCGCGTTGAGGAAATCCTGATCGCTGTAGTCGCCGATGCCGGTCGCTTTATCAGGCGTGATATTGGTCGAATAGAGCGTGCCAAACGGCAGTGGTATCGCGAGGCCGCCGGCGAAAGCCTGTCCGCCTGGGGTGGCGTGGCAAACCATGCAATCGGCCGCGCGCGCCAAATACTCGCCCCGCTTGACGAGATCCGCGGTGGCTAAGCCCGCCGGAACTCCGGTCGGATCGACGGTGTGATAATCCGATAACGCCACCGTCGAACCTTGTGCGAACGCCATCGGGCCGGGATTGAAAATCCGCCACGCCAATACGCCGGCGCCGATTAGGATAATGACAATGATGATGAGGGCTCTACGCATGACGCTTACGCCTTGCCTGAGACCGCGAGCGCTTTGCGGTCGATCGGCAGCCGGCGTAACGCTATTCCGGTCGCGGCATAGATCGCGTTGCGCAGCGCCGGCGGACCGGCCGTCACGCCCGTTTCGCCGATACCACCCGGATCCTCGCCGCTTTTGATGATATGCACGTCGATCTGGGGCACTTCGTCGATGCGGAGCATACGATAGTTGTTGAAGTTCGATTGCTGAACGCGCCCATTCGCGATGGTGATCTCGCCGTACAGCGCCGCGGTCAGGCCAAAGATCAGCCCACCTTGTAACTGGGCGACGATCGTGTCGGGATTGACGGCAATGCCGGTATCGACCGCCGACGTGATGCGGCGCAAATGAACTTCGCCGTGCTCGTCGACCTCGGCTTCGACGACAGTGGCAATGAAACTCGCGAACGAGGGCTGCACGCACACTCCACGTCCCGCCCGCGGTGGCAGCGGTTGACCCCAACCGGATTTGTCTGCCACGAGATCGAGCGCGGCCTTGAGACGTGGATTACCCGTCAACATGCTGCGGCGGAAATCGATCGGATCCTTACCCGCTTTGCGCGCCAGCTCGTCCATGAAGCATTCGGTAGCGAAGATGTTGTTGTTGGGCCCGACGCCGCGCCAAAAGCCGGTTGGTACCCCTGGCGGCTCCGCGCGGACATATTCGACCGTGCGATTGGGGATGTCGTAGGGCATGTCGACGGCGCTATCGACCGCGTCGATGTCGAGGCCGCCCTGGAACGCCGGCGGCAGCCAACGCGCCATTATCGACGAACCTGTCACACGATATTTCCAGGCGGCGATTTTGCCATCCACCAGGCTTGCGGAAATCGTGTCGTGATAGACCGGGCGATAAACGTCGTGCTGGATGTCTTCCTCGCGCGTCCACACCACCTTCACTGGACCGTCGATCTGCTTGGCGATGCGCGCCGCGCTTACTGCCATATCCGGCTCGAGCCGGCGCCCGAAGCCGCCGCCGAGCAAATGATTGTGTACCGTCACCTTGTCCACGGGTAGGCCCAAAACCTCAGCCACCGTTGACTGAACGCGGGTTATGACCTGAGTGCCGATCCAGATTTCGCAGCCATCAGGCGTGACCTGGGCGGTGCAATTCATCGGCTCCATGGTCGCATGGGCCAGGAACGGCAGCTCATATTCACCATCCATCCTGTCGCCCTGCGCCAGGCCCTTCGTGACGTCGCCGATATTTTTCGCGACCACGCCGTCCTTTTTGCTGGCGGCTCGCAAGGCGTCCCAGATATCAGCCGAGCTGAGCTGCGCATTCGGGCCTTCGTTCCAGGTAATGACCAGAGCGTCGAGGCCCTGTTTTGCGGCCCACATATGATCACCGACGACGGCAACCAGTTCGTCAAGAACAACGACTTGGCGCACGCCGGGCACGGCCTTGGCCGCGCTGTCGTCGACATGAGCGACCTTGCCGCCGAATACCGGACTCGCCGCGATGGTCGCGAACTTCATACCGGGCAGCATGGCATCGATGCCGTAGACAACCTTGCCGTCGGTCTTGTTGGGCGTATCGAAGCGCTTGAGCGGTTTGCCGATCAGCGTGAAGTCTTTCGGGTCTTTCAATGGCGGATTCGTCGGCACCGGCACGCTGTTTGCCGCATTGGCGAGATCACCATAGCCGAGCATGCGGCCGCTGGCGCCGTGGCTGACCACACCACTCGATGCGGAACAGCTCGCGGGATCGACCTGCCATTGTTGCGCCGCAACTTGCACCAGCATTGCGCGCGCCGCCGCGCCGGCTGTGCGCAGCGGCTTCCAGAACGCGCGAACGGAATTGGAGTTGCCGGTAACCTGGATACCAAAAATCGGATTGCCGTAGAGTTTGTCGTCAGGCGGCGCGTGCTCCAGCGCCACCTTGGCGTAATCGGCATCGAGCTCTTCGGCGAGAATCATTGCGATCGCGGTGTAGACGCCTTGCCCCATCTCTACCTGCGGCATGACAAGCGTGGTCTTGCCGGAGTGGTCGATGCGGATGAAGGCGTTCGGCGCGAATTGGCCCGCCGTCGTGTCGGCAGATTGTTCCGGCTCGTTCGCTGCGCGCAGCGGAAGATGGAAAGTAAAAACAAATCCCGCCGCCAAGCCGCCCTTAAGAAGACCGCGGCGTGACGCACTATACGTAAGATTGTCAAGAGTGCGCATCGCCGTCTCCTATGCTTCGCCCGCGGCGCGTTTGATCGCTTCGCGGATACGCACATAGGTGCCGCAACGGCAGATATTTCCCGCCATCGCCGCATCGATATCGGAATCGTCGGGATTGGCGGTGTTGGCAAGAAGCGCCGCGGCCGACATGATCTGGCCTGACTGACAATAGCCGCACTGAATGACTTCAAGATCAAGCCACGCCTTCTGAACCTTAGCACCGGCATCCGTCTTGCCAATGCCCTCGATCGTGGTGACTGCCTTATCGCCGATTGAACCGATGGGCAGGAGGCATGAGCGCACCGGATTGCCGTCGATGTGCACCGTGCAGGCGCCGCATTGCGCGATGCCGCAGCCGAATTTCGTGCCGGTCATGCCGAGCACGTCGCGCAGCACCCACAACAGCGGCATGTCGTCCGGCGCGTCGAAAGATTTGTCTTCGCCGTTGATTTTGAGCGTGGTCATGCGAGTCTCCACTCACAATTGTCGCTGTGAGCCTCCGCCCGCAGTGACCCCGTACCATATCGGAAAGCCGATCTCTCCGGCAGGTGTCGCGTCGATCGTCTGGATCTACCCATCCACGAATTTGCTCGCAAGGAATGTAGAAGGCGCGTGAATGTGAAGCTAGTTAGCTGGCTTGCATGAAGGGGATTAGAGGCGATAGAGGCGGCGCCACCGTCCTGGACTGTGACCCTGGCTCTTAGAGAAAACCCGCGTGAAGTGGCTTTGGTCAACAAAACCACAAAGCTGGGCAATATCAGCGAGCTCGCGCAACGGATCCTGTAAAAGCTCTTTGGCGCGCGCGACGCGTTGGTTGGTTAGCCAGCGGAATGGTGGGACACCCGTGGTCTGCTTGAAAGCCCGGGCGAAGTAGCTGCTCGATAGCCTGCACTCATTCGCGACCTCGGCTATCGAAGGATCGCCTCCTAGATTGGCGATGATGAAGTCGCAGGCGCGCCGCAGTTGCCACGGCGCAAGGCAGCCACGGCTGCTTTGCCCATCGGCCGACACTCTGCCGTAAGCGCGCACGATGTGAGCGAAGAAAGCTAACGCGATATAGTCGGAAAACATCGCGGAGCCGTCGCCGGGCTGCTCCATTGCGCCAGCGAGCGTTTGCGCCAGGCCGAACATGATTAGATCGCGGTCACCAAAATTCGGCGCAGATAATCCCCCCACTTGGCGAATTCCGGCTTCGTTGGCCATCTCATCGAGGGCCGCTTGAGGGATATAAAAGCGAAGCGAATCGAAGGGAATGTCCAGACTGACCGTCGGTTCGTCGCGCAGATCGATCAGCTGTGCATCGCCAAGACGCCAGTTGGGTACTTCTCTGCGCTTCCCCGCCGTCCAAAAGTTCGAGAAGAACGGCACGGCCAGCGGAACATGGAACGCAAAAGCCTCTTCCGGTGGTGCAGGCAGCGAACGACTACGCATCGGACGACTGCTCTGCATGCGCGAAAAACCGATACGTGCTTTTGACGATTTTCGGGCCAAGAGTGTCGGTGCACGGTCTATCCGGAAGCGTTTAGCGAGGTCGTCCTCGATCGCATCTGCACTCATCATTGCTCTCCGAGATCGTTACTGAGCAACAAACGTCGCTGCTTCCACGCGAGTAGCCGCCGCCCCGGGCAGAAAGAGTACAACGGCTGATGCCCCAAAAAAAGGGGCAGTCGTCAGCGGCGTTGCCTGTCGCGGCGATTTCGGGCGAATCTTACAAGACGAGATAACCGCGTACAATTTTGCGGGCTCTTGAACGAATATGGTGTGCGCAAGGAGGGCGCCGAAAAGTGTTCAGGCGTTCGCGATTGAAAATCCAAATGGTCCGAGTGGACCTTTATTGCAGAGGAGATCGGTCATGGCGCAGCAAATTAAGAACGTGGTCCTGGTGCACGGAGCTTTCGCCGATGGCTCCGGCTGGGAGCCGGTCGCTCAGATCCTCATGAATGACGGATACAAGGTGTCGGTGGTACAACACCCGGAGACATCGTACGCCGACGACCAGAAGTACACCAAGGCGGCCATCGACGCGTTGGGCGGTCCAGTGGTTCTGGTAGGTCACAGTTATGGCGGGTCAGTGATCACCGAGGCAGGCAATCATCCAAACGTAAAGGCGCTTGTCTATATCGCCGCATTCGCTTTGGACGCCGGGGAAAGCTGCGCCTCGATTGAGGCGGCGGTACCGCAAGCCTCTAAGGCGTTCAAGTCGGACAGCAACGGCAACTGGTGGATAGAACAGGAGCATTTCGCGGCCGACTTCGCGGCGGATATTCCAAAGGATCAGGCGCAGTTCATGGCTATTTCGCAAGTGCCGATCTCCACCGATGCATTCACCCACAAAGTCACGAACCCCGCCTGGAAGACAAAACCCACTTGGTACATGGTGGCCACCGAAGACCGATCGATCAATCCAGAGCAGGAGCGCATGATGGCGAAGCGCGCCCACGCTACGACGGTCGAAGTGAAGTCCAGCCATGTGGCCTACATGTCCCATCCGAAAGAATCGGCCAAGCTGATCGAGGAAGCAGCCACGTTCGTGTCGGCCAAGCAGTGAAGCGACGCTTTCCCTGCTAGCTAGAAAAGCCTCTTGGGGGGGCGTGAAGGCTTCCCAAGATTCTCGCACTGCTCCTCAGGAGAGCAATGTGGAAAACCAAATCGTCATCAAGTCTGCAGATGGGACATTCAGCGGCTACATCGCACGGCCGGCCAAGTTACCCGCACCGGCGGTAGTTGTTCTCCAGGAGCTGTTTGGCGTGAACGCCGACATTCGGACGACATGCGATGAACTGGCGACCCAGGGCTTCATCGCGATCGCGCCGGACTTGTTCTGGCGGCAAGAACCTGGCGTCGATCTTGATGTCAGATCTGACGCAGACTGGCAGCACGGTCTGCGGCTTTACGGAGCTTATAACCGCGATGCCGGCGCGAAAGATATTAAGGAAACAATCCGCACGGCTGCTGAGCTTCCGGAGTCGACCGGCAAGGTTGCCGTGCAGGGTTACTGCCTCGGCGCGTTGATGGCTTTTATCGTAGCCACCCGCTATGAGGTCGATGCTGCGGTTGCTTACCATGGCGGCGACACCGAAAAATATCTCGGCGAGGTTGGCGG
>Ga0181525_10000485_pt1 | contig 34657 bp, 27 predicted proteins | sample PEATcosm2014_Bin_48_FD_121100 | JGI IMG/M metagenome (GOLD analysis project Ga0181525, IMG submission 121100) | Peatland microbial communities from MTU Mesocosm Facility, Houghton, MI, USA - PEATcosm2014_Bin06_10_metaG | ecosystem: Environmental > Terrestrial > Soil > Wetlands > Peat | place... | reverse complement strand
GGGGCGCGCATCCGCTGGGCGTAGCGGACGCCGTCCGGGCGCACCACGCTGCGCGCGAGCCAGCGGTGATATTCCAGCGCCGAGTGGGCCACCGAAGGTATCCGCATTGCCCGGGCGTAGATCTGCTCCGTCTCGCGGTCCGGCCAGCCCGGCGCGGACCACTTGTCAAGCATCCGGTCAACCCGGCGGGCGCCGTCCCTGACGAGCTGGCGCTCGGGCAGGGAAGGCAGCTGGAATCCCAGCGCGTACCCGCTGCGCCGGCCCTGGCCGAACGCGTTGGTGAGCACCGCGGACCGCATCCGCAGCGGATGGGCCATCGACACCACCGCGAGCCGCCTGACCACCTTCGGGGAGTAGGTCGCCAGCGTCCAGGCGATCAGCCCGCCCCAGTCGTGGCCCACCACGACCGCGTTCGCCTCGCCGAGCGCGCGGATCAGCCCGGCCGCGTCGGCCGCGGCCGTGACCAGGTCGTAGCCGCGCGGCGGCTTGTCGCTGCCGCCATAGCCGCGCAAGTCCACCGCGACGGCGCGCAAGCCCGCGCCGGGCAGCGACGCGAGCTGGTGACGCCAGGTCCACCAGAATTCGGGAAAGCCGTGCAGGAAGAGCACCAGCGGCCCGTCGCCGGCCTCGGCGACGTGAAACCGGGTTCCGTTGGCGCTGACCGACCGGTGCGTCCACGGGCCGCTGATCTGGACAGCCGAATCCACGGCCGCCATCATCGTGCTCACCTCATTTCGGGCTGCTGCCGGCGATCTCCGGCCGCTGGCCATCGCTGCTCACCTCGGGGTGGCCGTCCCGGCGGAGCATGCCGATTCCCTCGGTGACCGACTTCCGCGTCCGGCGCAGGCCGGACAGGTGCCGGAGCTTCAGCACCGCGATCCCCACCGCCGACCCGGCCAGCAGCACGCATGCCCCGGCGGCGATGAGGAACGCTGCCCACGTCAAGATTCCGATGGCGACCAGCCCGTAGGCGAAGGCGAAGCAGCACAGCACGAGCACGAGGCACACGACGAAGATGGCGATGCCGCCGAGCGCGGCGGCCAGTCCCACCCGCTTCAGATCACCCCGCAGCTCGGTCTTGGCCAGGTCAATCTCGTACCTGACGAGCTGCGAGACGTCCTTAGCCGCCGCGTTGACGAGATCCCCAAGTGTCTGGTTGCCGCCGGCGGGTTCCGGCGTGTCGCTGCGGACCATCGAGTCCCTCTCCGTAGTGCGGGCGGTTATCCGCTCCGGGCGGTCCGCGCTAAGCGGGGCCCGCGCCCCGATCTCCCCGCGGGTCCGGCGCCAGGCATGAAGGTGACCCCGGGTGCCGCGCGACCCATGCCACGGCACCACCGAGAACGCAGAGTACATGATGCGCAGCGCTCGGCACGATCCAGGGCACCCGAAGGGCGCCGGCCTGGCCCCAATAGCAACGGCGCCCCAGGCAGGGGCGCCGCCGCGAGTCCACGTCATACCGGGCTACCAAGCGTGCACCTTCTCTGTCGGCCACCCAGGCCGCTCGTCGCCTGGCGGCGACGAATAACGTCCTGACCTGGCCTGACACGCCTCCCGCGGCTGGTCGCGCGTGGGTACCCGGCTGCCGTGCCCGGACGCTTCAACGTCCGTACCACCGTTCTACGACGAAAACGCCGACCTGAAAAGACCTGGCGCGTAACCGATTCGTGATCTTAATCAGTTCGGGGGATTACATGTCGCTGGGGAGTGGCTTGGCCCGTCCCTGAACGGGACGGGTCACCTGCCTACCGAAGCAAAGGGGCGGCCCCCGCCGGGGGGGAGAGCGGGGGCCGCGTACGGTCCGGCCCTGGGGGGGGAGGCCGGTTCCGTCCTTTCAGAGAGCTTATCTGCATTGGGCTGTCAAATCGACCAAGGGTGTCGTATTGACCACAAGTGTCTACGACCCCGAGACCCGACGCAGAGTCCGCCAATGAAAATTACAACATATACGGCATGTGCGTGAACAGGTCTTGAGCCTGATGACTACCGTGGGTATCAGCTTTTTTCCACCGGGGCCAGTGAAAGGGGACGCTTGGGTTCATGACGCTCACGGCGAACACGGTGCGATACGTGCGCTCGCGCCGACCCGGACACATCTGGCCGCGGGTCATTCCCTGCTGTCCCCCAGGATGAGGTCAAGGAGGGCGACAGCACCATGCTTCGACAGCGGGTGATTGGCGGTACCGCACCCAGCCGACTGGACACAGGAGGGACAGCCAGTCTCGCAGTCGCAGCCGGCGATCGCCTGCCTGGTCGCCTCGAGCCATTCGGATGCCGCCTGGAAGCCTCGCTCCGCGAAGCCCGCTCCGCCCTGGTGGCCGTCGTAGACGAACACGCTGAGTCGGCCGGTCGCGGCGTGCAGGTCGGCGGACACGCCGCCGACATCCCAGCGGTCGCAGGTGGCGAAGAGCGGAAGCAGGCCGAGACAGGCGTGCTCGACGGCGTGCGCGGCGCCGGCCAGATCGACCCCCGAGGCCGCGAGTACCTCGCGCTGCGCCGCCGAGACGGTCACCCAGACCGCCCGGGTCAGCAGGTGCCGCGGTGGCAGGTCAAGCGGCTCCTCGCCGAGCGAGGTGCCGCCCTCGGGGCGGCGCTTGGTGTAGCCGGTCACCTGGCGCGTCACCTGGACGTCGCCGAACCTGATCTCGGCCTCGCCCCAGGTTCTCTGCTCGCGGGTGGCGCGGACCTCGACCTCGGTGGTGTCCCTGGCAGTGGTGACGTAGCCGGGATCGCCGGGCTCGACGAGCGCGACCCGGTCGTCGAGGTCGAGCCGCCGGACCAGGTAGCTCTCGCCCTGGTGCACGTAGACGGCGCCGTCATGCACCAGCAGCTGCGCGGAGGGCTCATCCACGGTGCCGACCAGCCGTCCCGTCGCCTCCTCCACCACCAGGACCGGGGCCAGCCCGGCACCGCGCAGGCCACCGGGGGGGCTGAAGAAGCGGCGCATGCTGTACCAGGAATCGGCGCGCTTGCGCAGCCGCCCCGAGCCGGTGAGCTCGGCCACCACCGCCCGGGCAGCCGGGCCGAACGTATCCAGGTCCCGCTCGGCGAGGGGAAGCTCGGCCGCGGCGGCGCACAGATGCGGCGCCAGCACGTACGGGTTGGCCGGGTCAAGCACCGTCGCCTCTACCGGGTGCCTGAGCAGGATCTCCGGGTGGCGGACCAGGTAGGTATCGAGGGGATCATCGCGCGCGATGAGGACCGCGGCCGCGCTCCGGCCGCTGCGCCCGGCCCGCCCGGCCTGCTGCCACAGCGAGGCGAAGGTCCCCGGCCAGCCCGCGATCAAGACGGCGTCCAGGCCGGTGATGTTCACGCCCAGTTCGAGCGCGGTGGTGGTGGCCAGCCCGACCAGGCTGCCCTCGCTGAGCGCCGCCTCGAGCCGGCGCCGGTCCTCGGGCAGGTACCCCGACCGGTACGCGGCCACCGGCGTGTCCGACTCCAGCTGACGGCGAGCCGCCAGGGCGACCGCCTCGGCGCCCCGGCGGGACCGGATGAAGGCCAGCGTCTGGACGTTCTCCCTGACCAGGGCGGCGAGCAGGTCGGCGGTGTGCGCGGTGGCCGTCCGCCGCAGCCGGGTTCCCGCCTCGCCGCGTGCCTCGGCCAGCGACGGCTCCAGCGGCGGCTCCCACAGCGCGAAGGCGAGCGGCCCGCGCGGCGACCCGTCCTCGGTCACCTCCTCGGCGTCCAGCCCGGTCAGCAGCCGGGCGCAGGCGGCGGGCGAGCCGATGGTGGCCGAGGAGAGCACGAACACCGGGCCTGACCCCGCGTGGTGCGCCACCACCCGGCGCAGCCGCCGCAGCACGTGCCCCACGTGCGAGCCGAAGACGCCCCGGTACCCGTGGCACTCGTCGATGATCACGTAACGCAGGCGGCTGAAGAATCCCGACCATCGCGGGTGCCCGGGCAGCAATGCGCAGTGCAGCATGTCCGGCGTCGTGAGCAGGTACCTCGCGTGGCTGCGCGCCCAGTCGCGCTCGGCCCTGCTCGAGTCGCCGTCGCAGCAGGCCGCCTGCAGCCCGGGCAGGCCGAGCGAGCGGATGGACGCGAGCTGGTCAGCCGCCAGCGCCTTGGTGGGCGCGATGTAGAGCGCGGTGTCCCCGGACAGCACCGACGTGAGCGCGGGCATGAGGTAGCCGAGCGACTTCCCGGAGGCCGCCGCCGTGGACAGGATCACGTTCCGGCCTGCCCGAGCGTGGTTCGCGGCGATAACCTGATGTGACCACGGCGCGCGGATGCCGCGGGCGGCCCAGGCGTCGAGCAACGCGCGAGGCACCCATTCCGGCCAGTCCCCGGCATGGCCCGAACGACCCGGCAGGTACTCGACGTGGACGGGTCTGCCCGCCCGGACGGTTTCGAGCAGGATTACCAGGGCACGGTTGTCAGCCAGGGCGGACGCCATGGCGTGATCGTCGTCGGCCCCCCCGCCAGGCCGGGGTAGGGCCGGGGGTACGGGCGTGATGGTGGCCACAGGGTTAAAGTGTCACATCCGTTGGGGGATGCCCGGAGACATGATTTCGTATAGACATGACATCAGAGCGTGGTTGAATGCGGCAGAGGATCGCCGTCGGTTGAGGCTACGATAGCCCGCGTGCCGGGGCGAGACGCTGAGATGACGCCATGCATGGCGCTGGAGGATTTGTGGATCTGAAGCTGGGTCACTACAACAAGGACGGCATCGAGGTCGTCGACGTCGAGGGCGAGATCGACGTCTACACGGCCCCGCGGCTCCGTGAGCTGCTGATCGACCTTGTGAACAAGAACAACTACCAGCTCGTCGTCAACATGGAGAAGGTCGAGTTCCTTGACTCCACCGGTCTCGGGGTGCTGGTCGGCGGCCTGAAGCGGGTGCGCGCTCACGACGGCTCGCTCGATCTGGTGTGCACGCAGGAGCGGATACTCAAGATCTTCAGGATCACCGGGCTGACGAAGGTGTTCGGCATCCACGGGACCGTGGACGCGGCCATCGCGGCCAAGAAGTCCGAGAATTAACGGCGGCCGGGCCGGGCAGATATGGCCACCGTCGAGGTAGCGTTCACGCCGCTGCCCGCGCACGTTCGTACCGCCCGGCTCGTTGCCACCGCGGTCGCGCGGCGCAGCGGCGTGGACGAAGCGCTGCTTGACGAGGTGCGCCTCGCCGTCGGCGAGGCCTGCTCGCGGGCGGTCGAGGCACACCGCAGGCACTGCCCGGCCGAGCCGGTCAGGATCGAGATGACCGACCAGGGCGAGCGGTTCGTGGTCGTGGTCCGCGACTCCGCTCCCGGCCCGTCGAGTGCGCCAGCCGGGACGCCAGCCGGGACGCCGGGCGAGACGCGAGCGGCACAGCCCGCCAACGGCGCGAGCGCGCCCCAGTCGGTGCCGGAGGCCGGTGACGACGGCGGGATGGCGATCCCGGCCGGGTTCGGGCTGGCCGTGATCTCCGGCCTGGCCGATGACGTGCGCGTCTCGTCGACGAGTTCCGGGGTGAGCGTCCAGATGAGCTGGCCGTCGACCTCGACCTCGGCCCCGGCCTGACGCTGGCGCCTGAGGCTGGACCAGGGGAGCGCCGCCACCAGCGGCGCTGTCCGATGCTGTCACGCTCGTCTCTCGTGAAGGTAACGATAGGGTTACGTTAGTGTTAGGAATGGCCCGGTCTTCGTGGTTCGGCCCGGGCGTGCGTAGACTCCCGCCCACTGTTTCTTCGCCGATCGGCACACCTTCCGTTCGGAGTTCCAGGAGGTCGAATGTCCAGGCTCGTCCCCGCGCTGGCGGCGAATCCCGTCAGCGTGAGCGGCTCTAACCTGACCTGGGTTGTCATAGTCGCGGTCGTCGGGCTGCTGGCCCTGGCGGTGGCGGGCACGCTGGTGCGGGAGGTGCTCGCGGCCGGCCAGGGCACCCAGAAGATGCAGGAGATCGCGCTCGCGGTGCAGGAGGGCGCGGCGGCGTACCTGCGCCGCCAGTTCAGGACCCTCGGCGTGTTCGTCGTCATCATCTTCTTCGTGCTGTTGCTGCTGCCCGCCGACGGCGACGGAGTGCGCTGGGGCCGCAGCATCTTCTTCCTGGTCGGCGCGCTGTTCTCCGGGCTGACCGGGTTCACGGGCATGTCGCTGTGCGTGCGCGGCAACGTCCGGGTGGCGGCCGCCGCGCGTGACGGCGGCGAGCGGCCCGCGTTCCGGCTCGCGTTCCGCACCGGCGGCGTGGCCGGCATGTTCACCGTCGGGCTGGGCCTGATCGGCGCCGCGATCGTGGTGCTGGTCTACCGGGCCAACGCGCCCGAGGTGCTGGAGGGCTTCGGCTTCGGCGCGGCGCTGCTTGCCATGTTCATGCGGGTCGGCGGCGGCATCTACACCAAGGCGGCCGACGTCGGCGCCGACCTGGTCGGCAAGGTCGAGCAGGGCATCCCCGAGGACGACCCGCGCAACGCCGCCACGATCGCCGACAACGTGGGCGACAACGTGGGCGACTGCGCGGGCATGGCGGCGGACCTGTTCGAGTCGTACTCGGTCATGCTGGTCGCCGCGCTGATCCTGGGCAAGAGCGCGTTCGGCGACAAGGGACTGATCTTCCCGCTGATCATCCCGGCCATCGGGGTCCTCACCGCGATCATCGGCATCTTCTCGGTCGCGCCGCGGGCTGGTGACCGCAGCGGGATGACCGCGATCAACCGCGGCTTCTTCATCTCCGCGGTGATCTCGGCGATCGGCGTGGCCGTCGCCTGCTTCACCTTCCTGCCGTCTCACTTCGCCAGCTTCGCGGGCGTGACCGACACGACCATCCACAACTTCGGCGGCGACCCGCGGTGGATCGCGCTCGGCGCGATCCTGATCGGCATCGTGCTGGCCAGCGCCATCCAGCTGCTGACCGGGTACTTCACCGAGACCAACCGGCGGCCGGTCCGGGACATCGGGGACGCCAGCGAGACCGGCGCCGCCACCGTGATCCTGTCCGGCATCTCGACCGGCATGGAGTCGGCGGTGTACTCGGCGCTGCTGATCGCCGGCGCGGTGTTCTGCTCGTACCTGCTGGCCACCGGGAACGCCACCATCGCGCTGTTCGCGGTCGCGCTGGCCGGCATCGGCCTGCTGACCACGGTCGGCGTGATCGTGTCGATGGACTCCTTCGGCCCGGTCACCGACAACGCCCAGGGCATCGCGGAGATGTCCGGCGACGTCACGGGCGACGCCGCGCAGGCGCTGACCACGCTGGACGCCATCGGCAACACCACCAAGGCGATCACCAAGGGAATCGCGATCGCGACCGCGGTGCTCGCCGCGACCGCGCTGTTCGGCTCGTTCCGCACCCAGGTTGAGTCGGCGCTGACCGGCAAGGCGGCCGGCTCGTTCAACCTGGACGTGGCCCAGCCCAACGTGCTGGTCGGCGTGATCATCGGCGCCTCGGTCGTGTTCTTGTTCGCCAGCCTGCTGATCATGGCGGTGGGCCGGGCCGCGCAGGGCGTGGTCATCGAGGTCCGCAACCAGTTCCGCAACCACCCCGGGATCATGAACTACACCGAGAAGCCCGAGTACAGCCGGGTGATCGACCTGGTCACCAGGGACTCGCTGCGCGAGCTGATCACCCCGGGCCTGCTCGCGGTGATGGCGCCGATCGCGGTCGGCTTCGCCCTCGGCTACCAGCCGCTGGGCGCCTTCCTGGTCGGCGCGATCGCGTGCGGCGTGCTGATGGCGATCTTCCTCGCCAACTCCGGTGGCGCCTGGGACAACGCGAAGAAGCTCGTCGAGGACGGCAACCACGGCGGCAAGGGCTCCGACGCGCACGCCGCGACCGTCATCGGCGACACCGTAGGCGACCCGTTCAAGGACACCGCCGGCCCGGCCATCAACCCGCTGATCAAGGTGATGAACCTGGTCTCGCTGCTGATCGCCACCAGCGTCGTCAAGTACAGCGGCAACACCGGCCTGCGGACCGGCGTCGCGCTCGGCGCGGTCATCGTCATCGTCGCCGCGATCTGGGTCTCCAAGCGCCGTGCGCACAGCATCGGCGGCGGCGAACCCGCGGCCACCGAGGTCACCGGCGCCGTCTCCCCCGCCGTCGAAGGCGCCCACCCAGACGTCTCCGCCGTCGAAGACCTGATGACCCCCACCCAAACGCCCGCCGCGACCGGCGACGAGTCGCCCGACCGCCTTAGCGCGGACCGAACCGAGTAGCCACCGATAACGGCTCTTCCGCGGCTACGTCCTCGCTGGAGATGCCGAGCAGGTAGAGCACCGCGTCCAGGTACGGGACGCTGACCGAGGTGTCGGCCGCGTCCCGCACGGCGGGCTTGGCGTTGAACGCGACGCCGAGCCCGGCGGCGGCGATCATGTCGAGGTCGTTGGCACCGTCCCCGATCGCCACCGTCTGCGACAGCGGGACGCCGGCGTCGCGGGCGAACCCGCGCAGCGCGTCGGCCTTGGCGGCCCGGTCGATCACCGGCCCGACCACCCGGCCGGTCAGCTTCCCCGCCTCGATGCCGAGTTCGTTGGCGGCCACGTAGCCGATGCCGAGTTCGGCCGCCAGCGGCCCGATCACCTGGATGAACCCGCCGCTGACGATGCCGAACTTATAGCCGAGCTCGGCCAGGGTCCTGATCAGCGTCCGGGCACCCGACGTGAGCCGCAGTTCGCGCCGCACCTCGTCGATGACCCCGGCGTCGAGCCCGGCGAGCAGCGCCACCCGCTCGCGCAACGAGGAGGCAAAGTCCAGTTCGCCGCGCATCGCCGCCGAGGTGACCTTCGCCACCTCCGGCGCGCAGCCCGCCCGCGCCGCCAGCAGGTCGATCACCTCGCCGGTGATGAGGGTGGAGTCCACGTCCATCACCACCAGCCGCAGCGCCCGCCGGTGCAGGCCGCTGCGCTGGACCGCCACGTCGATGCCGACCTCGACCGCCGCGCTGGCCAGGTCCGCCCGCAGCGCGACCGGGTCCCCGCCCGAGACGTCCATCTCGATGCAGGTCACCGGGCGCTGCGCGAGCCGGCCGATCCGGTCGATGTTGGCTCCGCTGGCGGCGATCCGGCCAGCGACCGTGCCGATCGCGGCCGGGCGCAGCGGGCTGCCGAGCAGGGTGACGTGCAGCCGCCCGTTCCTGGCCGGCGTCTCGGCACGCCCCGAGCCCGCCGTTATCTCCGCATCCATCCCCAGATCGGCGGCCAGGCCGCTGACCGCGGCGTGGATGCCGGTCAGGTCCGGCGGCGTGTCGCAGCCGAGCAGCACGCCGAGCACCAGCTTGCCGCGGATGACGACCTGCTCGATGTCCAGCACGCGCAGCGGGTGACCGGCCAGGATGCCGAACAGCCGGGAGGTGACGCCCGGCCGGTCCGGGCCGGTCAGGGTGATGAGGAGGGTGGTCTGCTGGCCGTTCATCGCGGGCGCCAGGCTACCGCACCGGGCGCCAGCCCGGCCGGGCAGGTCCGGTCGCCCTGGCCTAGGGCAGCAGCAGGTGCACGTCGCCGAACTCGTGCCAGAGGTACTCGCTCCTGATCGCCGCCTGGTAGCACCGGCTGAGCAGGCCGGCGTCGGCGAACGCGGCCAGCATCCGCAGGTGCGAGGACCGCGGCTCGTGCAGCCCGGTGAGCAGCCCGTCTGCCGCCCGCACCCCGGTCTCCGGCGTCACCACGTGCGACGTCCAGCCCGCCGACGCCACCACCCGACCGTACGGACCGTCCCGGCCCGCCGCCAGCCCCGCCGTCTCTATGGCCCGAACGACGGTGGTTCCTGCCGCGATAACACGACCACCGCTCGCTCGCACGTGGTTGACCAGCCGGGCGGTCGCGGGCGGCACGTCGTAGGCCTCCGGGTAGGGATCCTCGTCGGCCTCCAGCGAGGACACCCCGGCGTGCAGGGTGATCGGGGCGATCAGCACGCCCCGGGCGACCAGGGCGGTGACCACGGCGGGGGTGAACGGCCGGCTGGCCGAGGGCATCTCCGCGCTGCCGGGCTCGGTCGCGAACACCGTCTGGTAGCACCCAAGCCCCCACTCCCGCGGCACGTGGGAGTACCTGATCGCGGCGCCGTGCCGCAGCAGGTACGGCACCACGGCGACGGACAGCCTGGCCCGCCACAGCCGGGCCGTGGCCCGGCCCTCCAGGGTCAGGATCGCACCCGCGGGCAAGCAGATGACCTGGCCGGGATACCCCTGTTCGTTCGGCATCGAGATTTTGTTCTTGATCTTCCTGAGCTCAACCAGCCACGAGCCGTCGGCCTGCGGCGTGGAGAAGTGGACCGCCAGCCCGCCGCCGGCCCGCACCTGCGCGGGCAGCGTGCCGGTGTTGTTGACGACGAGCAGGTCGCCGGGCAGCAGCAGGCCGGGCAGGTCGCGGAAGGCGTGGTGGCTGATCTCGCCGGTGGACCGCCGGCTGACCAGCAGCCGCACGCCGTCCCTGGGCACGCCGCGGGCCTCGGGCGGGTCGTGGGCCTCGAGGTCCGGCGGCAGGACGAAATCGATGACCACGGCGATCACCTGGCCGCGGGCATCAGGTGGGCGGCCCGGTACCTGCCGCTCGGCAGGCGCTGCGTGATCAGCCGCAGGAACGCGGGCACGATCTGTTCGGGCGGCGGCCGGTCGGAGATGTCCTCGCCGGGGAAGGCCAGCTGGTGCAGGTCGGTGCGGAGGTCGCCGGGGTCGGCCCACCAGACCCGGACCGCGAGTTCCTCCGCCGCGAGCACGTTCGAGGCCTGCTCGAGGGCGGCCTTGGCGGCGCCGTAGCCGCCCCAGCCCGCGTACGCCTCCACCGCCGCGTCCGAGGTGATGTTCAGCACCGCGCCGCCCCGGGCGCGCAGCGCGGGCAGCACCAGCTGGGTCAGCGCGATCGGCGCGATCACGTTCGCCTCGAAGGCGGCGCGCAGCGCGCCGACCGGGTAGTCGGCGAGCGCCGGCAGCGGGCTGGCGCCGAGCGTGCCCGCGTTGTTGACCAGCAGGTCCAGCCGGCCCGCGGCCGCGGCGGCTTGGGCCAGCGCGGCCCGGTGCGCCGGGTCCGTCACGTCGCCGGCGATGGCGGTGACGCGGCCGCCCATCCGGCTGGCCGCCGCCTCCAGCGCCGCCGCGTCGCGAGCGTCGATGATGAGGTCGTAGCCCTCGCGGGCCAGCCCGGCGGCCAGCGCCCGGCCGAGCCCGCGGGAGGCCCCCGTGACCATTGCTATCGGTGTATCCATGACTACCGACGCTAGGCGGCGGGTGCGGTCAGCACATCGGTCCCGCGGCCCGGCCGGCCTGGTCCGATGGTCCTAGGACCGCCGCCCGATGCCGCACCGGCCGGGCAAGGGCTAACGTCAGGACCATGGGCGACGGCTTGGACGAGCTGTACAAGGTGAGCCAGGCGGTGCTCTCGGTCACCAGGCAGATGCCCGTCCGGGACGTGCTGCAGGTGATCGTGCGGTCCGCGCGGTCGCTCGTCGGCGCCAGGTACGCCGCGCTCGGCGTGCCCGACGAGGGCGACTCGTTCGCCGAGTTCGTGGTGGACGGGATCAGCGGCGCCGAGTGGGCCGCCATCGGGCCGCTGCCGCGCCGCCACGGCATGCTCGGCGTGCTGCTCGACTCGGGCACGACCGAACGCCTGGCCGACATCAGGGCCGATCCGAGGTTCGAGGGCTGGCCGGCCGCCCACCCGAACATGTCGCACTTCCTGGGCGTGCCGGTGAAGGAGGGCGACACCGTTCTCGGCATCATCTTCGCGGCCAACAAGGTGCCCGCCGCGGCGGCCGGCCGCGGGTTCACCGAACGCGACGAGGAGATCCTCTCCCTGTTCGCCGCGCACGCCGCGATCGCGCTGACCAACGCCCGGCTGTACGAGCACAGCCGGGAGCTTTCCGTGCTGCAGGAGCGCGCCCGGCTGGCCAGGGAACTGCACGACGCGGTCACGCAGAAGCTGTTCGGCATCAGGGCGCACACCCGGGCCGCCGCGGTCCTGGCGGGCCGGGAGCCGGCCGACCCGGGCCGGGTGAGGGCCGAGATCGACGTGGCGGACGCGCTGGCCGCGCAGGCCCACGCCGAGCTGCGCGCGATCATCGACGGCCTGGCCCCGCCCGACCTGCAGGCCGGCGGCCTGGCCGAATCCCTGCGCAGGTACGCCGGGCTGGCCGGCCGCGCGCACGGCGGCACGGTCTCGTTTACGGCCGCCGACCTGCCCGCGCTCGGCACCCGGACCGAGGCGGCGCTGTACCGGGTCGCCCAGGAGGCGCTGCACAACGCGCTGCGGCACTCCGGCGCGGCCCGGATCGGCCTGTCGCTGTCCCGGACGGGACGCCGGGTCGTCCTCGAGGTGTCCGACGACGGGCGCGGGTTCGTGCCCGAGGCGCCGTCCAGCGGCGTCGGCCTGGCCTCGATGGCCGAACGCGCCGCCGCGGCGGGCGGCAAGCTGACCATCCGCTCCGGCGCGTCTGGCACCCTGGTACGGATGACGGTCCCGGTGGGAGGTGACCGGTGGCGCGGCCCATCACCGTCCTGATCGTCGATGACCACCCGGTGGTCAGGCAGGGCCTGCGCGCGCTGCTCGCGGTGCAGGACGGGATCGAGGTGGCCGGCGAGGCCGGCGACGGCGACGCGGCGCTCGCGCTGGCCGGGGAACATGCACCGGACGTAATCCTGCTCGACCTCAAGCTGCCTGGCCGGGACGGGATCGCGGTGCTCGGCGAGCTGACGGCCCGCGCCAGCGCCGCCCGCGTGCTGGTGCTGACCAGCGCCACCGAGCCCGCGTACGCCAGCGCGGCGCTACGGGCCGGCGCGGCGGGCGTGCTGTACAAGGACGTGGACCCGGACGCGCTGGTCCGCGCGATCCGCTCGGTGCACGACGGTCACCTGCTGCTCGCCCCGGAGGCGGCCGGGTCGCTGATGCACTCGGCCGGGCGGGCGGCCGGCGGCGTGGACGCGCTTACCAGGCGCGAGCGCGAGGTGCTCGCTGAGCTGGCCAAGGGCCGGTCCAACCGGGAGATCGCGCGCGCCCTGCGGATTTCCGAGAAGACGGTGAAGGCCCACGTGAGCTCGGTGCTTGCCAAGCTCGGCGTACCGGATCGCACCCAGGCGGCGCTACTCGCGGTGCGGCACGAGCTCCCGATCTAGACTGGGTGTGCCTGCCTTTTCTTCGCAAGGGAGCCCCATGTCCGACGAGGTGCTGCGGCTGCGCGGCGTTGAGGTCCGGCGCGATGCGGCCGTGCTGCTGCGCAACGTCGACTGGACCGCGCACGAGAACGAGCACTGGATCCTTATCGGCCCGAACGGCGCGGGCAAGACGACCCTCCTCCAGGTGGCCGCCACCTTGGTGTTCCCTTCGGAGGGGACGGTCGACGTGCTCGGCGAGCGCCTCGGCGACGTCGACATCTTCGACCTGCGGCCGCGGATCGGGCTGACCAGCGCCGCGATCGCCGAGCAGGTCCCCGGCGGGGAGAAGGTCATCGACCTGGTGCTCACCGCCTCCTACGCCATCCTCGGCCGGTGGAAGGAGGACTACGACTCCGCGGACGTCACCCGGGCGGTCGAGATGCTCGACGCGCTCGGCTGCGCGCACCTGATCAGGCGCCGGTTCGCCACCTTGTCCGAGGGCGAGCGGAAGCGGGTCCAGATCGCCCGCGCCCTGATGCCCGACCCGGAGCTGCTGCTGCTCGACGAGCCCGCCGCCGGGCTCGACCTCGGCGGCCGTGAGGACCTGCTGCGCCGGCTCACCACGCTGGCCCGCGATCCCAAGGCGCCGATGATGGTCCTCGTCACCCACCACGTCGAGGAGGTGCCCGACGGCTTCACCCATGCGATGCTGCTGCGCCGCGGCTCGGTGCTCGCCGCCGGGCCGATCGACGAGGTGTTCACCGCGAAGAACCTGTCCAAGACGTTCGGCATCCAGCTGGAGATCGAGCACCGGCAGTCACGCTGGAGCGCCCGGGCACGCTGAGTTGCCGCCACTGGCTGAATCCGCTTGCGGTCGGTAACGTAGCAATCGGACCCGAACCCCCCCGAGTTCCGGGCGCGAGAGCGGAGCAGCCATGAGCACTCTGGTCGCGACCATCCTGCTCGTCGTCATCATCGTGGTGATCATCGTGGCGATCGCCCGGTCCATCAGGATCATCCCGCAGGCCCGGGCGGGCATCGTCGAGCGGTTCGGCCGGTATCACCGGACCCTGAACGCGGGCCTGAACATGCTGACGCCGTTCGTCGACCGGCTGCTGCCGCTCATCGACCTGCGCGAGCAGGTGGTCAGCTTCCCGCCGCAGCCCGTCATCACCAGGGACAACCTGGTGGTCGCCATCGATACGGTCATCTACTTCCAGGTCACCGACGCCAAGGCGGCGACCTACGAGGTCGCCAACTACATCACCGCGGTCGAGCAGCTGACCGTGACCACGCTGCGCAACGTGGTCGGCGGCATGGACCTGGAGACCACGCTGACCTCGCGCGACCAGATCAACCACGAACTGCGGCGCGAACTCGACGATGCCACCGGAAGGTGGGGGATCCGGGTCAGCCGGGTCGAGCTCAAGGCCATCGAGCCGCCCACGTCCATCCAGGACTCGATGGAGAAGCAGATGCGCGCCGACCGCGACAAGCGCGCGGCCATCCTGTCCGCCGAGGGGTCCAAGCAGTCCGCGATCCTGACCGCCGAGGGCGAGCGGCAGGCGGCGGTGCTCAAGGCCCGCGGCGAGTCCGAGGCGCTGGTGCTGCGGGCCGAGGCCGACGCCAAGGCGCAGGCGGCCCGGGCGCGCGGGCAGGCCGAAGCCATCACCACCGTGTTCCGGGCCATCCACGAGGGCAACCCGGACCAGCGCCTGCTCGCCTACCAGTACATGCAGATGCTCCCGCAGATCGCCCAGGGCGACGCCAACAAGCTGTGGATCGTGCCGAGCGAGATCGGCAAGGCCCTGGAGGGCATCGGCGGCCTGTTCGGCGGTGCGCGGTCGGCGGCTTCGGATCCCGGTCCGGCCAACTCAGGGCCGGGGCCGCAGCTCGACCCGGCCGTCGGTCGTCACCCGGGTCTCGAAGGCTGGCTGACGGGCGGTGGCGGGCCCGTGTACGACGGTTCCGTCGGCGATCACGAAGGTGGACCCGTGCCAGGGGCAGGTAACGCAGGCGGTGCCCCGCTCGACGACAATCCGGCCCTGGTGCAGGGGTCCGCCGAGGTGCGAGCACCGATCTGACAGCACGCTCACCTCGGAACCCTGCCGGTAGACAAGCAGCGACAGGTAGCCGAGCTGGCGCCGGGCCGGGCGCCGGTCCGGCAGCCCGGCGAGCGGGCCGAGGTCGTGCCAGCCGAGCCCGGACAGGTGGCCGACCTGCTCGGCGTGGCTGGCGCCCGCGCCGAGCCGCAGCGCCAGGTGGCCGCCCAGGTAGGACCCGGCGGTGGCCACGGCGAGCCCGCAGCCCGACAGCACCCGGCCGTACCCGGGTCGCCCCCCGGCCCGAGCCGCCAGCGAGCCGAGGAACAGCACCGCGGCACCCGCCTGGCAGGCCGCGTGCACCAGGCCGACCCGCTGCTGGCCGGTGTGCAGCGCCGACCAGTCGGCGAGCCCGGTGGCAACCGCGGGCACGGTGCCCGCGATCCCGGTGCCGATCAGCACCCGGGAGGCGCGGTCCGAGCCGCGGAACACGTCGAGCAGCACCGCCGACGTCCAGCAGCCCAGCGGCAGCCGGACCAGCGCCGGGTGGGCCGGCTGGCCGAACGGCACGCCGTGCAGCGCGTCGGTACGCGGCCCGGCAGGCAGCGCCCGCACCACGCTGTCGGACAGCCCATGGACGGCGGGGTCGAGCACGTGCGCGCGCTCGACCCGCTCGGCGATCGCCGCGGGCCGCCACGCCCGTGCTACCCGTGATGCCTTGCGCCCCTTGCGCGCCCGCCGGACGCTAACCAGAGATTGCCGCACACCCAGTGCCTACCCGCCGGGGCGGGCGCCCTATCTCCCCCCGAACGCGGAATCTCCGGACACTTCGGCCCGGCTGGAGAACCGCGCCGCCCGGTGGACGGAACATCCCAGGTGCCCCGGTCGACCGGCGGCGTGTACAGGTCGTAGGTGCTCATGCGGGCCTCCAGATACTAGGGCGTGAACCGGTACCCCATGCCCGACTCGGTCAGCAGGTACCTCGGCCGGGACGGCTCGGGTTCGAGCTTGCGGCGCAGCTGGGCCAGGTAGACGCGCAGGTAGTTGCTCTCCAGCTCGTAGGCGGGGCCCCACACCTCGCGCAGCAGCTGCCGCTGCGTCACCAGCCGGCCGGTGTTGCGCACCAGGATCTCAAGCAGCTGCCATTCGGTGGGCGTCAGGCGGACGTCGGTACCCTCGCTTCTGGTGACCCGCTTGGCGGCGAGGTCGACGGTGAAGTCCGGCGTCTGTACCACGGGCTCGTCCGGCGCGGGCGACGCGCGGCGGACCGCGGCGCGCAGCCGGGCCAGCAGCTCGTCCATGCCGAACGGCTTGGTGACGTAGTCGTCGGCCCCCGCGTCCAGGGCGGCCACCTTCTGGCTCTCCTGCCCCCAGGCGGACAGCACGATGATCGGGATCGACGTCCAGCCGCGGACGCCGTGGATCACCTCGGTGCCGTCCATGTCCGGCAGGCCGAGGTCCAGGATGATCACGTCGGGCCGATCGCGGGCCGCGGCGGCGAGCCCGGTGCTGCCGTCCACGGCCGTGCTGACGTCGTATTTGCGGGCGCTGAGGTTGATCCGCAGCGCCCGGAGGATGGACGGCTCGTCGTCGACGACGAGCACCCGGGTCATGACCCGGCGCCAAGGGCGGACCTGTCCACCGCCGCTGCGGATAGCGCGATCCTGACCGTGAGCCCGCCACCGGGGGTGTCCTTCGCCATGATGCGCCCGCCCATCGCCTCGGCGAAGCCCTTGGCGACCGCCAGGCCGAGGCCCACGCCAGGGTGCCGGTCGGCGACGCGGGTGAACGGCTCGAAGATGCGCTCCTTCTGCTCGTCGGGCACGCCGGGGCCGTGGTCCACGACCTCGAGCAGCACCACGTCGCCGGCGAGTTCCGCGTGCAACTCGGGCGGCCGGGCGGCGGGGGAGTAGCGCAGCGCGTTGGAGAACAGGTTGGCAAGCACTCGCTCGAGCAGGCCGGGATCGGCGAGCACCAGCGGGAAGCCGTCCGGCACCGCCATCTCCAGGCGCAGGCAGTCATCGAGCCCGAGCAGGGCGGCCGGCGCCACCTCGTCGATCGCGGTCGGGCGCAGGAACGGCTGCAGCGAGCCGGTGTGCAGGCGGCTCATGTCGAGCAGGTTGCCGATCAGGGCGTCGAGCCGGTCGGCGTTCTGCTCGATGGTGGCGAGCAGGTCGGCCTGGTCGGCCTCGGACCACTCGACGTCCGTCTGCCGCAGGCTGCTGACGCTGGCCTTGATGGACGCGAGCGGCGTGCGCAGGTCGTGGCTGACCGCGGCGAGCAGCGCGGTCCGCATCCGGTTGCCCTCCGCGAGCGCCTCGGCCTGCGCGGCCTGGGTCCGCAGCCGCTCCCGGTCAAGCGCGGCCGCCGCCTGGGCGGCGTAGCCCGCCAGCAGCGCCGGCGTGGCCGAGATGGCCTGCCCGGTGACCAGCAGCGTCAGGTCGTCGCGGATGTCTATCCGCGACGCCGTGGGCAGGCTGCCCTCGACGCGGCTGGACGCGGCCCGCACCCACCGGCCCGCCACCCTTTCCTGCAGCTCGGCCCGTCCGCCATGGCTCCTGGTGAGGTGGTCGATCACGGCCGCGGGCGAGTCGGCACCGCCGAGGACGGTCTGCGCGAGCTCAAGCAGCGACGCCGCCTCCTCCCTGGCCCGCGCGGCCTGGACGGCGCGCCGGGCGGCGAGGTGCACCACGCTGCTCACCGCGACCGCAACCGTGACGAAGAGCAGCAGCGCGAGCAGTTCCCTCGGCTGCTGGATGGTGAACGTGTGGATCGGCTCGGTGAAGTACCAGTTGAGCAGGAGGCTGGCGGCAACCGAGGCCAGGACGGCGGGCCAGAAGCCGCCGACCACCGTGATCGTCACCACCGCGACGAGGTAGACGAGCAGGTCATCGGCGAGGTTCAGGTGCCCCCGCGAGGCCGCGAGCACAGCGGTAATCGGCGGAAGCAGGGCCGCTGCCAGGATCACGCCTGCCAGCCTGCGCCTTGTGTCGATCCCGGCGGCCTCTGCCTCAGCCGACCTCGAAGCCTCGCCGGCCAGGGCGCCCGGCGAGCCGTGCGCACCAACGGAGGCACCATCGGAGCTGGAACCGTCGGCGCGCATGCTCGTATAGGTACCCATACTCACCAGTGTGAGACGCCGGAAGTACCACCGGAACACCAGGCCAAGGAATGCGCCGGCGAGCGCGCTGGCGCCGATCGCGATGGCGGCATGGACGGCGGCCGGCCCGGTCGGCCGCAGCTGCGCATAGGGCGGTTGCGAGAACCCCACCGCGGTGAGCCAGCCGATCCCGGCCAGCGCGATCGACGCGATGGGTTCCGCGGCGAACGACAGTACCCCGGCCACCGCCGCGCAGGCGATCAGCACGCCGGTCGCCGACAGCCGCCCGTGCAGCGCGGCGGCGACCGTGCCGACCGCGAGGAAGGCGGCAAAGCCCGCCGGCAGCGCGAACGGCGCCTGCAGCCTTGGGGGTTTATAGCCGAGAGTCATCTCTTGCTATTTCAGCCCCGTGGCCAGGCGATATCAGCGTTCTTGACGGAACCTTAACGCCCGGCTCGGCAAGCTTTGCGGTCTGCATACGGCGGCATGCGGGCGTCGCGAATAGCGTCGGATGACATGATCGGCAACGGCGGGCACGGGATGGAGCTCGAAGCCTAGTGGCTGTGCGCAAGGCGACGGGCCTGCTTGAGATCGGCCAGGGGAACGAGCTCCCTGAGACCTTCTGGTACTCGGTGAAACGCCGTATGCTCGGCCCGCCGCTGGTCACCGAACAGCTCAGGCAGGAGCGGCTGTCCAAGCCGCTCGCGCTTGGCGTGCTTTCCTGCGACGGGATCTCCTCGGCCGCGTACGGGACCGAGGAGATGCTCATCGTGCTGGTGGGCGCCGTGGGCCTCACGGCCTTCAACCTGATCCTGCCGATGACGCTGGTGGTCCTGTTCGGCATCTTCATCGTGGTGCTGTCCTACCGCGAGGTGGTGTCGGTCTACACCCGAGCCGGCGGGTCCTATGTGGTGGCCAGGGAGAACTTCGGCCCGCGGGTGGCCCAGATCGCGGCCGTGGCGCTGCTGATCGACTACGTGGTCACGGTCGCGGTGCAGACCGCCGCGGGCAGCGCGGCGATCGTGTCGGCGTTCCCCGCGCTCGGCCGGATCCCGCACGTCGGCCCCAGCAAGATCCTGACGATCATCTCGGTCATCGCCATCCTGATCATGTGCTACGGCAACCTGCGCGGGATCCGGGAGGCGGGCCGCACGTTCGCGCTGCCCACCTACCTGTTCTCCGGCTCGGTCGGGCTGATGATCATCGTCGGGGTGATCCGCGAGATCTCCGGCGACCTGCATCACGTGCACCGTTACCCCACGCCGATCTTCGTGTACGGCCACAGCACGACCGGGCTGCTCAGCTTGGCAATGATCTTCATTCTGCTGAAGGCGTTCGCCAACGGCGGCTCCTCGCTGACCGGCATCGAGGCCGTCTCTAATGCCGTCAGTGCGCTCCGCCCGCCCGAGGGCCGAAATGCCCGCCAGGTGCTCGTCATCCAGGGTGCCATCGTCATCTTCCTGATCGGCGGCATCTCCTGGCTGGCGCACCTCACTCACGCGACGCCCTACGTGTACGGTTACCCGACGGTGCTGGCCCAGGAGGCGGATATCGTCTTCGGGTCCGGGGCGCACTTCATGTTCTACGTCGTCCAGGCGGCGACGGCCGCGATCCTGTTCACCGGCGGGAACACCAGCTTCAGCGGGTTCCCGTTCCTGGCCAGCTTCGTCGCCGAGGACTCGTTCCTGCCCCGGTGGCTGACCAAGCGCGGGCACCGGCTGGTGTTCTCCAACGGGATCATCATCCTGACCATCATCTCGCTGACGCTGGGGCTCGTGGTCGGCTTCAACGTGGACGGCCTGATCCCGTTCTACGCGATCGGCGTGTTCACCGGGTTCACCATGGCCGGCTTCGGCATGGCCAAGTACCACCTCAGGACCAGGGAGCCCGGCTGGCGGCGCAAGCTGGTGATCAACACGATCGGCGGCGTGTACACGGTCGTGGTCGTCCTCATATTCGCGATCGTCAAGTTCACCGAGGGCGCCTGGCTAATCGTGATCATCGGCCCAGTACTGGTGTTCGTGCTGATCCGGCTCAACCGGGAGTACCGCGCCGAGGCCCGGGTCCTGGAGACCATCGGCGAGCGCCGCGCCTCCGGCGTGCCCGCGAACCAGCCGAACTACACCCGCCGGGTGGTCATTGTCTTCGTTGACGACTTCGACCTGTCCACCATCGCCGCGCTGCGGTACGCCAAGAGCCTGCGGCCGACCACGGTGCGGGCCGTGCACTTCGTCATCGACAGCGAGCAGGCGGAGCGGCTGCGCGCCGCCTGGCTGCCGGACCGCAGCGTGTCGCTGGAGCTGATCGATTGTCCCGACCGGAGGCTGACGCGGTGCGCCGCCGACCTGGTCAGCCACGAGGCCGAGCCGGCGGGCACGCAGGTGACCGCGATCTTGCCCAGGCGCAGCTTCTCGCCGCTGCTCGGCAGGCTGCTGCACGACCGCACCGCCGACAAGATCGCCGGCGTGGTGAGCCGGGTGCCCAACGCCGCGGCCACCATCATCCCGTTCGACGTGCAGAACCGGATACGCGTGTTGACCGAGCGCCAGGCCGAACGCGACGGGACCGCGTCCGCGGCCTTGTCCTCCGCCGTGTCCGCGGCTCCGCCCTCCGGCCAGTCCGCCGACGGCATGACGGCCGAGCCGCGCGACCGGGCGGCGGCGTCCGCGGCCACCACACCCCGGGAAGGTAAGGCCGAGCCGCTACCCGGCGCGGGCGGGTACGACCGGCCGACACCGCCGCCGGGGGTCACCCCCATCGGCTCGATTCAGCGGCCGGGCCGGGCCACGGTGGAAGGCCGCGTCCGGGTCGTCGAGGTCCGGTCGGTGGAGCGGAACTCGGTGCTCGCCTGTGAGGTCTCCGATTCCACCGGGGACCTGACCGCCCTGTTCTACGGCCGTTCCAACATCCCCGGCCTGATGTGCGGGTCGCGGGTCCGGTTCCGGGGATCCGTCGGCATCAAGAACGGCGCCCCGGTGATGGTCAACCCGGCCTACGAGCTCCTGATCCCCGGCACAAGCGGGAAGTCAGCCGGCGACGACTGAACCGCCGCCGGACCGGATAAGACGAATCAAACGGACGGGAAGAGCAGTTCATAGGCGGGATTGATCATCACGGGGTGCCCGTCCTTGATGCCGACGGATCCCCGGAACCGGACCCGCGCGCCGCAGACGATGCCCGGAATGTGCGAGCGGCCGTAGAACATCGCGGTGAGCTGGCCCGTCCCGTCTGATATCTCGCAGGACAGCACGGAGTTGCGTTCCACCGGCTTGATCTCCACCACCCGGACCCGGCCCTCCACCACGGCTCGCCCCGGCTGGTTCAGCGAGCCGATCGGCATGGTCTCGGCGCCGTTCGCCTCGTCGGGTCCGTGACCGTTCGGGCGCTGGCCGTGGCCGGCCGGCTTCGCCCCCTGCACCAGGCCGTGCACCGCGCCGGCCGGGCCCGCCGCCGGTCCGGGAGGCGTGGCGTGCCTGGCCGCCACGTCGGCCTCCGCGGACCTGACCTGCTGGTCCACGTCGCCCGAGAGGACCGCGGCCGTCTTGGCGGCCTGGCGTTCCTGCAGCACCCGGACCCGGCTGCCGACGTCGTAGGGCACGATGGTGGCCGCCGATCGCGGCATCCGGCTCACCACCGCGGCGATCTTGTCCGCGGTCCGGTCGTGCAGCAGCCGGCCGAGCAGGGTCGAATAGCTGCGCCGGGGCAGCACGACGGTGACGTGGGTTTCGGGGTCGGCGGTCTCCCGCTCGACCAGTTCGGCCGCCGCCCTGGTCAGCCTGCGGTCTGCCACGTCGATGAAGTCCAGCGGGACGCCGCGGTCGGCGCGGGTCCACTTCTCCCTGAGCTTGTCGGCGCGGACGTTGTCGATGACGAAGTGCACCGCGCGCAGCGAGGTGGGCCGCAGGCTCCGCGCGTAGCGCAGCGCGGCCAGCGTGGCCAGGTCGAAGCTGTCCACGAAGACGAACACGCTGCGACGGCTGTAGTGCGGGGCCGGCGGCGGCTGGTGGCCGCTGATCGTCTCGAGTACCTCGGTCTCGTCGCGGTACTCGCGGTTGAGCCGGATCAGCGCCGGGACCAGGACGACGAACAGGACGACGACCACCCAGGCGCCCTCGGTGAACTTCACGACCGCGAAGATGGCCACCACGATCACGGTCATCACGCCGGCCGAGAAGTTGATGATCATCCGGTGCCGCCAGCCCGGCGTCCGGTGCCTGCTGTGGTACCTGGCCATGCCGAAGCCGGCCATCGAGAACGCGGTGAACACGCCGATGGCGTACAGCGGGACCAGGTTGTTGACGTCCGCGTCCTTGATGATCAGCAGCGCCGCGGACGTGATGGTGAGCAGGATGATCGCGTTGGAGAACACCAGCCGGTGCCCGCGCTTGAGCAGCCACCTGGGCAGGAACGAATCGCCGGCCACGTAACTGGTCAGGAACGGGAACCCGTTGAAGCTGGTGTTGCCGCCGGTGTACAGGATGAGCATGGTCGCAGCCTGGACCAGATAGAAAAGAGCCTGCCCCACGAAGGTATGCCCGAAGACGAGCTTGGCCTCCTGGGCCAGCACGGTCGGGTAGCCGACCTTGTACGGCGTGGCGTGCGTGGCGTGCGCCAGCCAGGAGATGCCCGCCACCAGGGTGCCGAGGATCGCACCCTCGGCCATGAGCACCTTGCGCGCGTTCCTGCCCTCGGGTGGCCGGAACGCGCCCACGGCGTCCGAGACCGCCTCGATGCCGGTCAGCGACGCGCCGCCGTTGGCGAACGCGCGGAGCAGGGTGAAGATCATCACCCCGGTGATCAGCCCCTCCGAGCCGGAGCCGAAGTGGTAGGCGCCGTGCAGCGTCGCCGTATCGACGGGCCGCAGGTTCCCCAGCACCTCGCGGACCAGCCCGACGATGATCATCAAGATGACCGCGCCAGCGAACAGGTAGGTCGGCACCGCAAAGGACCGGCCCGCCTCCTTAAGGCCCCGCAGGTTTCCGAAGCACATGAGCAGGACCACGCCGAGGCAGATCTCGAGCTTGTAGGGACCGATCCCCGGGAAGGCGGAGGCCACCGCGGCGGTGCCCGCCGCGATCTGGACCGCCACGGTCACCACATAGTCGATGAGCAGCGCGACCGCACACACCTGGGCGATGCGCGGGCCGAAGTTCTCGCGCGCCACCACGTACGAACCGCCCGGCCTGATGTAGACCATCACGATCTCGCGGTAGGACAGCAGCACCAGCACCATGACGAACAAGATGACCAGCGTCATGGGCAGGATCAGGCTGAACGCGGCGATGCCCATCGCGGGCACCAGCACGATCAGGATCTCCTCGGTTCCGTACGCGGAGGAGGAGATCCCGTCCGGCGACAGCACGCCGAGCGCGAGCGGCTTGGACAGCCGCTGCTCGCCGAGGTCCTGGTTGACCAGCGGCGGCCCGAGCAGCCGGCGCTTGGCCGAGTACCAGAACGTGTCGGGCAGGCCGCCGCTCCTCTCGAGCAGGGCTGCCGCCTTCCGGGTAGCCAACTATCTGCGCCTTTCGTCCGTTACATCGCTTTTGGGGCGCCAGAGACTTCATACCATCACATCCGGCGTGGCGTAACCATCGCACCGCGCCCTGGCCCGTTTTCAAGGCGGCCGTGCCCATCTGCGGAAGGATTACCCGGTACATCACGCTCCACCCGCCCCCGGCACCGTCGGCGTGGTGATATCCAGGACTTGCCGGGAAGTGTAACCGTCCAAGCAAGGCAGGTCCTCCATGGCGACAGCACCGGCACTGAATAAGGCCACGATGCGGCTGTCCTGGCTGCTCAGGCGGCCGGTAGCGGACCGGGGCGGTGAGTCGATCGGGCGGCTGGCGGACATCATCGTCCGGCTCCGCGGGGCCGACTATCCGCTCGTCACCGGCCTGGTGGCCGCGGTCGGCGGGCGCGAGATCTTCGTGCCGATCGACCAGGTGAGCGGCTTCGGCGGCGACCCGCTGCGGCTGTCGAGCGCGCGCCTGGACCTGCGGCGCTTCGAGCGCAGGGACGGCGAGGTGCTGCTGTCCGCCGACGTGCTCGGCCACCGGCTGATCGACGTGGCGAACGCGCGCCTGGTCCGCGCCGCCGACCTGGAACTGGCCAGGGACGGTGCCGAGTGGGTGCTGGCCGGCGTGGATACCCGGCGCGGCCGGCGGCGGCTGTTCGGCCTGCTGGCGCCGGAGCGCCCGTCGGCGGCCCGCAAATTCCGCGACTGGCACGACTTCGAGTCGCTCATCGGGCATGCGGGCAGCGCGCTGCTGCGCGGGCCGTTCGCCGGCATCCGCAGGCTGAAGCCGGCCCAGATCGCCGACCTGCTCGAGGACGCCTCCGAGGAGGAGGAGACCGAGATCCTCGGCCGGGTGCACGCCGACCCCGAACTCGAGGCGGACGTCTTCGAGGAACTCGACGAGGACCTGGCCATCCGCCTGCTCGGCGCCCGGACCGACGAGGAGATCGCCGCGGTCCTGGCGCGGATGCGCGCGGACGACGCCGCGGACGCGATCGCCGAACTCCCGCAGCGGCGCCGCCAGCCGGTGCTCGACCTGCTGCCGGCCGGGCAGCGGGCCAAGGTGCTGACCCTGATGCGCTTCAACGCCACCAGCGCGGGCGGGCTGATGGGGGTGGACTTCGTTGCCGTGGCGAGCATGGCCACCGTCGGCGAGGCGCTGGCCCGGGTCCGTGCCGCCGCCGCCCTCCAGCCCGAAGCCCTGACCAGCGTGCACGCCGTGGACGAGGATGGCGGCCTGCGCGGGGTGGCGAGGCTGGTCACCCTGGTCCAGTCCGATCCGGCCGCCACCGTGATCGACGTGTCGGACACCGATCCGGTCAGGGTCGGCGCGGACACCGACATCACCGACGTGGCCGTGCTGATGACCGACTACAACCTGATCACCATCCCGGTCGTCGACCACGAGCGCCGCCTGCTCGGCGTGATCACCGTCGACGACGTGCTCGAGGTCGCGCTGCCCGAGGACTGGCGGCGCCGGGAGGCCGCCGAGCCGCCGGACGCCCGCCGCGGCGACGCCCCCTAACCGCCGCGACGCTCCGTAATCATTCCGACGTGTTCACTCAAAGTCCCTATCTGATTACTCAAGGTGCGTTAACATCACGCTTCGAAACTGAGTGATCTCAAAGGGTTAGAAGGGTCGATTCATGTCCGAACGTCGTCGGCTGCACCCCGTCCTGGCGGTGTCCGTCCTGGCGGTGTCCGCCCTGGCCGTGATGGGCGCCGCCATCGTCACGGCATGCGGCTCCGCGGACCTGGCAACCACGCGCTCGGCCGGGATGACGGCCGCCACCCAGCCAGGCGCCTACACCCCCGGTCAGCTGCGCGCGGCGCTGCTGCCCGAGGTGGGCCGCGCCCGCCCGGTGGCCGCCGCCGAGGCCGGCCGCTACGCGACGCTGCCGGACGTGCGGACGAGCAGGCAGACGATGGCGGGCGTCACGGTAACCCCGGCCAGGTGCGCGCAGGCCACGATGGCGGCCTTCCATTCGGCGGCCTTCTCGGCCGCCCCCGCCGCCGTGGTCACGTTCCGCGTCGGCCGCGACGGCGTCTCCGAGGTGCTGGTCGCCGCGCCGCCGCGGCTCGCCGAGACCGCCCTCGGCGGCCTGCTGCCCGCCGGCTGCGACCGCTACACCGCGACCGTCGACGGCGAGACGTTCGGGTACCGGGCGCGCGAGGTCCCGCTGGCCGGCCTGGCCGAGCAGGCGCGGGCGCTGCACGTCCGGGCCGCGGGCTACGCGGACGTGAACATCTGGTCGGTGGTCTACCAGGGCAACGGGTTCGTCGGCGCGATCACGATGGTCGGCCCTGGTGTCTCAGAGCAAGGCGTGAAGAAACTGGCGATCAGCGCCTACGCAACCGCGGATCGCGTGTTGTCGGGCAGTTGACCGCTGGTGCCAGACTGGTGCCATGACTGACCAGCCGCCCCGCTGTTTCCGCTCGGTGCTCGACCGCTTCCCCGCCTACCAGCCGGGCCGGACCCCGGCCAGCGCGTCAGGCAGGACGCACAAGCTCTCGTCCAACGAGTCGCCCTACGGACCGCTGCCCTCGGTGGTCGAGGCCATCGCGGCGGCGGCGCTGTCGGTCAACCGGTACCCGGACAACAGCGCGCAGGCCCTCACCGAGGCGATCGCGGACCGCTACGGGGTACCGGCGCGGCACCTGGCGGTCGGCTGCGGCTCGGTCGGCGTGGTGCAGCAACTCCTCGAGGCGGTCGGCGAGCCCGGCGCCGAGGTGCTCTACGCGTGGCGCTCGTTCGAGGCCTACCCGACGCTGGCGGACCTGGCAGCGGCCGAATCGGTCCTGGTGCCGCTGGCCGGCGAGACGCACGACCTCGCCGCGATGGCCGCCGCGATCACCGAGCGCACCCGCCTTATCTTCGTCTGCAACCCCAACAACCCGACCGGCACCGTCGTCCACGCCGCCGAACTCCGCGCCTTCCTCGACCAGGTCCCCCCCGACTGCCTGGTGGTGCTCGACGAGGCCTACCACGAGTACATCCGCGACGAGGCGGTACCCGACGGCGTGCAGGAGTACCGGGACCGGCCGAACGTCGCCGTGCTGCGCACCTTCTCCAAGGCCTACGGCCTGGCCGGCCTGCGGACCGGGTTCATGATCGCGCACGAGCCGGTGGCGGACGCGGTCCGGGCGACGATGCTCCCGTTCACCGTCAACCGGATCGCGCAGGCCGCCGCCATCGCCTCGCTGGCCGCGGAGGCCGAACTGCTCGAACGGGTGGAGGCCACGGTCAAGGAGCGGACCAGGGTGCGCGAGGCGCTGATCGCCGACGGCTGGACCGTGCCGCCGACCGAGGCCAACTTCGTCTGGCTCAGGCTCGGCGACTACACGCCGGAGTTCGCCGCCGCCTGCGCGGCGGAAGGAATCGCGGTCCGCCCGTTCGGCACCGAGGGCGCCCGGATCAGCATCGGCGACCCCGACGACAACGACGCGTTCCTCGCCGTGGCCCGCGCCCTGGAGTTCCGCAACGCCTAGCCGTAATCGGCGAACCTGGCCAGCGCGCCGAGCATCCACTCGCGCTTGATGTCGCTGCCCCGGTGCCCGGAGTGGTCGTCGATGAGCAGTTCCACCCCGGGCCAGGCGCGCGCGATCCGCCACCCGGTGATGGCCGGGCCGCTCAGGTCGAGCCGCCCGTGGATCAGCACCCCCGGGATGCCGGCCAGCCGGTAGGCATCCCTGATCACCGCGCCGTCCTCCAGCCAGGCCCCGTTGCTGAAGTAGTGCGCGCACAGCCGCGCGAAGGCCATCTCGTCACGATCCGCGGTCTCCCGGTGGACCAGGGGCGCGGCCCCCGGCTCGATCGACAGGACCGTGTCCTCCCAGTTCATCCAGTTGGCAGCCGCCCGGTTGCTGACCTCGGCGTCGGGAGACTCCAGCCGCCGCGCGTACTCGCCGACGATGTCCTGCGCCCGGCCGGCCCCGTCGCTGAACCGCTCCCACGCCTCGGGAAAGAACGCGCCGGCCCCCCGGTACAGCCAGTCGATCTCCGACCGCTGCGTGGCCGTGATCGCGCTGAGCATGATCTGCGTCACCCGCTCCGGGTGCCGCTCCGCGTACACCAGCCCGAGCGTCGACCCCCACGACCCCCCGGTCACCAGCCAGCGCTCGATCCCCAGGTGCTCCCGCAGCCGCTCCATGTCGCCGACCAGATGGTCGGTCGTGTTGAACCGCAGGTCCGTCCCCGGGTCGCCCGCGTGCGGAATGCTCCGCCCGCACCCCCGCTGGTCAAAAAGCACCGCCCGGTACCGCGCCGGGTCAAACATCCGCCGCATCCGCGGGTTACACCCCTGCCCGGGCCCCCCGTGCACCATGACCGCAGGCTTCCCGTCCGGGATCCCGCAGGTCTCCCAGTACACAAGGTTCCCGTCCCCCACATCAAGCAGCCCCGAATCAAAAGGCTCGATCTCCGGGAAAAGCTCAGCCATCTCCGTCCCTTCCGCAAGATCAAAAGATCAATCATCCCGAACGAGCGGTGGTACCAGCCCTTCCTCCGACTGTCTCGCCCAGGGTGGTACCAGTGATCCACTAACCCACCTATGTGGCTGCTGATACCAGACTTACTTGACCCGACAGGTAGTGAACGTGCCGTTGTGTACCGAAATCGGTATGCGTTGTCCCATTCACTACCTCGCCTGCCGTCGGGACGGCTAGGAGGGAGCGGCGGCTAGGGTCTGGTCGGCGGCGGCCAGGGCCTGGTCGTCGGGGGCGAAGTCCTCGCTGGGGGCGGACGGGGGGTTGGCGAGGTGCCAGCGGACCGAGATGGGGATGGTTACGGCGGGGTCGGTGGGGCGCCAGCCGAGGACGGTGATCGCCTTGCGGCTGTCGGTCAGCAGGTGCTGGGCGATGCTCTTGGTTTCGTCCATGTCCTCGGGCAGCAGGTCCTCGGGGACCGTGACAAGCTCGGCCTCGTAGTCGGCGGCGGCCAGGATGCGGCGGGCGTGATCGCGCACGGTGTCGGTGGCCGGGTCGCAGACGTTGAAGACCTGGCCCGCCGCCTCGGCCGGGTGGTCGAGCGCGGCGAGCACCGCGGACGCCACGTCGCCGACGTAGCCGCGGCTGCCGAGGAACGTGCCGGGGCCGATGGGGATGCGCCGCCTGCCCGCCCGGACGCGGCGCAGGATGAACTCCTCGCGGCGCTGCCCGTCGTGCTCGCCGTAGATCATCGCCAGCCGCAGCACCGTGCCGCCGCGGGCCAGGTAGCCGGGCTCCACGTCGAGCTTGTCGTAGCTCTCGCCGCGGCCTGGCAGCATCTCGCGGAGCGGATAGCGGCCCTGCCTGACCGGCGAGTCCTCGGTGATCGGCACCGGCTCGCCGCCCTGCCCGGCGAGCAGCAGCTCGTACGCCCGGTACACGTCGACGCTGGACAGCAGCACCAGGGGAACCTCCGGCAGGTGCGGCAGCACGGCGTCGGCGTCCGCCTTGCTCATCGCCAGCGTGTCGATCACCGCGTCCGGGCGCAGCGCCCGTACCCGCTCCGCGACCTGGCCGAACTCCGCCCGGTCGGTGTGCAGGTGGGTACCGCCGTCAGGCTCGGCGGGCTCGGTCTCGCCGCGGTGCACCACGGTGACGTCGTCGCCGCGGGCCACCAGGTCCGCGGCGATCCGGCGGCCGATGAACCTCGTCCCGCCCAGGATGAGAACCCGCATAAGGCGGGGACCGCGGCGATGTCGGCGCCCAGGGCGCTGAAGCGCTGGGCGATCGATGCGTGGCCGCGGTCGATCGGGTAGCCGGGCGTGACGATGGTCTCGCCCTCGGCGGCCAGGCCCGCGAGCACCAGCGCGATGCCGGTGCGCAGGTCGTGCGCCACCACCTCGGCGCCCTTGAGCGCGGTCGGGCCGTGCACGATGACCGCGCCGCGGTCGAGCTCGACCTTGGCGCCCATCTTGTTCAGCTCGCCGACCAGCGTGTAGCGCCCGTCGTAGATCGTCTCGCGGACGTAGCTGGCGCCGTCCGCCAGGCACGCCAGCGCCATGATCGGCGACTGCAGGTCGGTCGCGAAGCCTGGGTACGGGCTGGTGACGACGTTGATCGGGCGCAGCGGCCGGTCCCGGCGGACGGCGAGCACGGCGCCGTTGGTGGCGAACTCCACGCCCATCTGCTCCAGCTTCCAGCGGACCACGCCGAAGTGATCGAGCGAGGCGCCGACCAGGTTCAGCTCGCCGCCGGTGATGGCCGCGGCCATCGCGAACACGCCCGCGTCGATCCGGTCCGCCATCACGGTGTGCTCCACCGCGGTCAGCTGGTCGACGCCGTGCACGGTGATGAAGCCGGTGCCGCCGCCGGTGATGCGCGCGCCCATCTTGGTCAGGAACGCGATGACGTCGAGCACCTCGGGTTCTTGCGCGGTGTTGTCGATGATCGTCCGGCCGGGCGCCAGCGACGCCGCCATGATCAGGTTCTCGGTCCCGGTGTGCGACGGCGTGTCCAGGTACAGGTGCGCGCCCTGCAGCCTGCTTGCCTTGATGTGGATGACCGACTCGCCCTCGTCGACGACCGCGCCGAGCCGGGCGAAGCCCCGGTAGTGGAAGTCGAGGTTCCGGCTGCCGAGGTTGCAGCCGCCGACCCCCTCGATGACCGCCTCGCCGAACCGGTGCAGCAGGGCCGGCACGAACAGCACCGAGCCGCGGAACCGGCGGGCGATCTCGGCGGGCAGCACCGGGCTGGTGAGCCGGGACGCGTCGACCACCAGGGTGCGTTCGGCCTCGTGGAACTCGACCAGCGCGCCGACCGCCTGGGCCAGCTCGACGGCCCGGCGGACGTCCTCGATCGGCGGGACGTTGCGCAGCACGGTATGCCCGTTGGGGGTGAGCAGCGACGCCGCGATCATCTTCAGCGCCGCGTTCTTCGCGCCCTGGATGAAGACTGTTCCGTTCAGCGGGGCGCCGCCGCGCACGCGGTAGCCGGTCTCGGGTCCGGAAGTCATGCGCGCTAGCTTAGCCGGGCGAGACGGTCGAAGATCGCCATAAGCCGGGCCGTGTACCGCTCCGGTTGGAAGGCCTCCGCCAGGCCGTCGGGGAGCGGCTGCCCGCTTGGCGCCGCGTGCTTGCGTAGCGCGTCCAGGAACGGCGTGCCGCTGTTCCAGGTATCCATCGCCGCCGCCTGTACCAGCGCGTACGCGTCCTCCCGGGTCATGCCGGCGTCGACCAGCCTGAGCAGCACCGACGAGGAGTAGATGAGGCCGCCGGTGGCGTCCAGGTTGGCGCGCATCCGGGCGGCGTCGACGGTGAGCCCCTCGACCAGGCCGGTGGTCAGACGCAGTAGGTAGTCGACGATTATGGCGGTATCGGGCAGCGCGACACGTTCCACGCTGGAGTGTGAGATATCCCTCTCGTGCCACAGCGGGATGCCCTCGGTCACCGGGGTCACGTAGCCGCGGACCAGCCGGGCCAGGCCGGTGATCCGCTCCGAGCGGATCGGGTTCTTCTTGTGCGGCATCGACGAGGACCCCTTCTGGCCCCGGCCGAACGGCTCGGCAAGCTCCCGCACCTCGGTGCGCTGGCCGTGCCGCACCTCGAGCGCCACCGCCTCGCAGACCGTGGCGGCCAGGGCCAGCGCGCCAACCCACTCGGCGATGCCGTCGCGCATCACCACCTGGGTGGCCACGTCCGCGGGCCGCAGCCCGAGGGCCGGCATGACCTCGGCCTCGATGGCCGGGTCGATGCTCGAGTAGGTGCCGACCGGCCCGGACAGCGTGCCGACCGCCACCGCCTCCCTCGCCCGGACGATCCGGTCCCGGCAGCGGGCCATCGCGAAGGCGAAGTCCGCTACCCGGTGCCCCCAGGTGTCCGGCTCGGCGTGGATGCCGTGCGTCCGGCCGGGCCGCAGCGTCCCCGCGTGCGCGAGCGCGTGGTCCCGCAGCACCGCGACCAGCCGGGTGGCCTTCTCGATCAGCAGGTCGCTCGCCTCGGTGAGCTGGACCGCGAGCGCGGTATCGAGCAGGTCGGACGAGGTCATGCCGTAGTGCACCCAGGCCGCGGCCGACCGCGGCGTGGTGTTGTCCGCCCACGCGGTCAGGAACGCGATCACGTCGTGGTCGGTTACCGCCTCGACCGCCGCGACCGCCTCCGGCGTCGGCGGCGGCGCCGAGCGCACCGGCTCGACCGCGTCCGACGGCACGATGCCCGCCCGGGCCTGCGCCTCCAGCACCAGCACCTCCACCAGGCACCAGAGCTCGAACTTGTGCGCCTCGCTCCAGACCCGCCCCATCTCGGGCAGCGTGTACCGCTCGATCATGAGTTCTCCCTATCGGCCGCCGCGGCGGCAATGTCGCCCCGGTACCAGCCGCCGCGCATCTGGACCTGCGCGGCCAGGGCATATGCCGCGGCCCGGGCGGCGGCGATGTCCGGCCCCGAGCCGACCGCGTTGAGCACGCGCCCTCCGGCCGACACCAGCGCGCCGTCCGCGTTGATGGCGGTCCCCGCGTGCAGGAGATAGGCGTCCGCCGGACCTGGTACCACTGCCCGTTCTGGATAAAAGATCTTGTCGCCCTTGACCGGGGCGGCGGGGTAGCCGTCGGCGGCGATCACCACGACGACGGCGGCGCCGGGATGCCAGCGGGGCTGGCCGGCGGACCCAGCGGCGGCCAGGTCGCCGGTGGCGGCGGCGTGCAGCAGCGGCGCCAGCGGGGTCGCGAGGCGGTCCAGCACCACCTGCGTCTCCGGGTCGCCGAAGCGGGCGTTGAACTCAACCACCCGCAGCCCCGCCGCGGTCAGGCAGAGCCCCGCGTACAGCAGGCCGCGGTAGGGCGTGCCGCGCCGCGCCATCGCCTCCACGGCCGGGCTGATGACCTCTTCCATGGCACCTGAGGCCAGGTCGGCAGGCGCCCAGGGGAGCGGGGCGTAGGCGCCCATGCCGCCGGTGTTGGGGCCCTGGTCGCCGTCGCGGGCGCGCTTGAAGTCCTGCGCGGGCAGCAGCGGGACCGAGGTGAACCCGTCGGTGACCGCGAACAGGGATACCTCGGGTCCGTCCAGGAACTCCTCGATCACCACCGTGCCGCAGTCCCTCGCGTGCCGGCGCGCGGCCGAGATGTCCGCCGTGACCAGGACGCCCTTGCCCGCGGCCAGCGCGTCGTCCTTGACCACGTACGGCGGGCCGAACGCGGCCAGCGCCGCGTCCGCCTCGGCGGCGGTCCGGCAGGTGAACGACGCCGCGGTCGGGATCCGCGCCTCGGCCATCACCTGCTTGGCGAACGACTTGGAGCCCTCGATCATGGCGGCCTTGGCGGACGGGCCGAAGCAGGCGATGCCGGCCTCGCGCAGCGCGTCCCCGGCCCCGGCGACCAGCGGCGCCTCCGGCCCGATCACCACCAGGTCCGGGTCGAGCTTGCGGGCCAGCGCGAGGATCGCCTCCGGCGACGGCGCCGTGTCCGGGTGGACCTCGGCCAGCGCGGCGATGCCCGGGTTGCCCGGCGCCGCGTGCACCTCCGAAGGGCGCAGCGAGCGGACGATCGCGTGCTCGCGGCCGCCGGACCCGATGACGAGTATCCGCATGGCGCTAAAGCAGCGGCCGCAGCTGCAGGGTCTGGTCGCGGCGGGGGCCGACGCCGACCGCGGCGACCGGGGCGCCGATCATCGGCTCGACCGCCTCGACGTAGGCGCGCGCGTTCGGCGGCAGGTCCTCGAAGGTGCGCGCCTTGGAGATGTCCTCCCACCAGCCGTCGAAGTACTCGTAGACGGGCACCGCGTGGTGGAACTCGGTCTGCGTCATCGGGATCTCGTCGTAGCGGATCCCGTCCACCTCGTAGGCCACGCAGACCGGCACCCGGTCCAGGCCGGACAGCACGTCCAGCTTGGTGAGGAAGTAGCCGGTGATCCCGTTCACCCGGGTCGCGTACCGGGCGATGACGGCGTCGAACCAGCCGCAGCGGCGCGGCCGGCCGGTGGTCACGCCGTACTCCGCGCCGGTCTTGCGCAGCCATTCGCCCTGCTCGTCGCGCAGTTCGGTGGGGAACGGGCCCTCGCCGACCCGGGTCGTGTACGCCTTGACGATCCCGATGACCGCGGCGATCCTGGTCGGGCCGATGCCCGAGCCCGCACAGGCGCCGCCCGCGGTCGGCGACGAGGAGGTCACGAACGGGTAGCTGCCGTGGTCCACGTCGAGCATCGTGGCCTGCGCGCCCTCGAGCAGGACGACCTTGCCCTCGTCGAGCGCCCGGCCGAGGACCAGGCCGGTGTCCGCCACGTAGGGCCGGAGGCGTTCGGCGTAGCGCTCGTAGTCGGCGGCGGTGGCGGCCGGGTCGATGCCGCGGCGGTTGTAGACCTTGCCGAGCACCTGGTTCTTCTCGCGCAGCACGAGGTCGAGCTTCTTGCGCAGGATGCCGGGATCGAACAGGTCCTGGACGCGGATCCCGACCCGGGCGATCTTGTCGCCGTAGGCGGGGCCGATGCCGCGCCCGGTGGTGCCGATCCGCGCGTCGCCCAGGTAGCGCTCGGTCACCTTGTCGAGCGCCCGGTGGTAGGGCATGATCAGGTGCGCGTTGGCCGAGACCAGCAGCCTGCCGCAGTCCACGCCGCGCGCGCCGAGCTCGTCGATCTCGTCGAGCAGCACCTGCGGGTCGATGACGACGCCGTTGCCGATGACCGGGACCACCCGCGGCGACAGCACGCCCGAGGGCAGCATGTGCAGCGCGTAGCTTTCCTCGCCGATGACGACCGTGTGCCCCGCGTTGTTGCCGCCCTGGTACCTGACCACGTAGTCGACCTGGTCGCCGAGCAGGTCGGTGGCCTTGCCCTTGCCCTCGTCACCCCACTGGGCGCCTACCACGACGATGGCCGGCATGCGCGATCCCTTCGGCCGACGCGGGGGTACGGGTCGGCCCCGCATAAACGAAGCCCCCGCTCAGACGCAAGCGCGGCAGGGGCTCTTGCGGAATGAGGCTACCCGCAATACCGGCCGACATCCCAATCGACGCGCCGGGATGGTCCTGGCTGGCTACGTCGCTGGCCAGTGCGGCGCTAGCCCAGCGCGGCGGCCGCGGCGGGGCT
>Ga0181525_10000481_pt1 | contig 34832 bp, 28 predicted proteins | sample PEATcosm2014_Bin_48_FD_121100 | JGI IMG/M metagenome (GOLD analysis project Ga0181525, IMG submission 121100) | Peatland microbial communities from MTU Mesocosm Facility, Houghton, MI, USA - PEATcosm2014_Bin06_10_metaG | ecosystem: Environmental > Terrestrial > Soil > Wetlands > Peat | place... | reverse complement strand
GTGGTCTTCTGGTGCAGCTACCTGTTCGGCGACAAGCCGGTCCACCTCAACGACATTTTCCACGCCGACACCGGCGAGACCAGGCAGTTCTGGGCGCTGCCCTACGTGCCGGGGACGCACTACACCGATAAGCCCGTGTACGTGCTGGCCGGCCGCCGCACGTTCTCCGGCGGCGAGGACTTCTGCTACACGCTGCAGGCGCTGGGCCGGGCGACCGTGATCGGCGAGCGGACCGGCGGCGGCGCGCACCCGACCCGGCCGTTCCCGATCAGCCCCGCGGTGCACATCGCGGTACCGTTCGCGCGTTCGATCAACCCGGTCACCGGCACCAACTGGCAGGGCACCGGCGTCGTGCCTGATGTCGCCGTGCCGGAGGAGCAGGCCTACGACGTCGCGTACGCGCGGGCGCTGCGGCACGTGCTGACCCTGGACGAGCTGCCGCCGCCGATCGAGCACCAGGCGCGCGACGCGCTGGCCGCGCTGGCGGCGGAGGCCGCGGGGGAAGAGAGCGCCGAAGCGGCGGGCTAGTCTCCCACCTGCTCGCCCTCGGGGTGCACGGGGCAGCAGGAGGCGACGGGACAGGTGCGGCAGCCGGGGTTGACGGTGGCGTGGAAGACGGGGCCCGCCATGCCGGACGCGACCGTGTCCACCAGGTCCTGTGCCCAGCCGGGCTCGGGGTCCTCGGCCAGCGCGCCCTGCCGCTGCACCTTGGCCCGCGCGGTCACCCCGGCCGCCTTGCCGACCTGGACGAGCTCGGCGCCGCCCGGCTCGGTGAGGCCGAGCTGCTCGAACGCGCCAAGCAGCACCGCCAGCTGGTAGACGCCCAGCTGCGGATGCCGGTCCAGCTCGTCCTCGCGGGGCGCGGTGCCGCCGGTCTTCAGGTCGATGACCACCGCCCGGCCCTCGTCGTCGGACTCCAGCCGGTCCACCCGGCCGGTGATCTCCACCTGGCCGACGCGGACCTTCAGCTCCTGCTCGTAGGCGACGAGCTTGCGCGGGTTGGCGGCGTGCCAGTCGAGGAACCTGCGCACCATCCGCTCGGCGAGCGCGCGCTGCTTGGCGCTGTACCAGGCGCTGCCGAAGTCCAGGTGGTGCCAGATCTCGTCGATCCGGTCCGCCACCGCCTGCTGCGTCGCCCCCTCGGCGGCAAGCACGGCGGCGGCGTGGATGACCGTGCCGAGGTGGCGCAGCACGTCCGAGCGGCCCGCGCCGACCGCCGACTCGAGCAGCCAGCGCAGCCCGCACCTGGTGAACGACTCGACCTGGGACGGGGACAGCCGGACGGCCTGGCCGTCGGCCACGACCGGGCCCGGGTCGGACAGCTCGGTCAGCGCGTACCACTGACTCGGGTGCGCCGCGCGGACCCCGGCGGCGGCCAGCCGGGCCAGCTGGACCGCGGCGGCCTGCCGCACCGCCCGCGGCTTGCCGGTGTCGGCGGCCGCCCGGCGCAGGTCGGCGACCAGCGCGGGCAGGGACAGCCAGCGGTGCGCGCTGTCGGCGACGCGCTCGATCGGGATATCGTCTCCGGCTAGTTCACTGAGGAAGCGGGAGGGACGCTCCTCGGTGTCCTCGCCGCCCGCCGCGGTGACGACGAGCAGCCGCCGGGCGCGGGTGGCCGCGACGTAGAACAGGCGGCGCTCCTCGGCGAGCAGCTTGGCGGACAGCATCGCGGCGTCGACGTCGGCGGCGGCCTGCTCGGTCGGGGCTTCCGTCAGCTCATCGACACCGAGCAGGGAACCTCGAAGTCGCTGGTCGGGCCAGGTGTCCTCCTGGACGCCGGCGACGATCACCACGTCCCACTCCAGGCCCTTGGACCGGTGCGCGGTGAGGATGCGCACGCAGTCCTCGCGGACGGCCCGCTCGGCCAGGGTGTCGCCCGCGATCTCCTGCCCGGTCAGGCTGTCCGCGAACAGGCCGGGCGCGCCGGGCGGCATGGTGTCGGCGAAGTGCGCGGCCCGGTCGAACAGGGCGAGCACGGCGTCCAGGTCCCGGTCCGCGGCCGCGCCCGGCGGGCCGCCCGCCGCGCTGAGCCGCTGCCACTGCTGCGCGAGGCCGGAGGCGTCCCAGATCGCCCACAGCACGTCCTCGGCGCTGCCGCCCGCCTTGATCTCGGCGGTGGCGGCGGCGAGCAGAGTCGCGACGCGGCGGGCGGGGGCGGCAACGCTGTCGGGGACGGTGATCAGGTCGCGAGGGTGGAGGAGGGCGTCGGCGAGAGGGCTGCGGTTTGGGTCGCCGACCGCGGTAGACAGCAAACTAAGGGCACGCCGGAGGCGGCGCAGGCCTAGGGCATCGGTACCGCCTAGCGGACCACTGAGCAGCTCGGTGGCGGTCTGCTCGTCGAGCTCGGACGGCCGCAGCGCGCAGCGCAGCAGCATGAGCAGCGGGCGGGTACCCGGCTCGTCGGGCAGCGGCAGCTCGTCGCCCGCCACCGTGACCGGAACGCTCGCCGCGGTCAGCGCGCGGCGGAGCAGGGGCACCTGCCGGGTCGCCGAACGCACCAGGACCGCCATCGACGACCACGGCACGCCGTCGGCCAGGTGCGCGCGGCGCAGCGTGTCCGCGACCAGCGCGGCCTCCTGGGTGGAGCTGTCCGCGACCACGATGCGGACCTCGCCGGGCGGGGCGTCCGGGACGGGAACCAGGAGGCGGTGGGCCTGTGACCCGGGGGCGGCGGGGAGGCGGCGGGCCAGGCGGCGGGAGGCAGCAAGCAGCACGGGACCGCTGCGACGGCAGGTGTGCAGCGCAACGACCGGTGCGGGCTGGCCGTCCGCGGTGCGGAACCGCTCGGGGAACTGGGTCAGCGCGCGCACGTCGGCGCCGCGGAACGCGTAGATCGACTGGTCCGGGTCGCCGACCGCGATCAGCTCGCGGCCGTCGCCCGCCAGCGCGAGCAGCAGCGACTCCTGCGCCGGGTCGCTGTCCTGGTACTCATCGACGAGCACCACGTCGTAGGCGCTGCGCTCGCGCCGCCTGATCTCCTCGCGGCCGAGCAGGGCGGCGGCGATCCTGACGATCTCCGCGTAGTCGTAGGCGGGGACCGGGGCCAGGTCGAAGCGGGCCGCGTACCTGTCGAGGAACCCGCTGGCCGCCACCCAGTCGTCGCGGCCGCGCCGCTGGCCGAGCTGGCGCAGCTGCCACCCGTCAAGCCCGCGCTCGGCGGCGCGCAGCAGCAGGTCGCGCAGCTCCTCGGCGAAGCCCCGGGTGGCCAGGGCGGGACGCAGCCGCTCGGGCCAGCCCGCCCCGCCGTCGGTCGCCTCGCCGCGCAGCATCCGGCGCACCTCGAGCAGCTGCTCGGGCGCGGAAAGCAGCCTGGGCGGCTCGTCCCCGGCCAGGGTGAACTCCCTGCGCACCAGCGCGTAGGCGTAGCTGTGGAAGGTCATCGCCAGCGGCTCGCGGGTGGTGCGGCGCAGCCGGGCGGTGATCCGCTCGCGCAGCTCGGCCGCGGCCTTCCTGCTGAAGGTCAGCACCAGGATCCGCTCGGGGTCCAGGCCGCGCCGCTCGATCCGGTCCGCCACCGTGGCCACGATCGTGGCCGTCTTGCCGGTCCCCGGCCCGGCGAGCACCAGCAGCGGCCCGCCCGGGTGGTCCACCACCCGCTGCTGCGCCTCGTCCAGGCGCGGCACCACCGACGACGGCAGGGGCCGGCGGACGAGGCGGTACGCGGGTGCGTGGGTCTCGGCCATGCAAACTACGGTAGACCCGGCTACCGACAATCAGGGGGATGGACGCCAGCGGGCGCGGCGCATGTCGACGAGGACCGGCGGGCGGGCCGAACGCAGCGGCGTTCCCTCCGCCAGGTACTGCTTGAGCGCCGCGGAGTCGTGCCCGGGCGCGGGGGTGCCGTCCGCGTGGATGACCCGCCACCAGGGCACCGCGCCGCCGTAGACGGCCAGCACCCGGCCGACCTGCCGGGGACCGCGGGCTCCGGGACCGATCGCCAGGTACTCGGCGATGTCGCCGTAGGACATCACGCGCCCCGGCGGGATCGAGTCCACCACGTCGAGCACGTGGCTGGCGAAGTCGTCAACCGGCTGGGTCATGGAGGGTTCTCAGCCGGGCTGCCCCGGCGACGATCAGGGCCAGGGAGACGAGCGCCAGCAAGGCGTACAGGACCAGCTGGCCGTCGCCGCGCGGGGATATCGGGGCGGCAGGGACCGCGCCGGGCCCGCCGCCGAACTTGACCATGGCCGCGACGGCGGTGCCGGCCGGCTTGTCGCGGTTCCGCCACAGCCGTCCGGCCTCGGCTAGCGCCGCGCCCGCGTTGACCACCCCGAACCCCACTTGGCTGTCGTAGCGGTCGGCCGGGCGGTCGGTGGTCGTCGAGATCATCGCCCTGGCCACGAGGTCAGGCTCGAGATCGGGGTACCGGGACTTGATCAGGGCGGCGACCCCGGCCACCAGCGCGCAGGCCGGGCTGGTGCCGCTGACCAGCCAGTAAGCCCCGTCCCGGCCCTGCGCGGGCACCTTGACGCCGGGCGCGGCGACCTTGACCGACAGGTTGTCGCTGGAGAAGTTGGCCACCGCGCCGTCGGCGTAGACCGCGCCGACGCTGATCACGCCCGGGTAGTCGGCCGGGTAGGATTCCGGCGCCTGGCTGTCGCCGCCCGAGCCGGTCTGGTCGCCCGAGTTGCCCGCGGAGGCGACGACCACCACGCCGGCCTGGTACGCCTTCAGCAGCGCCTCCCGCACCGTGCCGCTCGGCGCGCTGTAGCCGATCGACATGCTGATCACCTTCGCGCCGTGCCCCACCGCGTAGTCGATCCCTTCGGCCAGCGACTGCTGGATCAGCGTCTCCTGCTCGTGCTCGTATTTACGGTAGTTCGGGTCGGCCCGGTCCGGGATCACCCGGATGGACAGGATCCGCGCCCCCGGCGCCACGCCGGTGATCCCGCTGTCGCCGCCCGGGCCGTGGCCGTGGCCGGCGATCAGCGACGCCATCCAGGTGCCGTGCACGCCCCAGTTCGGGTCGGCGGGCGAGGTGTGCACGCCGGTGTAGTCGGGTCCGGTGGTGACCGATCCGTACAGGTCGCTGACGGCGGGGTCCACCCCGCTGTCGATCACCGCGACGGTCACCCCGGCGCCCTGGGTCACCGCCCAGGCCGGCTGGACGTTCAGCATCTGCAGCACCCATTGCTGGCTGTCCCTGATGCCGTCCGCGGCGGCCGCGGCGGGCCACAGGGCTGGCACGATCAGTGCGGGCACGACCACGACGCCAAGCGCCGCCGCCAGCCTGCGCGACCACCTGCGGTTCAGCATCCCGGCGCCTCCGGGCAGTGCGGCTCGGGCGGCGGAGTGCCGAGCGTGGCCGCGACTTCATTCGCGACCCCGCGGGCCATGCTGGTCATCTCGGCGTCGGCGTAGCCGTCGTCGGACACCTGGACGCGGGGACGGTTGTCGGCGTACCCGGCGGCGTACATGATGACGTAGGGACCCGCGGTGAAGCTGGCGGAGATCTGCCGGCTGAAGTCGTAGAGCCCGGCGACGCCGCGGAACGTGACCGAGAGCACGCCCGCGGCCAGCTGGCCCTGGCCGTCGTCGCGGGCGGCGGCGAGCCTGGGCCTCGACAGCCCCGCGGCGGCGGCGTCCGCGGCGGCGGCGCTCGGCAGCACCGCGACGCCGACGGTCATCACGTAGGTCTTGGTGGCGTCGGTGTAGGTGGCGCGGAGCACTGCCTGGCAGCCGCTGCGCCGCAGCACCTGCGCCGCGGCCGTGCTGGTCACGCCCGCCGCGCAGGTCGCCTGCGGCGCGATGGCGACCCGCAGCGCCTGCAGGTCAAGCGGCGTCGTGTCCTCCAGGACGGTGGCGGACAGCTGGTAGCCGATCGAGGCGGGGAAGATCTGTCCCGCGGTCAGCGTGCGCCAGCGCCCGGACACCTCCCAGGCCTTGATCTGGCGCTGCTGCCCGGTGGTGAAATGCCTTGGCAGCAGCTGGACCGCCGCCCCGGTCATCGCCGCGGCGAGTCCGGCGACCCCCAGCACCAGGGCGGCCAGCGCGACGAGGCGGCGCCGCCGCCGGCCGCCGCGCGGCTCGGTGCTGTGCGTCACCAGGTCCGCCGTCACAACCAAATCGTAGGGCCTGATTTAGCCGCTTTGGCGGAGGACCAGGCCCTCGCCGCCCGGACCCTGACCCGCCGCGCCCGCTGGCCTCGTTCTTTTTTAGCCGAACGGACCGTGGTATCAGCGTCATATCCTGCTCGTGAGCAGTGGTTAGTCGTTACCGCCTCGCCGCGGTTCCGCGCTCGCGGCGGCCGCCATGCGCCGTTACAATTTTGGCCCTAAGGGTTAGTCTGCGGCATAAATGCCCCAGGGGGAGGTCCTTTGTGACTGAGGGGAACGGGCACGTCATTGACCCGACGGGCGACGCCCGCCGGGTGCTGGAGACGGCCGTGGCCGAGCGGGGGCCCGGCGTGCTGTCGGATCCGGCGACCATGGACGGCATCTGCCGGGCTCGGCTGCAGGGCATGCCCGGGGAGACCATCCTTATCGGCAGCGCGGCCAGGTCCAACGTCCCGGCGCTGCTCCAGCAGCAGGTCGGCCGGCTCGGCCTGGTCGCGGCCATCCAGGACGTCGCCGCCACCATGGCCAGAACGCACCAGCTGGATCTGGGCGCGTGCCTGTGGGTGGTGCGTGAGTACGCCCGCGCCCTCGGCTACCCGGTCCCCGGGATGCCGCCGATGCCCAGCGCGGGCGGCTTCGGCTTCGCTGCGCCCAATTATCCTGGCAATCCGCCTGGGACCCCGCAGAGCTCCTCCTCCCAGCTCTACCCGCCGACTCAGGCCTCGCCGTCGGTTTACCCGCCCACCCCGGCCCCTGGTTACCAGCAGCCCTACCAGCCTCAGCAGCCCTACCAGGGGACGCCGCCGCCGCTTTATCCGCAGACCGGGGGGACGCTGCCCGGCCGGCCGCCGGGCGGGCCGTGGTATTCCAACCGCAAGATCCTGGGTATCATCGCCGCCGCCGCGGTGATAGTCGTCTACTTGGGGGTCGCCGCGTCGGCGCACCTGGCCCCGTTCGGCAAGGCGAAGGTGGTCGCCGTCGTGACGCCCACGCCGACACCGCATACCTCCCCCACCTTCTCGATGCCCACCCCGACTCCCGACGCCTCCCCTGACGCCTCCCCCGACGCGTCTCCGACGATCACCTCCGATGAGGCGCTGTGGAACCTGATTCCCGGCAACGTGCGGACGAGCAATTGCAAGGCAATAGCGCCCACCGACCAGGCGACCGAGGAAATCGCCTGCACCGACGCGATCTACGATTCGCAAACCAAGGGCGGCTATCTGTATTACTACCTGTTCTCGAGCAGCACCACGCTTGACACTTCCTATACCAATAATTTCCTCACTCCGCTGAACATTTCCAGCGACGAGGGAGATTGCGGCAACTTCACGTCGTTCAAAGCGACCTGCGAGACCGGCTGGAACAACACGAATCCGTCCATCAACGGCCGCCTCGCCGAGTACCTGTACAAGGGCTATAACACGCTGACCTGGACAGACGAACAGCAGGACATCATGGTCTACCTGAGCGGGGTTAACGGCAACCAGATGCTGAACTGGTGGCTCTACCCCGACAAGTGGGTGGTGACCAGCGGTTAAGGATTGCCGCCGCTGGCGCCGGTGAGGGTGACCAGCCGCCAGACCCCCCAGGCGGCGCCGACGAGGCCGATGATCAGCAGGACGACGCCGGCCCCCGAATGGGACTTGATCGCGCCGGTGATGACGAACACGATGCCCACGGCGACCGCGATGCTTCCCGCGACCTGCTGCTGCTGCCGTTGCCCCGGCTTGGCGGGCGGCGTCGGCGGCTTGGGGCCGGGCGCCCCCGCCGGCATGGCCGCCGGCATGGGCGGCGGCGTGGGTGTCGGTTGCTGAGCCGCCCACCAGCTATCTTTCGCGGGAGTGGCCTGCGGGATGATTATCGGCCGGGGCTTGGTCATGTTGGTCTCGCCGAGCGGAGCCGTCAGCGGGGGCGGCTTGGGCAGCGACGTCGCCGCGGCGGCCGCCTGCTCGGCCGTGGGCATGGGCTTGGTGGGCTGGGAGGGCAGGGTCCACGGCAGCGGAGCCTGGACTGCCGGGCCCTTTGCCTCCCACCACGGCTCGAGCACGGGTACGACCGGCTGGGCCGACGGGGTCGGCTGGGCCGACTGGAACTGCTTCGGCTTGGCGTCGAGGGTCGCCTCCAGGCCCTGGTTCGACACCCAGTCGGGAGCGCAGCACCGCTGCAGCTGCTGGACCAGGGTGGAGACCTCGGAGTCGCCCATCGCTGCCAGCAGCTGCCAGGCCCGGGTGTTGAAAGGGGCGACGAAATCGCCGCGGGAAAACAGCAGGTTCTTCGAGTTGTAAAGCTCCGGCCAGAGCTCCGTATTCTTGCCGAGCGCGACCAGCGACAGGTAGATGACGAGCGCTGAGAACGTGTCAAACCAGCGTCCCCAGCCGTTCCGCTGCCCGGGGTGCTGGTAGTTGGGGTGGCCGGATTCCGTCGGCGCGGGCTTGCTGGCGAGTTGCGGGATCCAAACCCCGTCGTAATCGACCAGCCGGAGGTCACCGGTCTGGTCGACCATGACGTTGCCGTGCTGCAGGTCGCAGTGGGCGAATTCGTCGCCCTGCATGAGCGCGACCAATTCGCGCCATTTGACGGCCAGCATGGAAAGGGCCGCGGTGTTGGAGTCGTTGACAAGGAAGTCCACGTACTCGTTCAGCGTCCGGCCGTCGATCCAGGTCATGGTCAGCACCGGCCAGGTGGTGCCGTTTACCTTGATCGCCTGGTCCAGCCAGGTGGCGCCCTCCACGTACGGGGCGAGGTTGTGGTCGGACAGGTAGGAGCCGAGCGCGCGGTAGCGGTCGCTGCTTGACGCGTCGTTCCTGATATAGCAGCGCAGCGCCTGCGCGGTGCCGTCCACCGTGGCCTGGAACACCACGGCGCTGGTGCCGCGGGCCAGGCTGGGTCCGAGCGTGTCGTAGACGAACTTGGCGTTCTGCAGTTTCTCCACGGTGAACGCCCGGGCGGGCGCCTGCACCGCCTTGTAGTAGTCACCGGCGGCAGGGAAGGTGTTATTCATCAGCGGCACGCCAAAAGGAAGGAGGGCTGGTCGGCAGTTATCCGCAGGCGCATGAGCGTCACGTCATCGTTCTTGAGCCGCTTGGCGGCGTCGATCTCCTTGCGCTGGTCGGTGACGAAGCGCGCGAAGACGTCGGGGTGCGCGAGGCCGGCCATGGTATGCCACACCTTCTGCTCCTCGCGCAAGATGGCCCGGACGAGCCAGTGGGCCATCGCGTCGGTGGCGGCGAAGATCAGATCGCCGTCGGCCAGCACGCCGCCGCCGACCAGGAGGCGCTCGACCATCATGTCGAGGCTGTCTTTCCTGGTGCGCACGCCGTCGGGGTTGGTGCCGAAGTCGTCGGGTCCCAGCGGCGGGAAGGAGGCGACCAACCGGTTGTCCCTTACGTGGAACAGGACGGTATCGCCGAGCGCGACGCCCTGCCAGTAGGGTTCCGGGCCGTCGAGCCCCACGATTTCGAAGGCGAGCAGGGTCGCCATCGAGCCGACATCCCGCCACATCTGCTCGTCGATTGCGTCGTTTGACTGCGGGCCGGCCTTGGCCCAGCGATCTTGCATCTGGGCGAACCAGGCCCGCATCGAGGCGGGCTCGAGCCTTGGCCCGACCGGAGCGCCGGGCGCGGGGATGAAGGACGTCACCAGCTGGTCCACCCAGCGCACCGGGTCGTAGGCCGTGGAGGCACCGTCGAGGACGATGAAGCGGGCCCTGCTCACCGGCCCTCGCGGGTCGCTGATGACGCCGCCGCACGCGCCGTCCTGCCACTCCTTGGCCTCGTAACCGGCCTTCGGCTCGCTGAAGGTCACCATCTGGATGTGCATCCAGTACTCCAGATCAGTCCCTGACGCCGACCCTGGTGCCGACCTCGAGCAGCCGGGCCAGCATCTTGGAGTCGGCGTTGAAGGCGAACCCGCGGGCACCCTGCTCGACGTAGTTGCCCACGCCGATCGCGTTGGACAGCATCATCGGAGGCAGCGGGCTGCTGATCCGGAACAGGTCGGGGCCGGGCGGCGGCAGGCCCCGGTCGGAGTTCGGAAACAGCACGCCGTTCGACATCGGCGTCGGCGACAGGAAGACGTTGAACAGCAGCGACGGACCATCGCTGGTCTGGATGTTCATCAGCCGCTGGGCCCACTCGTCCAGGTTGGCGCCCTCGTACCCGTTGTCGGTCACCAGGCCGTCGGTGATGTTGATGATGATCGGCGGGAACGAGTCCGGGTGGGATGCGGCCCACTGGTAGACGTGGGCTCCCGCCACGGCTACCGCCTGGCACATCGGGGTCTTGTAGCCGTGCGCCGCCTCGACCCAGATCGGCACCCGGCTCGGCGGAGCGCCGGCATCCGGCGAGGCCACCTCCCGCACCGTGATCGGGTTATCCCGCAGCTCGGGCAACGGGACCAGGGCGTGGCCCGCCAGCCTGCCGCCGAAGGCGGACTCCACACCCTCGCCGCCCGCCATCGGCCTGATGCCGTAGCCGAAGACGCCGACGTCGAAGTAGTGCCTCGCCTTTCCCGGCTCCCCCTGCGAGGTAAACAGCAGCTCAAGCAGGATGTTATTCAACTCTCTGGCGGCCCCCTGGGCCAGCGTCTCCTGGCTGTTTCCCCACTGCTGCTTCATCGAGTCCGAACGGTCGAGCAAGAACACCACGCAGCCGGGATTAGTCCGGCTGATCTCCCTCTCATACATTGACGTTCCCTCCATTGCCTAGCGGCGCGGCGACAAGGACGCGACCGGAATGAAAACCTGTCGGTCAAGATGGCGGACGCGACTCCCTCCGCCGCCCGGGTGCGACCCGGGTGGTCGGCCAGGGCGTGCCCGGCCGCCAGGCCCAGGTGTACGCGCAGGATTCGCAGCGGAACCCCCAGCCGCCCCGGATCTGCCCGATCTCGAGCCCGAACGCTCCGCAATTCGGGCACTGCGCGATCTGGGTGAAGGCCAGGTAGGCGGACAGGTCGGGGGCGGGCGCCCGGCGGGCGCCGGCGCTCGGCTGCGGCGGCGGCACCGGGCCCTTTTGCCACCAGTCAGAACCGGCCTGCTCCGGCTGGGCCGGGAGCAGCTGGACGACGGCGTTGGTTCCCGCTTCACCGTCAAGGTCGGGGCCGGGCGGGACCTGCTGCGCCCCGGGGCGGGCAGTCGGGCCAGGCGCCGGCCGGGAACCGGGAGGACCAGCGGGCCGGCCCGGCAGCTGCTGGGGCCGCTGCTCGGCGGCGGGCAGCTCAAGGCGCGGGCTCGGCCAGCGGGAGATGGCGAAGATCGCGATGGCCGCGACGACGAGGGACACGACCAGCGTGACGACGATCTTGGCGTGCACGATATCGGCCGCCGCCAGGCCGCCGCCCAGCGCAGCGAGGGCGGCAACCAGCAACAGCCACAGATCCGGCGCGCCGCCGGGCGGCGGGCCAGCACGGCGGGCGCTCATCCTGTGACCAGCTTGAACGAAACCGTCTGCTCGGTCGACGCGAGGCGGACCGTCTTGCAGAAGAAGCCCCGCTGGGCCAGTTGCGGATCGCTACTGATGCTGGCATTAGCCGCCTTCAGGCTTGACGGCGGCTGCAGGCACACCTGATAGGTGCCGGCCTCCAGGGACATTATCCCGTTCCAGGTGATGCCGTTCGCTGCGGCAAGGGACGGGGACAGGGTCGCGGTCACGTCGTTTCCCTCTTCCGGTACCGCCTCTACCTTGATGGACTGGTTGGCAACGCTGCCGCCCGTGCCGCCGCCGGTCACGTCGAACGGCCAGTTGGCGACCACGGTCAGCTGGTCCAGTGCCGACGGGGTGGTCGTGATCGTGCTGCCGACCTTGCCGGTGCTGCCGGGCTTCGGGCTCGCGGTGGGCGAGGACGTCGGCGTCGGCGTCGGCGATCCCGATGTGTTCGGGCTCGGGTTCGATGAATTCGAGTCGATCACCTTGCCGAACGCCAGGACGAGCACGAACGCGGCGGCTGCCGCGAAGATCGGGGCGTTTCTGCGATCGGGCATGGCCACCTGGGGACCCCTCCCTTCACTGGGGTTACTGCTCCCACCATGGCTTCACGGTCTGCCTGGGCCGGGTCAACGTGGGGTGCTCCGAAGCAGCGTAGACCGGCTGCGGCGGCGCCGGGGCAGAATGCGCCGCGGCGGGCTGCGGCTGCGGATGCGGCTGTGGCGCGGCACCGGGCCGCGGCGGAGCGCCCGGCCCGGACCACCAGTCGCCGGCCGACGGCGGCGCCGAGGGATGGCCGCTCGGCACCGGCGGGGCCTGCGGATAGCCCGGCACCGGGGGGACCTGATAGCCGCCGGGGACCGGCGGGTACGGCGTGCCCGGCTGCGGCCCGGGCGGTGCCTGCTGGACCGGACCCGGGGGGACCGGAGTCCACGGTACGCCGGGCGGCGGTACCTGAACCACCTCGGGCATCGTCTGCGGCGTGTACGCGCCGGCCCGGGCGTAGCCGAGGAACAGCACCACGCTGACGAAGATCTCCACCACCCAGAGCGAGTGCGAGTTGACGGGGTTCCAGTCGTTGAAGCCGTGCAGGATGGCGGCGATGGCGATGCCGACGAAGCCGACCGCCCAGTGCCGCTTGGTTCCGGTGACGGCCAGGCCGATGAAGTAGCCGGTGACGCCGGCCCAGCAGGCGTGGCTGATCGGGTCGGTGAGGAACCGCCAGATGTACTGGATCGTGATGTCCTGCAGGATCATGCCGTTGACCTGCCCGTGCAGCGAGCCGAGGTTGAGGCTGTAGTACCGCTCGGCCTCGGTCGCGCCGAAGACCAGCCCGCTCACCGCGCCGAGGAACAGGTAGTCCCTCGGCGTCTGCTCCAGCCAGCTCCGCCGCCAGATCCAGGCGACGATGATGATCGGGACGGCCTTGGACAGCTCCTCGGGGATGCCGATCGTGACGATGCTGGTGAACAGGTTCCCGTTGCTGCTGTGCAGCCGGGTCTCCAGCGCCAGCGCGATCGGCACCTCTACCACGATGCCGATCACCGCCACGGTGGCGAGCATGACCCGGCTGACGTGCTGCGGGCGGACGATGACGCCGAGCAGCAGCAGCCACGCGATGGCGAAGTAGTAGGCGTAGATCCAGCCCGCGGTGTCGAGGTTGGACGTGGAGGGCTGGTTCAGCAGCACCACCCCGATCGGCGGCACGACCACCAGGGCGATCAGCAGCAGCACCGGCCAGCTGCGCAGCGACGGGTCCTTGGCCCAGTGCCGGAACGGCAGCAGCGAGCCGAAGGAATAGTGCGGGGACGGAACGGTCGGCTGACCGGGGTAATTGGGCGGGCCGCTGTAATTGGGAACGTAGCCCCCACTCATCAAAGCCACCCCTCCGCAAACGTGACGGGACAGGCAGCTCGGGCACGGTCCAGCCTCCCCCAGCTGCCCCAAGTCCCACGGAAAGTCCCCCTTGCGCGGCACTCGGGCCGCTGGGACACGCCTAGGCTCATGGTGTCCGCATCTCTGCTCAGACAGTCAATCCTAATCCAGGCCAGACTGCTTGCACTAGAGATCACTTTTACGGTCGATGGTCGGAATGATTACGATTTGCACCCGCGGCCTTAGTCGCTGATTACCACCCGGTTGGTCAGCGTCCCGATGCTCTCGATCGTGACGGAAACCTGGTCCCCCGCCGACAGCGGACCGACGCCGGCCGGCGTGCCGGTCAGCAGCACGTCGCCAGGCAGCAGCGTCATCACCTGGCTGACGGTCGCGATCAGGTTCGGCACGTCCCACAGCAGCTCGGAGGTGCGCGCCTGCTGGCGGACCGCCCCGTTGACGGTCGTGGTGAGCTGCAGGTCGGCGGGATCGGTGCCCGTTTCCATCCACGGCCCGAGCGGGCAGAACGTGTCGAAGCCCTTTGCCCTGGTCCACTGGCCGTCCCGGGCCTGGAGGTCGCGCGCGGTCACGTCGTTGGCGCAGGTATAGCCGAAGATCACCTCGTCGGCCCGCTCCCTGGGCACGCTGCGGCAGAGCCTGCCGATGACGACCGCGAGCTCACCCTCGAAGTCCACCCGGTCGGTCAGCTTCACCGGGTACCTGATCGCGTCTCCCGGCCCGGTCACCGAGGTGGACGGCTTGAGGAACAGCACGGGCTCGGCCCCTTCGAGGGATCCGGCCTGCAGCTCGCCGTCCATCTCCCGCCCGTGCGCCGCGTAGTTCCTGCCCGCGGCCACGACCTTGCTCGGCAGCACCGGCGCGAGCAGCCTGACCTCCGCGAGCGGGTACCTGCGCCCGGTCAGCCGCACGCCGCCCGGGTCGACTCCGAACGGATGCCCGTGCAGCTCGGCGATGGTCAGGCCGAGCTGCGCGGTCCGGTCGCCGGGCTGGTCCGCACCGGCGGACTCGCCCTCGACCACGCCGTACGCGACTCCGTCGCCCTTGGAGAATCTCGCGATACGCACGCCTCTCCTTACCTCGTCCGCCCTAGGCCGCTGCCCTATCGCGGGGCCACTTGCCTAACGCGGGGTCACTGCTGGTAGCCCTCGACCTCGCCGACCGGACGCGCCGCCGCCTGGTCGGGGCTCTCGCCGAACTCGCGCCGGGCGCGCCGCTGCCGCAGCAGGTCCCAGCACTGGTCGAGCGCCTCCTCGGCCGAGCGGAGCCGTTCCTGTTCCTGCGCGCCGCTCAGCTCGCCGCTGGCAAGCTGTGAGCGGAGCTTGTGCTCGGTCTGGATGAGGTCGCCGATCTGAGCCAAGATCTCCGTGTCGTCCATGCCCCTACCGTAAGTCCCTGGCAGCCGTGGTGGGGCCAGGGGGCCAGGATTGGGCACGGTCCTTCAGCCAGGCTCCGCGATCTTGATGTCGTGCCCCTCGGCGTCCCCGGCCGCGTAGTCCTCGGCCGTCGCCAGGTGGACCGTGTTTCGCATCAGGTGGGCACGCACCACCGCCCGTTCAGCTAAAAGATGGGCAAGCCGGTCTGCATTCGTCACGCTGAGCGTCCATGCAGGTACCGCCCGCCGATGGTCTCCGCTTTCCTGCGGGCACACGGACGCGAGCTGCGCATGAGGCACCAGCCTGCCATACGACCAGCCCGGACAAAGTTATGCAAAATGATACATATCTGGCAAGTGGGCCCATCCGTGAGGTAGTGAATGTGCCGTTGTGTACCGAATTCGGTATGCGTTGGCACATCCACTACCGTTCTGGGAGGGACACAGTGCCCAGAGGGGCGGGGTTCCGGGAGGGATGTGGGCTCTCGCGGGGGGTGGCGGGTGTTTCCGCGGGGGCTCAGGGGGTGGGCTCGCGGCCGGAGCGGAGGAGGGAGTAGGTGACGGCCTCCTCCAGGGCGTGGTAGGACGCGGCGATGATGTTCTCGTGGACGCCAACGGTGTTCCAGGTGTCGCCGGTGCCGTCGTCGGACTCGATGAGGACGCGGGTAACGGCGCCGGTGCCGTGGGTGCCTGCCAGGATGCGGACCTTGTAGTCGGTCAGCTCGAGGCGGGCCAGCTCCGGGTAGATCTGCTCGAGCGCGGCGCGCAGCGCCTTGTCCAGGGCGTTCACCGGGCCGTTGCCCTCGCCGACCGCTACCAGGCGCTCGCCCTTGGCGGTCAGCCTGACGGTCGCCTCGCTGGTCATCCGGCCGTCGGGGTGGCGCTCGACGATGACGCGCCAGGACTCGACGGCAAAATACTCGTGGCGCTGACCGAGTTCGTCGCGCAGCAGCAGCTCGAAGCTGGCGTCGGCGGCCTCGAAGGTGTAGCCGCGGGCCTCCAGTTCCTTCACCCGGTCGGTGACCCGGCCGATGGTCTCCTTGTCGCCGGACAGGTCGTAGCCGAGCTCGCGCCCCTTCAGCTCGATCGACGCGCGGCCCGCCATGTCCGAGACGAGCATCCGCATGTCGTTGCCGACCAGCGCGGGGTCGATGTGCTGGTAGAGCATCGGGTCGACCTTGACGGCGCTCGCGTGCAGGCCGGCCTTGTGCGCGAAGGCGGACAGGCCCACGTAGGGCTGGTGGGTGTCCGGCGCCACGTTGGTGACCTCGCTGATCGCGTGCGCGATCCTCGACATCTCCACCAAGCCGGTCTGCGGCAGGACCTGCCGGCCCTTCTTGAGCTGCAGGCCTGCCACCACGCTGAACAGGTTGGCGTTGCCGGCCCGCTCGCCGTAGCCGTTCGCGGTGCCCTGCACGTGGGTGACGCCGGCGTCGACCGCGACCAGCGTGTTGGCGACGCCGCAGGCGGTGTCGTCGTGGCAGTGGATGCCCAGCCGCGAGCCGGTGCTCGCGGCCACGGCGGCGACGACGTCGCCGAGTTCGTTCGGCATCATGCCGCCGTTGGTGTCGCAGAGGGCTACCAGGTCCGCGCCCGCCTCGGTCGCCGTCCTGATCACCTCGAGGGCGTAGGCGGGGTTGGACCGGTAGCCGTCGAAGAAGTGCTCCGCGTCGAGGAACACTCGCTGGCCGTTTTCGCGCAGGTGGGTGACCGTGTCCGCGATCATGGCCAGGTTCTCGTCCAGCGTGGTACGCAGGGCGAGAAGGACGTGCCGGTCGTGACTCTTAGCAACAAGCGTCACGACCGGCGCGCCCGATTCGCGCAGCGCGGCGACCAATGGGTCTTCGGCCGCCTTGGCGCCGGGCCGGCGGGTCGCGCCGAACGCGGCGAGCTGCGCGTGCTTGAGGTCGAGCTCGCTGGCCGCGCGGCGGAAGAACTCGGTGTCCTTCGGGATCGCGCCTGGCCAGCCGCCCTCGATGAAGCCGACGCCGAGCTCGTCCAACTGCCTGGCGATGACCAGCTTGTCGGCCACGGTCAGGTTCAGCCCTTCCTGCTGAGCGCCGTCCCGCAGCGTGGTGTCGTAGACGTGAAAGGTGTCGTCAAGCATCGGTGTGTCCGTTCTGGTCTGCTGGATTTTGTCGGTGCAAAACAAAAGACCCCTCGCGGGTACGCGAGAGGTCTGCGCGTCGGCGTTCCGGGGCTCTTTGGCTTCCCGGGCACCTGGGGCGGGTTACCCCAGGGTGCCGACGCGCCTGCCGATAATGATCCGGCCGGAGGTCACGCGCCTAGTCTGCCACACGTTCACCTCCGCGCGCATACTTGTCTCGCGATGTGAGACGGCGAAGGGCTGGCAGGCATAATCATGGCCAGAAATGGTCCGTATTTTGGTCGGAACTGGCCACGATCATGAGCCGGGGTCGCTAGCAGACCTTGTGGACCCAGCCGAAGGGGTCGGGGCGGTGGCCGTACTGGATGGCGATTAGTTCCTCGCGCAGGCGTAGGGTGACCGGGCCGGGGGTGCCGTCGCCGATTAGCCACTCGGCGGACCTGCTCTTCACCCGGCCCACCGGGGTGAGCACCGCGGCGGTGCCGCAGGCGAAGACCTCGGTGAGCTCGCCGGAGGCGCAGCGCTGCTGCCACGCGTCGGTGGAGATGCGGTCCTCGGCGGCCTTGATGCCGAGTTCAGGAGCGAGCCTGAGCAGCGAGTCGCGGGTGATGCCGGGCAGCAAGGTGCCGGTCAGCGCGGGGGTCATGATGGTGTCGCCCTCGGCGGAGCCGGAGACGAAGAACAGGTTCATGCCGCCCATTTCCTCGACCCAGCGGTGCTCCGCGGCGTCCAGCCAGACCACCTGGTCACAGCCGCGGTCCACGGCCTGCTGCTGAGCGGCGAAGGCGGCCGCGTAGTTGCCGCCCGCCTTGACCGCCCCGGTGCCGCCGGGGGCCGCCCGGGTGTAGTCCTCGGACAGCCACACCGTGACCGGCTTGACCCCGCTGGCGAAGTAGGAGGCGGCGGGCGAGGCGATGACGCAGAACAGGTACCGGTCCGAGGGATGGTTGACGCCGAGCCCGCGCTGGGTGGCGATCATGAACGGGCGCAGGTAGAGGCTGTTCCCCTCGCCGGAGGGCACCCAGTCGCGGTCCTGGGTGACGAGCAGCTCGAGCGCGCGGACGAAGGTCTCCTCCGGCAGTTCGGGCATCGCCATCCGGTGCGCCGACCGGTTGAACCTGGCCGCGTTCGCGTCCGGCCTGAACAGGGCGATCGACCCGTTGTCCTGGCGGTAGGCCTTCAGGCCCTCGAAGAACTCCTGCGCGTAGTGGAAGACGGCGGTGGCCGGGTCGAGCGTGAAAGGCCCGTAGGGCTCGAGGCGGGCGTCGTGCCAGCCGCGGCCCTGCGTCCAGCGGATGGTGATCATGTGGTCGGTGAAGAGCTGGCCGAACCCCGGCGAGGCAAGCATCGCCTCGCGCTCGGCGTCGGGCACCTGGTGCCCGGAGAGGCGGATCTCGAAATCGATCATGGTGTGCGGCTTCCTCCTCGCCCGCCGAGGGCGGGACATCAACACTAGCCGGTGAGCCCGGGTAGCGAGGGACGACGACGGACTGTGGGGGCGCGTGCGGCGCGGGCGGGTGAGCATGAACCGCGGGGCCTGAGGGCGAGCTGGCCTGAGGTCGGACTGGCCGGCTCGCCCTCAGCCGGATACTCGCTCGGCGATGTCGTCGCCTACCTCTACCGTGGTGCGCGCGGCCCAGGCGCCCTGGCGCTCTACCAGGTCGTCGGCCACCGCCTGCTCGATCTTGACGGCCTCGGTGATCAGGCCGAGGTGCTCGCACAGCATGGCGGCGGACAGGATGGCCGCCGTGGGGTCGGCCTTCTGCTGGCCCGCGATGTCGGGCGCGCTGCCGTGGACCGGCTCGAACATGCTCGGCGCGGTGCCCTCCGGGTTGATATTGCCGCTGGCCGCCAGGCCGATCCCGCCTGCTACCGCGGCGCCGAGATCGGTGAGGATGTCACCGAAGAGGTTGTCCGTGACGATGACATCGAAGCGCTCGGGCTGGGTGACGAAGAACATCGAGGCGGCGTCGACGTGGCAGTAATCGACCGAGACGTCCGCGAACTCCTTGGCGAGGCCGTCCACGGTCCGCTGCCACAGGTCGCCGGCGTAGGTGAGGACGTTCGTCTTGTGTACCAGCGTCAGCTTCCTGCGCGGCCGGGCCATCGCCCGGGCGAACGCGTACCTGCTGACCCGCTGCACGCCGAACGCGGTGTTGACGCTCTCCTGGGTGGCGATCTCGGCCGGGGTGCCCTTGCGCATCACGCCGCCGGCCCCGGTGTACGGGCCCTCGGTGCCCTCGCGGACGACCACCATGTCCACCGACTCCGGCCTGGCGCTGGCCAGCGGTCCCGCTACGCCCGGGTAGAGCCGTACCGGGCGCAGGTTGACGTACTGATCGAGCTCGAACCGCAGCCTGAGCAGCAGGCCTCGCTCGAGCACGCCGCTCGGCACGCTCGGGTCGCCGACGGCGCCGAGCAGGATCGCGTCGTGACCCCTGATCTCCTCGAGCACCGCGTCGGGCAGCGTCTCACCGGTGCGGTGCCAGCGGCGCGCGCCCAGGTCGTAGTCGGTCTCGTCGAAGGCGACATCGGGCGCCGCCACCCGCAGTACCTTGAGCGCCTCGGCCACCACCTCGGGGCCGATGCCGTCGCCGCCGATGACCGCGAGCCTGATCGTTCGGGAAGCCATGCGAGAACCTTACTGGTGGGTCCGGTCTGCCGCGGCCCCTCCGTTGTCGCGCCGGTCAAGCGCGACTTGGACCGCCCGGATCGCTGACGTCTCTGGCTCGGCGGGGGGCTCGGCAACGGCCACGGCGGACGGGGCAGACGGCCAGTCAGAGGGATACATGTCGTACACGGGAATGCTCCTGAGGCAAGAACCTGGATCGGACTTACGGCCAGCGCCAAACACCCGCAGCGGTCGCTGGCCTGCCCTGGATCAGGCTCCGCTGCGGCTGGCGAAGAGTACGAGCTGCCGCATAGTGATTCTCACGCTACCGGAGCGGTAATTCTCGCTGACACCCCTCAAGACAACTGTCTCAGCATTCGAGACACTATTTTTAGATCCTAGTAACTCTGGCGGCGAGGACGCAGAGGCGCCGACCGACGGACGGGCGGGGGCTACAGCCACCTGCGGTGGCGGCGGGCGGCCTATGGAACGAGGCCCGGCAGGGCTGCACCGCTTTGGACCTGGTGTCAATGCGCGGCGTGATGTCTGAGTGTGATTTTGGTGCGTGCCATGGCTAAAAGATCTGGGAGTATCCGGGCTTCGGGGAAGATCCGGTGCACTCCAGCACACCAAATCCTCCCACAAGCCCTAATCCTCCCATATAAATTTCTCCAGATCGAACTGGGTGACGATTAATGTGTGAAGCGAGATCTGTGGGGCGCATATGGTTGAGAAACAACGTGGCCCTTAGGGCATCCAGCGGCGGTGCTTGGGGCGGGAGGCTTTGTGCCAGGTGCGGCGGGCCTTGGAGTCGAGGCGGTCGGCTTGGTGGCGCTCTAGCTCGTACAGGAGGCCGTAGCTGAACGCGTTCTCGCCGGACAGGTGGGCGCCGATGCCCAGGTCGCGAGCGGCCTGGCTGGCCAGCACCGAGTCGTGATGCTCGCCGATGACGGACTGCACCTTCTTCATCTGGCGGGAGAAGCGGCGGGCCGGGCGGCCGATCGCCGGGGTCGCGGCCTCGGCGGCGTAGCGGGCGCGGCGCGCCGACTTGCGGGCCCGGTGCAGCGCGGTGTCCCTGGCCGGGCCTGCCGGGGTGTGATTGGCCCGGCGCATGCGCCCGCGGGCCTGCTTGAAGGCGCGGCGGACGGCGGCGGGCAGGACGTCGCGCGGCGGGTCGGCGGACCGCGGGCCGCGCGGCGGGTCGAGGGTGAGCCGGTCGAGGACGACCAGCAGGCTCGCGTAGCGCTCGGAGTCGAGCGCGGCGACAAGCTCGGCGTGGGCGGCGGCGTGGCGGGGCGCGTAGTAACCCTGCACCCGGGCGTGCACCGGGCCGATCAGCAGCTCGGCCGGGACGGGGCGCAGGCTGTCGTGCAGCTGGCTGGGGAGCACCTCAGCGTCGCGGGCCTCGCCGAGCAGGCGGCCGAGCCAGCGGAGTTCGGCATCCAGGGTGGCGGTGGCCGGGCGCGGGATGACCTCGCCGAACGAGCGGAGGGCGGCGCGCAGCCTGCGGGTGGCCACCCGCATCTGGTGCACGGCATCGGGTGCGTCAGCGCGCGCCATCGGCTCGAGGGAAATCAGGGTGTCGGCGTGGATCCGCAGGTAGGCGAGCACCACGTCGGCCGCGGAGGCCGAGTACCCGGGGCGGGTCCCGGCGCGGGTGATCCGCGGCCGCCGGGACGCGGCGGCCCCGGCCGGGTCCGGCTGGGCGGGGACCGCGACGGCGGGCGCGGAGAAGCGGGCATCGGTCTGCATGCTGTTGGTGCTCATCCCGGCCCGCTACCCCGCGCTGGGCCGGGGTATTCGCCCCGGCCCAGCGCAATTACCGGCTAGTCGTCCTGGAGCCAGGACATCAGGGGGCGGAGGCGGGCGCCGACCTGCTCGATCTGCTCGGCGTGTTCGGCTTCGCGGCGCTTGAGGAAGTTGGGCTTGCCGGCGTCGAACTCCTCGACTAGCTCGCGGGCGAACGAGCCGTCCTGGATCTCACCGAGGATGCGGCGCATCTCCTCGCGGGTCTGCTCGTTGATCAGCCGCGGGCCGCGGGTGTAGCCGCCGTACTCGGCGGTGTCGGACACCGACCAGTACATCTTGGAGATGCCGCCCTCGTACATCAGGTCGACGATCAGCTTCATCTCGTGCAGGCACTCGAAGTAGGCGGATTCCGGCTGGTAGCCGGCCTCCACCAGGGTGGCGAAGCCCGCCTTGATCAGCTCGGCGACGCCGCCGCAGAGCACCGTCTGCTCGCCGAACAGGTCGGTCTCGGTCTCCTCGGTGAACGTGCTCTTCAGCGCGCCCGCGCGGGTGCCGCCGATGCCCTTGGCGTAGGCCAGGGTCAGCGGCCAGGCGTTCCCGGTGGCGTCCTGCTCCACGCAGACGAGCACCGGGACGCCGCGGCCCTGCGCGAACTGGCGGCGGACCAGGTGGCCGGGGGCCTTGGGCGCGACCATGCACACGTCGACGCCGGCCGGCGGCTCGATGAGGTGGTAGCGGATGTTCAGGCCGTGGGCGAAGAACAGCGCGTCGCCGTCGACCAGCGACGGCGCGATCGCCTCCGCGTACAGCGCGCGCTGCAGGTGGTCCGGGACCAGGACCATGATCAGGTCCGATTCCTCGCACGCCTCGGCCGGGGTCATGACCTTCAGGCCCTCGTTGGCGGCCCTTTCCCTGCTTGCCGAGCCCTCGGGGAGGCCGACGCGTACGTCGACGCCGGAGTCCCTGAGCGAGAGCGCATGGGCGTGGCCCTGGCTGCCGTAGCCGAGGATGGCCACGTGCCTGCGCTGGATGACGGACAGGTCGGCGCTGTCGTCGTAGAAGATTTCTGCCACTTTCTTAACGGGCCTTTCTGATGTCGGGCGGAGCGGCGGCGCTGGACGCGCACCACTGCTCGTTCGGCTGAAAATAAAGGATTTTTGGTTTTCTAGGCGCTGCGCTCCACGGGGCGAAGGGCGCGGTCGGTGATCGAGCGGCTGCCGCGGCCGATCGCGACCATCCCGGACTGAACCAGTTCCTTGATCCCGAACGGCTCGAGCACCTTGATCAGCGCGTCGAGCTTCTCGCGGTTGCCGGTCGCCTCGACCGTGATCACGTCGAGCGCCACGTCCACCACCTTGGCACGGAACAGGTTGACTGTCTCGAGCACCCGGGACCTGCTATCCGCGTCGGCCCTGACCTTGATCAGGATCAGCTCGCGCTGGACGGTCGCGCCCGGTTCGAGCTCGACGATCTTGAGCACGTTGATGAGCTTGTTCAGCTGCTTGGTGACCTGCTCGAGCGGGTGCTCCTCGCAGTTGACCACGATCGTGATGCGGGAGATCTCCTCGTGCTCGGTCGGGCCGACGGCGAGCGAGTCGATGTTGAAGTTCCGCCTCGCGAACAGGCCCGCGATCCTGGTCAGGACGCCGGGCTTGTTCTCGACCAGGACGGACAGCGTGTGCCGGGTCATTCCCTACTCCTCCCGTCCGCCAAAGTCGGGCGCCAGGCCGCGGGCGAACTTGATGTCGTCGTTGCTGGTGCCGGCCGCGACCATCGGCCACACCATCGCGTCCTTGTGCACGATGAAGTCCACCACGACCGGCCGGTCGCTGATGGCCATCGCGCGCTCGATCACCGTGTCCACGTCGGCGGTCTGCTCGCAGCGGATGCCCTCGCAGCCGTAGGCCTCGGCGAGCTTGACGAAGTCGGGCACCCGGGTGCCGATTGGCCGGTCCGGCTCGGTGTGCGCCGCGTGCAGGTCGGTGTTGGAGTAGCGCTCGTTGTAGAACAGCGTCTGCCACTGCCTGACCATGCCGAGGCTGCCGTTGTTGATGATCGCCACCTTGATCGGGATGCCCTCGAGGGTGCAGGTGGCCAGCTCCTGGTTGGTCATCTGGAAGCAGCCGTCGCCGTCGATCGCCCACACGCACGCGTCCGGGCGGCCGTACTTGGCGCCCATCGCGGCGGGCACGGCGAAGCCCATCGTGCCGAGGCCGCCGGAGTTGATCCAGGTGCCCGGGTGCTCGTAGTCGATGAACTGGGCCGCCCACATCTGGTGCTGCCCGACGCCGGCCACGTACACCGCCTCGGGGCCGGCGATCTTGCCGATCCGCTCGATCACGTACTGCGGCGCGAGCGAGCCGTCCTCGGGCTGGGCGTAGCCGAGCGGGTAGGTGGTGAGCATCTTGTCCAGCTGGGCCTTCCAGGCCTCGAGGTCGGCGCGGCGGCCCTGCTCGTGCTCGGCGCGGACGGCCGCGACCAGGTCGGCGATCACCTCGCGGCAGTCGCCGACGATCGGCACGTCGGCCCGGCGGTTCTTGGAGATCTCGGCCGGGTCGATGTCCGCGTGCACGATCAGCGCGCCGGGGGCGAACGTGTCGAGCTTGCCGGTGACGCGGTCGTCGAACCGGGTGCCGAGCGCGATGATCAGGTCGGCCCGCTGCAGCGCGCCGACCGCCGCCACCGCGCCGTGCATGCCCGGCATGCCCAGGTGCAGCGGGTGCTTGTCGGGGAACGCGCCGCGGGCCATCAGGGTGGTGACGACGGGGATACCGGTGAGTTCGGCCAGCTCGCGGAGTTGCTCGGTGGCGCGGGCCTTGATCACGCCGCCGCCCACGTACAGCACCGGCCTGCGCGCCTCGGTGATGAGGCGCGCCGCCTCGCGCACCTGCCGGGCGTGCGGGCGGGTCACCGGGTGGTAGCCGGGCAGGTCGAAGGCGACCGGCCAGCTGAACTCGGTCATCGCCTGCATCGCGTCCTTGGAGATGTCCACCAGCACCGGCCCCGGCCGCCCGGTTGAGGCGACGTGGAAGGCCTCGCCGATGGTTCGGGCGATGTCCTCGGGCTTGGTGACAAGGAAGTTGTGCTTGGTGATCGGGATCGTGATCCCGGAGATGTCGGCCTCCTGGAAGCCGTCGGTGCCGATCTGGGCGCTCGGGATCTGGCCGGTGATGGCGACGATCGGCACCGAGTCCATATACGCGTCGGCGAGCGGGGTGACCAGGTTCGTCGCGCCCGGGCCGCTGGTCGCCATGCAGACGCCGGTCCGCCCGGTGGCCTGGGCGTAGCCGGTGGCGGCGTGCCCGGCGCCCTGCTCGTGCCTGACCAGGATGTGCCTGATGATCTTGGAGTCGAGCAGCGGGTCGTAGGCGGGCAGGATCGCGCCGCCTGGGATGCCGAATACCACGTCGGCGCCGACCCGCTCCAGCGCGTACACCAGGGCCTGCGCGCCGGTGGCGCGGGTCTTGCCGTGCGGCCTGGGATCCGCGGGTTCCTGGGTGCTAGACGGCGCCTGGGGGGTCTGGGCCGGCGTCTGGGGGGCCTGGGCCGGCGGCTGGGTCGGCGGCTGGGGAGCCTGCGGGGTCTGGGGCTGGTCACCGGGGAGACGGGGCGCCTCGCGGTGCGGCGAGCGGGCGGCCAGGTCCTTCGGGGTGGGGGTGGTCGCCGTCGCCGTCGGCGTGGTGGGAGCGGGCGCGGCGGATCCCGGCTTGTGGCTCGTCATCTGCTCGGTCATGGCGTGTCTTTCTGCTATCGGAGTCGGCGGCATAAAAAATCCCCTCGTGCCTTACGGCAGTCGAGGGGAGCGCGCAGTGGCCGGACTGGTCAGCCGCCTGCGCGCCAGCCAAGTACGAGAATCTGCGTCACGTTCACGGGTCTTACCTTACTGCGACTTTCGAGCCGGTCGTCAACCGCTAACCGGTGTTGTCTCGCATGCCGAGACGGGCCGTTCGCCTCTTTCCTCGTCCGCCGCGGCGAGCAGGGCCTCGAGGGCGGAGGCGGTCATCGGACCCGCGATCAGGAAGCCCTGGCCGTAGCAGCAGCCCATCTCGCGCAGCGCCATCAGCTGCCGGGGCTGCTCGATGCCCTCGGCGATCACCCGCATCCCCAGGTCACGCCCCACCTGCACGACGGTCCTGGTCAGCAGCGTGAGCGTGTCATCGTGGCCGAGGCCGGTCACGAACGAGGGCGCGATCTTGATGATGTCCAGCGGGAGCTGCCGCAGGTGGGCCAGCGACGCGTAGCCGGTGCCGAAGTTGTCCACGGCCAGCCGGATGCCCAGCCGGCGCAGGTCCGCGAGCAGGGCGACGATGTGCCCGTTGCCCTCGACCAGGATCCGCTCGTTCACCTCGACGGTGAGCGCCGCGGCGGGCAGGCCGGTCTCGGCGAGGATCTCCGCCACCAGGGCGGCGAAGCCCGGCGCGGCGAGCTGCCGGGCGGACAGGTTGACCGAGACGCCGATGTCCCAGCGGTCCCGCCAGGCGGCGGCCTGGGTGCAGGCCTCGCGCAGCACCCACTCGCCGAGCGGCACGATCAGGCCGGACTCCTCCGCGGCGTCGAGGAACTCCCGCGGCGGCACCACCTGGTCACCGCGCCACCAGCGGACGAGCGCCTCGGCGCCGATGACCTTGGTGGTGGTGAGGTCGACGATCGGCTGGTAGTGCAGCGCGAGCTGGCCGCCGCCGATCGCCCGCTGCAGGTCGCTGACGATCTCCAGCCGGCGCACCGCGTCGGCGTGCATGTGCGCGGCGTAGATCTCCACCGTGTCGCCGCCCGCGTCCTTGGCCCGCGACATGGCCACGTCCGCGTTGCGGAGCACCAGTTCGGCGCCCTCGCCCTCGCGGTTCTTGGGTCCCGCGGGATCGGCGATGGCGACGCCCGCGCTGGCGGTGAGCGTGACCTGCTGGCCCGCCACCCGGAATGGCTCCGCGGCCACCGCCTTGGTCAGCCGTTCGGCCAGCTCGGCGATCTCCTGCACCCCGGTGGCGCTCTCGATGAGGACGGCGAACTCGTCGCTGCCCCAGCGCGCGACCGTGTCCTGGGCCGGGATCACCGCGCGCAGCCGCCGGGCCGCCTGGGCGAGCACCAGGTCGCCGGCGCCGTGGCCGACCGAGTCGTTGACCGCGGTGAACCGGTCGAGGTCGAGGAAGACGACGCCGACCCGGCGGCCCGCGGCGATGTCGCGCAGCGCGTCCCTGGTCCGCTCCTCGACGTAGGCCCGGTTGGGCAGGCCGGTCAGCCCGTCGTGGAAGGTCAGGTGGGCGACCTGCTGGCGGAGCGCGACCTGGTCGCTGACGTCGCGGGCGGTGACGAGCAGCTGGCCGTCCTGGCCGGGGACCTGGTAGGGCAGCACGGTCGACTCGACGTAGCGCCAGGTGCCGTCCGCGGTGCGGACGCGGATCGGGAGCCTGCCCGCCGCGGCCGGCGGCTGGGTCGAGGTGGCTTGCGTTGCGGCGCCGGCTGCGCTGGCGCCCTCGGCGGCCTGCGCGGCGGCGTGGTCGCCGAGCGCGCGGCGGAACGCGGCGAGGCCGGCCAGCCGGTCTTCTGGGTGCACGAACTCAAGCAGCCGGCGGCCGACGAGCTCACGGGGCGGATAGCCGAAGTCCTGCACCGCCGGGCTGGCGTAGCCGATCACCCCGACCAGATCGCAGATCAGCACGAGGTCGCTGGTCCGGTCGGCCAGGTCGCGGAGGTTCCGGCTCGATTCGCGCCAGATCTGCAGCACCATGCCGTTCTGGCCGACCAGCATGAAGATCCGCACGGCCAGCACCAGCACGCCCGCGCCGCCCGCTATCACCAGCACGACGCCGTACGTCGGCACCCCGGCCAGGCCGTATCCGATCACCACCAGGGTGGCCACGCTCGCGGCGAGCGCGGCGGCGACCGTCGCGGCGGCGGATGCGCCCGCGGTGGACCCGCGGGTCCAGCGCGGCTCGGTCCGCTCGGCCATCGGCCATGGGGCCAGGCCCAGCAGCACCGCGGCGACCAGGGCCATCAGCTGCGCCGCCAGGCTCATGTGACCGCCGGATACCCGCCCGCCCACGGCCAGCGCGTCGCCGACGGCGACGGCGAGCAACGCCACGTAGGGCAGCATCACCCGTCGCCAGGCGGTGGTGACAAGCGGCAGCAGCAGGCCGAGCACGGCCAGGTCCGCCAGCGGGTGGATGAGGGCGAGCAGGAACGTCCCCGGCCGGTCGGCCGACCGGTGGAACTCGGAGCTGAACAGCGTGACCCAGCCGACCACCAGCAAGGCGACGGCCATGACGTACCCGTCCGCGATTCCGGGCAGTACCGAGGAGCTCACCGGGCCTTCGGAGCCTGGCTGCTGCGGCTCATTCCCGGTGCTCCCGGCGTTCCCGGCGGGCTGGCGCTCGGCCGTGGTCAGCACCGCGATGCCGGCCGCCGCACCGGCCACCGCGAGCAGCGACGGCAGGTCGGCCAGTGACAGCCCACTCGGGAGGTTCAGTACCCCGCCCATGACCTGCTGGATGACCAGTGCGGCGCACCAGCCCAGGGCGGCCAGGGCGAGCCAGCGGTACCCGCGCGCGACGGCACTCGCGTGCCCGCGCGCGCCGAGCCAGAGGCTCACCGCCGCCCCGCACCATGCCAGCATGCCAAGCACGTTCATGCTCGACACCCCGAGATGATCAGGCGCACTGGGCTCCTTCCGTTCCGGACCCTGTCGTTGGTGCGCTGCACGTACCCGGCAAAGCTGATGACCTTGCCGCGTTACCGTTACGTCTTCGTAACGAAACGTCGCCGACATTACGCACACTCGTTCACCGAGCGCCGGCGACCACCGGGATCCCCGCCCCGATCCAGACGGCCTCGCAACCGGTATGTCGTTTACTCTACGTACCCGAGATCACACTTCGGTTGAGGAAGGGCGTCCAGCGGGAGACAAACTCGGGAGCATCACGATACCCGGAGTGTTTTGCTGTCGTTCATCCGAATTAGTGAGCAATATGTGGTTTTTGTCACTACGTTTACCACTTTCACGGGACAAACCAGACATGGAAGCCGCGCCCCGGCGTGGCTTCCATGATCTATCCGATCCGGCTGCCGCGTGATGGGAACGGCGTAGCCGTTACTTCTCAGGGAGTGACGTTCACATTCCCCTTGCCGGTACCTGACCCTGGTCTTCGGGCGCCAGGGTCCATGTGGTCTGGTTGTCTTGACTTAGACTCCTGCGCAGTCGAAACAGGGAGGACGCCGTGCGCAAGGTCCTGATAGCGAACCGCGGTGAGATCGCGGTGCGCATCGAGCGGGCTTGCCGTGACGCCGGGCTGGCAAGCGTGGCCGTCTACGCCGAGCCCGATCTGGACGCGCTGCACGTGCGGATGGCCGACGAGGCGTACTCGCTGTCCGGCGTGACCGGTCCGGAGACGTACCTGGACATCGACAAGGTCATCAAGGTCGCGGTGGCGTCCGGCGCGGACGCGGTGCACCCCGGCTACGGCTTCCTCGCCGAGAACGCCGACTTCGCCCGCGCGGTCATCGCGGCCGGCCTGACCTGGATCGGGCCGCCGCCTGACGCGATCGAGGCGCTCGGCGACAAGGTGCGGGCCAGGCACATCGCGGCGGCGGTAGGGGCGCCGCTGGCGCCGGGGACGCAGGATCCGGTCCGGGACGCCGACGAGGTGCTCGCGTTCGCGCGGGAGTACGGCTTCCCGGTCGCGATCAAGGCCGCGTTCGGCGGCGGCGGGCGCGGGCTGAAGGTGGCGTGGCGCGCGGAGGAGGTTCCCGAGCTATTTGAGTCCGCGGTCCGTGAGGCGACCGCGGCCTTCGGCCGCGGTGAGTGCTTCGTCGAGCGGTACCTGGACCGGCCGCGGCACGTCGAGACGCAGTGCCTCGCCGACTCGGCCGGCCACGTGGTGGTGATCTCGACCAGGGACTGCTCGCTGCAGCGCAGGCACCAGAAGCTGGTCGAGGAGGCGCCCGCTCCGTTCCTTTCCGCTTCGCAGCAGCAGGCCCTGCGGGAGTCATCGAAGGCGATCCTGCGCCGGGCCGGCTACGTCGGCGCGGGCACCTGCGAGTTCCTGGTCGGCCAGGACGGCACGATCAGCTTCCTCGAGGTCAACACCCGGCTGCAGGTCGAGCACCCGGTCAGCGAGGAGGTCACCGGCATCGACCTGGTCCGCGAGATGTTCCGGCTGGCCAGCGGGGAGCCGCTCGGCTACGACGACCCGCCCGCGCGAGGGCATTCGATCGAATTCCGGATCAACGCCGAGGACCCGGGCAGGAACTTCCTCCCGGCGCCCGGCACCATTACCACCTGGTCTCCCCCGTCGGGTCCCGGCGTCCGGCTGGACTCCGGGTATTCGGCGGGGATGACGGTGCCGCAGGTGTTCGACTCGCTGATCGCCAAGCTGATCGTCACCGGCGCCAGCCGCGAGCAGGCGCTGCAGCGGGCCGCCCGCGCGCTGGCCGAGTTCGAGGTCGGCGGCATGCCCACGGTGCTTCCGTTCCACCGCGCGGTGGTCGTCGACCCGGCGTTCGCCGGGCCATCGCTGCAGGTGCATACCCGCTGGATCGAGACCGAGTTCGCCGCTCCGATGCCTTCGCAGGCGGTGGAGCCCGCCGCCGATGCCGCGGCTTCGCCGCAGCGGGAGAGGATTACCGTGGAGGTGGGAGGAAAGCGGCTCGAGGTGGTGCTGCCGGCCGACCTCGGGGGGACGCGCCGTGCCCCTGCCGCTCCTTCTGGTTATCCCGAACGAGGGCGTGGTGGCGGTCGCGGGCACCGGGCTGCCCAGGGGGCTAGCGGCGACTCGCTGATCAGCCCGATGCAGGGCACGATCATCAAGATCGCGGTCGCGGACGGGCAGCGGGTGTCGGCCGGCGAGGTGATAGTGGTGCTGGAGGCGATGAAGATGGAGCAGCCGCTGACCGCGCACAAGGACGGGGTTGTGAGTGACCTGTCGGTGACCGTGGGTCAGACCGTGACCGCGGGCGCGGCCATCTGCGAGCTAAAGGACTGATCCGCCGTGGTCAGGCTGCCCGGTGACCCGAGCGTGTGGCGGCAGGTGCTGTTCGCGCTGGGGTTCCGGTTGCCATCACGGAATCGGGAATGGGTGCGGCACGAGCTGACCGACGCGGGCTGGCGGGGACGGCTGACCGCCCGGCACCTGATCGTGACCGTGCCGATCTGCGCGGTGCTGGCGCTGCTGCCCGGCGCGCTGTGGATCCACATCGCGGTGCCCGGCCTTTTCGTGCTGTGCAGCGAGGGCATCGTGGCGATGTACGCCGACGACATCCGCGTGTCCCGGCTGCGCCGCAACGGCCTGCCCGCCCCCGACGACCCGGACCTAGGCCGCCCGTCGCACTGAGGGGTCAGGGGGCGTCTGGGGTGAACTCCATTAGTTTCCTGGCGGCTTCGGTGATGCTGCCGGAGAGGGAGGGGTAGACGGCGAAGGTGTGGGCCACTTGCTCGGCGGTCAGGCGCTGCTCGACAGCGACCGAGACGGCGAGGATCAGCTCGCTGGCCCGCGGGGCCACCACCACGCCGCCGAGGACCACGCCGGTGCCAGGGCTGGTGAGCAGCTTCACGAAGCCGTCGGTCAGGCCGGCCATCTTCGCCCGCGGATTGGTGACCAGCGGCAGCTTCTGGACCCGGGCTGAAATCTCCCCGGCGGTGACCGCGCGCTGGGTGACGCCGACGGTCGCGATCTCCGGGTCGGTGAAGATCGTCGCGGCGACGTGGCCGAGCCGCAGCGGCCCGACGGCCTCGCCGAGCGAGTGCCACATCGCGATCCGGCCCTGCATCGCCGCGACCGAGGCGAGCATCAGCACGCCGGTGCAGTCCCCGGCCGCGTAGACCCCCGGCGCCGACGTGCGGGACACGCGGTCGACCTCGATGAAGCCGCGCTGGTCGACCTTCACGCCCGCCTCGTCCAGGCCGATGCCCTCGATCCGCGGGATCATGCCGACCGTCAGCAGGCAGTGGCTGCCGGTCACGGTCCGGCCGTCGGCCAGGGTGACCACCACGCCGTCCTGATCGCGCCGGACGGCCTGGGCGCGCGAGTGGCCGAGCACGGTCATGCCGCGGCGGCGGAACACGTCCTCGATCAGGCTGGCCGCGTCCTCGTCCTCCTGCGGCAGCACCCGGTCCCGCGAGGACACCAGCGTGACCCGCGAGCCGAGCGCCAGGTAGCCGCCCGCGAACTCGGCCCCGGTGACGCCCGAGCCGACCACGATCAGGTCCCGCGGTATCTCGGTCAGGTCGTAGAGCTGCCGCCAGGTGAGGATGCGCTCGCCGTCGGGTTCCGCGTCCGGCAGCACCCGCGGCATCGCGCCGGTCGCGATCAAGATCGCGTCCGCCTCGATCTCCTCGCCCGCCGCCTGCAGCGTTCTCGGGCCGACCAGGCGGCCAGCGGCGGTGATGACCCTGACGCCCTCGGCGGCCAGCCGGGCCGCGATGTCGGCGGACTGTGCCCTGGCGAGGTCGGTGATCCGGTGGTAGAGGCGGGCGGCGTTGACCGTGGCCAGGCCGCCGCTGGCGATGCCGAGTCCGGCGGACCGGTTGAGCAGGGCCATCGCGTTGGAGGTCTCGATGAGCGCCTTGGAAGGCACGCAGTCGGTGAGCACGCACGCGCCGCCGAGGCCGTCGGAGTCGACGACGGTGACGTCGGCGCCGAGCTGGGCCGCGACGAGGGCGGCCTCGTAACCGCCCGGTCCGCCGCCGAGAATGGCGATTCTGCGCCGTCGCAAGGTCACGATGAGTAACTCTCCCGGGATAGTGGTCGCAGTCAGATATCAGCCGCCGGGCATTGTGCGGCGTAGCGTTGCGGGACGGCGTACAGTGCCCCCGTGGCACTGTACGCGGCCTACGGCAGCAACATGGACCCGGAGCAGATGCTGCTGCGCTGCCCGCATTCGCCGCAGCGTGGGACCGGCTGGCTGGAAGGATGGCGGCTGACCTTCGGCGGCGAGGACATCGGCTGGGACGGGGCGCTCGCCACGGTCGTCGAGGAGGCTGGAGCCCGGGTTTTCGTCGTGCTCTACGACGTGTTCGAGACCGACGAGAAGGAGCTCGACAACTGGGACGGCGTTACTCTCGGCTACTACCGCAAAACCAAGGTCCGGGTGCAGACGCTCGAAGGGGACGCGCTCGCCTGGCTGTACGTGCTGAACTTCTACGAGGGCGGCCTGCCGTCCGCGAGGACGATCGGGATCCTCGCCGACGCCGCGGAGACGGCGGGCGCGCCGAGCGACTACGTGGCCGCGATACGGGCACTGCCGTGCGCCAAGCTCGGCGACGCGACGGCGCGGCCGGAGCCGCCGTGGACGACGCCGGGTCCCTGAGGTACCGGGCTCGAAGAGCTCCTCGCCCTGCCGCGGTATGAGTCCAGCGACCTGTTCACCTTCAACGCCGCGTTCGGGATCGGCTCGGCGGGCTTCAGCGAGGGAATGGTGTGCGTCCCGCCCGACCGCCCGGCGGTCACCCCGGCCTAGAGCCCCGGCCTAGAGCCCCGGCCTAGAGCCCCGGCCTAGAGCCCCGATCTAGAGCAGGGCCACGATCAGCACGATGAGCGCGGGGATGATGAGCGCGGCGAGGGCCGTGGCGTTCCAGTTGCTGCGCAGCGGCTCGAGCCAGCCGGATCCGGCCAGTCCGGCGGAGGCCGCCAGCCCGGCGGCGTCGTCCGCGTCGGCTGCGGTCGCGGTCGCAGTGTCGGCTGCTTCGAGGCCATTGGCGTCCTTGGGCGCCTTGGCGGGCTTGACGGAGCGGGCACCGCTGATAGGGACGGTTCCGGCGGCCCAGAGGGATTCGACCTGGGCGCCGGTGGCGCGCTCGGATATCAGGCGGACGACCTTTTCGGCTTCGATTTCGCCGGCCGAAGACGGGTCGGGCGGCGGCGGGCTGCCAAGGGAGCCGCGGGACATGGCGCGGAAGCTCCTGGGCGGGGCCGCGCGGCGGGCGCGGTTCTCGGCGACCAGCTTGCGGCGGCGCGAGTAGTGCACGGCCCAGGCGCTGACGATCTTGGTGTGGCGTTTGCCGTCCTGCGGGCTGTCCCAGGCGGTGTGCACGCGGAGCAGGTCGGCCAGGTCCGCCTTGGTCACCCCGGCCCAGCCGATCCGGTAGTCGCGAAGCGGGTTCCTGATGGTTACCCCGGCGTCGTCCACGATGACCCTCGGACGCTGGGCAGCGACGTAGGCGAAGCCGGTAACCAGCACCAGGATGGCCGCCGCCACCGCGGAGGCGTGGTCGCGCCCCTGCACGGCGATGTCGACCAGGTTGGCCACCAGGAACAGCAGCCACACCCACCACACCATGACGGCGGTCGTAGAGCGGAACGTCTGCGGCCCGCCGTCGGCGACGCCGCGCTTCCTGCGGCCGGCTGGCGCGTTATCCACCTATTCAGGGTAGTCGGGATGCCGTGGGGCGGCCAGACGGCCAGGTACCAGTTAACCGCCGGTTACGCCGGGGAAGGGCTGGGCGACTAGGGGGCCGTCGTCCCATAGGGCGGTGATCGCGGTGGCTGCTAGCACCTTGATGCCTACGCCGATGGCCCGCTCGTCCACGTTGAACGTCGGCTGGTGCAGGTCGTGGGACTGGACCGAGCCGGGCACCCGGGTGCCGAGGCGGGCCAGCGAGCCCGGGACGGACTCCAGGTACCAGGCGAAGTCCTCGCCGCCGAGGCTCTGCGGCGTCTGCACGACCGAGCCGGCGCCCAGGACGTCCAGGGCGGCGGACGAGATCATGGCCGAGCTGGCCTGGTCGTTGATCGTGGGGGGCACCGAGCGCTGGTAGCTGAACTCAGCATTCACCCCGTAGGCCGACGCAACCGACTCGATGAGGGCCTTGAGCAGGTCGGGCGCGGAGTGCCAGGCCTCGTCGTCGAGGCAGCGCACGGTCCCCTCGACGACCCCGCTGTCCGGGATCGCGTTGGCCGACGAGCCCGCGTTGATCCGCCCCCAGACCAGGCTGAGGCTGGAGCGGGGGTCGACCCGGCGGGACAGCGCGGCGGGGACCTCGGTGACGATCTTGGCCAGCGCGTACACCAGGTCCGCGGTCAGGTGCGGCCTGGCGGTGTGCCCGCCCGGCCCGGATACCCGGACCTCGATCCGGTCACAGGCGGCGGTGATCGGCCCGGACCGCACGCCGAGTTGGCCCGCGTCCAGCCGCGGGTCGCAGTGCAGCGCGAAGATCCGGCCGACCGAGGCGATGCCGCCGGCCGCAAGTACGTCGAGGGCGCCGGTCGCGCCCTCCTCGGCGGGCTGGAAGATCAGCCTGACCCGGCCGGGCAGCAGGCCCGCGGCGGACTGCTCGGACAGGAACAGGCCGGCGCCGAGGACGATGGCGGTGTGCACGTCGTGGCCGCAGGCGTGGCAGACGTTCGGCACCTGGGAGCGGTACGGGACGTCCTTCTCGTCGTCCATTGGCAGGGCGTCGAGGTCAGCGCGAAGAGCCACCACCGGCCGTTCGGAATAAGAATTTTGCTCCGAGCCAATGTCGACGATCAGGCCCGTCCCCTTGGGCAAGATCACCGGGCGCAGGCCGGCCGCCGAAAGGCGGAGCGCGACCTGGCGGGTGGTGCGGTGCTCGTCATGCGCGAGTTCCGGGTGCGCGTGCAGGTCGCGGCGGAACTCGATCAGCTCGGATTCGTGCTCGGCGAGAAAGCCG
>Ga0181525_10000480_pt1 | contig 34839 bp, 28 predicted proteins | sample PEATcosm2014_Bin_48_FD_121100 | JGI IMG/M metagenome (GOLD analysis project Ga0181525, IMG submission 121100) | Peatland microbial communities from MTU Mesocosm Facility, Houghton, MI, USA - PEATcosm2014_Bin06_10_metaG | ecosystem: Environmental > Terrestrial > Soil > Wetlands > Peat | place... | reverse complement strand
CCGAACTCGCCTATGAGTTTAACGTGAGGCGGTGAGGTCCCTCATATCTTTACACGAAGGTCGCGCCAGCAGCCCGCAGAATTTTTGAGCACCAATGAAAAACGAGTTTTGCAACACAATCGGAAAAAAAGCGACCCGCCCTGCGCTGTCAACGATCCTGCTCTGCTCGTGTAGCAACTCTCGTTAGATTTCCGCTTGCGCGGGAACAAGCAGCCAATGTCTACTTGGGACAAACTAAATCGAGGCAACGGGGAGGACGGTGTGACCAAGGCGCTCGAGAAAACCTACGACGGCATCGTTATCGGCGCCGGCCATCACGGTCTGATCCTCGGCACCTATCTCGCCAAGGCCGGTTTGAGGATTCTTTTGGTCGACCGCCGGCTGCAATATGGTGGCGGTCTCTGCACCCAGGAAGCCACCGCGCCGGGCTTCTATCACAATTTGCATTCAATTAATCATTTCCATATCTCCGAGACCCCGTGGTTCAAGGATTTGGGCCTCGAAGATCGCGTCACCTACATCACGCCGCGCTACGAATTCGGCCAAGCGCATAGCGATGGCACCGCGCTGGTGTTCGGCCGCGACCGCGAGGAAACCATCGCCAATGTTGCGCGCTTCTCCCGGCGCGACGCCGAGACCTTCCGCGACTGGAACCGCCGAGCCGAGGAGATCACCGCGCGCATTCTCATTCCGGAGCGTTACGCCGAGCCGTTGCCGCAGTCGGAGCGCGAAGCATTCCTCAACAAGACGGCGCTCGGCCGCGATTTCCTCGCTATCAGCCGGCGGCAACCGCTCGAAGTTGTGGACGAGCTATTCGAAAACGATCATGTCAAGCTGCTGTTCCTGTTCAAGGTCTCGCTGTTCGGCACCTGGCTCACCGACACGTTGTCGAAGACAAGCCCGATGGGTTCGGTGATCCGCGCCTTCGACTTGGAGACCGGCTACCAGCTTTGCCAGGGCGGCTCGTTCAATCTGGCACGCGGCCTGATGGAAACCTTCATCGCCGCCGGCGGCACGTTCGCGCCGCAGGTCGCGATCGACCGCATCCTGATCGAGGGCGGCCAGGCCCGTGGCATCGTTCTCGCCGACGGGCGCACGGTGCGCGCCCGATCCTTCGTCGCGTCGACCATCGACGTGCACCAGACCCTCGAGACTATGGTCGGTCGCGCGCAATTGCCCGCGGCATTCACCGCCAAGCTCGACCACTTCCAATACACCGGCTGGACGCTGTTCGGGCTGCATCTGGCTCTAAACGAAGCGCCGCGCTTTGCGGCCGCGGCATTCGACCCCAACATTGACCGCACGCTCAAATGGAGCATCGGCGCCGAAACCATGGAGGAGCTGTTCTCGGCGCATGAGGACGTGAAGGCAGGCCGCATTCCCCGCGTCGTGCAATTCGGCTCCGGCCCGCTCAGCGTGATCGATCCCTCTCAGGCGCCTCCTGGCAAGCACACCACCTATTGCTGGCATGTAATGCCGTTCGAGCCGGATCTCGGTGGACAGAGCTACGCGGACTTCACGCGCGACTTTTCCGAGAAAATTATCGAAACCTTCGCCCGCTATTGTCCAAACATGACAAAGGCCAACATCATCGGGCAGTATGTCTACACGGCAAAGGAATATACGGCAGAACTAATCAATATGCGCCGCGGCGACATCTTTATGGGCGCCTTCAATGCCGAGCAGGTGATGTACAACCACTTCGGCTACCGCACGCCGATCCCGAACCTTTATATGGCAGGCTCCGCCGGCCATCCCGGCGGCGCCATCTCAGGCGGCGCTGGCTACATCGCCGCCGGCATCATCGCTCGCGATCTCGACGTCAAACTCTGGTGGAAGCCGGCCGACGCCGCGGTCGCGCTCGGCGCGCTGGCGCACGCGGCGTAGAGGAGCGGTTGTGTCCGACGCATTCTCCGTGGCTGACAAGGTTGTCGTCATCACCGGCGCCGGCCAGGGAATCGGCCGTAGCTTCGCAAAGACGTTCGCGTCCGGCGGCGCTAAGGTGGTGATCGCCGAGCGCAATGTGGACAGGGCCCGCATGGTGGTGGAGGAAATCGCCGCTGGCAACGGTCACGCCGTGGCGATCGAAACCGACGTCGCCGATCCAACATCGGTCGAACGCCTCGGCGTTGACGTAACGCAGCGCTACGGGCGAGCCGACGTGCTGATCAATAACGCCGCGATTTTCTCCACGCTGGAGATGCGCCCGTTCGAGCAGATACCGCTCGCCGAGTGGGAGCAGGTACTGCGGGTCAACGTCACCGGTCCGTTTCTCTGCGCTCGCACCATGGTTCCGCTTATGCGCAAGAACAAATGGGGCCGCATCATCAACATGGCCTCGGGCGCAGTCACCCTCGGCCGCCCGAATTATCTGCACTATATCGCCTCGAAAGCCGCGCTCGCCGGAATGACCCATTCCATGGCGCGGGAGCTCGGCCCCGACGGCATCACCGTCAACGCGGTTTTGCCCGGCGCCACCTTTACTGAAATTCCGCGCAAGACGGTCACGCCCGAGCAGAAGGAACGCATCATCGCCATGCAATCCATTCCGCGGCCGCAGCTGCCGGCGGATTTGCTCGGCGTGGTTTTGTTTCTCGCTTCCGATGCGTCGGCCTTTATGACCGGCCAAGAGTTGACCGTCGACGGCGGCGCCACGCATCCATGATGGCGCTGCCCCCTCGTCTACTCTCGGCAAAATTCGGCCAGTGCAATACGAATTATCTTTCTGCTCGACATCTCCAACGTTGGCAGCAGCACCGGCGCTCCCAGTTCCATAATCCGTCATTATGCGAACGCATCAACCGCGGAGTTGATACCGGGCTCAGGCGGATTGGTCTTTCTCGCTCCCCCATTGATCCGACTTGAGTGGGGGTTGCGACCGATGCCCTATCCTGACTTCCGAACGAAGGAAGGGTTACCTGCGATAGACGCCGCATACGCGGAATACGACGAGCCAGCTTGGGGCCACCAGCTGACATTCACGTTGTTTTAGAGTGAAAGAGGATCCGCCGGAGGGCTCAGCGCGGCCCGCGACTTAGCCCGCCATCGACAGTCCGCCCGAAACGCTGATCACCTGGCCTGTCACATACGCCGCGTCGTCGCTGGCCAAGAACGCAATGGTCCCAGGCAAATCGTCGGGCGCACCGATCCGCCCAAGCGGGATCGACCGCCGAAAGGCCTCCATCAACTTGTCGGGATTGTCGGCACCCTTGAGAAAATCCGCCAAAAGATTGGTGCTGGTGGGGCCGGGACAAACGACATTCAACGTGATGCCGTGGCGTGCATGCTCGCGCGCGAGCGTCTTCGAGAAGCCAAGCATCGCCGACTTGCAGGCCGCATAAACCGCCTCGCCGGTTGAACCAACGCGCGCCGCGTCGGACGAGACATTGACCACGCGGCCGTACTTTCGCTCGACCATCCCCGGCAGCACGGCGTGATGCATGTGCAGTGGTCCGAGGAGATTCACCGCGATCAGGCGCTCCCACTCGCTTGGCTCGGTCTTGAGGAAAGGCTTGAAAATATCGAAGCCGGCATTGTTGACCAGAATCGCTGCCGGCCCTAGCGCGGATTCGCTCGCTGATACGGCAGCATCGATAGTCTGCCGGTCCGTGATATCGCACGCGAAGGCCTGCGCTTTGCCGCCGGCGGCCTCGATATCTCTTGCGACTTTTTGCGCGCCGGCCTCGTCGCGATCGAACACGGCGACCCGCGCGCCCTCGGCGGCGAAGCGGCGACATGTCGCCGAACCAATGCCGCCCGCGCCGCCGGTTACGATGGCGGACTTGCCGTGAAATCTTGCCATTTGCATCATCCTGACCTTACGCCTGCGGGGGCCGCGAAACCGACGCGGCCCCGATCTCACTTTGCGTTGTGCCGGTGCCTACTTCGCCGCCTCGGACTTGGCGTATTCGGCGGAACTTTCCTTCACGACTTTCCACACTTCTTCGGAGAAGCCGGCGATCCAATCCGTCTCCGGTACCCACTTGGTGCCGTCCCACATTTCGACGCGGGTCCTGCCGCCGCCGCCGTGATCGGCGGGCGTCACTGTCAACGGCGCCATCAGGCCGTTGGCGCTGAAATCTTTTATCGACTCGAGGCCGGCCTTGAGCTTCTCCGGCGTCAGCGGCCAGCCGCCCTTCTCCACCGCGAGCCGCGCGCCCTCAAAAGCGATCGAGTAAATCGCAAGGCCGGTGTTGTAGTAGACGTCGTCGAGATTCTTGCGATCACCCGCGCCTTTGCCCTTGTCGTAAATTTCGGTGATGATTTCCTTGATCAGCGGATGATCCTGACCGCCGGCGACGCTCGTGCCTCGTTTGAGGCCCTTGGCGGCATCGGCACCGATGTTCTTGATGTCGATTTCGTTCAGCCAGTTGACCGAGATGTACTTGCTGATCGGGATGCCGTTGCGCTTCATCTCGCGCGACGCAATCACGTGCATGTTCGAGAGGCTCCAGCTGATGATCCAGTCCGGATCGAAGCGGCGCATCTGCGTCCAGGCCGACGCCTGGTCGTTGCCGGGCAGCGGATACGGGAAGAGCTGGAGATCGAAGCCTTCCTTGGCGGCCAGCGTCTTGAGGATACCGATCGGCTCCTGCCCGAATGGATAGTCGACATAAAAGAACGCGATCTTGACGCCTTTCAGGGTCCCGCCCTGTTTCTGCTTGATGTAGGCGACGTCGTTCGCCGCTTGGCCCCAGTAGGTCGGTCCGACCGGAAACACCCACTTGAAGACCTCGCCGTCAACGGCGTCGCCGCGGCCGGCGAGCGACTGCAGCATAATGTTGCCGTCCTTGCTGATGCGCGGCAGCACGGCGCGGGAAACTGGCGTCGACAGGAAGTCGAACACCATCACGCCTTCCCGCTTGAGCTCCTCGTAGCATTCGATGCCGCGCTGCGGCTCGTTGCCGTGATCCCGCACGATGACTTCGATGGGGTGGCCGCCGATGCCGCCCTTTTGGTTAAGCAGCGTGGCGTAGTCGCGCGCGGCTTGCGCCACCTGCGGCGTGACGAACGAATACGCCTTGCTGATATCGTAACAGAGCGCGAACTTGATGGCTTCCTGCGCCGCCGCCGGCAGCATGCCGGCGAGCAGCATCGCCGCGCCGGCGAGCCATGTTGTCAGTCTGAGTTTCATCTTTCCCTCCCTTGTAGTTGTGTTGCGGTTTTGAAAGTTCGGTCAGGTCAGCCAACGCTTGCGGCGCCGGTAGTGCTTGATATCGTGGAAGTTACGGGAATTGCTGCCGCCGAGATAGAACTCCTGGATGTCGGGGTTCTTCTTCAGCGCCTGTGCGGTGTCGTGCATCACGATGCGTCCGCTCTCGATCAGGTAACCGTACGAAACAATCTCGAGCGCGGCGACCGCGTTCTGCTCGACCAGCAGCACCGACAGCCCTTCTTCCTTGTTGATGCTGCGGATGATCTCGAAGATCTCGGCGACGAGGAATGGCGCCAGGCCGAGGCTGGGCTCATCGAGCATGAGAAGCTTAGGTTGCGTCATGAGGGCCCGCCCGATCGCCAGCATCTGCTGCTCGCCGCCCGACAGATAGCCGGCCTCCGATGAGCGGCGCTCGTAGAGACGCGGGAAGTAGGCGTAGACCCGTTCCTTGTTGCGTGCGAAGTCGTGGCGGCTACGGATCGCGGACGCCGCCACGAGATTCTCCTCCGGGGTCAGGTGCTCGAAGACGCGCCGGCCCTCCAGCACGTGCGCGATCCCGAGTCGCACGCGCTCCTGCGGCGGCAAGGCGCGGACATCTCTGCCCAGGAAGGTGATCTCCCCGCGCCGCACTTCGCCACGCTCCGGCGTCAGCAATCCACTGATCGATTTGAGCGTCGTGCTCTTGCCGGCGCCATTGCCGCCCAGGAGCGCGACGATTCCACGCTCGGGCACCGTGAGCGAGACGCCTTTGATCGCCAGCGACACGTAGTCGTAGACGACTTCGACGTTGTTGAGGGTGAGAATGGCTTGGTCCATCGTGCTACTTCTTCGTATAGCCGAAAGGCCAGACCAGCAGGTAATCGCGTATGTTGCCGTAAATCTTGCCGAGGCCGAGCGGTTCGACCAGCAGAAAGGCGACGATCAATGCGCCGTAGAGCGCGTGCGGAAGATGCGCCAGCGTCTCGATGCCAAGCGAGAAACCGAACTCGGTGGCGAGCCAGGAGATGAAGGAATTCATGATCCCGGGCATCAGCAGAATGAATCCGGCGCCGAAATAGCTGCCGATGATCGAGGCTAATCCGCCGACGATGACCATCGCGAGCGCCTGGATCGAAACGTCGACTGAAAACTGTTCCGGCGTGACGGCATGATAGAACGTACCGATCAGGACCGCGCCCGAAACGCCGCCGATGAATGATGACGTCGCAAAGGCGACGAGCTTGAAATAGAAACTGCTCACCCCGATCACAGCAGCCGCATAGTCTTTCTCGCGGACGGCGACGAGAGCGCGGCCAAGCGCCGTGCGGCGAAGGTTGAGCATAAATAAGGTAACAAGCACACACCAGGCGAGCGCAATGTAATAGAGGCCCGCTTCCGACCGCACCGGCAGCCCGAGGAGCCTGATGTCTGGCGCCTGTAACGTCGCTTGGGTACCGCCGCTGATCGCTGGAACGTGGGTAATCGTCCAATCCACGACGAACTGCATGGCGAGCGTGCTCAGCGCGAGATAGAGGCCCTTGACGCGCAGCGAGGCAAACGCGAACACGAGGCCGATCATCGCCGCCGTAAGCCCGCCGAGCACGGCGGCGATCTCCCAAGGCACGCCGAAGCGCGTCGCGTGCACGGTCGCATAGGCTCCGATGCCCATGACCGCCGCGTAGCCGAGATGGAATTGGCCGGCCCAGCCAATGATGAGGTTGAGTCCCAAGGTCGCCGCCGTCCACACCAGCCAGGGCAGGACGAAACTACTGAGGTAGAGAGAGTTGAGGTAGAACGGCGCCAGGATCGCAAGCACGAGCAGGCCGCCGATCATGATCCGGTCTGCTGGAATCGGAAACAGCGCGCGGTCGGCGTCGTAGCCGGTGTGGAAAATGCCGGCCTGGCGAAACAGCATCACACCCTCTCGATGTCATGGCGGCCGAATAGGCCGTGCGGGCGCACCAGGATAGTGAGAATCAGTATCGCGGCATCGACCAGTTCGCGGCTGGCGCCGCCGACCATCGGATCGAGATATGCCGACGCGACGGCTTCGATCATGCCGATCATGACGCCGGCGATCAGCGCGCCGCCGATGCTGTCGAGGCCGCCGAGCACGGCAACCGCGACGGACTTGAGCAGCAGAAGCGCGAGCGACTGATCGACACCCTGTACCGAGCCCCACAGTACCCCGGCTATCGCTGCGACCACCGCAGCCATCGCCCAGGACAGCGCGATCCCGCGCTCGACCGAGATGCCGACCGACCATGCGGCCGTGTAATCATCCGAGATCGCACGCAGCACGGTCCCGACCCGCGTGCGAAAGAAAAGGACGAAGAGACCAAACATCGCGACCGCAATGGCGGCTCCCACCGCATAAGTGCGGTTGATCAATAACGGTCCAACAAAAAGTGGCGCGTCGTCGATGCCGAGCTGCATCGGCCGCGCGGTGGCGCCCCAGATCGCCAATGTGCCGGCACGAAGGAAGATGTCGAGGCCGAGCGTCATCATCAGGATCATGATGATCGGCCGGCCGGCGAGCCGGCGCAGCGCGAAGCGCTCGATCGCGATGCCAATGCCGAACATCGCGAGAATGCCGAACGGGATGGCGGCCCACAGCGGCAGGCCGAGGCCCGCGAATGCAAGGACGACGTAGGCGCCGAGCATCACCATCGCGCCTTGGGCCAAATTAGGCACCGACGAGGACTTGTAGATCAGCACGATACCGATCGCGACGAGTGCGTACATCAGCCCGACCAGAGCGCCATTGACGGCAGATTCGAGCAGGAGCGCGATATCCACGGCTCACGCCTCCTGCACCGCGAGCATGCGTTCGATCACGCCGGTTTCGCCCGACTCATAGGTGATCTTCGCCTGCATCAGCACATGTTTCTCGCGCCCATAGATGGCATCGATGATTGGTTTGTAGCGCTCCTCGACTACGTTCCGCCGAATCTTGCGCGTGCGCGTGATCTCGCCGTCATCCGGATCGAATTCCTTGTGCAGACAGACGAACTCATGCAGCCGCAAGCCTTCCGGCATGGTGCGGTTAACATGCCTGACTGCGTCGGCTACGAGTTCGACAACCTGCAGGTTCTGCGCGAGGTCCGCGTAGGACATGTAGGAGATGCCGCGCTGCTCGGCCCACAATCCGACGGCTTCCCGGTCGATACAGACGATCGCAGAAAGCCTGTCGCGATCGCGCCCGAAGACGGCCGCATCCTTGATGAAAGGACTGAACTTCAATCGGTTCTCGATGTAGTTCGGAATGTAGCGCTCGCCCCTGGCCGTGTGCACGACGTCTGATACGCGGCCGAGCACGACAAGATGTCCGTCCGGTTCGAGATAGCCGGCATCGCCGCTATGCAGCCAGCCGTCGCGCAGTGCCTCGGCAGTCGCCTGCGGCTGCCGGAAGTAACCCTCGAACACGCTGCCGGAACGCACTAAGATTTCGCCGGTGTCGCTGATTTTTATCTCAACGCCCGGCAGCGCGCGGCCGACGGTGTGCAACTGGACTTCGTCGGTGCTCTGTATGGCATTGTAGGCGCTGGTTTCGGTCTGGCCGTAAAGCTGGCGGAGCTTGATGCCGAGCGCGCGATAGAAGACGAAGGTCTCCTCGCCGATGGCTTCGCCGCCCGTGAAAGCGCCCCGCAGCCGCGTCAAACCGAACTGATCCTTGATAGGCGTCTTGATAAGCCACTCGCCGATCGGGTCGAGTATCCGCTCGCGCATCATCGGCTTCCCGCCTTCGAGCTTGCGCTTCTCGGCTGCGATCGCGGCCGCCATGAAGTAATTGTAGACTGTGCGCTTGAGCCAGGAAGAATCCGCCATCCGGACCTGGATCGTCGTCAGCAGGATGTCCCAGCTGCGCGGCGCCGCCAGATAGCACGTCGGCGCGATCTCGCGCAGATTTTGTAGCACCGTTTCCTGACGTTCAGGAATGTTGATCGTGAAATGCAGGGGGATCCCGGCGCCGACCGTGATCGCGAAGTCCCCGACCCAGGCCATCGGCAGATAGGCGAGGATGATCTCGCCGAAATCGAACGCCTTGGCGCGATACGCATTGGCGACGCCGGCGAGGAAATTGCGGTGCGACAGCACGACGCCCTTCGGGTTACCGGTGCTGCCTGACGAATGAACGAAGACTGCTGGCCCTTCGGGCCGCGCCCGCCCGATCAGCGCAGCGCGCAATGAGGGTGCGGTCGCCAGCCGCCCGGCCCCCCTCGCCTCGATTGTCTCCCACGCGATCAGCCCCGGCTGGCGATAAGCGCGAAGCCCGCGGCCGTCATCGTAGGCGATATGCTCGATCTTCGAACCCCGCGCCCGCAGTTCGAGCACTTTGTCGACTTGCTCCTGATCCTCGGCAAGAGCGAAACGAACGTCGGCCTCTTCCACGAAGTGGCGGATCTCGTCGAGAGTCGCGTCCGGATATGCCGGCATCGCGTAGCCGTCAAGCGCTCCCGCCGCGAGCATGCCGGCGTAAAGCCGTTGCCGGTTGTCGCCCAGCACCAGCATCGTGTCCCCGGACCGGAAGCCGATGTCCTCCAGACCGGCCGCGACGGCAAGCACGCTGTCGAGCAGCCCGCTCCACGTCGTTTCCTGCCAAATTCCTCTCGCCTTCTCGCGCATGGCGACGCGCTCGGGATAGAGTTCCGCATTGCGCGCCAGAATGCGCACCAGCGTCGTCTCCGTCTCGAAATTCCACGCCCGGACATCGTCAGCGCGAGGCATGCGTTCCTCCGATGTAGGCCTCTATGACGCGCGGATCGGCCACCACGTCCTTCGGCTGGCCGCTGCCGATCATCGCGCCGTAGTTGAGCGCGAGCATGCGGTCGCAGATGCCGGTAATGACGTCCATGTGATGCTCGATGAGCAGGATTGTCATCTCGCGCTCATCCCGAGTATCGAGGATGAAGCGCGCCATGTACTCCTTCTCTTCCTGATTCATTCCCGCCATCGGCTCGTCGAGAATGAGGAAATGGGGATCGGCGGCAAGTGCACGCGCGAGCTCGACGCGTTTCTTCAGCCCGATCGGGATTCCGTCGACGAGCTCATCGCGAACAGCTTCGAGCTGAAGGAATTCGATGACGCCCTCTACGATCGCACGATTGGCCGTTTCCTCAGCTCGGGCGAGCCACCAATAAAGCGCGGTGCGCACGACGCTCGGCCGCATATGGATATGCCGCCCAAGCAGAATGTTATCGAGCACGCTCATGCCGTTAAAGAGCGCCAAATTCTGGAAAGTGCGCGCGACGCCGAGGGCGGCGATGCGATACGGCGCGAGACCCGTGATGTCGTGACCGTCGAGCAGGATTCGTCCGTTCTGCGGCGGGTAGAAGCCGGTAACCGCGTTGACCAACGTGGTTTTGCCGCAGCCGTTCGGACCGACAAGACCGAAGATCTCGCCGCGGCCGATGCTCACGTCGATGCCGTTGAGCGCAACGACACCGCCGAAACGCCTCTCGATGTTGCGGCACTCCAGAACCGGCTTGACGCCTTCAACCGCCACCGCGGAATTCCCCCCAGATCTCGAAGCCGCCCGTGAGCCTCGGGCAGCGTTTTCATGCTTTTATCGCCCGCTCAAAAGCTGACGGGTGTAAGAATCGCGTGCAACAGAGCCCGGATCCGCTCACCCGAATTTCGGCTCCCGCTTTTCCCGAAACGCCGAAACGCCCTCCCGCGCGTCGTCGTGCGTGAACAGGATGGAAACGCCATCGATAGCATACCGCATCTCGTCGCTGCCAAGCCCGCGATTGTAGAACGATTTTCCCAACTCCACGGCAAGCCGCGGCCGCGCGGCGATGCGCTCGGCGAAGGACAGCGTCTCAGCGAGAAGCTGGTCGTGCGGCACGACGCGAAGCACAAGACCGAGCCGAAGTGCCTCGTCGGACGAAATCGGATCGCCGAGGATGCTCATTTCCTTGGCTTTGGCGCGGCCGACGATGTCCTGCAGCCGCACAACTGCAAAGCCGGGCAGTAGCCCGAGCTTGATTTCCGGAACCGCAAAGCGCGCGCGCTCCGACGCGATGACGAAATCGGAGGCGATGGCAAGCTCGAAGCCTCCGCCAAAGGCAATGCCGTTGACCGCAGCGATCACGGGTTTGCGCGTGCGCTCGGGTGCCTGCAATACGTCCAGCGCCTCGATCAGGAATGCCCGCGCTTTTTCGGGATCGAAGGTCATCGCCGCGATGTCGGCGCCGGCACAGAACGCCTTCCCGCTTCCGCCGGTGATCGCCGCCACACGCACCGCCTCGTCCTGGTCGGCTTTTTTCAGGCCGGAGAGAATGCCGTCGCGAATGCCGGCGGTCAGCGCATTGAGCTTCTGCGGCTCATCAAGCGTGAGGATGGCGACGCGGCCCCGAACTTCGTAGTTGACGCTGCCCAATCGCATGTTTTTCCTTCCCTCCTGCTATCGGCCCTGTTCGACGACGGCTACAACCGCATTGCGCTCGACCATGTCGCCGGCCTTGAAGTTCACTGTCGTCACAAGCCCATCCATCTTGGTCGCGATGCGCAGCTCCATTTTCATCGATTCCATCACCGCAACGACGTCGCCTGCCTTGACTGCAGCGCCGGCCGCAACGTTAACCTTCGTGATCATGCCCATCATTGGTGCGCGGAGTTCGCCGCTGCTCTCGGCGGCGGCACTCATGTAGGTAAGGTACGGAATCGCTCGGAATGCATGCGTTCCGCAGAATCCTTGAACGTAAAGCCTCTCTTCGTCCTCTCGAAGCCGCACCACTTCCTGGCGTCCGCTCAGGATCGCGAGGTGCTCTTCATCGCCGAGCCTCTCGAGGCCGACGGCGACATGCTGCTCGTCCACGGCGATCAGCATGGTGCCGTCGGTCCGCTGTGGCGCGAAGCGGATCTCCGCGGTCGATCCACGTGTCTCGAGGTGTAGGATCGGGATGGGGGAAAGGCTCTCGCCGCCGCACCCTAAGTGCCAGCCGGTCATCGCGCGCCAGTGCCACAGGTCGCCCGAGGCGGCCTTGCGCCTGCCCGTCAACCAATGGCACGCCGCCAGTGCGAACGCCTCGGCCGGCGGCGCCGACGTGGCGACCAACTCGTCCAGACGGTCGTCGATCAACCGGGTATGAAATTCAGCCGTGCGGGTCTCCGGCAAGGCAATCAATCGCCGGAGAAAGTCCTGATTTGTGGTGACGCCAAAGATCGATGTCTCGCCGAGCGCGGCATCGAGCCGATCAAGCGCCGTTTCGCGCGTTTTGCCGCGTGCAATCAGCTTCGCAAGCATCGAATCGTAGTACGGCGTAACCTCCGACCCGGTCTCGACGCCGCTCTCCACGCGCACGCCGTGGTTCGGGAAGCGCGAATACGAAACCGTCCCCGTCGAGGGGAGAAAGTTGTCCGCAGGGTCCTCCGCGCAGATGCGCGCCTCGACGGCGTGTCCATCGCACACGATGTCCTGTTGCGTCAGAGGCAAAACTTCACCGCTTGCGATCCGCAGCATCAGTTCCACGATGTCCAGACCGGTTACCTCCTCGGTAACGGGATGCTCGACCTGAAGGCGCGGATTGACCTCAAGGAAGTAGTACGCATCGCCGGTTACGATGAATTCGATGGTCCCCACGCCGCGATAGCTGAGCTGGCGGCCGAGCCGTACCGCGTCGGCGAGAATGTGGTCGCGCACCGCTGCCGCGAGGTTGATCGCCGGCGCTTCCTCGATCAACTTCTGGTGCCGCCGCTGCAACGTGCATTCGCGCTCGAACAAGTGAATGACGTTTCCGGCGCCGTCACCGGCGATCTGCACTTCGATGTGGCGACCGCTCTGCAGCAGCTTTTCCACGATGAGCCCGGCATTACCGAATGCGCTTTTGGCCTCGCGCATCGCCGAGGCGATGTCTTGGTCGAGCGCCTGCGCGCCCATGAGAGCACGCATGCCTTTACCACCGCCGCCCGCGGCAGCCTTGAGCATCGCCGGAAACCCGATTTTCCGCGCCGTCGCGGCGATCTCAGCCGGATCGTCACTCGGCGACCTGCTGCCCGGGACGACCGGAATGCCCGCGCGCTCCGCTTCCTGCTTGGCCAGCGCCTTGTCACCCAGCCGCTCGATCGTCTCCGGTGTTGGGCCGATGAAGACCAGTCCTGCAGCTTCGACTGCGCGCGCGAACGCGGCGTTCTCGGCGAGAAACCCAAATCCCGGGTGGATCGCCTGCGATCCTGTCACCCGCGCGGCCGCGATGACGGCATCGATACGCAGGTAGCTCTCCGTCGAGGGGGCGCTGCCAATCTCGATCGATTCTCCGATCGTTTTCACATGCAACGCGCCGGCGTCCGCGCGCGAATGAACGCCCGCGACTGATACGCCGAGGCGGCGGCAAGTGCGCGCGATGCGGCAGGCAATTTCGCCGCGGTTGGCGATGAGGATCTTGTTGAACACGCCGGGTGCGCCTGTCACATCCTCAGAACGCCGAATGTCGTGCGCTGCTGCGGCACGCGCCCGGCCAGGTCGAGCAGCAGGCCCATCACCTGACGCGTCTCCAGGGGATCGATCACCATGTCGCACCAGGTGTGGCTTGCAAAGTTGTAGGCGTCGGCAAACGCTTCGAAGTTCCGGCGCGTCGGTGCGACGTAGGCTTCCCGCTCATCGTCGGTCCAGGTCTTGCCCTCGCGCTTGTTGGCTTCGTCGCGCACCATCGCAAGCGTATTGGCGGCCTGATCCGGGCCCATGATGGCGGAGCGCCCGCTCGGCCACATCATCATGGCATTCGGTTTGAAAGCGCGTCCACACATCGCCATGTAGCCCGCGCCATATGCGTTGCCGATGATGAGCGTAAACTTGGGCACGTTCGCGCTCGCAACCGCGGCGATCATCTTCGCGCCGTGCTTGGTGATGCCGCCTTCCTCCGCACTGCGGCCGACCATGAAGCCGGTGACGTCGACGATGAACAGGAGCGGGATGCCGCGCTTGCAGCATAGATCGATGAAGTGAGTCGCCTTGAGTGCGCTCTCGGAGAACAGGACGCCGTCGCTGCAAAGAATGCCGATCTCGAAACCCATGATGCGCGCGAAGCCGGTGATGAGCGTATCGCCGTAAAGCGGCTTGAACTCGTGAAACTCGCTATCGTCCACCAGGCGCGCGAGGATGTCGCGATTGTTGGTCGGGATGCGTGGGTTCGCGCTGACGATGCCGTAGAGATCGGCCGGATCGAAACGAGGCCCGCGTACCGGCGCGACATTCCATCGCTGTGGTGGGATCTCGCCAAGATTGGCGACGATATCGCGCGTGATCGCGATCGCGTGGCTGTCATTCTCGGCAAGGTGATCGGTTACGCCGCTGACGCGGGTGTGCATGTCGCCACCGCCAAGCGGCTCGATGCCGACCTCTTCGCGCGTCGCGGCGTAAACGAGCTGCGGACCGCCGAGGAACATCGCGCCTTGGTTTCGGACGATTACGGTCTCGTCACACAGCGCTGGCATATAGGCGCCTCCGGCCGTCGAAGGCCCGTGCACGACCGCGATCTGCGAGATGCCTTCGGCTGACATCCGCACTTGCTGGTAAAAAATCGAGCCGAACTGTCCTTCATCAGGGAAGATATCCGGCTGTTCCGGCAGATTGGCGCCACCCGACTGCACCAGCGTGATGCAGGGCAGGCGATGCTGCCAGGCGAAGCGCTGCGCCCGCACGTGCTTCTTGCACGTGATGCCGTAATAGGTTCCGCCCTTTACGGTCGCGTCGTTGGCTATCACCATGCACGGCCGTCCCGAGATCGTTCCGACCCCGGTGATGATCCCGCCTCCCGGCGGCACGCCTTCGTACATGCCGTCGCCGGCGAGCTGGCAGAATTCGAGGAAAGGCGAGCCCGGATCGAGCAGCGCTGCGATCCGCTCGCGCGGCAGCAACTGGTTGCGTTCCTTGTGAAGCTTGCGGGCGCGTTCCGAGCCGCCCAGCACCGCGGCGGTGCGGCGTTGATGAAGATCGGCGATGCGCTCGGCGTAGGCGGCACGGTTGCTGCGATACTCGTCGCTGGATGTGACGATGTCCGACTTCAGCGTTGCCATCGCGAACCTTAGTAGCTGCGCGGCAAGCCCATCACGTGCTCGCCAATATAGTTGAGAATCATTTCGCGATTGAGCGGCGCTGTCTTGAGAAGGCGCACCAACGGGTAGAGGTCGAAGATGCCATATTCCTTCGTGAAGCCGTTGCCGCCGTGAGCCTGCAGCGCCGCATCGACCGCTGCGGTCCCGGCATCTGCCGCGACGAGCTTCGCCATGTTGGCGAACTCGCCGGCTTCACCATGCCGATCGAACACCCAAGCGGCCTTGAGCGCCATCAGCGAAGCGACCTCGATCCCGGCGTGCGCATTCGCGAGCGGATGCTGGACGCCCTGATAAGCTCCGATCGGCACATCGTTAAAGACCCTGCGCTCGTTCGCGTAGGCGACCGCGCGCCTTAGTGCATAGCGGCCGAGCCCGCAGCAGATCGATGCCACCAGGATGCGTTCCGGATTGAGGCTTTTGAACAGGATGCCAAAACCCTTGTCGACTTCGCCGACCACGTCCTCTGGGCCGAGGTCGACATCGTCAAAGAAGAGCTGCCACTGCGTCTCCGGTGCCGGGATGCTGACCGGGATGTACTGTTTCTCGATGCCCTTGGCCTTAAGGTCGACGACGAACAGCGTGAAGCCGTCCGTCTTGCGCTGCACCTCGGTGTGCGCAGTTGTGCGCGCGACGACTAGCGCGTAGTCGGAGCCGTCGGCGTCCGTGATGAAGGTTTTCGATCCGCTGAGAGCGAAGCGGTTGCCGCGCTTGCGCGCAACCGAAGCGGTGCGGATGGTGTTGCTGCCAGCATCCGATTCGGTGATCGCGAAGCAGAATCGGGTCTTTCCCATGCAGGCGTCCGGCAAATAGCGCCTCTTCTGCTCTTCGCGGCCGTGCTTGGCGATAAATCCCAGGCTCATCGCGGCACCTACCACCAGGTTCAGAAGCGGGATGCCGTTGTTCGAGAGCCCTTCGAGAAAGAGGTGCATCTCGACCATGCCCTGGCCGGCACCCCCATATTCTTCGGGCACCATTGTGCCGACGAAGCCGTCGCGCGCGACCTGCTGATAGAGAGCGTCGGGGAAGAGGTGCTTCTCGGCACACTCCATCCAGTATTTGCGGTCGAATTTTTGCGCTATGGCGTCGCCATAATCGAGAATCTGCCGCTGCTCGTGTGTGAGATCAAAATCCATCACTCATACCCCGCAAGCCTCCGCGACACTCCCTGAGACCAAAAGCTCGTCGCCGCGACCGGCTGCCCGTCCAACTCTAACACTTGTCAGAATTGCAACAAGCATCCAACCTGAAGGATGTCGCGCGCGCGGCCATTCAGCCGGCGCGCCTAAAGCGCGGCAGCGTTATCTCGTCGCTGATCTGCTCACAAACCAGCGTGACGTCCATGTCGAAGGTCACTTCGGCGGGATCGCCACCCACATACGTCGAGATCATGCGCGGGCCTTCCCGCAACTCGACCAGCAGCACCGCATAGGGGACGTCGGCCTTGAACGCCGGGCCAGGCGCGCGATGCACAACACTAAACGAGTGCACCTTGCCGTGCCCGCTCGCCGGGCGATAGATGAGATCCTCGCAGCCGCAGGCGCGGCATAGGGCCTGCTGATAATACTGCACGTGCTTGCAGTCCCCGCAATGCTGCAACAGCAGCCTTCCCTGACGAAGCCCCTCCCACAGGCGCGCCGTATCGGCGTCGGGCGCCGGAAGAGGCTTGCGTTCAGCGTGGACGCTCACAGCGTGTTTTCCGTGCCGAGGATCGTTGTGGCATTCGTCGCAAAGCCCGCGCCCAGGCTATGAACAAGGCCGAGCTCGGCACCCGCCACCTGCCGCTCCCCGCACTCGCCGCGCAGCTGCGCAATGACCTCATGGAAGTGGAACAGCGAACCCGGAATGCCGGAGTGCGCGAACGAGAGCAACCCACCGTGGGTGTTGATCGGAATAGTGCCGCCGTGGGTGATCTCGCCGCTCGCTGCGAAGGCACCGCCCTCCCCTTTCGGACAGAAGCCGAGGTCCTCGAGCATCATGATTACGGTGCCGGTGAAACAGTCATAGACACCCGCGGTATGCAGATCGCGCGGGCCGTAGCCCGCCATCGCATAAGCCTTGCGGCTCGACTCGACCGCGCCAGTCGTCGTCAGCGAAGGCATAAGGAAGATGTGCTCGTGCGTGTAGCACTCGCCTGCACCCAAGATGTAGATCGGCCTCGCGATCCCCATCGCCTTTGCTTGCGTCGCGGAAGTTAACACGAAGGCCGCACCGCCATCGGAGATCAGCGAACAGTCGAGCTTGTGATAGGGGGTCGTAACCATGCCGGAGGTGAGCACGTCCTCGACCGTGATCGGTTTTGTCTGCTGAGCACCCGGGGTGCGCTGCGCGTGACGCCGATGGATCACCGCAATCTCGGCAAACTGTTCGGCCGTCGTGCCGAATTCCTTCATGTGACGGTGCGCCGTCATCGCGAACGTATTCGCGACGGGAATGCCGAATGGCATCTCGTATTGCTGGTCGCGACTCTCCGTCAGGGAACGCAATGCGAGGTCCGGCGAGAGTCCGGTCATCAAGCTGTCGGCGGCCACGATAAGCACGTTCTCGGCGAGGCCGCCCTGGATCGCGGCTGCGGCGATGCTGAACATGGTCGCGGCGGTCGCACCGGAAACCTGCAGGGTGTTGGAGAATGTCGGCTGGATGCCGAAATACTCGCTGAACGCGACGCTGAACCGGTGAAAAGGCGATGCGAAGGCGTGACCGGAGAGAACGCCGTCGATGGCAGATTTCTTCAGCCCGGCGTCCGCGATCGCCTTGCGCGCGGCGTCAGCCGCCAGCCACAGCGGACTTCGCCCGGGCACTTTGCCGACCGGTGATTGGCCGATGCCGATGATCGCGGCCTTGCCGCGCAGCGATGCGTGGCTCACTTGTGCTCCCTGGCCAGACGAGCTTCCGGCTCATTAGGTTGCACATCGTCGAGCCCCTGGACAGGAGCGTTAGCCATGCTTCTTGCAGCACCCGGCAATGCCATCTAAGATTTTCTATCATTCGTTCGAAACGAAGAACAGTGTCGCGAGCCCGCGAGCGAGATCAGTCATGGCAAACCGCTACGCCGCCTATTCGAAACTGAAAATCGACCATCCGGCGCAGCGCGTCCTGCGGATCACCTTCGACCGGCCTGAAACCTACAACTCAGTCGACGCAGAGACCCATACCCAGATCACGAACATCTGGCGGGATATCAACGACGACCACGACATCAACGCCGTCATCGTCACGGGCGCTGGCAAGGCGTTTTCGGCGGGCGGCGACTTCGACCTGATCAAGAGCATCATGAACGATCCGGTCTTGCGCATGTCGACCTGGAAGGAAGCGAAAGACCTCGTTTACAACGTCATCAACTGCAACAAGCCCATCATCTCGGCCATCAACGGAGTCGCGGTCGGCGCAGGCCTGGTTGTCGGCATCCTGGCGGACGTATCCATCTGCGGGAAATCGGCGCGGATCGTCGATGGACACACGCGGCTTGGAGTGGCTGCCGGTGACGTCGCCTGCATCATCTGGCCGCTCCTGTGCGGGCTTGCGAAGGCGAAATACTACCTCATGACGTGCAAGCCATTGTCGGGCGAAGAAGCCGAGCGCATTGGGCTCGTGTCGCTCTGCGTCGAGGATGCGGACTTGCAGCGCGTTGCGCTGGAGACAGCCCAAGATCTCGCGAACGGAGCGCAGAGCGCCATCCGATGGACGAAGTACGCGCTCAACAACTGGCTGCGCGTCAACGGCCCGCTGTTCGATACATCGACCGCGCTCGAAATGCTAGGCTTCACTGGCGCCGAAGCCCGCGAGGGCCTCGCCTCGCATCTCGAGAAGCGCAAGCCCCAGTTTCCTCAGGACTGCCCGATCTGAGCCGGACCGATGTCACCTCGCCCACCCGAAACGTTACGACGCCGCGATCTTCGTCCTCAGTGCGTCGACGGCTTCGGGATTGGCGAGAGCAGAGAGATCGCCGGGATCCTTATCTTCTAACACTGCGCGCAACACGCGCCGCATGATTTTCATGTTGCGCGTGCGCGGCAGATCGTCGACCAGCAGCACCCGCTCGGGGCGATAAGACGCGCCCATCCCGTTTACCAGAGCGGCCGATAGCTCTTCAGGCAGGCCGCGGGTGTCGATGCCCGGCATCGGAACGCACGCGCACATGATCGCCGACCCCTTTACCGGATGTGGAACGCTGAACACGGCCGCCTCGGCGAGCTTGCCGGTCGCGACCAGGATACCCTCGAGTTCGGCAGGTCCGGTTCGCTTCCCGGAAATCTTGATGGTGTCGTCCGAGCGGCCGAGTATGTAGAAAAGTCCATCGCGACCCTCCGTGGCGAAATCGCCATGCACCCAAAGTCCGGGGATCGTGGTCCAGTAGCTGCCGAGGTAGTGCCGGTCGTCCTTCCACAGGCTTTTCGTCATCCCGATCGACGCGTTGCGCAACACCAGTTCGCCGACCTCGCCGGTCGGCACGGGCCTGCCGGACATGTCGACGATGTCGGCGCCCATGCCGAGCGCTTTGCGCGAGAACGAGCCGGGGTTCATCGGGTGATTGGTCGTGCCGATGAGGATGCAGCCGCTGACTTCGGTCCCGCCTGAGATGTTGATGATGGGAATCCTGCTCTTGCACACATGCTCGAAGAACCAGCGCCACGGCACCTCGGTCCATGCCTCTCCGCCGGAAGTCGTGATCCGCAGGCTCGAGAGATCGTAGCGCTCGACCTCGTCGCCATAGCGCATCAGGCTACGCACGATTGTCGGTGAGACGCCGAGAAAAGTCACCTTGTGGTCCTGGATCAGCCGCCAGAACCGGCCGGTATCCGGGAAATCTGGCGTGCCCTCGGCGATCAGCAGGCTGCCGCCCGCGAAACTGGGAACGCAGGCGCACATCGCGCCAACCATCCAGCCCATGTCGCTGAGGAAAAACCAGCGGTCCGACGGTTTGAAATCCCCGCAGATTATGAGGTCCCGCGTCACCATCGTGCCAATGAAGCCAACGTGGGTCCAGACGCAGCCCTTCGGCGCGCCGGTCGTGCCGGAGGTGTAGAGGAGGACAGCCGGATCGTCGGCCGCCATTTCGGCGGTTCGCAGCACGCCGTCCTTGCCATCGACGAGATCGTGCCACCAAACGTCGCGGCCTGCGCGCATCGGGGTGTCCGCTGGCAAGCCGCTCCGCTCGGCGACGACAACGTGGCGCACGGTTGCCGCCGCGTCGAGGGCGGCATCGAGCACAGACTTGAGCGGTGCCGGCGCGCCGCGCCGCCAAGTTCCGCTCGCCGTGAGGACAGCTTTGGCGCCTCCGTGATTAAGGCGCGTCTCGATCGGCTTCGGGCCAAAGCCCGAGAACAACGGCATCACGATCGCGCCGACCTTCAGGATCGCGAAGAAGGCGACGAAGGTCTCCGGGATGTTCGGCATGTAGATTGCCACGACATCGCCCCGATCGATGCCGAGTCCGACAAGCGCTTGCGCGAGGCGGCCAACTTCACGCGCGAAGTCGCGGTACGTGAGCGTACGCCGCTCGCGCGCGTCTTCGCCTTCCCACACCAGAAACGTCTGATCCCAGACCGGTGTGCCCTCGTGCTTGTCGACGCAATTGAGGACGATGTTCGTGGTCCCGCCTACGCACCAGCGCGCCCACGGCAGGCCGCGTGACAGATCGAGGACCTGGTCGAACGGGCGATAGAACCGCACATCGCAGAAGCGGAAAACTTGCTCCATCAACCAGGCCTGATCCGCATCCGCCTTAGCGGCGAGCGCATCGTAGTCGTGCTGTCTCGTCGCACGCAGGAACGCCGTGAGGTTGCTCCGCTCCACGAGCTCGGGCGGTGGCGTCCAGACATAGGCCGATGCGTTGCTCATGGATCGCCGGAATGAGTCTTCTTTGCCGCAACGGGCGCCGGATTGATCGCAATTTCTAACACCCGCAAGGCGAGGGTCAATCGAGGGACCGGCCCGTTGAAGCCGCAAGAATGGCGCGCGGAATGCCTCGAGCCCATCAAATTCATCGGTACCGGCACTCCGAGCTTGCGCTTCGTGACGCAGTACGAGGTCGGCTACATGACGGAGACGAAACCGGTCAGGAAATCGATCAATCTGTTCGATGCGGTGCGCGATCACTGGAATGGCGATACGAAGAAAAGTCATCCCCCTCTAGGTCGCCGGCGATCGGGCATCAGGTCTGCCTTGCGTACTGGACCGCGACGCGGCCGACTTTTTCGCGCGCGATGACGAGCTTCTGGATCTGCGCTGTCCCGTCGCCGATTTGGAGGCCCATCACGTCAAGATAGCGCTGTTGAAACGGCAAATCTGTGGTGTAGCCATAGTGTCCGTGCGTGAGTAGGCACTGATGGATGATCTCGCAGGCGACTTTCGGCACGTACCATTTGCACATCGCGGCTTCCGCGGTGTTGGGCATCCTGCGGTCGCGCAGCGAAAGCGTGTAGTAGCAGAGCTGCCGCATCATGGTGATCTGCGTCTCGGCTTCCGCCAACGGGAAGCTGACCCCCTGGAATTGGGCGATTGGCCGATCGAAGGCCTTCCGTTCTGCGGTGTAGCGCCAGCTCTCGTCTACCGACGCCTGGGCCGGGCCGATGCATTCGAGGCCGATCAGGGCGCGGCTGTAATCGAAGCCCGCCATGATCTTGGAGAATCCCCGATTCTCCTCGGCCATCAGGCATTCGGCCGGAACAAACACATCGTCAAAGAACACCGAGCCGCGGCCGACCGGCTTCGTCCCAATGTCGTCGAAGTGGGTACGCGTGACGCCGGACTGGTTGAGCTCGACGAAGAAGGCGCTGACGCCGCGCGCGCTGTCATCGATCGAACCGGTGCGGGCAAAAATGACGGCCGCGTCGCATTGATCGGCGCAGCTCATCGACGTTTTCTCACCGTTGAGCCGATAACCGCTGCCTGATCGTTCGGCGCGCAGAACGAGATTGGCCGCATCCGAACCGCCGCGCGGCTCGGTAAGGCCGAGGCCGATGATGGATTCGCCCGCGGTCACGCGCGGAAGCCACTCCTGCGCGACCTCGGGCGAGGCGTGCTGCGCGATCATCCCGCCCATCAGCGAGGCGAGAAGCTGCACGTAACTGTAGTTGAAGTCGCCATAGGCGATCTGCTCGATGATGATGCCGGCCGTCACGCTGCTCTCGCCGAGGCCGCCATATGTCTCCGGGATGTCGGCGCCGATCAGTCCGAGCGCCCCCATCTCGCGCACAAGGCCGCGATCGAGGCGATGGCCGCGAGCCCGCTCCTGGTACTTCGGCGCGAGTTTCTCGCGCGAAAATCGCTCCGCCGCATTGCGGAAAGAGTGCTGCTGCTCGGTCAGCGCGTAGTCCATATGAGGCTCCCCCTCCGACAAGCAGCGCGGCTTGCATTTCATTTGGTCTTGAACCAGCCTAAAGAGCGCTAGAATTTATCGCATTTCAAGCAAGCCCGCCGAATGATCGCCGATCCCGGACTGACACGCTTCCCGCATCTTTTGTCGCCGATCAAGCTGCGACAGACGACGCTGCGCAATCGCGTCATCATGGGCTCGATGCACACTCGCCTGGACAAGGAGGAGAACGGACTGCACAAGATGGCGGCGTTTCTCGCGGCACGCGCCGAAGGCGAGGTGGGGCTCATCATCACCGGCGGCTATGCGCCGAATACAGCAGGGCTGATCGAGCCCGGCGGTCCCATTCTCACCGAGCGGGCGCAGGCGCGCGAGCTTACACGCATCACGGACGCCGTCCATCAGCACAGCGGGAAAGTGTGCCTGCAAATCCTCCATGCCGGACGATACGCGAAGCAGGAGGAGTGCTTCGGCCCCTCCAATGTGCGTTCGCGCATCAATCGATTTCAGCCACGGGCGATGACAACCGCCCAAATCGAGCAAACCATCGAGGATTACGTACGCTGCGCCGGATTGGCGCGGGAGGCCGGGTTCGACGGCGTCGAGATCATGGGCTCGGAAGGCTACCTGATCAACGAGTTCACCGTGCTCAACACCAACGATCGCACCGACGAATGGGGCGGCACGGAGACGAACCGGCATCGCCTGCCGGTCGAGCTGACCAAACGCATTCGCGCGGCGACGGGAACTGAATTCATCATCGTCTACCGGATTTCGGCGATCGACCTCGTGGAGAACGGGGCGACCGGTGAGGAGATCGACCGCCTCGCCCAGCGGGTCGAGGGTGCGGGCGCCGACGTCCTCAACACCGGCATCGGCTGGCATGAAGCGCGAGTGCCGACCATCGCGTATCCGACACCGCGTGCCGCCTGGAGGTTTGCGCCGCGTCGGCCGAAGCGCGTCGTCACTATCCCGGTGGTCGCGTCGAACCGCATCAACACTCCGGCGCTTGCGGAAGAGATCTTGGCCGCGGGCGACAGCGATCTGATCTCGATGGCGCGCCCGATGCTGGCCGACCCAGACTTTGTCAGGAAGGTTCGAGAAGGGAAGGCGGACCAGATTAATATCTGCATTGCCTGCAATCAGGCGTGCCTCGACCGAATCTTCTCTGATCGCAGCGCGACCTGTCTGGTCAATCCACGCGCCTGTCGCGAGACCGAATTCGACAACGGGCGGGCGAAGGCGGCGCGCAGGATCGCGGTGGTCGGAGCGGGCGCGGGCGGCCTCGCCGCCGCTACGGAGGCAGGCCGGCGGGGCCACAAGGTGACGCTGTTCGAGGCGAGCGATCGCATTGGCGGTCAGATCAATCTCGCACGCATGGTCCCGGGCAAGGTCGAGTTCGACGAGATGCTGCGGTACTACGGGGGCCAGATCGCCGAGCACGGTGTGGAGCTGCGGCTCAACACCGCGCCCTCGGCGGATGAACTTGCGGCGAAGTTTGACGCCGTGGTGGTCGCGTCCGGCGTCCATCCGCGCGTTCCGGAAATCCCCGGCATAGAGCATCCGAAGGTTGTGACCTATACGGATCTCCTCAGCGGCAGGCGCAATGCCGGGTGCGTCGCGATCATCGGGGCGGGTGGCATCGGATTCGACGTCGCCGAGTATCTTTACCACTCGCGGCCCGGCGAAGGTCCCAAGGCCAGAGGTCTGGACCTGGCGGAATTCCAAGCCGAGTGGAACATCGACGCGAGCCTGGAAAAGCCGGGCGGCCTGCTAGGCGACCCACTGGCGCCCCGCCAGCCCACGCGTGAGATCACCATCCTGCAGCGCAGGGCGTCGCGGCCGGGTGCTACGCTAGGCGTGTCCACCGGCCAGGAAACCAACCGCTCGTTGTTCGACACACTGCAGAGCAGCGGCATCGAGACGCACCTGATCGGCGGCGCAAAGGAGGCCGCAGAGCTCGACGCCATGCGCGCCGTCGACGAGGGTGTGCGGGTCGCGCACGCGCTCTAAGCCTTCCTTCACGGTTTCGGCTTGCCGTCGCCACGCTCGCGTTTGGCAAACATCACGGCGTCGATCATCTGCCGGGCGTCGTGGGCAAGGTGGAGCGTCTCGCCGCCGTCAATGTACCACTCTTCGCCTGTGACGAACTTGCCGAGCGGCGAAGCGAGGAAAACAATTGCCGCCGCGACGTCCTCGACCTCGCCCATGTGTCCCATGATGTTGCGATTGAGTTTGAGCCACTGTTCGGGCGAGATCGGATAGTGGCCCATGGCTTCAGTCTTAACTGTGCCCGGCGCCACGCAATTAAGGCGGATGCCGAACTCGGCCCACTCGAACGCGAGCGTCTTCGCCATCGCGAGCACACCGCCACGGGCCGCGGCCGTGTGCACGAACCCGCTGAGCCCCGAGCGCACGCACGCGGTGACGAACACGATCGCCCCGCCGTTGGCGAACATGAAATGATCCGCGACCGCTTTCGTCATCTGCCACGAGCCGATGAGATTGTTGCGGATGACGGTCTCGAAGCCCTTGTTGGTCAGGTCGCGGGCCGGCGTCACGAACTGGCCGCCGGCATTGTTGACCAGAATGTCGAGCCCGCCGCAGGCGGTCTTGATCTCCAGCATCACGTCTTCGATGCGGTCTGCATCACGGATGTCGCAGGTGATCGCGATCGCCTCGCCGCCGAAGCCGCGGATCGTGCTGGCGCAATCTTCGATCGGTTCGGCACGCCGCCCGAGCAATACGAGTCGCGCCCCGCAACGCGCCATCTCGATTGCCGTGGCGCGCCCCATGCCGGTTCCTCCTCCGGTCACGAGTGCGACCTTATCATCGAGAAGATCGGACGCGAAACGCATCTTGGGCAATTGCTGCATGGTCATGGCGACTCAAGTTGCGACGGATGGAATTCTCGCGCATCCTAACAAATGTTAGAATCGTGGAAAACACAATCATGAGCGACAACGAGCCGGTGCGCTACGCCCTCGAGGGCAACATCGCGACAATAACCATCGACCGGCCGCAACGGAAGAATGCGCTCTCGGTCGAAGCCATGAACGCACTCACGGACGCGTGGGAACGCCTCGAGACGGACGCGCAGGTGCGCGTCGCCATTCTGACCTCCACCGACTGCGGGGTCTTCTCGGCTGGCCTCGATCTCAAGCAGGCGAGCGAGATCAGGGCGCGCGACGGCGTGGATATCCTCACGCTGATGCGCGATCCGATGCAGACCGCCATGCGGAAGGTGACGAAGCCGATCGTCGCCGCCATGACCGGCTCGATGATGGCGGGCGGCATGCTGCTTGCGCTCCAGTGCGACTTGCGCGTCGCACTGAGCGGAACGCGCGCCGGCATCACCGAGGTCCGTATGGGACGCGGCACGCCGTGGGCCGTGCCGCTGCTGTGGATGCTGCCGCAACCGCTGCTGCTGGAGCTGGTGCTCACGGGCGAAACTATGCCGATTGAACGTCTCGCTGAATTCGGCTTCACCAACTACCTCGAGGGCACACCCGATGCGGTTCGCGCCCGTGCGCGCTACCTCGCCGAAAAAATCGTCGAGGGCGCCCCGCTGTCGGTCAAAGCCGCGAAAGCCAGCATCCTTGCCGGCATGGACCTTGGCTGTGCTCAGGGACTTATCGAAGCGAGCCGACTGCACGTTGCGACCTATGCGAGCCTCGATGCCATCGAAGGCCCTCGCGCCTTCGCCGAGAAGCGCAAACCAGTCTGGCAGGGCAGTTAGTTGAACGCTCAGGACTTCTTTATGCCGTCGAAGATCAACAGCGTCGCCGAATTCATAAACTGTCATTATGCGAACAGCCGGCGAGATAGGAAAACCGATCTCCGGGACAGGAGGTTTTGAACCTGGAAAAAGGGACGCTACATCGGCCAGCGCGCGTGGTTTCAATCAATCGCGGATGTTGTGCGGCCGTCCTTTGATTGTAAGTCTCGCCCCTCCTTTTCCGCGTCTCGACCGACGGCTCGTTCGAGCGCACCGCGTATTCCCGATTGCCCTCCCATTTTCTGGAACCAAGCGGCTTCGGCCAAGGCGTAATCTGGGTCGATATCTTCTGTCAGTGGATAGGTGGGGCCATTGGGACCGTAGGGGATGGGCTCAAAATCCCCCCCGATTTTTCTCCACTCCTCATCCCCAGGCCGCTTCTCAAAGGCCTTGTAGGGGTCCGCTTTTAAATACCAAGCCCGGTAGAGTTCGCGGGCGGCAATTCCCTCCTCACTGTTATCATGTGATGCAATCCGCGCCGCCAAATAGATCTCCTCGGTTTCTTCCTCGACGGTCCACTCGCCTTGAGCACCAGTTTTCTCGCCGCGTGCAGCGCGCCGTGTCTGGCGGAGTATGGTGCGACGTTTCTCGCCAAGGGCACTAAAGCGCTTCCGGTCCTTACATCGATCGGCCCAGCGATAGCCGGGCGCGCAGACGAGCCCTTTGGTTGCCTCGGCAATGGCAACGAAGAGGTCGCGCCTTTGTTGCAGGAGATCGCCGCGGGCGTCGCGCAAATGCCAGATATCCGACAGACGGGTTTCCGTATCTTGCAAATCCCGCAGCGCTTTCGCCTTCTCCCAATCGACGACAAATCCGTATTCGTCGTCAACCTCGTGGTCGCCCAGGGTCGGCGGACGTGGCTCGACTTTTCGATGGATATAAGGGGCCACGATCAAGCCGACCCGAATGCGGGTATGCGAAGGTGTCTCCAGGTCCCGCATCACTGCAACAAGAAATCAAGCGGCGCGATCCCTTGATCATCGGCCACGGGGCGGACAGGCCTGAGTTTGACTCGGCGCGCGCCGGGCTCTGGTCGCTGACCCCGGCCGCTCGGTTTGGCATGGACAAAAGGCAACGCCGATTGTGCCGCCATGATCCGCGTATCGAGCGGCAAATCCGAATTCCGCATGACGTTGCGAAACAAATCGAGCGGCAATACATCCGGATCTGCGGCCGCCGCGGCAGCGATCGCATCATTGAACGCCGTCCGCTTGTTGGGAGTCCCCTTCTGTCGGCCACCGCGCCGCTCTCCGGGAGGTGATCCTCTAGGCATGGCTATTTTGCTAATTCCTGAAGTGGGCCGTTTACGAAAGGTTAACCAGCCTCGCGCGGCGCCAAATCGTTGCCGAGCACTAACTCGGATCTTAATTCCGGTTAACCGATCCTAATTTTCGATTAACCGGATCCCCGGTGCTGCTTGACCCGGTCTTAAGTGCGGTTAATTCCGGTTAAGCGATCTTAATTTTCAATAAATCTCGCCTCTGATCGCCTGATCAGTCTTAGCCAAGATCGATTGCTAATTCGTTATGGCGTTCGCTTTTTTCTGCTACTCGGCCCCGACCTCCCCGGACTGGTTGGCTGGGGCGGGAGGATTCGAACCTCCGTATGGCGGAATCAAAATCCGCTGCCTTACCGCTTGGCTACGCCCCAATGCACCGAGGGATTGCCGGTAGCCGCGGGCCATCGGCCGCGGCACCATAGCGACGCCCCCCGCGCCGATCAATGCTGGTCGGCTTTCGGCCTCGCGACGGCGCTATCAAAGAGCCCAACAGGCCATATAATAGTGTCTGCCGACGGCGGGCGCACGCCGCTTCGGCGCAATGAAGCGATCACCCCGGGAGACGACTAGTGGCCTATTCCGCGCCCCTCGCCGACATGAGCTTTGCGCTCAAATTCGGGGCGGCACTGTTGCCGGCGCTCCAAGAGGGCTTCTTCGGCGACCTCGCCATGGACGACATCGACGCCGTGCTCAATGAGGCCGGCCGCATGGCGAGCGAGGTGATCGCGCCGCTCGACCGCATCGGCGACCAGGCCGGCGCCACGTTTAAGGATGGCGCCGTCACCACCGCGCCCGGCTGGAAAGAAGCCTATACCGCCTGGCGGACCGCCGGCTGGAATGGCCTCGCCTCCCCGACCGAATGGGGCGGCCAGGGCTTGCCGCAGGCCGTCAATGCCGCCTGCACCGAAATGTGGAACGGCGCCTGTATGGCGTTCGGCCTCGGTCCGCTCCTGACCATGGGCGCGATCGACGCGCTCAACGCCCACGGCAGCGACGAACTCAAGGGCGCTTATCTCGAAAAGCTCGTCACCGGCGAATGGACCGGAACCATGCAGCTCACCGAGCCGCAGGCCGGCTCCGACGTCGGCGCGCTGCGCACGCGCGCCGAGCGCGCTCCCGATGGCACCTATCGCATCGCCGGCCAAAAGATCTTCATCACTTACGGCGAACACGATCTCACCGACAACATCATTCATTTCGTGCTGGCGCGGCTGCCGGACGCGGCGCCGGGCACGCGCGGTATTTCGCTGTTTCTGGTTCCCAAATTTCTGCTCAACGCCGACGGCTCGCCGGGTGACCGCAATGACGTGCGCGCGCACTCGATCGAACACAAACTCGGCGTGCACGGCTCGCCGACCTGCACCATGGTGTTCGGCGACCACGGCGGCGCCGTTGGCTTCCTCATCGGCAAAGAGAACGCCGGCATGGCGGCGATGTTCACCATGATGAACCGCGCCCGGCTCGCGGTCGGCCTGCAAGGCGTCGGCATTGCCGAGCGCGCCACGCAGCACGCGATCGCCTATGCGCGCGAGCGCAAACAGGGCCGCACGCCCGGCATGCCGGCGACGCAATCGGCCCCGATCATCGATCACCCCGACGTCAAGCGCATGCTCATGACCATGCGGTCGCTGACGCAAGCGGCGCGCAGCATTTGTTATGCGACCGCGATCGCCATCGATCGCGCAGAGCACGGCAACGATCAGGCGGCGCGGCAAGCCGCACACGCTCGCGCCTCGCTGTTGACGCCGCTGGCCAAGGCATTTTCGACCGACGTCGGCGTCGAGGTCGCTTCGCTTGGCGTACAGGTCCATGGCGGCATGGGCTTTATCGAAGAGACCGGCGCGGCACAGATTTACCGCGATGCGCGTATTGCGCCGATTTACGAAGGCACCAACGGCATTCAGGCAATCGACCTTGTGACACGCAAGCTGCCACTCGACGGCGGCGCGGCAGTCGAGACCTATCTCGGCGAGTTGCGCCGGATCGTCGAGGCGGTCAACGCCACCAACGATCCCGCGCTCGGCTGGAGCGGGGTGCGGCTCGAGGAAGCGGTCGAAAGTCTGACGCGGACGACGCGCTGGATGCTGGCGCAGCTCGACGGGAATGTGAATGAGGCGCTCGCCGGCGCCACACCGTATCTGCGGCTGTTTGCCACGACCGCTGGCGGCTGTTTGTTGGCGCAGCAGGCGCTCGCGGCGCTGCGCCTTAATGCCGACGCCGGCCCACGCGTCGCGCTGGCGCGCTTCTTCGCCGAGAACTTCGCTGTGCAGGCACCCGCGCTCGAACGCACGGTCGTCGAAGGCGCGCCGGCGGTCATCGGCGCCGACGCGGCGCTGGCCTAAACGCGAGCGCATCACGTTCATGTCCACGCTGCTCATCACCCATCCCGCCTGCCTCGACCATCTCACCCCGCACGGTCATCCCGAACGGCCCGACCGGCTGCGCGCCATCGAGCGCGCGCTGGAAGCGGAAAAATTCCAGACGCTCGCCCGCGTGCAAGCGCCGCGGGCGGAGCTCGATGTCATCGCGCTGTGTCATCCGCTCGACTACATCGAGTCCATTCGTGAAGCGACGCCGGGGGAAGGCATCGTGCATCTTGACGCCGACACCTCGGTGTCGGCCGGCAGTTTCGAAGCGGCCTTGCGCGCCGCCGGCGGCGCCGTTTTTGCCGTCGACGAGGTGTTCGGCAAACGCGCCGCGAATGCCTTCGTTGCCACGCGGCCGCCGGGCCATCACGCCGAGACCGCGCGGGCGATGGGTTTTTGTCTGTTCGACAACGCCGCGATTGCCGCGCGCTATGCGCAAAAGCGCTACGGCATCGCGCGCGCCGCCGTCATCGATTTCGACGTCCATCACGGCAACGGCTCGCAGGATATTTTCTGGGCCGACGACGGCGTGATGTATCTGTCCACCCACCAGATGCCGCTTTATCCGGGCACCGGCGCGCTCGGCGAAACCGGCGAATACGATACCGTCGTCAACGCCCCGCTGCGGCCGGGCGACGGCGGTGAAGCCTTTCGCGCCGCATTCGAGACCCGCATCCTGCCGCGGATGCGCGATTTCGCGCCGGAACTGATCGTCATCTCCGCCGGCTTCGATGCCCATATGCGCGATCCGCTCGCCAACCTTAATCTCGTCGAGGCCGATTTCGCCTGGGCGACGCAAAAGATCATGGACGTTGCCGATCGTTGCGCGGAGGGACGCATCGTCTCGCTGCTTGAAGGCGGCTACGATCTCGAGGCGCTGGCGAAATCGTCCGCCGCGCATGTCAATGCGCTGATGCACGGCTGACGCGGCCGATCTGATATGATGCAAACAACGAGGCGGAGAGCCGGCGATGGCGCAGCAAAACATCCCGAATAATCAAGGCGACACCGATATCGGGGCGCTGTCGTTCGAGCGCGCCATCGAGGAGCTCGAATCGATCGTCAAGCGGCTCGAAGACGGCAAGGTGCCGCTCGAAGAATCGGTCGCCATCTACGAGCGCGGCGAGGCGCTCAAGCGCCGCTGCGAGGATTTGTTGCGGCAAGCGGAGGCGCGCGTGCAGAAAATCACGCTGGACGCCGGCGGCAACCCGACCGGCACCGAGCCGCTGGACGTCGAGTAGAAGCCAGTCGCAAATCGGGCGCCATTACCGCGATTTAAATCGACCAAGGAAGCTTGAGTCGCCAAAAACTTTATTCGCCAATGAACCATTATTGTCCGTCCAGGGGATGGCTGGCAGTTGCGGCAGCTCGTATCCAGAACCAGGCGGCAGCACGAGCGCAAGCGACACTATCTTGTCCGGAAACCGTGCGAGGAAAACCTTGTTCATTCCGCCGTCGAGTCCGCTGTAGATCGGGGCGACTGGGACGTCGTCCTGGACCAATTGCGCATATTCAACCTCATCGGCGCGTTGTTTGGTCAGCGCCGCCTGATCAATTTTTGGATCGACGACGAAGGACGGGCAGTGGCCGTCCGGATCAAACACCAGCGGGTCTGTCGAATTCGCCGGAGGTTGCGCATCGAATACATAACTGCGATTGCAAACGTCGACCTTGGGTTGGAGATGCGTCGCCTCGAAATGGTCGTTCCCTATCTTGAGCATCTTCCAGAAAGCCATGTTTGGATTGTTGCGGTGGCGCGCGAGGTTCGCCGGCGTCATGCGGAACGGATAGGCCTGTATCTGGAATGACGGCCCGCCGAGGAGTGAGTCGCGTGCCAGCGCATAGATCTCGCCGATCTGCTCGTCGGTCATGGCAAAGCAACCGCTCGACAAGCAGTTGCCGTGGATCATGAGAAACGTGCCGTCGCGATCGTTCGCCTTATCGAAGGCGTTGGGAAAACCGGTGTTGATCGCAAGATAGAAATTTGAATTCGGATTCATCAATTTGGTCGTGATCGTATAGAAGCCTTCTGGCGTCTGACGGTCGCCCTCGTGCAATTTCGGGCCAAGATCGCCCGACCACCGACAGATCGGGTAGGTCTTCAAAATCTGGAAATGGCCGGTGGTGTCCTGCTTCCAGACTTCGAGTTCCGCTTCTTCCTTGAAGACGCGCAGAATGATCGGCGAGTGGGTTGGCATTTTCTTTTGGAGGAGCAGCGACAGCAGCTCCGGCGACAGCGCCTTCGCCGTGTTTTCAGGCGATTGATTGCCGGCTCCGCCAAGGCACCGCACTGGCGTCAAAGCACCGGCGAAAGCCGCCGATAGCACAATCGCGCGGACTAGCGTGGCGCCGATCAATGCTGTCCCCCGACCGACTCAAGGCTTGTTCCACAAGGATTTACCGACAGCGCAGACCTCTCTCGATCCGATGCTTCGCGTAACCGCACTTATCGACGCTTGCCTCGCGATTTGCGAGCAGCATAACGGGAGTCTCTGGCCGCTTTTCGTCCGGTCTCCAGCGCGCGTTCACGATCGGCGCTTTCCGCCGCGACGCGCTCGGCCTCGATCGCAGCGTCACGCAGCGCCTGCTGCTCGCGTTCTGCATCACGGGCTCTTTTGTCGGCCTTTTCGATAGTGCGCGTAATGTTGACGGCCCTGCGCTCGACAGCAAGCGCTGTTCGGGCGGTCAGCCGGTCGGTGAGCGCAGGGTCAGCGGCCTTGGCGCGAAACCTTTCCAGCGCCGCCTTCTTGGCCTTGATCGCAGCCTCTTGCCGCTCGAACAAACCCGGTTGCTTAAACCCCGTCATCTATCCTGACCTTGGCAAGGAATGCCGCTGGTGCGGCAGATTTGCGTGCGCCGAAACCTATCAACGCACGCGCCAGCCAACCACTGTTGCGTCGATGGGGGTGTTCGTATCCACGCTATGCCACGCACCGCTCCACCATCGACATAGGAACGGGATGACATAGGTGCCGATGTGATCCTCGCAAAGAAGCTCTAACGGCTGATCCGCCGGCGGCACGCCTATGTGGATGAAATCATCGATTCGCGCCTGCCGCGTCGCCATGCTAGTGTTCGTCTCGTTGCGCTTGCGATGCATTCGCCTGGCGCTGCGACGGCAGCGCGACATCCTTATATGATGCCGCTCGATACAGAATCAATCGACAAGGATCGCATGGCGTTCAAGCCAAATTATGGAAGAGATCGCGTTGAGCGTGCGCGGGCAGCACGCCTCAAGAGCGAGGAGAAAAAGCGAAAGAAGGACGAGAAGGCGGCACTGCGCAAAGCCGAACGCGAGGTATCTGAACCGCAGCCGGACGAGACAGATACCACCGCCTGATCCGCCGGACGCTAAACCGTCTTGTCCACTAGCTTGCCCGAGTCAGGCGGCTGCGGCGATGGCGACGCTTGATCGAAGTCAACCTCGGGGTAGTCAGTCTTGTGATCATCCGGTTGACGCCTTGCAGCACGCCGTGACGGCCCCGTCGTCGGCATGATGCTTTGAACTCTGAAACTTGAGATACCTGTCTGGTCCCGCGTCGCCGACATAACTCGGGACGTTATCGCGGCACATCTCAAGAGCGCCCCACTGACTTTTGCGCAATTCGAGGTAATCGCGAGAGGTTCCGCTAATTAAAAACGATGCCATCGTTACACGCGCAGCCGATATCCGCTGTCTGCACGCGTGGCTGGTTCCTACGTCGCGAGTTTTCGAATACTTGAGGAGGTGGCAGACAACTCAGTGCGGCGCTTTCGAATGCGGTCATGCACGAGATGGAGATGGGATTTTATCATAAAATAAAGGGCTGAGTGACGCATGGGCACGCGGTAAGCAATAGTTTCCCGGTCGAGGCTCTCAATCTCGTCTTCAAGCGCCTCGATACCTTGGACCGTCGTGCTTTTCTGCAAATTCACTTCGATAACTCTGAGGCGACGGTATAAAGCGCGCAACCGATACTCAACGAACCATTTGCCGAGTTGGGGCGCATAATTAAAGATTGGGACGATGATCGCTATGGTCGTGAAGACAACCGCGATCGTTCTTTTTACGTAGTTGGTGACCCAGAAGGGCAAGTACCGATTGAGAAGCGAAGGGCCGTTTTTGTAGAAATCGAGCGCTTCGTCAGCGACAGGAAACTCTGGATCTGTTTGTAAGGGGAACTCGCCGATGCGCTGAAAAACTCCCGGTGCGCCGTGCACTTCCGCTATTGTTTGTGCCAATAGATTGATAATTGCCGGATTAGTTTCTTTACGGACCAAAACAATGTTGGTCGTCGCAATCAGGATCACGTCATTGGCCGGAATTTTTTTCTCGTAATCGAAAACCCCGCGCGGCAGGACCAATCGAGCGAGGAATGGAAAAATACGCGTTAAGGCCTCGGCATCTGTAATGCTAAGGAGCCGAACATTGGGATTTTCCAGCATATTGTGGAGCATCGGAGAGTCCGGAGAAAAGCTCAGAAACAGTGCATCAATCGCACGGTCGTCAAGTGCGCTGATCGCCTCCTGGGGCGTAAGATTGAGTAGGGTCGTATTTTCTGAAGTGACACCGCTAACGTTGAGAATCTTTTCGGCGACGATTCGTGTGCCGCTGCCCAGTGGTCCCAACGCGACACGCTTGCCCTTGAGCTGCGTCAAATCGCTGAACGTCTCATCCGCCGGATAAAACAGCCACAGCACTTGGTAATCGATGCGCCCGAGCGACAACAGGTCGGGCGCTTGCCGGGCATCGGTAATGCCCTCCTGCATGAACGCAATCTGGACCCCAGAACGCGGGTCATTCAACAGCTTCAGGTTTTCTACCGAACCCTCGGTCGTGCGAATGTCCACCTTGACGTGGGCCTGTGACAGCAGGTCCTTGTAGCGAAGGGCGAGCGATTCAAAGTGACCGCCTTTGAAGGAACCGACGAT
>Ga0181525_10000478_pt1 | contig 34938 bp, 33 predicted proteins | sample PEATcosm2014_Bin_48_FD_121100 | JGI IMG/M metagenome (GOLD analysis project Ga0181525, IMG submission 121100) | Peatland microbial communities from MTU Mesocosm Facility, Houghton, MI, USA - PEATcosm2014_Bin06_10_metaG | ecosystem: Environmental > Terrestrial > Soil > Wetlands > Peat | place... | reverse complement strand
GTTCTCAAACGCTTCGCGCGTCAGGATGCGGCTCGGCGTAAGATCTTCATTCACCATCTCGACAATCCGCTTGCCCGTCAAGTACGCAAGCTTGGCGCGCTCCGAATGCGGCGCTGGAATGGCCGCGCAGCCGGGCAGCGACATGCCCATTGCCTCGGCCAGCGAGTTCATCGACAACGCCGTACCCATGCTGTTGCAATGCCCAGCACTCGGCACCGTCGAGGGCGCGCACACGTTCTCCATCAATTGCTCGGCATCGATCTTGCCCGCCGCCAACAGGCGCCGCGATTCCCACAACGCCATTCCCGACCCGGCGAGTTTCCCGTTCACATAGCTGTTAAGCATCGGCCCGCCGGAAAGGACAATCGCGGGAAGGTTCACCGTCGCCGCGGCCATCAGACAGGCGGGCGTTGTCTTGTCGCATGCCGTCATGAGGACAACGCCGTCGAACGGATAGCCGCACAGGATCTCGACCAGCCCCAGGTACGCGAGGTTTCGATCCAACGCCGCAGTGGGCCGGCGGCAGCTCTCCTGAAACGGGTGCATGGGAAATTCAAACGCGATGCCGCCGGCGTCCCGAATCCCGTCTTTGACGCGCTCCACCAGGCTCATATGGATCCGGTTGCACGGAGCAAGATCGCTTCCCGACTGCGCGATCCCAATCACCGCCCGCCCTGCCTGCAGCTCTTCCCGTGTCAGGCCGTAATTCACATAGCGTTCGACATAAACCGCCGTCTCGCCCGGCACGGACCGATCGTTGAACCAGATCTCGCTGCGGCGCCTTTGAGGCTTCTCGTTTTCCATTGCGCACCCAGTTTATCGGACAGCGCAGGGACCCTCCCCAACCAAGACTCAATGTAGAGAAAACCCAGCAGTTCAGGGCACATACATATTGGGTGGTGGGGCAGGCGATCTTGTCGCCTGCCAATCGGTCGTTACATCAGAATCCAGTTGGATATATGGACGCCGCGCTGGACCAAATTAGCCTCGGTCCGCGTTGGTTGATTCAGCCGGCCCCTGCAGACGTAGTGGCGAAAGCGTTGTGCCACGGCGAGAAGGTTCAGAAATATCGCCTTCACGCGCGTGGGTGGTGATGCCAAACCACGTTCACGCAATGATCACCCCGGACTCCACATTTTCTGAAATCATGCGTTGGCTGAAGTGGACCACGGCAAGGCGCTCGAATCAACTGCTGGGACGGCGCGGAGTTGCCTTTTGGCAGGACGAGTCATACGACCACTGGATCCGAACCGGGCATGAGTTCGACAAGATTGTTCTCTATGTGGAGTGGAATCCGGTAGCAGCAGGATTGGTAGAACACGCGGAACAGTGGAGGTGGTCGAGCGCCTCGTGGCAGGCGACAAGATCGCCTGCCCCACAAGCTTGACCGCAGCCAGCGATATACTGGCGTCCAGCCTCGTTGACCTTTTGGAGGTCAAGAACCCAACCATGAACCGACGCCATTTCCTTTCCACTGCCGCGGCTGCTCCCATGCTGGCTGCCGCCTCCCAATCGCAATCCAAGATTTCAGCGAACGATCGTATCCAGATTGCAGTCATCGGCTTCGGGAACCGTGGTGGTTCCGACTCCGCGGTCGCTTGCCGCGTGCCCGGTGTCACCGTTATCGCTGTTGCCGATCTGTATTCCGGCCGGCGCGAGCACGCCCGGGAAGTGTTCGGCAACGACGTGTATACTTCCGCCAGCTATCACGAGGTCCTGGCGCGCCCGGGCGTCGATGCGGTGATCGTGGCGACACCCGATCACTGGCACGCGCAAGCTTCCATCGACGCGATGCAGGCCGGCAAAGATGTCTACTGCGAAAAACCGATGGTCCATTCCATCGCCGAGGGGCATCAGGTCATCGCTGCGCAAAAGCAGACCGGCCGCATCATGCAAGTGGGCAGCCAGCGTGTCAGTTCGATCATTTATCAGAAAGCCAAAGAACTGATCCGCGACGGCGCCATCGGCAAGCTCAACTTGATTGAAGCCTGGTGGGAGCGGCCCGTGGATAATGACGAGCTGGTGTTCCGGCCATCCATCCCGCTTGACGCCTCGCCGGCAGCCATCGATTGGGATCGCTACATCGCCAACACCACGAAGCGCCCGTTCGACGCGCAACGTTTCTTCTGGTGGCACAATTTTCGCGACTATGGCACGGGCATTCCCGGCGATCTATTTGTCCATCTCTTCTCGGGCGTGAATTTCGTGCTCGGCTCGGAGGGTCCGGTGCGGCAGGTTGCTTCCGGCGGCACGCGTTTCTGGAATGACGGCCGCGAGATCCCCGACCTCATGCTCGCGATTGCCGACTACCCGGAAACGCGCAATCATCCGGCATTCAACCTGACATTGCGTGTCAACTTTGAGCAGGGCGCTGCGGAGACTTCGGGGTTCCGCTTTGTCGGTGAGAAGGGCGTCCTTCACATTGCCGACGATAGGGTCCGCGTGATCCGCCACGAACGTCCGGCGGAGCCAGGCTATGCGGTCTCTACGTTCGCGGCCAAGATGCAGGAGGAGTATCTGCGCGAGTATCGAAAGAAACATCCGCTGGTTGAGCCATCCGCCCAGGCCATGCGCTCGGCTCCAACCGAAGAGTTCATCGCACCGCAAGGCTATAGCGATCACTTCCACCACTTCAAGAATTTCTTTGCATCCGTGCGCAACCGCACTGAGGTGGTCGAGGACCCCACATTCGGACTGCGCGCGGCGGGCCCGGCGCTGCTTGCCAACGAAAGCTACTACGAACAGAAGATCTGCCGGTGGGATCCGGGAACGATGCAGCGGACCGCGTAACCTCAGTAGCTTTCTCCGTTTGCCGCTTCCGGTCGATTCATGCTCGCCGGCCCGGATCGATTGAAAGGGGCGGCGCTCCGATTCTGAAAAAGGAGTTATCGATGCCAACCTCCAATCGAAGACAGGTTCTTACAGGCCTCGGATACGCCGCTCTTGGCGGATACCTGGGTACTTCGCGCGGGTACGCCGCCAACGAAACCATCAGCGTGGGCTGCGTCGGAACGGGCGGCCGGGCTCAAGGCTTACTGCGTTCCCTCGCTAAGATCCCTGGCGCCCGAATTACCGCCGTGTGCGACGTGTGGGACGACAATCTGGCCGCGGGTAAGCAACTGGCGGACCCTCAAGCGTTTGCCACAAAGGACTATCGAGCGCTGTTGGACCGCAAGGATATCGATGCGGTTCTGATCGGCACGCCCAATCATCAACACGTGCCGATGTTGATTGCCGCTTGTGCGGCGGGTAAGGACGTGTACGTCGAAAAGCCGTTGACGCACAGGCTGGAGGAAGGGCCGGCGGCGCTCGAAGCAAGGAATCGATCGAATCGCATCGTGCAGGTGGGCCAGCAACAGCGCAGCATGCCGCAGTTCCAGAAAGGGTATGAGCTGGTGAAATCGGGGCAGCTCGGCAACATACGCAAAGTGCACCTGACCTGGAATCGCAACTCTGCGCGAGGATCGGGCGAGTACAAGATCGACCCTTCAACCGTCGACTGGAAGGCATGGCTAGGAAACGCAAGACAGCAGCCTTTCGACCCCTACCGCTTCCGCGAATGGCGCTGGTTTTGGGATTTCGGAGGCGGTGTTTTCGCCGATTTGATGGTCCACTACGTCGATGTTGCTCAATGGTATTTGGACGCGGCCCATCCCGATCAAGCCGTATCAATCGGCAACAAGTTTACAGAGGAAAGATGGGAGACTCCGGATACCGCGCAGACGCTCCTGAAATACCCGGGCTCCCAAGTCTACTTCGAATCCACCTTCATGAATGCGCGCAATGGGGCCATGCTCGAATTTATGGGGAGCGAGGCGACTCTCTATCTGGATCGCGGGCGCTTGGAGGTAATCCCGGAGCGTAAGCGCGACCCGCGCAATCGTAATCCGCAGCTCCCCACTGAACCGGAGATGCAGTGGGTGCTGGGCAGCGGCCCGAAGGGCGCCGACTTCTACGATCAGCCCGATGGCGAGTTGCTGCATCTGGCGAACTGGCTGGATTGCATTCGCACCCGCCAGACGCCGAACGCTCCGGTCGAAGCTGGTATCGCCGCTGCATCGGCGGCCCACATGGCGAACATCGCGCTGCAGAAGGGTGGCGTCGCGGCATGGAATACGGTGATGCCGAAGGCTTGAGAGAAGGGAGCAGTTCGACACTATGATCTCAACCCGGAGGACATTCCTCGCAACCGCCTCTGTTGCCCCGTTGCTGCTCCGCGGCGCGCAGACTTTGCGGCCTATACGCCTCGGAGGCCCGATCTTTCTGAAGTCTGACGATCCGGAGGAGTTAGCCAGCGAGCACACCCGGCTCGGTTACAGCGCGGCGTACTGTCCCGCGGCGGACGCCAATGATGGCGATCGTATCCGCGCAATCAAATCTGCGTTCGAAGCGCGCAATATCGTCATTGCGGAAGTTGGCGCCTGGCGGAACATCCTCGACCCCGACCCACAGAAGCGCTCCGAGAACCTGAGCTACGTGATAGAGCGCATGCGGCTGGCCGAGGGCGTGGGCGCCCGGTGCTGCGTCGACATCGCCGGCTCGTTCAATCCGCAGCTTTGGTATGGCCCGGACCCGAAGAATCTGTCGAAGGAATTCTTCGACGCCACGGTCGAGAATTGCCGCAAGATCGTCGACGATGTGAAACCACGCAACACGAAGTTCTCAATTGAGATGATGCCTTGGAATTTGCCCGACGGACCGGATGCCTACTTGAAGTTGATCAAGGCCGTCGACCGCGAAGGGTTTGGCGTGCACATGGATGTGTGTAACGCCATCAACAGCCCGGCGCGTTTCTATCGCAATTCGGAAATCATCGCGGAGCTCTTCCGAACGTTGGGCCAATGGCTCCTCTCCTGCCACGCCAAAGATCTGAAGTGGATGGATGAATATAACGTGCACTTCGCCGAAGTCGTTCCAGGACGTGGACAGATTGACTACAAGACTTACCTGCGTAAATTAGCCGCCGCACCCGTGGAAGCGCCGCTGATGCTCGAACACCTCAAGACTCCCGAAGAATACGCCGAGGGCCAGGACTATATTCGAAAAACCGGAGCAGCCGTCGGAGTGAAGTTTGTATAGACAAGGCTGAGCCGCGTGAACGTGGCGCGGGCACTCGTGCCTGCCGCGCCGAGATTCGTCTCGGCGCTTCTGTGCGGCCATTTCGCGCTCGAGTTGCCGTTTGAGAAGTTATGTTAGTAGCTGGGAAAACTCCCATCGACAAGCGAGGACTTCGTGCAAACCAATTCAGAACAATTCGCACCCACGGCCCCAGCGCTCAGCTCATCGGATCTTGTGCAATATCGTCAAACCGGCTATCTGGTTGCGCGGAGCCTGTTCACGGCCGCCGAGATTGCGCTGATGAAGGAAGCGGCGGAGCGGGAACTAACCGGCGCCTCAGTGCTCACCAAGGGTGACCGTGATGGCAACGTGGTGAGCCTCGCGATGTGGAATGGCCCGAGCGAGGACATCTACGGCATGTTCTCTCGAAATGCGCGCGTGGTAGACAATGCTGAGCTGCTGCTGGGTGCGCCGGTTTATCTTTACAGCGCCAAAATGGTGATGAAGAATGCGCGCGAGGGCGGCGCCTGGGAGTGGCATCAGGATTACGGCTATTGGTACAACTACGGGTGCCTGGCGCCCAGCATGCTGAGCTGTCTGATAGCCGTGGATCGGGCGACACAGGAAAACGGATGCCTGCAGGTTCTCGAGGGCTCCCACGCCATCGGCCGCGTCAACCATGATCGCGTCAACGAACAAACGGTCGCCGACCCCGAGCATGTGGAAGCAGCTTGCCGGCGTTTCCCGCTGGTTTACATGGAACTGGACCCCGGCGACGCGGTATTCTTCGATTGCAACTTACTGCACCGGTCAGATGCGAATAAGTCGCAGCACCGGCGCTGGAACTACATCGCTTCTTACAACACGGTGGAAAACCAACCTTATAAACGGGTGCGCGAATACGGCAATTATGAGCCGCTGGTGAAGGTACCGGAAACAGCCATACTCGATTTTGCGCGCCAGCATGCCACGCACTGACCGGCGGCAGTTTCGTTAATTCGCCATGCCGCGCGCGGGGGCCAGATAAGTGAACAAACGCCAGGCTCGCGTCACCATTGTAGGCAGTTACATAACCGCGTTAGTGATGGATACCGACCGGCTGCCGGTTGAGGGACAAACCGTGGTGGGGCGTAACTTCCACACCACGTTTGGAGGCAAAGGCTCAAACGCGGTGGTCTGCGCGGCGCGCCTCGGAGCAGACGCCGCATTTCTCGGCAAGGTGGGCAAAGACGGGTTCGGGCGCGAGTTCGTCGAAATGCTGGATCGCGAAGGCGTGCGGCATGACTCGCTGCTCTATTCGGACAATGTGGCAACCGGGGTTGGCATCATACTCTTCAGCTCGCAAGGCACCAACCTGATTGTGATCGACCCGGGCGCGAATGGCCAGTTCACGCCTGCCGATGTACGGGATCAGGCGGAGGCGATTCGCGCCTCGGACGTGATTGTGTCTCCGCTCGAGATTCCTCTCGATACCGCGCTGGCTGGGGCGGAACTGGCGAAGGAGCATGGAGTGAAGGCGATTCTGAATCCGGCGCCCGCGCCCGACATGCGCGGCGTGGACTTATCCGCGGTCTTTGCGTTCACCCCCAACGAGACCGAAGCGAGAACCTGCCTCGGACTAGCGCCCGATGATCCAGCGAAAGATGAAGAACTGGCGGCGGCTTTGCTCGCGCTCGGTCCGAGCCACGTGATTGTGACGCGTGGCGAACGTGGCGTGCTGTGGGCTTCAAAGCAAGGCCTGATCGAAGTTCCGGCGCTGAAGGTGAAGCCGGTAGACACGGTAGGAGCGGGCGACGCCTTCTGCGCGGGGCTAGCAGTTGGCCTCGGCGAGGGCATGGACGTCGCAGAGGCGATCGCGATGGGTGTGACCACGGCATCCCTTTCCACGCTCAAGCGCGAGACGCTGGCTTCGTATCCGTATCGGGCCGAAGTGGATGAGCGGATCAGGGAAGTCCTTCGGAGTAACAAAACCGCTGTCAGGCAGGTTGGCGAAGGAGATTAGGAGCCAGAATCATCTTCATTAGGACGCTGCCTTGAGGCGAACCTGGGGTATGTCCTTGAAATCGGACAGATTTAAGGTCCAGATTTCCGCATCCCGGATGATTGCGCAAGCAGCAATAGCGATGTCGACCTCACGGCCACGTGGCCGCCACAAGGATTGATAGAGTTCAGCACTTAGCGCAGCCTCCCGCCACCCAAACGCCAGGGCGTGTCCTGAAGGGAACAGAGTCTCCTGTGCCGCGACCTCTGGCGGGAGACGCGGGCCTCTCAGCCATTCATAGAGGACCAGGGAAGGCAGCAGGATGCGCTCTCCTTCCTCAATGAAGGTTCGTAGTCGTGGTGCGGAGCGTTTTGGCCCAGTCAGACTATCGATCAGAACGGACGTGTCTAAGACGATCAAGATCTGTTTCGCCCAGCGCCTCTGCGGCCACTCGTCTTGCGCGACTTTCGCACTTCGGCAAGCTCGCGGTCTGTGCTGGCTGCGCTTCGAGCAGGAATCCTGGGAACGACTTCGTCGAATGCGCGAAGCATGCCAAGGCGCTCACGTTCGCTCAGGCGCCCGATCCGGTCGTGGAACTCGAGTATTGCTTCGCGTACGATCTGGCTCTTGGGCTTGGCAAGCCGAGCGGCTGCATCCTGCAACCGGCTTACTGTGCCCTCATCCAGCGTAAAGGTGACCTTGGAGGTTGCCATACTCGTACCATACCACCATACTCGAGGATGGCACAGCCGCAGCTATTTCCGCACCAGTGGCTCCGCATCCGGATTGCCCGGTCCAAAGTGCTTGAGAATCACCAATGGCTCCGTCTCACTCCGATTGGTAATAGCCACGCCGTGCCGCGCCGCTTCCGCTGTTACGAATAACTCGTCTTTGGTCAGCTCGCCGAAGCGGATCAGCGATGGCGTTTCGACGTCGTGCACTCCTAACTTGCCGTAGCCTTGCGTCAGAATCAGACCGTAAGCGGCTGAATCGGAAATCGATACCGAGCGGCGCGGAAGCACCGTCAGCTCCTTGGCCGAATAATGCCGGGTGCCGTAAGTCACCCAGACCTCGAGGTAGCCAAGGTCGCTCATCTCCGGCTCATCTTTCACCGGAAGGGGCGCCACAAAATTGCTGGCAGCGAAGTTCGGATTCACATTAGCATCCCAATCCAACATCCCGATCAGATAGTCGAGGTCGTGAGCATATTCGCGCGGCACATCTTTCACCAGCAGATCCCAGCTCACCGCCCTGCCTTCCACCATGGATTGAAACATCCCAAACACATCGCTATTCACCTGCGGCTCATACGTAACCAAAGATCCGGGCGCGTGTAGGATGCCGGCGTCGATCTGCCAGCCGGTTCCGGGCTTGAGCTTATACGCCTTGGAATGATAAAGAATTCCGTTGTCGCCTTGATCCCAGCGCTCTAAGCAGCGCCGCACGTCGTCCTTGGTCGTGCCCGGCTCGAGCCCCATGAACGTGTATGGGAAGTTATTGTCCTTAAAGTTATATTGCGGAGGGAAATAGTAAGCCTCCGGTTTTCCAAGCTGCCCAACGCGCGCCGCGCACTCATCGTTCTGATGCATGTGATGCGGAATGGGGCCAAGGTTATCGAAGAACTTACAGAGAATATTCCAGCCGCCGTATTTGGCCATCACCTCGCTGCCGAGCAGGCGGTCGCCGAGCGTATCCACTGCCTCTTTGAGCAGCACCTTCTTGCCGTCAAAGGCAATGTAACTGAGCCCCTCGTCCTCGGGTGTGCCGGGACCGTTGGCAGCATGCGTGGTCGACGAGAACCACCGCTCATCAATCCCGCCGCGATGCGCGCCCAGCGCATACAGGTCCCGCGTATCCAGCTTCAGCCGGCCTCCGGGCATCAGGAACGAGCGCGGAACCCAACACGGAGCGAGTTGCAGTATGCCTTCGCCCTCAGCCAGGGCGCGCTCAATCATTCTTTGGCTCGACATAGTCCCTTCACCTCATGCGCAGTCTTGCCAGGTGCCCGCTTGCGCGGATTTCAGCACCGCATCCACTACTCGTTCCGTCTCGAGGGCGTCTTCAAAAGTCGGGCCGGGCATCTTCCCAGTGGCCAGGCCTTCCAGAAAATCCGCCGCCTGATGGACAAACGTGTGCTCGTAACCAATCTGCAATCCCGGCACCCACCAGTGCTTCATATAGGGATGGTCGCCGTCGGTGATATGAATCGACCGCCAGCCGCGCAGGTTTCCCGTATCGCCGTGGTCGAAATACTGGAGGCGATGCAAATCGTGCAGGTCCCAGGCAATCGAGGCATGTTCGCCATTGATTTCGAACGTGTAGAGCGCCTTGTGTCCGCGGGCGTAGCGCGTGGCTTCAAAAGTGGCAAGCGAACCGTTCTCAAACCGCGCGAGAAACGCGCTGGCATCGTCGATGCGCACCGGCGCCGCTTTGCCTGTCTCCTGATGCACGCGCTCTCGAACGAACGTTTCGGTCATGGCGGTGACTTTCCCGATGGAGCCGTTGAGCCAAATCGCGGTATCGATGCAATGCGCCAGCAGATCGCCCGTGACGCCGCTACCCGCCGCATCCGCATCCAGCCTCCAGAGCCCCTGGCCTCCCTGGGGCAAGTCTTTCGAGATGGTCCAATCCTGCAGGAATTTCGCGCGATAGTGGAAAATGCGCCCCAGACGCCCTTCATCGATGATCTGTTTTGCGAAAGTGACCGCGGGCACCCTCCGGTAGTTGTACCAGACCATGTTGGCGACACCGGCGCGCTTCACCGCGTCCACCATTTGCCGCGCTTCGGCCAGATTGCGCGCCAGAGGCTTTTCGCACAGAATCATTTTGCCCGCAGCCGCCGCCGCGATGGCGATTTCCGAGTGTGAGCTATTGGGAGTCGCAATGTCGATCAGGTCTATATCGGGCCGCGCCACCAGCGCTTTCCAATCAGTTTCGACCGACTTATAGCCCCATTGCGCCGCAAAACTCGATACCTTGTCCCGGTTACGCCCGCACACCGCTTGCAGTTCCGGGCGATACTCGGTCTCGAAGAAATCTGTAACTCGTTTATAGGCGTTTGTATGTGTACGGCCCATGAAGCCATAGCCGACTAATCCAATACGCAGCGGTTTCATTTGACTCACGCCTCGCTCCAGCCATGCGCGTCGCGAACCGCCAGCATTGTGGCCAGAATACCGCTCCACGTCTCGTTTTTCATCATGGTGCTATTCGGAAACATGCAGCCATCCCAGCAGATATGCCGGCATCGTTTCAAAAGTTCGCCTTGATCGTTTCTCAACCACAGCCCGGCATCGCGAACAATATGCAGCTTGCCGTTCGGATCGTCGGGGAGGCAGTGGCGCCCGGTTTTGTCGTGCGCGCCGGAGCCCTTCACTGTCGCGTCGTTTTGCGCCACGTGAAAATCGATAGTCCAGGGACGCAGCGCCGACGCTACCTTCTTCAGTGCCTCAAAATACCCGTCGTCCCGCCAGTCGTAATCTTCGGGCAACAACCGGTCCTCGGCCTCATTCGGAGAAAGCGTGTAAAGCAGCGTATGCGCCATGTCGGCCTGGAAGCCAAGTATGCGTGGGCGGTCCACAAGTTCCAGAAGCTGCACCGCGCGTTTCCAGCTATGAATACCGCCCCAGCAGATCTCGCCTTCGGCCGCCAGACGCTCGCCGAAATCCTCGGCCACCGTACATGCCTCTCTCAGGGTTTCCGCTATCCGCTTGTTGTTATTCGTCGGATCTTTGGCCCAATCCTCCGCGCCGGTCGCGGTGTCCACGCGAATCACGCCGTAGCTGCGAATTCCGGATTTGTTCAACAGTCCGGCAATGCGGCACGACTTACGCACCTGGCCGACGAAGTTGCGGCGGTCGTCCTGGCTGCCCATGGCGGAGCCGCCGCCGGTATTGGGCCAGACCGGCGCCACCAGTGAGCCAACGGCGAATCCTTTTGCGCGGATCTTGTCAGCCAGTCGTTCGATGTCGCTGTCGCTGGCATCGATATCGACGTGCGGCTCAAACAGGAACAGGTCGACCCCCTCAAATCGGGCTCCGTTCACATGCGCAGCCGCCGTCAGATCGAGCATAGTATCCAGATCGATGTACGGCTCGGAGCCTGGACCTTTGCCCACCAGTCCGGGCCACATCGCGTTGTGTAATTTGGGAAACTGATTTGTACTTGACATGAAATCGCCGCCGTGCCGGTCCCTCCCGTTACTTGCTCGGAATTTCTTTACCGAGCAGTCATCGAACTGAGAGGTTGTATATGTGACCGGGTAATTGTTTCAATCTCAGTGTTCATGCACGCAGCCGCCGGTGAAGCTGCTCACAACCGTGTTCCCGGTATAACCCAGTTCGTCGAGCAGCCCGGTCCTCGAAGTGTAGTAACCATCCGCGGTCAGCTTCTTGATCAAGGCGAAGAACTGCACGTTGCGCGCCAAGCTATTTCCCGCATCTGCCGCCTCGCATAGTGGTTCGAGAATCTTGATCTGGCCGTCTTCGGAAAGGTCGATGAATTTCTTGCCCGCCTGGCGACCGGCCTCGGCATCCAGCCAGCGAAGCCCATCGGCAACCAACGCCTGTTGATCGCTATTCCGCCCGATCACCATGTCGATATAGGCAGGCACGCCAACACTCGAGGCAGCGGGCGTCTTGGTTTCGGGGATAATGAGGTCGGCAATGCGCGAAATCGTCCGGAAGTCCGCCTCGCTCAGAAAACGCGCGGCATCGTGCGGCACCGCTTCGTGTTGGTGTTGATGCTCCGGCGCGGCTTGCGCGAACAGTTCATCGCCGGCGTAGGGATAGGCGCAAGTCGCGCCGATCGCGCCAAGAATCTTGAGTACCGACCGGCGATCGGACGAATAAGTGGCCATCAGACTTCACCTTTCTTCAGACGGTCGGCGATATGTTCCGCCGTGCGCGCCGCAAGCGCCATGATAGTCAGCGTCGGGTTCTTCTCGGACGATGACGGGAAGACGCTTGCATCCACCACATAGAGATTAGGCACGTCATGCGAACGGCAGAAGGCATTCAAAACCGTGGTCTTGGGATCAGTACCCATGCGGCAGCCGCCAATCTCGTGATTAGGCGTCGGTTCTGAACTGACTGAGTGGATCTTCGCTTTACTAGCCAGCAGAATGTCGGTGCATTTCTGCTTCATGTCTTTATGCAGCTTCCAATCCGTTTCCGATAACTTCCATTGCCGGCGCGGGCTGGGCAGGCCGTATTCATCCGGATGGTCATAATCCAAATCGATGTAACTGTCGCGGTTGGGTAGCATTTCCTGATAAGGCGAGAACGTCACATACGCGGGGTAATTCGCCTTTACCTCATCCTTGTAAGCACGGCCCATGCCCTTGATACTGCGCGCCCAGCCTACCGATCTTTTGTTCTGGTAATTGAACTGAATACCGAAGCTGCGTGGGTAGTCGCGCTTTTGCTTGTGCATGAACGAGGGGATATAGGCGTGATCCAGGAAGCCCTCGTCATTGCCCTGCGGGTTGCCGATCAAGTCTTCGAGAAACAGCTCGAAGCCCGCGTTGATGTGCGGTATGAAGTTCTTTCCTAATTCGCCGCTCGAGTTCCCCAGGCCCGTGGGGAATCGGCTCGACTTTGACATCAACAGCAGCGCGACGCTTTGTGCGCATGCGCACGCGACCACCGTGATCCGCCCCCTGGCGGTGTCCTCCGCGCGAGTCTCGCGGTCAAAGTAGCGCACTTCACTCACCCGCGCCTCGTCTGATACCGCAATCTCGTGCACGATGCTGTTGGGCCGCAGAGTCAATTTGCCGGTCTTCAGCGCCGGATACATGTTCACGTCGGCGGAATTGTATTTGGCCACCACATCGCAGCCCGCCATGCAATTGCCGCAGAAATGGCACGCCGGGCGGGTTCGCGTCGCCCTGCTTAGCGTCGCTTTGCGCACGTGAATTACTGGAATCCCGAGCTTAGCCGCGCCCTGCTTGATCAGAACATCCGAACACTTCATGGGAATCGGAGGAAGAAACACGCCGTCCGGCAGGTCCTCGAGATGGTCAAGGTTTCCGCAGACTCCGATCTCGCGCTCGACGCTGTCGTAGTAAGGGGCCATATCGGCGTAGCTGACCGGCCAGTCTTCGCCCGCCCCGTCATGTTGCCGGCCCTTGAAATCCCGTTGGCTGAAGCGTAGCGACACCGCGTTCCACAACATGGTTTTCCCGCCGAGCCCGCGGCTGCGTTCCCCGTCGTAACCCGGCTTCCCTGGCCGCATGATCGGGATGTGGCGCGAAGGAAACTCATGCGGCAAAGCATGCGTATTGAAGTCGGTGCGCGTATCCACTTTGGGCCCGCCTTCTAGGACCAGAACTTCCGCGCCGAGGCCAGCCAGCCGCGCCGATAGCATGCCGCCGCCCGCGCCCGAGCCGATCACCACTACGTCGTACAACTTATTCGCCATAATTATTTCGTTTTGTTTTCGAATAGGAAGAGACCGCTCTTCCCCCCCACCACGAAGTCCAGGTCGCCATCCCTGTCAATATCGGCAACCGGTATCTGAATGCCGCCGCCGGTCCGGCCGCCGTAGTCAAGCACATGCTTGGCCCATTCCACCTGGCCGCCGGGCCCCATCAAACGTTCATACCAATACACGCCTAGCGGCTCGCGCGCTCCGGGATCGTGGCCATTGTGCGCCATGTAGCGTTTGCCGGTGAGCAGGCCGATGTTGTGGTTCCCCCGAAAATCGACCATGGTCATCGCGTGCGGCTGCGACCAACTGTCGTCGATGACGTGTTTCTCCCACGATCCATTCTCTTTGTGTTCCAACCAGAAGATGCCATAGCCGTGCGCCATTGACGTGATCACGTCGGGCCGCCCATCGCCGTTCACGTCCGCCACATACATAAAGCCGACGTCGCCCAGCTTCCAGTCGGCGTGCATCTTCCAATCGTTCGAGGCACGCGGATCGGCCGGCGCTTCCAGCCAGCCATTTTGCGTCAGAATATCGTTGCGGCCATCGCCGTTTACGTCGCCCACGCCAATCCCATGCCCGTAGCTGCGCGGGCTGGCGACATGCTTGATGAACCCGCCATGATGGTCGCGCTCATACCAGGCCAGCGGCGCTTTCTCGTCGCCGAATTGCGGCAGAATCTCTTCCGCCTTGCCATCGTTATCCAGATCCACCAGGAATGTGAACTCAATCGGATAGCCGGTGTCGATGGGATGTTCCTCCCAGCGCGCGCCCGTCTTGCCGGGGTTTCGCCACCAGGCCAGCTTCTTGCTGAACCAGCCCGAGGTCACCAGGTCCACGCGGCCGTCCCCGTCCACATCCAGAGGTACTGTGCTCAGGTCGTCAATGTAGTTGTTCGTGTAGAGGATGTCGCGGAAATGGTGTTTCACCCAGTGCGGCGCTTCGTACCAGTTCTCGCCCGAGACGATATCGAGCAACCCGTCGCCGTTGATGTCGGCGATAGCCGCCGATTCGCTCGATCCCAAGTCCAGCGTGTGCTTTTCGAAACGAATCTCTTCCGGGCGCGTCATCTCCGTGCTCTGGTAAAACGCGGCTGCCCCAGCCGCCACGCCAGCCAGCGTCAAACCCACCAACAGAGTGCTTACGGAGCCGCGGCCAGAGCTCGCGAAGCGCAAAGGAGCGGTTGCAGCGGGGCCGCGCGCCCTTGCTCGAAGCAAAGCAGATATCATCATCCGAGGTGTCAGGCAGCGGAGCTTCATAGAAACGTCAGTCAGCTTATCAAAGAAGGAAGGACGCGCGGTGAAATTCGGCATCAACACTTTTCTTTGGACGGCGGACTTTGGTCCCCAGCACTTCCATTTGCTTCCGGAAATCCGCAAGCGAGGGTTTGACGGCGTGGAGGTGGCATTATTCCGCCCGGCCCAGTTTCAGGCCACGGCCATTCGCCGGGCTGTCGAGGAAAACGGGATGAGCTGCACGGTCTGCTCCGTGCTGCCTTCCGGATTCAGTCTCATTTCTGACGATGCCGCGGTCCGTCGTAACACGGTCGCGCATCTGAAGGATTGCATCAAAGCGGTTGCCGATGCGGGCGCAAGCCTGGTTGCCGGTCCGCTGTATTCGCCGGTGGGATACCTTCCCGGACGCAGAAGGAATGACGACGAATGGACCTGGGCGGTGGAGGCGTACAACGAGCTGGGTCCGGTCTTCAAAGCCCATGGCGTCGAAGTCGGCATCGAGCCCCTCAACCGTTTCGAGACCTATTTCCTGAATACGACCGCTGATGCGGTGAAGCTGTGCGAGCAGATAAACCATCCGAACATTGGAATTCTGTGGGACACCTTCCACGCCAATATCGAAGAGAAGGACCCGGCCGTTTCGCTATTGACCACGGGCCGCTTTCTTAAGCACGTCCATACCTGCGAGAACGATCGCGGAACGCCGGGCAGCGGGCATGTAGATTGGCCGGGCGTCTTCGCCGCGCTTCGCGAACTGCAGTATGGCGGGTGGCTGACGATCGAGAGCTTCGGCTTCGCCCTCGGCGACCTTTCCGCCGCCGCCTCCATCTGGAGAGACCTGGCGCCGACGCCCGGCGAGATCGCATGGGAGGGCGTGAAATTCCTGAAAGCAAACGTGTGAAGCGTCAGCTCCGCCAGCGCACTCTCTTCAAGTCCGCGACCTAACTCCCGGTGGCGCGCAGGGTACGGACCCATCCTGTGGCGCGGGCGCTCGTGCCTGCCGCGCCGAGACTCATCTCGGCGCTTCGGAGTCTCTGCCCCCCGCGGCACTGGCATCAGCCTGTGAGCCCCCAGTCAATACGGAGGCCGCCCTCCCGGCCCTCTTCCACGCCGAGCCGGAGCCGGAGTAACAGTAGGATCCACAGCGGCGATCAACTCCGCGCGCAAACCAGCCGCCGGATCCTGCGCATTCAGTTGTTCCACGCGAGCTATTGAAAGCTCTCCGTGTTGATCGCCAAAGACCTGATCCTCGGCCTGCGTCGTGCGATGGATCTGGTGCCGTCGATACGGTTCCTGCGCCATGAGAGCCGCCGCCAGCCCTTCCGGAAAGAAGATCTGTCCCACGTGCGAGGCATGTCCCGCCTGATACGATTTGCCGGCCTGTCCGCCCACTCGAACCTTGAAGTGAATATGATTTGTCCTACCCATATAAACGCCGGGAAAGACCGTGCGAAATTCCACCGTTCCGGTGTCGCCCGTCAACTGGATGCCGCGCAGAAACGTCAGCTTGTCGGTGGGATGGTTTTCCCCTGGAGGCCCCATCCCATCTGGACGTTCCATACGATCTGGCGGTGGTCCCATACGATCGGGAGGTCCGGGACCTTGCGGATCGAAGCCCGGCGGCGGTCCGCCGGGTCCGCCAGGTCCCATTGGGTTTTGCTTCGTAAAGCCGGAGTAGAGACCAAGGGCATCGCAATGCCACAGATCGACAGCCGCATCGGGAAGCGGTTTGCACGTGCGGGAATCCAGCACAACAATCCGAAGCGACAGCGGCACCCCCGGCTTGCCCTCCACGATATCGGATCGCAGAAGCTCGTCGGGAACGTAATAAGGCCCCACTTCCTGCTCGGTGGTAAGCCGGCAGACCTCCGCTGTTGGAGCAAGGCCGAGTGCTTGCGCGGCTCGCTGCAGCTTAACCGTAGTTGCCACGGCGAGACCGGTGGTCACGAAGCGCCTGCGTGAGAAAGTCGAGGTTCGGGGCATGTGCGTCCTTAACGGTAACAGTTCTATAGACGAAGCAACCCAGGGAAAGTGCCCCCCGAAGTTGTGAAAAAAATCCGGGACTGACACTGCCGGCGCCGAGTGGCCATATTCAACACTGGTGTCTCGTATGGTGTTCTGACCTGTCATGGAAGCAGCGCGCAAGATCACTGTCGAGGTGCCCCCGGAGCTTCTTGAAAAGGCACAACGAGCCACCGGCAGCGGCGTCACCCAGACCGTTCGCGCCGGCCTGCAGCTGGTTGCGGCCTCGCAGGCCTACACGCGCTTGCGTCAGCTGAGGGGCAAGGTTCGCTTCACCCGCACGCCGGCTGAGCTGAAGGCCGATCGATGATCGCGGTCGACACCAGCACCTGGATCGCGTTCCTAGAAGGAGAGGGGAGCGAAGACACGGAACTGCTCGACAAGGCGCTCCAGGACCGGCAGGTGTTGATGGTACCCGTTGTGCTCACCGAAGTGTTGAGCGATCCGAAACTTCCTTCAGAAGTCTCAACTCCTTTCGGAACTGCCTCTCATCGAGCTCGGGCCCGGCTATTGGCAACGCGCAAGCGAGTTGCGGTCGAAGGTGTTGGCGAAGCGCCGCAAGGCACGTCTCGGCGACGCCCTTATCGCCCAGAGCTGCATCGATCACGCGATTCCTCTCCTCACACGCGACCGGGATTTCCGGGCGTTCGCCGGCGCTGCCGGCATCGATCTCGTCCTTGGAGCCGCAGCGGACTGACCGGTTTTTCCCCGCCCTGTTATCCTCTCGGTTGAATGAGTCCAACCATTCTCGATGGGCGCCGGGTCAGTGCCGATATCCGAGCGGAACTCCGGCCGCGCGTTGCTGCCCTAGCTGAAAAGCATCGTGCCCCCGGACTCGCGGTGATCCTCGCCGGGCACAATCCCGCGTCTGAGATCTATGTGCGGAACAAGGTCAAGGCTTGCGCCGAGCTCGGCATTCGCAGTTTCCAGTCAACACCTCCCGATACGGTGACTACGGAGGAGCTGCTCGCCCTGGTCGAACAGTACAACCAGGACCCCGAGGTAGATGGCATTCTGGTCCAGATGCCGCTGCCCCCGCAAGTTGATGCGCAGCGCGTAATTGTGGCGGTGGATCCCGCCAAGGATGCCGACGGTTTCCATCCTTTCAACTTGGGCAACCTGGTGGCCAACCGGCCCGCGCCGCGCCCGTGCACACCGGCCGGCATCATGGAGTTGCTCGCGCGCTACGACGTTCCGATTGCCGGTAGCCGTGCCGTGGTGGTCGGGCGCAGCGACATTGTAGGTAAGCCGATGGCGCTGCTGCTTCTTCACCAGCACGCTACCGTGACCATTTGCCACTCGAAGACGCGCGAGCTTGCCGCGGAATGCCGGCGTGCCGATATTCTGGTGGCGGCGATGGGAAAGCCGGCTCTGCTGACAGCGGAACATATCCGCGAGGGTGCGGTGGTGATCGACGTGGGAGTCAACAGGGTCACCGATGAAACCCTCGCCAAACGCCTGTTCGCCCAGGAACCCGCGCGGCTCGAGGCATTCGCGCGAACCGGCAGCCTGGTGGTTGGCGACGTCGATCCGCGAGCGTTGGTGGAGCGATCTTCCGCCTACACTCCGGTGCCGGGAGGCGTTGGTCCGCTGACCATCGCGATGCTGATGTCGAATACCGTGCATCTGGCCGAGCGCCGGTTGAATGGCGGCTGAGGGAGACGGATTCGTGATTCGAGTTGGTCTCACCGGCGGATACGCCAGCGGCAAGAGCCTGGTGGCCCGCGAACTGGAAAGGCTCGGCTGCCGGCTTATCTATGCCGACAAGCTGGGCCATGAAGTGATGCTCCCCGCGGGTCCGGCTTACCAGCCCGTCATCGATGAGTTTGGCAAGGGCATTCTCGACGAAGATGGCGCCATAGACCGTAAGAGGCTCGCCGAGATTGTGTTTCACCAGCCGGCTTTGCTCGAAAAGTTGAACAGCATCGTTCATCCGGCGGTCTTCGTCCGCGAGGAAGCTCTCGCCGCGGCGTTCGGCGCCGAGAGTTCCAAGGCGATCGTTGTGATCGAGGCGGCTATCCTGATAGAAACGGGCCACTACCGCACGTTAGATCGGCTGGTGCTGGTGTCCTGTCCGGAAGAGATGCAAATCGCGCGGGGAATGAAACGCGATCACGTGCCTCGCGAAGAAGCGCTCGACCGGATTCGGCGGCAGATGCCGCTGAGCGAGAAGCGGCGTTACGCGGACTACATCATCGACACCAGCGGAACCAAGGAGCACGCCTACCAGCAGACCCAAGCCGTTTACGCGAGTCTGAAAGATTACTCGGAATCCTTATGACACCAGAGCAATATCCAGGGGCCAATCCAAACTTCACGCCAGGCCGGCTTCTCCCGCCGCGGCCCCCGTCGAGGCGATTAGTGCGAATCGTGATTCTGGCCGGCTTGCTGGTGTCGTGCGCGCTCTACCTCACGTCGAACAGTTCCTGGAGCGTTCGCCCGCTGGCGCATCGAGTGCTCGGCACACCGCTGTGGAGCGCCGGAGTCGTGCACGGCGCGGGTCTGGGCACTGACGAGCTCAATAGCATCGATATCTACAAGGCCGCGAGCAAAGCCACGGTTTACATCACCAGCACCATCGTGAAACGCGACTTCTTCTACCAGCCTTACTCCACCCAGGCGCTCGGTTCGGGATTCCTGATCAACAAGGATGGTTTCATCCTGACCAACTATCACGTGGTCTCCGGAAGCCAGCGCCTGCTGGTGACAATGTCTGACCAGAGCCAGTACAAAGCCGAAAAGCTCGACATCGACCGTTCTGACGACCTGGCGCTGATCAAAATTACTCCCAAGGCGAAGCTGACCTTCCTCGAGTTGGGCGATTCCGATCACCTGCAGGTGGGCCAGAAAGTGCTCGCCATCGGCAATCCGTTCGGGCTGGAAGGAACGCTCACCACCGGCGTCGTCAGCTCGATCGGCCGGAGCATCAGCGCGCAGAGGGAGAAGCTCGAGGGCATGATTCAGACCGATGCCGCCATCAACGCCGGAAACAGCGGCGGCCCGTTGCTCGACTCTTCCGGGCAAGTCATCGGCATTAATACCCTGATTGTCGGCAATGCAAATATCGGGCTTGGTTTCGCCTTGCCCATTAATCGCGCGAAGGCCCTGCTGAGCGATTATCAGGCCGGCCGATTCACCGAACGCCCGCGCCTCGGCGTGTCGACGGTTTATATTGCCGGCGATCTGGCCGATCAACTTGGTCTGCCAAGGGAGGGCGGGTTGCTGGTCCAGGGAATCGCCCGGGGAGGGTCGGCCGCGGGTTCTGACTTACGCGGCCCGAACCAGGTGGTTGAAGTGGGCAATTCCGAACTTTACATTGGCGGCGACTTGATCATGGCGTTCGACGGCCACCCGATCGATCATGAAGACTCGCTGACCCGCATGATGTCGCAAAAGCGGATCGGCGACACCGTCGAGCTTACGGTGTACCGCAACAAGCGCAAGGTGAAGGTCACGGTGAAGCTGCGTCCGTCCGCCGACGAGGAAGAGCAATAAGCGGCAGTTATTGGCGCCGCACATAACGGCGTTGTCGACACCTAGGGCCGTACAGTCACTTTATAAATCTTGGCACCGCCGGCTGCTGAAACAATCCTGAGAGCGTACCCTTCGTGCGCGAGGCGTGCAGGCCACCAGTCGAATTCTCCTCCCCCCAGCACCAAAAGGAATTCAGGGTGGCTGGAGACGAAACCGGGATACTCTTCAACCTGAAGCGAAGAGTACCGCCGGAGGACAAGAAGCTGGAGATCGACCGAGTCGCTTTTGTAGGTTGTGGACGCAACAGCAGCGCGGGGATCCGCAATTACGAACAGTTTTCGGCTTACGTCAGCGGGCGCGTAGTAGGCCACCTGTAAGTACCGGATTCCATCCGAGATGACGACCGGCAGATCGAACGCGCGTTGTTGGGCTGCGATCGCATTCGCCTCCCGCGTCGCATAAGCTCGCGTTTCTAGCGTTAGGGAGCCAACTGAGAATGAAACATAATTCACCAGCAAGAGGACCAGCAGAAGCGCTCTACCGGCGCTCCGCACTCTGTCGATCGCATATCCCAAGGCTAGAGCGCCGCCGAGAATAGTTGACATTATGTATCGTGTCGACATTCCGCCATGCGCCACAATAGCGGCAGTAACGCCAATCACAGGCAACCACAGAAGCGTAAGCGCCAACGTTAGCTCCTCTATAGGTAATACATTCGCCTGCACCTGCCGTTGGCCAGGGCCATTATTCGCCTCCGCTTTCGTGATGCGGGAATAAACAAGCATCACGGTAACGCCAGCCGCAATGGTCCATCCCCAATGACCGCAATTGAAGAACCAGTTGTAGTCGAGAACAACCTGCGTAATGCTGGGCCGGGCCCAAAAGTTCTGTGCATAATACTGGTGCAGCTTTAGCAGCAGAGGTGAAAAGAATAACGCAGGTAAAGCGCCGGCAAGTAAGGCCGTCCATGCGCTAAGGCGGAAGTGGCGGTGGACGATCCATACTGACGCTTCAGCCAGAACGAAGGCTGGCCAAACAAGAATTGCGTAATAGTGGAAAGATGCCGCTAGGGCCAGAGCCACAGCTACAGCAATAGAGTAAAGCCTTGAGTCATTAATACGCTGCCATGCGAGTATGGCGGCCGAGATACAACCGACCACCGGGGCGTAGGGCCGCGCTTCGTACGCGAATTTCGCCAATGGAGTGCACAGCAGGAAAACAGCGCCCACGAGAGCTGACAAATGTCTCACTCTTCTGGAGAGAGTCGCGTAGATACAAAACACAGTGAGCAGCAAGCCCAGGATCGAGGGGAGCCGATAGCCCAGGTGATCGTCCGAAACGAAGCGACGTGCCAAGCGGGCGAGGAGATAGTAGGCCGGTGGGTTACTATCCGCCCCATTTTCCAAAGCCTCCCAGATGACTGATGCGTTCGGCAAACGGCACATAATCACCGTGCAGATTTCGTCGAACCAGAGGGGCTTAGTGACGGCGTGAAGCGTCGAAACAACACTGACCGCCAGCAGAATCAGGAGAAGCGCCGCGACGCTACGTCGCGCTCCAAATTCCGTGCTCGCATCCAGGCGCAACAGGATTGTTCTCATCGCCCTTTATAACAAACTCCCTGAGCCGCGTCGCGTCGCAGCAGTTGCCGCTAACACGGCCCGGCAAGACCGCCACCATTGGACACTTTTGCACCTGTCGGGCCGAGCCTTCTCCTGGCGAACGAAATGCATTTCTTCGCAGCGACCTTGCGAGGATGGGTAATGGCGTTAGCGGCCGGCCAGTCTCTTCTCGCGGATTCGGTGCGGCTGTGCGTGATTGTTCCTTGTTACAACGAAGAGGAAATGCTGCCGGCGTTTTTCTCTTCAATGATTCCCGCCTTGGAGGCCGCCACGGAGGGGCAATGGGCAATTCTGAGCATCGACGACGGCAGCCATGATTCCACATTCGGCACTATTGCGGAATGGCATCGGCGCGACACGCGGATCTCCGGTCTCCAGTTAAGCCGGAACTTTGGCCAACAAGCGGCGCTTTCGGCGGGCTTAGCTTACGCACAGGGCCAATACATTGGGATCATGGACTGCGATTTGCAGGATCCGGTCGAAGTGCTGATTGACCTGTATCGGAAATGCTCGCTTGAAGAAGTCGAAGTCTGCTTCGGAATAAGAGGGAGCCGCGACGCACCGCTGATTCTTCGCGCAGCGTACTCTCTGTTTTATCGAATCGTCAACAAGGTGGCCGATCATGAGTGGCCGCGCGACGTAGGAGATTTCTGCGTCATGAGCTCACGCTGTCAACAAGCGCTGCTAGCCCTTCCGGAACAATCGCGAATGTTGCGCGGCCTGCGCTCCTGGGTCGGCTTTCAGCAGGCCGGGATCGCTTTCGACCGGCCGGCGCGCTACCGGGGGACGAGTAAATACAGCGTCGCAGGGATGGTGAAATTAGCACTGCACGGGCTGATCTCATTCAGCGCAGTGCCGCTGCGCCTTGCGAGCTTCATGGGACTGGCGATGGGACTATTTTCGATGCTGTTCGGCGTACTGGCGGTAGTGAACCGCCTGTTTCCGCGCATCACACTCTTTGGTTACTGGGTCGGCGCAAACCCAGGAGTTGCGACGATACTTGTGTTTTCCTCGTTTGCCTTGAGTGTCCTGTTTCTCTGTCTTGGAATCGTGGGGGAGTATTTGATTGTGCTGCTGCAGGAGCTTAAGAGGCGTCCAGCCGCCATCGTTACATCCATAATCGGCGACTTGCGGCCGCATCAAGCCGCTTATCCCTTGATTCAGGCGACACTGGGTCCGCAGCCGAGGGTTGCGGTCCGATGAGCGTGGCTTCCGGCCGGATCCGCTACATATCCTCTGCGGCGCCGGTCAGCATGGGTGACGACTGGTATGGGGTCGCGGGCTTGAATCACTTTTGGATCCAAAGGCGCTTCGAGGTTGTGCGCCGCCTTGCGGATGAGACCATCCGGCGAGCCTCAAACATCGCAGAGGTCGGATGCGGCCACGGGCTGCTGCAGCGGCAAATCGAGGACTGTTATGGCCGCGAGGTCACCGGCTTCGATTTGAACGAACTGGCGCTGCAGCAGACGGCCAGCCGCATCAGCGCCGTGTGTTGCTACGATCTGTTTCAGAGAAACCAGGAATTCAAGGGTATTTTCGACTTGATCCTTCTCTTCGACGTACTCGAGCACCTGCGGGATGAAGACGAATTCGTGAAGGCAATTCAGTTTCATCTTGCTCCCCAAGGCAAAATTCTGATCAATGTGCCCGCGTCGCAGCGCTTGTGGTCGAGGTTCGACGAGGCGGTCGGCCATTTCCGCCGCTACAACATCGATACCTTGGGCCGCGTGGCCAAGCGCTCCGGAATGGCGCTGGGCGAGTGGAGCTATTGGGGCGCTCCGTTGACGCCGTTGCTGGCGCTGCGCAAGATCTGGTTATCGGCGCTACCGCGGGAGAAGGTGATTGCCTCGGGTTTTGACTCCGGCAATCCGGTGATGAACCGCCTGTTGTTTGGGCTATCCCAATGCGAGCGGATTCCTCAGCATTTGGTTGGCACCTCACTGATGGCGGTTCTAGAAGCGCGGCGATAGCGCCCCATGCGGGAGCTCGCCAGGATAAGCTTCAACGGCCAGCCGGCGCCTCCTGCTCTACGCCAGCCAGAAACAGCTCAGCTTCCTGATCGCTGATAACCGGTTCTCCGCGCGTTAAATTATCCAAGCGCCCTTCTTTCATCCAGCGCTCCAGCTTTTCAACTTCGCCGAAAAGCTGGTCGAAAGAGTCGATGACAAAGAGCAGGCACTGGTACCGGTCGTAGTCAACGTGGGTGTGGAGCGTCCATTCGAGTTGGAACGGCGCGCGATGGACCCTGGGCGACTGCAAGGCGTGCGGCAGTTCACCGTGCGAGCTGAGGAGGCCGCTGCCGTAGGCCCGCAATCCTTCTTTTGAGTTCATGAGCCCGAACTCGATTGTGAACCAAAACGCGCGGGCGAGCCCGCGTACGATGCTCTTGACCCGGTCCCTCGCCTCATCCCGATCCCCAAGGCCGGCGCATAGTTCCGCGGCGGTGTGCGCGCAACGCCCGAACCGGCACAGCGCCGCTGCGAAATCGGGATGCGTGTGCATGGGGACGTGCCCGGCAATATCGTGAAAGATGTCGGGCTCGGCAATGTACTCGAGACTTGTCATCGGGCGGACGGTGATGGTGGTCGGGAATTCGCGCCGGCTGAGGGAATCGAAGAAGTTCAACGCGGGAATGTATCCGCTGACGGGCCGTGCCCGGAAGCCAGTCAGCGGGGCGAGCCGCAGGTTCACATCGTCCAGCCGCGGCACCGCATCCGACCGAAGACCGAGTTTCTGCCGGCCCTCCATAAAAGCGGTTGTGGCAAAGTGCTCCCACAGTGGCTCCATCCGCGTATAGAGCATGCGCCAGGCTTCCTGGTTTTCAGCCGAATACAGTTCATAAGGCTGGCGGATAAAGCGCGCTTTCCGGGCTCGCTGCGACATCACATATTCGGATGTGCCGGTGGTGAGATCGGGTGTGAGTTCGATCGTGTTCATGTTGATTCTGCTCCTTCCTCGGAAGAGAAGGCGTCACTCTGCGCGTCTTCGGGCGCGAACGTCTTGAAGGTAAGAGCGTGCGGCGTTGGTGCAGGCACATATGCCTGAAGAACTTCGACATGAGGAGGGGCGAGTGACATGCTCTAAAGCCTTCCTGCTCTACATTTTCACCATAACACCTCTTCGCAGTGGTGGTGAATGCCCTTTTAAGGTAGCGGAGGCTCCCAATTCGGGGGCATCTTCGAAAAATCCATTAATGGCTGCCGCTCGTCGCGATCCATGGCATCTTGCGCTTGCCGGTAGAGGTTTGTGCCGGCTTCGGCGGAAAACGAAACCTCGGGAAAGGCCGCTCCTTTGTGTACAGGCCGCTCGACGAATTCGGGAAATCCGACTTCAGCCGGATTCGTGTCGCTGTGATAACCTCGCGCGAAAACCTGCCGTACGTATCCGAATCCGTCGTGGCGCTGCAGAATCGGACCCAGGAGATTGACCCCGAACTCCATCACCTCGGTACGAAAAGTGGACAAATCCTGCACCAGAAAAGCGACGTGCTGCACCGCATGGTCGCCGTGCCTTTCGAGAAACGCGGTCACGTGCGATTCTTCTTCCCGGTCGATACCGGCGACGAGAGCAATGCCGAATTCGCCAAAATCGATGCACCACAGCATCATGCTGGATTTTTCCCCGGGATTAGTGTCATCCTTCCGCAGGATCATTTTGCCGCCCATGACCTCGATGTAAAACCAAGCCCATTTGCGGATGGAATCAGGTTGGACCACGAAGGTGACGTGGTCTACTTTCATCAGCCGAGACATCCGGATTACCTCCTGTAGCTCATTGTTTCGAGTGCGCGGCAGACCGGCAAGTGAGTAGTACTACTGTGCTCGGACCTTCAGGAGAAAGGGAAGGGGCACAGCCCGGCGCCGGCAAACCCGCTGTTGCAGCCGTCACCCCTCAACTATACTGGCCACAGACGCATGGGCAATTATCGCGCATTGAAAAAGCTCGCCATCTGCCTGTTCGTGTGTTTTTCTCTTCAGGCTCAATCCACTCCAGACGAGCTGCTGAGCCGCGTGCGAAAAGAAATAACCGAATCGGTCAGTCGCGCGCCCAACTACACGTGCACTGAAACGATGAGCCGTGTCACTTACTGGCCGACTGCCGCGGTCAGCTCGGGCTGTGATAATAACCGCGAAGCCCCGGACTCGGCAATGGTGCTGAAATCCAAGGACCGGCTTCGCCTGGATGTCGGCGTCTCCGGCGCCAACGAGATCTTCTCGTGGCACGGCGAAAAAAGTTTCAACGAAGGCGATATCACCCGGTTGGTCGGTTACGGCAACATCAGCTCAGGAACATTCTCGTCCTTTCTGGATGCCGTGTTTACGAGAACGGACGCGCGTTTTCAGTTCGAGCGCGACTCTACTCAGGGCGGGCGCGAGGTGGTCGTCTTCTCCTATATAATGCCGCGCGAAAAAAGCGGCTGGGAAATCAACGGCCCCGATGCCAAAGCGGTGGTCGGCTTTCAAGGCCGCTTCGTCGTCGATTCGGAAACCGCCAGTCTGGTTGCGTTTTCGATCGAGTCCGTCGATCTGTCCCGGCTTATCGACTCCTACTGCGCGGTTCGCATCAGCACTGAATATCATAAGGTCCAGCTGGGCTCCTCGACGTTTGTGCTGCCTCAGCGCGTCACCACCGTGATGCTCGCCCGCGGCGGCGTCAAGGCAAAGGCAGAGACCGAATACAGCTCCTGTCAGCAGTTTGTCGGCGAGTCTTCCCTTCGCTTTGACGAGGCCGATTCTCCGGCCGCTCCCGCCCCCGCCTCCAAACCAGAAACCGATCTGCCCGCCGGGCTCACGTTACGCGTTCGTCTCGCTTCGACGATCAATCCCGATTCCAGCTGGGTGGGCGATCCAGTAGAGGGCTTGCTCGAGGAGCCCCTCTATGGCGCCAAGCACGAGTTGCTCGCATCCAAACGGGCTCGCGTCCTGGGTCGCCTGGTCCGCCTGCAGTCGGTGGAGCAGCCCGCACGCCGTCTCGAAGTGGCATTCGATTGGCGGCGGATTGACGCCGGAGCGACGATTTACCGGTTTGCGGCCCACCGCCAGGGCGCCGCCAACCCGGATGCACAGAATCTATTTGATGCGCCCGTGTCCGCCCAGGACGAAGTGCCGTCGCAGACGTTTTTCTTCAAAGGCGACCACCATAAGGTCGACGCCAGCTTTGTCAGCCTCTGGATCACCGAAACCCCTCGCACGCTTCGGAAGCCCTGAACCGGCGAAGAGCTGTCAGCTATCAGCGTTCGGCCGCACAAAGCTGTCAGCTATCAGCGTTCAGCGATCAGCCACACAAAGCTGTCGCCAGCGCGGCCGATAGCTGAAAGCTGATTGCCGAAAGCTGACAGCCGGGCGCAGCCCCCAGCCCCCCAGCCTCACTCGTGTTCCGTTGCGTCATCCCCAATGTCTTCGTAAGCATCGTTTGAGAATCGCGGTGTGCAAATGGCCAGAAATATCAAGTCATCGCTGCCAGTGTTCGTAATACGCTGGCGGCACATTGGCGGAATCAGCACAACGTCACCCGGACGCAGCTCCTGCGGCGGCAGCTTGCCGACCTCCACGCGCGCTCTCCCGCTGAGGATGCAGTATCTCTCGGTAATTCCGCGAAGCCTATGCCAGCGGGTGGTGACGCCCGGCGCAACCCTGGCGCGCGCAATCGACGCATCCGCATCGTCGGGCGTATTCGAGAGCTCGATGATGTAGCACCCTTCAGGCGTGTAATACTCTTGGCTCAGATCAATTCGCCGGATCGCTTCATTCACAGCTCGACCTTACTCGACGGTCACCACCATCAGCGACGCGTCGTCGTGAAAATTTCCTTTGCAGAAGCGTGTCACATCTTCCAGAATCCGGGTCCGAATACCTTGTGCGCCCAGACCCCGAGCCGCGCGCGCCGAATCAATCACACGCTCGTTGCCGAACTCTTCGTCGTGTTCATCCGCCGCTTCGGTGACGCCATCGGTGGTAAGCAGCAGGCAATCGCCTGGGCGCAATTCAAACCGGCGCTCTTCATAACTCGCTTTCGGAAACAGGCCCAGCACGATGCCGCCGGCGGTGAGGATCGTGGCCTCCCCGTTGCGCAGCACAATCGGCGAAGAATGTCCCGCGTTCTCAAAGCGCAGTGTCAGCGTCTGGCTATCGATCACCCCGTAAAACAAAGTCACAAACTTGCCCGGTGCAATGCTGGCCGATAGCACTTCGTTCAGCTTGCTGCACAGGGCGCCCGGCCCTGGAATTCCCGGCGCGAAAGCGCGCACAGCCGCCTGCAAGTTCGCCATCAGCAGCGCGGCCGAAATCCCTTTACCCGAGACATCCGCAATGCAGATGCCCAGTCGATCCGGCGAAAGTGTGAGCACGTCGAAATAGTCGCCGCCGACAGATCGCGCCGGCTCCCACGCGCACGCAATCTGGAATGGCTTCATCTGTGGCAGCTCATGCGGCAAAAGATGCGCCTGAATCTCGTGCGCCGTCTTCAGCTCGGCCTCGTGGGCTTGCAGTTTGAATTTTCCGACCGTGATCTGTCTTTCCAGCTCGCGATTCCGCTCCTCCAGCCGAAACCTCGCCTTCCCCGAAATGAAAAAACCGACTCCGATGACCACCGAGAAGAACACGCCGCTTCGGATATCGGTCCAGTCAAGCTGAAGCAGGTGGCCGGTCCGGCCCGCTACGACCCGGTTGGCCACCGATGCAATCGAGCTCGACACCGCGGCGACCGGAAGAAGAACGGCCAGAAACAGCAACCAGTCCGAGGGCGATTTCCGCTTTGTGAAAACCGGGGCAGCGACAGCTGTCGCGAATGTCGTGCAATTCCCGATGATGAAGGTGAAGAGGAATTGCGGGGTCGGATTAGTAAGCCCCTGCAGCAGCCAGTAGAGCCCCGAGATGGCTACGGCGATTCCCAGCAGCGCCAATTGTGCTTGCCAAAAGTTGAAGCCGAGCAGAGCCATCGGCTTCGGAAATGGCGACAAGCTTTTCGGCATGAGCGTGTAGTCTTCAGCATCGCATCCGGCGCAATCCGGCCTCAGATTCCACGTTCAACGGTTTCGGGAACAGGCTGCGAAATTGGAAGAGACACCGCAACAGATCAGTGACAATGCTTCGATTCGCGAAACGGCTATTGGGGCGCGGCCACTTTTCGGTCAAAAGTGCGGGGTTCGGTGGTTTGACCAAGAATCCTTGCCAAAGCGACCAGACTCTTGGTCACGATGCCATCGCTACCGTTGAAAACCAAGGGGCGGTTGGCTCGCTGAGCGGCGATGCAATCATCGGCCCCGGGCGGTATTACCGCAAAAGCCGGAATGCCGAGCCGCAGTTCGAACTCCTCGATAGGAACAGGGGCTACGACCGGCGCCCGGTTCACGATGACCGTTCCCATGGACTGTGGGACGGACCCCCAGGATCTGATGGTTTGCAGCATGAGTCGAGCCGATTCCAGACAGATCGGATCCCGTTCAACGACAAGCGCCAGGCAATCGGACGCCTGGATGACGGCGCGATTCGCCTCAGAGGGCAGCGATGGCAGATCAATCACAACCTGGTCTGCCAAGGCCGTTAAACCTTGAAGAATTGTTCTTGCGTGATCGATGCCAATGGGTTGATAGCGATCGGCGCCTTGCGGGCCAAACAGGATGCCCAATCCAGGTATGTTCCTACTTCGCCAAAAGCAGGCCTCAATCTCCGAGGCTCGGAGTGAATCCGGCTCAGTTCCCAGAAGAGAAGTCAGATCGCGGACCGCGGTATGGAGTTTGAAATACTGCGAAAGGGTTCCATACGAAGGACGCAGCTCGGCAAGGATGACGCGATGATTTTGCGCAAGGAAGCAGGCCACGTTAAGAGCGACAGTCGTTGCACCCACTCCGCCCTTGCCGCCTAAGACAGTCACAATGGCTCCGGTCTTCAGCGGCTCAGCGGTTTGAGTACTGCTCACTGCGCGATCTCCGGTCAGTTTCCGAAGCGACGGCTTCAGATCTGTCTTGCACTGCTCCCTGGTCAAGACCGCCGAGGCCACGTGCGTGACAAGGCTTGACCCGGCGTCCTTCGCCGAATCGGACAGAACAACAATCGGCAGACTTGGCGCCATGCTCCGCAGTTTCTGAACACAATCGAGTTTTTCCGAGCCCGCCTTTGAAGAAGAGGATAAATCTACCAGAATCGCGTCCACACCGCCACCGGCAATACGAGCTAGCGCAGAGGGGAGGCGAGTGACACACTGCAGGTGGAAGCCTTCTCGTTCGGAGAGCACCTGACGGATGGGCTCAAGGTCGGATAAGCCTTCGTGGATCAAAAGCACGAACGAACTCTTAGGCATTGGATTCAACTCGAATCGGTGTGTTGCCGCCGGGAGATGGTTCAAGAGGCTTACGAGAGCGTCCGCTAAAGGGATTAAACAGTGAAAGTCCTACCTTCACTTGCGGTTCCGGCAGACCGGCTGCTCGGCGCGCCAGTCTCGCGATCTCCCTACGAAGCTTTGTGTTTTCAGCCGGCAGCCGCCGTTCCACATAGGCTTCGTTCAGATCCTGTTTGGCGACCGGAAGGCTGGCATGAACCTGCAGGCCAAACATCTGCTTAAGCTCTCCGGCCAGCCAAGGCTGGGTTTGTTCGACCTGGTTGACGATGAGACGAATCCGATCGGCCGAGAGGCCGGCCTGTAGGAAACCGTCGATCATCCGCTTGGCTCCATAGAGAGCCGGAATGGCAGGCGTAGTAACCAGGAACACTTCATCGGCGCTGTTCAGCACATTCCGGGAAAGGCAGTTAAGAGGACCCAGGTCGATTACAATCCAACGATAAAAGGGGCGAGCCAGGTCAACCAGACGGCGCACGCTATCGGCAGCTGGCTCGGCGGCTCCCAGTAGCGAAGGGGACGCGAGAACGGGCAGGTCCGTGCCCGGATGAGTCACAATGCCTTTCAACAGGCTTGAATCCAGGTGATCTATATCAGCGACGGCATCCAGTACGGAGTAGCGTTGCTCCAGACCCATCTGGAACGATACCGACCCGGCCTGAATGTCGAGGTCAGCGAGCAGAACCTGCTCAGCGGTCTGCTGGTGCAGCTCCCGGGCGAGATTGCAGGCAACGGTCGTGGCGCCGACACCGCCTTTGGCGCCAATGACGCCAAGCACTCGGGACGATCCTGGGATTGTCTCTCCTTTGAGCTTGCTCGATTGGGCCCGATGCCTGACGATGGCGTAACGCAGCGCGCGGAAGAGCAGGCCGGCGGTGCAGCCGCTTTTCACAAGATAGTTTTCTGCGCCTTCCTGAATCAGTCGAAGGGCCAACGGCTCGCTATCCGCTGCGCTAAGAATAATTATCGGAATGCCTTTGGCCTTATCCCTCAGCGAAGCGAAGGTTGGCATGCCGTCGCTGTCCGGCAGGCTCAAGTCGAGAAGGATCACATCCACAGCGCCACCCGCCAGCCGCTTCAGACCCTGGCCGAGCGAGTCGGCCCAGCTCAGGACGAAGCCTTCTTCTGCGGGGGCGGAGGAGAGCCACTGTTCTATAAGTTCGGCGAATTCAGGATTATCTTCGATGAGCAAGACATTTAAGCTCGCTGTGTTCATTCCCACACCCCCAAAAGAGACATTGCAAACCTGGCCCAGCCGATGCGCATCACCGTTAGATTTGGAGGCTTAGTTTCACCCACGCCGCGCGGCACAGGCACAGCCAGCTACCCTCTCACCATCGATCGCGAATAGCCAAAGGTGTTCATGACACGACTGTTATGTCTTATCCGCTGAAATTTTCGAAACCTTTAGGGGAGTTGGCAAAAACACATCTCGACTCGCGCTGGGTCCTATATCCCTAAGAGGAATATGTGGCGCTTGCGCTTTGCTTTCGATGAGCGCGGCGCATCGCGATGAGCCGCGTGCCGTCCTGCGGCCTGGGCAATCCAGACATTGACCTCAGGCAAGAGGTAGTGAAAGTTGAAAGACGGACGTCGAGTGTTTCCAGCCGTTCTCAGATCAGCAGCAAATCTACTTCCGTGCAAGCACTGGCCACCGCTCGTTCATGCCAAAATGGAAGTTACCTACCGAAGGGGCGGTTAGCTCAGCCGGTTAGAGCGCCTGCCTTACAAGCAGGAGGTCGCAGGTTCGATCCCCGCACCGCCCACCAATAAAATCAATCCGTTACAGGCGGAACCAATTCCCCGAGACGCGTTTGTGACGTGGATTGTGACGTAACCGATCAATTTCGCTCCCATCCCACCGGGTGGGTTAATCTTTGTTAGAACCGTGAAGAAGCGTTGGACTGAGGCGCGATGGCGCGAACACAATCGGGCACACGCCGAGGATTCCCTGAAACGCCGGACCGCCTCGAAGGAATGGAAAAAGAAAACCAGGCGGGAACACCAAGGGATCAGGGCGCTGAATCTAACGCCCGAAGGTCGCCGTAGAAATGCAAAATGGTATGCGGCTCCTGAGACGCTGTCGCTCGTTGAGGAACCCGAGTTGGCCGTATCTTTCTTTCGTACGCTTCAACGCCATGTAATACGCCGCGATGTTTACGTAGATCTGTCTGCCGTCAAGAGGATCACTCCGGATGCAATCGCTCTGCTCCTCGCAGTCGTCCGTCTTCTCGGAGGCAGGGGGATACGAGTCGATGGGAACTACCCTGCCGAACATACGGCAACCGAGACCATTCGGGAGTCAGGATTCAACGACTACTTGAGGACGTCAATGCCGCCATCCGGCAGCAAGCAAGGAGCAATTGTGCGGCAAGACCTGTTGGAACATTCGAAGCAAGCTGACGGCGAGTACGCTAGAAAGCTCGTTGACTTTGCCGAGGGAAATGGGGGAAATCGCCTGCGTCTGAAAATCGCGTACGCGCATCTAGTGGAGTGTATGGGCAACACTCACCAGCACGCCAGCGCGCGCCCTGGCGAGCAGACATGGTGGGCTTCCGTATTCCGGGATTCCCGACGGAAGTGTGATTGCTTTACATTCGTTGACATGGGGGTCGGAATCTTCAACAGCGTGGAGCTGTCTCTCCGGCTCAGAATATACAGCTTTACTGGGTTTCGCCACCAGATATTAAAGCGGCTGCTGGAAGGAAAGATCCCATCAAGCACGGGCAAGCCCTATCGTGGGCGTGGTCTTCCGTGGATTTACCGCTCCTGCATCGATCAAAAAGTGAAAAGATTAGTGATCGTCACGAACAATGTATTTGGAGACGCCGAAAGAGACGACTTCCGTGCTCTGGAGCACGATATAAACGGCGTAATATTGTACTGGGAAGTGCCACATGAATGTAGCTGAGAAGACATTGAATCTCAACGTCGCTCTGGAGTTTAGCAAAACTCCTGGGCCCCGCTTCCAAACCGAAGGGAAATTTTCCGGCGAAGAGTTCCGCGAGGGCATTCTAAGAAAGCGACTCGACGAGGCACTGAAAGAAGGCTCTGTCCTCCACATCGACTTAGATGGCGGCTACGGCTACGCGACGTCGTTCCTTGAAGAAGCTTTTGGTGGCCTTGCTCGGGAGTACGAATCGGATCAGATACTAAAGACGCTGTCGTTCAAGTCAGACGAAGAGCCGTACTTGATCGAAGATATACGCGGCTACATCAGGAAGGCCCGGAGTGGCTGATTTTTGTGCTTGGGGCCCATTTGAACTAAAGATCTCGATCGGGGAGCTCGCAAACGCGGCGGCCATTGTCTTTACCGGAATTTGGGTTGCTTCTCGTATCGAAAGCCGGCATGCCAATCAGCGAGCGGTCAAGGACCTAGTCGTAGCGCTGTGCCGGGAATTTCGGGAGCACCTTGGCGACCTCTCGCGGCTGATCGAGTCCGAATGCTCGCCTGCGAAAGATGTCTCTGTAGCGGCTCGAAGCGGAATAACAGGTTGCCTACAGCGACTCTCGAACTCGATGCATTCGATTGAAATAGCATCCCAACGCGGGAAGTTGGCCGCCACGCTCTCCCTGGAGGACTTGAAGGCGTTAAGGGAGTCGCTTCGCACACAGATTACGGATCCTCTGGCACAAGGTCTACGGTTTGATCAAGCGATGATTCGACAAATCGAGGGTACGATAAGGGAGACTAGAGAGGCCGCTATTGTCCTAGAGATAACTCTCCACAAAAAATGAGAGGCCAAACCCAGCGAACAATGCCCCAAGTGCCCTGGGCTATGGTTAGCGCAAGGCCAGTCCGCCTTCGCGGTGAGTATAGGGCTCGCGTAGATCTTGGTGTTGAAGCCGGATGCTCAAAAAACCGTTGCTCCCGCTGCTTCAATTCACCATCGCCGCCGTCGGTTGACCTTCGACAGACGGCGCCCCCATCAAACCGCTTTCCAGCTTGTCCGTCGCCGTGCGTTTCGCCGCCATCCGCACATGGCTGTAGTGTTCCAGCATCCGCCGGGACATGTGGCCCGCCAGTGCCATCAGCGTAGCGTCTGACGCGCCGGCCTCGGCGATCTCGGTTATTGCCTGGTGGCGGAGGTCGTGAAAGCGTAGATCCCGGACAGGCGCCGCCGCCCGCTTCCATGCCGCTCTCGCTGCCCGGAACCCTTCACCCGCGTCCAGTGCTCCCCGCGCCGCGTTCCTGCCGGCCCGCCGCGCTGTCTCCGCTACCAACTTGCGCCAAGCTGTCCGCCAGCTCTTCTGTGGGCGCGTTGGATCGACCTTGAGGTTTTCGCAAGCAGGGAAAACGAAATGATCCGGCGCGCTGCTTCCGAGGTGCCGCGCCCTTTCGAGCAAGCGCGCGAGTGCCGCCATCGCATCGCCATTGAGCGGAATTCTTCTTTCTCCGGCGGCGGTCTTGCTTCGCTGGATGGAGGCAACGCGGGTGAATAAATCAACGTTCTCCCATCGCAGGTTCTTGAGTTCCACTCCGCGACAGGTGGTAGAGACGGCCAACACCGCGGCACAATGCGCCACCATCCACTCAGGCTTGCTTGCGGCAGCCTCAAACAGCATTCGCTTGAGGTCAGATGGGAGAACCTTTCCCACCGCGCCCTGACGCTCGGGAAGGGCCTTCACGTCTTCAGAGACAGCATTCCAGACCTTCGCCCGCTTCAGCATCCGGCGGAGAACCCCGGTTTCCATGTTCACTGTCCTGCCTGATATGCCCGCTTTCAGCCGCGCCGTTTGGTAGCCCGAGAGGTCTTCCGGTGGAGTCGAGGAGGAGCGCGGT